>WNFG01007745.1_pt1 | contig 12547 bp, 14 predicted proteins | sample 5400431 | NCBI WGS metagenome assembly WNFG01 (sample SAMN13153346, study PRJNA577476) | soil metagenome | isolation source: 120 cm saprolite under Douglas fir tree site 2 hole 3 replicate 2 | place: USA:California | collected 2015-04-18
GACGCTCCTGGAGATGAGGCAGCAACGCCGGCCCGACGCGGAGGTAATAATCAATCACCTGCCCTTTGGTGAATCCGGCTTTGGGATACAGGACTTTGCTCAGGTTGGAAAGTTTGATCTCCCGGCCGTCAATCTCGACGATGGATTCCTGTTTCGCCACGATGGCTCCTGGATTTTGGATGCAGGTCGAGGCCCGCGAGCAGTGGTTGCATTTGACGTGCCCCTATTTTCAGCCGGGTTTCAACAACATACAAGCCCGCGCCGCCATCTAAGTTTGAATGCCTGACGGCCAGGAGAGACCGCTGCCCATAAGCTCATCGCGCCCGCCGGATTTTCCTGCCGAGCAAGAGGCGCTGTTCCGCGAGGTGATCCTGTTGATGGAGCGGGAGAGAATACCTTTCGCCATCTCGGGAGCTTTTGCGTTGCACGAACATACCGGGATCTGGCGTGATACCAAAGACCTGGACCTGTTTCTTCCGTCAGAGCAGGTGCCGCGCGCACTGAAAGTGCTCGAGAAAGATCAGTTCACCGTCGAGGTTTGCGATCCGGTCTGGCTGGCCAAGGCGCGGCGGGCAGAATACTACGTTGACCTGATCACCGGAATGAGCAACGCGGTGATCCGCGTGGATTATTCGTGGATCAAACGCGCCAGCCGGTCCAAGGTCTTTGGCGTCGACGTGCGTGTGCTGGCTCCGGAGGAGTTGATTGCGTCCAAGGTCTTTGTCACGCGGCGGGAGCGCTTTGACGGCGCCGATATATGTCACGTGATCTACGGCACCCGGGGAAAGCTGGATTGGCAGCGCCTTCTCCGTTTGCTGGGCGAGCATTGGGAGATGCTGCTCTGGTATCTGGTGCTCTATCACTACATCTATCCTGCGGCCAGCCACTTTATCCCCGCTGATATTTGGGAGGAGCTGCTGCAACGTTTCAAGGTTGAGCTGGCTCACCCCAACCGGAGCGCGGAATTTCGCGGCAGCCTGATTGACGACAAAATGTTCTCCATCGATGTCTACGAATGGAACAAACGCAATCTCATGGACGAATATCGTGATTCCGTCGACGCTATTCCTCCGTGCACCGACGATGCCGCGTAATCAGCCATGAGAATTGCCGCCACTGCAGACCTTCACTTCACACCACAGGGTTACGACCGTCTGCGTGAGCCGCTCGCCCACGCTCGCGAAGAAGCCGACGTGCTGGTGATCGCCGGCGATTTCACCAACTACGGTCGAGCGGAAGAAATGCACTCGCTGCTCAATGCTCTGGTCCGGCTTCGTATTCCCATTGTTGCCGTGCTCGGCAACCACGATTACGAAAGCGGACAAGAGCAGGAACTCATGCGGCTGATGACGGCTGAGGGCATCAAGGTCCTGGACGGCAGCAGCTATGAGCGGGACGGCGTCGGATTTGCAGGAGCCAAGGGCTTTCCCGGTGGCTTTGGGCGCGGGGTGCTCACGGCTTTCGGTGAGAAAGAGATCAAGGCCTTCGTGCAAGCGTCTATTGATGAGACTTTGAAACTGGAACGCGCGCTCTCCATGCTCCGGACTGAGAAGACAGTGATCGTCACCCACTACGCACCAATCTGCGAAACCGTGCAAGGCGAGCCCACGGAAATCTTTCCCTATTTAGGATGTTCCCGTCTGGCCGAGGTGATCGACCGTCATGGCGCTGTCCTGGCGCTCCACGGCCACGCGCATCACGGCAAGCTCGACGGCAAGACCACAGCCGGCGTCCAAGTGGGAAACGTCTCTCTTCCTCTGCTGCTCGCTCAGAATCCCCCGCGCGCGTACCGGGTGTTTGATGTGTGAGGAAAGCAATTAGCAAATAGCAATTGGCAAATAGCCAAAGATCCCGCGAATCGCACACCCTGAACTCGCTAAATAAATCGCCGATTTTGCTTTGGCTAGTTGCTATTTGCTAATTGCCAATTGCTGCAGTGCTACTATTATTCCCAGTGAAATCCATTGGCTCCAACGTTGTACGTATTGAGGCTGAAGCCCTACGCGAACTGGCGGACCGCATTGCCGGGCCGATGGCCGGCGACTTTGAGCACGCAGTCGAGTGTCTTCACTCCTGCGGCGGGCGTGTCGTAGTTACTGGAATGGGCAAGAGCGGCATTATTGCACGCAAGATCGCGGCAACCCTAAGTTCCACAGGAACTCCGGCACTCTATCTTCATCCCGCCGAAGCTCTTCATGGCGATCTGGGAATGGTTGCCAAGGGCGACACCGTGGTGGCGCTTTCATCCAGTGGCGAGACGGAAGAGATACTACAGTTGTTGGCCACGGTCAGACGCATTGGCAGCAAACTGATTACGATTACCGGCGACAAGCTCTATCCTCCAGGCTCTAATGGCAAGCCCTCGACGCTGGCGCAAGCGGCTGATATTGCGCTTGATTGCTCGATTGCGCAGGAAGCCTGTTCGATGGGGCTCGCTCCTACAGCATCGACTACAGCAATGCTCGCGCTGGGTGATGCACTGGCCGTTGCCCTCGCCGACAAGCGCGGATTCAAAGAAGAGGACTTCGCGCATCTGCATCCCGGCGGCAAGCTGGGCAAGCGCCTCGCCCGCGTCTCACAATTGATGCACAGCGGTGACGCCATTCCCAAGGTCCTGCCCAACACCAAAATGCCGGACGTCATCTACGAAATGTCGCGCAAGGGATTGGGCATCACCACGGTGGTGCAAGACGGCAAGCTGGTCGGTGTGATCAGTGACGGCGATCTGCGCCGCTTGCTGGAACATCGTAAAGACGTGTTGCGCCTGACGGCAGCCGAGTGTATGTCCACGGGTCCCAAGACCATTCACGGCGATGAACTCGCGGCTTCGGCATTGAACATCATGGAGCAGAAAAAAATCACGTCGCTGGTGGTGACCGACGCAGACTCCTCCGTAAAGGGAATCATTCATCTGCATGATCTGTGGGGAACGGAAATGGTCTGAGAAAAAGCAATTGGCAAATAGCAATTAGCAGTTAGCCAAAACAGGAGGCGGTGAGCTTTGGCTAGTTGCAAATTGCTATTTGCTAATTGCTTATGTCCATCGCCCGCGCCAAAAAAATCAAAGTCATCCTCTTCGATGTTGACGGTGTACTCACCGACGGCACGATCTGGTTCTTCCCTGCTCCTGCTTCGGGGCCGCGCAGCACTGACGCTCATGCCGAGCGCCATCAGGACTCCGCCGGTTACGGCATCGTGAGCCAGAACATGATTGAAGCCAAAGGCTTTCACGCGCATGACGGGACCGCGATATCCCTGGCGCGGCTCGCCGGATTGAAGACCGGAATTGTCACCAAGCGGATCTCCGAGACTGTCGCCTTGCGCGCTCGTGACCTTAAACTCGATTATGTGTTCCAGGGCGCCGCGAACAAGTCTGATGTCCTCGACAAGATCCTGGCCGAAAGTGGGATTCGCGCAGAAGAAGTCGCCTACGTTGGTGACGACGTGATTGACCTTCCTATCATGCGCCGCTGCGGGCTTGCGATCGCCGTGGCCAACGCGCGCCCGCAAATCAAGGAGATGGCGCACTATCAGTCAGGCCCAGGGAACTCTGGAAAAGGCCACTGAAGCGTACATCAATGCGCGGACCTCAATCCGCGAGCAGTGAAGCTAATTTTAGGACTGATGGCTGTAGACAAGTCCTGGCCCCGGACAACCTCCGCTGGAGATTGTGCTTCTATTCCTTCTATGTTATATTCCTCGCGTGGCATGGGAAGTCGAATTTACAGATGAATTCGAACAGTGGTGGAACAATCTCTCCGAGGGAGGAGCAGACGGCGGTGGCCGCAAAGGTACGGCTGCTGGAGGAAAAGGGACCGAATCTACCGCATCCCCACTCTTCAGGCATTCAGAGCTCAAAACACCAGCACATGCGTGAATTGATCATTCAGTGTCACGGCGAGCCCTTTCGAGTTCTATACGCGTTCGACCCACGTAGGACCGCTATTTTGCTGATCGGCGGCATTAAGACGGGCGATAACCGCTGGTATGAGGTTTTCGTTCCGCGAGCCGATCGGCTTTATGACAAGCACCTGGCAACTTTGCACAAAGAGGTAAAGAGGGAGGTACAAGATGGCTAAGCCATTCAAACTGCTAAGAGAAAAAATGTCACCAGCTGCGCGGTTGGAATCGGAATTACGAGCCCACCAGATGCTCACAGAAATGGCGCTTGATGAACTGCGTCAGGCGCGCGAAAAAACGCAGGAAGAACTCGCTGGCCTCCTGAGCGTGAACCAGGCAGCGGTTTCTAAGCTCGAAGGCCGGCTGGACATGCATATCAGCACTCTCCGCAAATACATTGAAGCTCTTGGGGGAAGATTGGAAATCAACGCCCGCTTCGGCGATGGGGTCGTACGTATAACACAATTTGAAACACAGGCCGACAAAAAGAAGAACAAAAAAGCGACCGCGTAGCGTACGTCTGCGGATAAGTTCCTAATCCGGTCAAGGTTCCTCCAGCCAGGCTGCCGAGTAGGCGGATCGCTTTTGTTATAATCAAGTGTTCCCTGCCCGGTTCATCCGGGCAAATGCGGAAGTGGTGGAACTGGCAGACACACCATCTTGAGGGGGTGGCGCCGTGAGGCGTGGGGGTTCAAATCCCCCCTTCCGCACCAAGATTTCTGAAAGGATTTTTCCTCAAACATGCTTATTTGGTTCATCACGGCCATTCACGTGTTCGTTTGCGCGGTCCTGATCATTGTTGTTCTGCTGCAGCACGGTAAGAGCGCGGACATTGCCGCCACCTTCGGCGGCGTCGGCAGCCAGACGGCCTTTGGCCCTCGTGGTACGGCCACCCTGCTTTCCAAGCTGACGACCTGGTGCGCGATCATCTTCATGATTACCTCGATCTCCCTGACGATCCTATCCAGCCGCGGCACCGCGGGCGGTAAGTCGATATTCCAGGGCGAGAAAGCTCCAGCACAGAGCACGCCCGCACCGAGCACGCCCGCACCTGCGCCGAAGAAGTAGGCTGGCCTGAGCACGCCGCTTTTATGATCCACAAAGTCCTGCCGGTTGGTCCACTGCGATGCAACTGCTCCGTACTGGGCGACGAGCAGACGCGCGAAGCCATGGTGATTGACCCGGGCGACCAGATTGACGAAATCCTGGCCATCCTCAACCAGGAGAACCTCACCCTCAAGCAGATTGTGATTACCCACGCCCACATTGACCACGTGGGCGGCGCCATGAAGCTGAAAGCCGCGACCGGCGCGCCCATCCTGATGAACCAGAACGATCAGGCGCTGCTCAAGATGCTCGACATGCAGGCAGCCTGGGTAGGTATGAGACCTCCGGGCGCGGTCCAGATTGACGAATCAGTTGACGACGGCCGCGTGCTGCAGATCGGGCCCATAACGTCGAACGTGATCTTTACTCCCGGCCACACCGAAGGCAGTGTCTGCGTCTACTTTCCTACAGAACAAAAGCTGATTGCTGGAGACACTCTCTTTGCCGGCAGTATTGGGCGGACAGATCTTCCCGGCGGTTCATTCGACAAGATCATGCGCTCGCTGCACCAGCGCGTAATGGCGCTACCCGACGATACCGAAGTCACTCCCGGACACGGTCAGATGACCACGATTGGTGACGAGCGCGAGACGAATCCATTCTTGCAGAAGTAGAAATCAGCTGCGCCAATCCAGATTTTTTCCCAGCCATTAACGTACCGATCAGAGCACGAGGCATAGAATCACAGAGTTTTCCTCTGTGTTCCTTCGTGTCCTCTGTGGTTAAGGGTTTTCTCTCGCTCTAATCCGCCAAGTAGCTGATCTCGGTCCGCCGGATTCGATATCCAGCGAAGACCAGAATGGCCGCGCTCAGGCAGAGCAATCCAGGAACAGCGAGCCAAGGCGAGACTGGCTCGGCGATCACGGTGAACAAAGCTAAATCAGGATCAGCGATGGACACAGGACAGAGCTGCTTCAGATAGAACATCACGCTGAACTTCTGCAGGACTGACGGCAAGACAGCGTGGAACGTCTCCCAAAGCAGCACAATTATTCCGGGCAGAATTGGGTTCTTGATTACAAGACTCAAGGCAAGAAAAACTGACCCGTAGCCGATGCAGGCCAAAGCCGTCACGGCCAGGTATGCGGCCAGATGACCGAGCCCTGGGCCATCGAAAACAAAAGCTCGCCCCGTTCTACCCATATGCGCGTACATCAGCGTGAAGGAAAGAAGCACGCCAGAGCCGAAGATCATCACTTCGCGCCGCAACGGTGTCAGGAAGTAGTAGTGCAGGCTCTTCTCCACTACTTCGCCGCGGAACAGCCAGGTAAAGAGGCCCATACAGCCGAAGAAGATGGCGAGCCGCAAATAAAAGAATTGAAAAATCCCGGCGAGAACGTCGGTGTCGTCGTGAAGGTTTGCTCGCTCTGATGGGACCTTTAAGGCGTATATGCCGATGATCAGCGCCGGGCCGAATGCCAGTATGTAGACCCAAAAGTTTCGCTTCTTCAGCAGGTTCTTTTTTAAGTCGGTGCGGAGAATGGCCACGATTTGCGCAGCCCATAGCCGCCACGGCGCAGAGCGGAGAAAATCCTTGATAGAAGTCAGGGTGCTCATACCGTACCTCCGCCGCTGCCGATCAGATATTGGTAGACGGAATTCACGTCGTCGTCCGCCGGGGCCACGGCATCGAGCCGGAAATCCTCTTCGACAATGATCTGGTTCAGCAGCGTATAAAAACGCTCGGCATCGCGCGTACGTACCAGGACGCCCTCGCCGTTGCGGATCAGCTTGGCCTCCACCACATGGTCTTGCGCGAACAAGCGCGAAGCCAGCAGGTTCGGGTGCGAGCAGCGGACCAGGATCTGCATTGGATGTTCCTTTACCTCACTGCGCACGCCCTGAATCTTGCCCTCGGCAACCACGTATCCGTAACTCATGAGGACAACCTGGTCGGAGATCTTGTCTACCTCATGCAGCACATGGCTTGAGATGACGACGTGCAGGCCTTCTTTGCCCAAAGCTTCAAACAGCGCGATCGATTCAGCGCGTGCCATCGGATCGAGCCCGTTGAGCGGCTCATCGAGTACCAGCACAGTGGGATGATGGGCCAGAGCCTGAGCCAGTCGTATCCTCTGGCGCATGCCTTTGCTGTATCCGGCTACGCGACGTTTGGCGGCGTCGGTCAGATTAACGCGGGAGATTGCTTCCCACGTGAGACGATCAGCGTCCTGAGAGCTGAGACCACGCAGTCGCAGAAATGAATTGATGAACTCATAACCGGTCACGCCCTTGGGGAACGAGTCAAACTGAGCGCAGTAGCCGACATAGCGAAAGAACTCTTCGGGCTGGCTGGGACTCAGGCCCAACACGGTGACTTTTCCTTGCGTCGGCCGTACCAGGCCGGTGATCAGGTTCATAAGCGTGGTCTTTCCTGACCCGTTCGGTCCGACCAGACTCGTAACACCTGGCGGCACCGAGACGTTTACTCGGTTCACGCCCAGAACTTCGCCATAAAACTTGGAGACGTTCTCAAAGACGATCTGATTGTTGACGCCGCTCATGAGCGCTCCACCTCTCGCGCCTTGAGTTTGCGATGCAGCAGCCAAACCGAGAAGACACAGACAAAGAGCAACATCGCCCACGCAGACCATAGTGGAACAATGCCAAAACGTCCGCCTTGCAGATGCCAGGGAAGACGGAACAATCGCGTCCAAACCAGTACGATCATGTATGGCAGGTTCAGGAGCGAGCCCATGGGCGTCTGGAGGATAAGGTTGACCGCCTCACCGAATCCCGGAAGCACGAAGAACGTCGCCAGCATCAGGCCGGTGGCAGCGATTCTCCACTTGACCCAAACGGCCAAGGCCATGGAAAGCAGCGTAACCAGCGCGATCCAGATCAGTCCACTCAGAATGATTGCGCCCGCCATCCAGATGTTGTCCCACAGCCATCCGTGGCCTTGCATTTCCCCGTGGAGCAGGAACAGAAGCAGCACTGGAATCCACGTGGTGCAGGAGAGCAATAGGCCCAGGACCGAGACCTTGCCCAAAATGTACTCGGCTCGGGAGAGCGGCCGGCTGAGATAGAGCTGGATAGAACTGTTGGCAAAATCCTTCGAGACCATTCCCGGCGCGGCCCAGGCCGTGAGCAGAAAACTCATCCAGGCCTCAACTGCCAGAAAGCGCATGAACCAGGCATTATTGACTAAGTCGCCTATCTCGCCCCGGCCGAACCGAATATTGAGCAATGTCTGTGCCGTCGAACTGTGAATGAAATAGATGAAGACCAATCCAATCAGGAATGGCACCATGCACAGAACGGCGTAGCCGGTGAACAGACGCGAATCAAAAAGCGTAGCGAAGCCATAGCGCGAGAGCACCATAAAGCGCGACCAGCCGGGCGTGAGTGGTCCGCGATACGCTTTGTAGGTTCGTTTATAAACGGCCATTGGTGGCGCCTCGCGCTTCTGGTTTCACGGTCATGGCTTTCAGGAAGATATCTTCCAGAGAATCTCGCCGGTAATTCATCTTGCGAATCTGTACTGTGTGCTCCGCCGCCAGCCGGTAAAGCTGGCGCAGCTCGATATCGTCAGGCAGGACGATCTTCAAGCGTCCCGCGCCGAAGCTGGCGCACTCGCAGCCCAGTCCGCGGACTGCGTCCAGGAAGCCGTTCTCGTGGCTTACTTCCAGTTCCAGGAATTTCAGGTTGGCTTTGCGCTCCTCTTCCAGGTTGCAGAGCGCAGCGATATTGCCGTCTTTGAGGATCAGCACCTGGTCGCAACATTCTTCAATGTCGTGCAGCAGGTGGGAAGAAATGAGCACGTGGACCTCGCCGGTATCGCGAATCTCGCGCACCAGTTGCAACATGCGCTGACGCGCTTCAGGATCAAGACCGTTGGTCGGCTCATCGAGCAGCAGCAATCTGGGACCGTGCGCGATAGCCTGCGCCAGCTTGGCCAGTTGCTTCATTCCGAGAGAGTAGGTGCCAACCTTGCGGTATCTGGCCTCTCCGAGTCCGACATAGAAGAAGGCTTCGTGGGCGCGCTCCATGGCTTCGCTTGCCGGTAGTCCGGAAATTTCCGCCATGTAACGGACGAACCGCACGCCCGACATGTCCGCAATGAAGGCGTCGGTCTCCGGCATGTATCCGATCTGGGAGCGAAGCTGGCGGGTGTTGTCGCCGACGTTCTGCCCGAAAATGCGGGCCGTCCCCCCTACAGGACGATAGAACCCGAGAAGCGTGTTGATCAGCGTGGACTTGCCGGATCCGTTCGGTCCAAGCAGGCCAATGCAGTGCCCGGAGAGCGCGCCATTCAGCCGGTTGAGAATGGTGCGCTGCCCGAGCCTTACTTCGAGATTATCGAGTTCGATAACTGCCGGCATTCTTTCCTCTATCTATTGGTACTTATTCGTGCCTTCCACGACCCTGCGCGATCTGCATGAGCGTAGAAAGAGCCAGGGTGTTCAAATCCATGCCAAAGAAGCGGCTGTTGCTGGCGACCTGTATGGCGTTGTCGTCGCCGTAAGCGCAAACCACGCTAGGCTTGGTTTCCGCCGCGAGCCGCTGGAATGACTGCTGCTGCGACGGAGTCAGTTGACTGAGTATCGGCCCAACGACCGGCGCCAGGTTCTGGTAGATCAGAGCCGAGACGTTGGCGTGGTTGTCCTGAGGCAGCAGATTGTGGAAGTCCTGCGAGTTCGCCAGCGAGTTGCCGGTCTGGTGAACACGGATGGCGTTCATGACCATCGCTTTGTTCGGCGCCACAATCATGTATCCCTCAGTAAAGGTATACGTCATTTCAAACGGCTGAGTTCCGCCGGAAAGATAGAGCGTGTAGTAATTCAGTCCGCCGTCAGCCTGCTGCTCAATTTTCAGCGTACCTTTGTCGGCCGTTTCTTTATGACTGTTGAAGTCGTCTACGAGACGTTGCAGCGTCGTTTGCAAACGTCCTGGATCGTAGACCTCCACAATCACCTTCCACGACGGTGTGGGAAGCAGCGGGCCGTCGAACGCGAACGTGATTTCTCCGCCCAGCGCTTCGGCCAGATCGTGACGTATGTCGATATTCAAATCCGCCTCGACCTTGCGCAGATCTCTGTCCCCGTCGGGGCCTGAGGCCATGCTGAGCACATCATCCAGCATGTCCACCGGTTTCTTGGAGACGAATGCGGCTACCGCGCCGGCATCTTTGGATACGTAGTCCAGCCCACCAATCGACGCCGGAGCCGCAAGCCATGAAGCGATTCCGTGCCGCGGACCAGTGAATGCGAGCTCGGCGTGATTGTAAGTCTGCCCGCCCAGGTCTTTGCGTTCTGCTACAAGGAAACGCAGATCGGCAAAACCGGAGCGCTCGAACGCGACATTTCTGCGACCTCCCACGTACGTGCGGTGCTGCTCGATACGCTCGAGATCCACGCCAAACAGCAGTCCTGCTCCGGTCTGATAGGCCGCAGCCATGCGCTGGCCGAATGGGGTTGCGGCAAAGCCTGAGCCACCGTTGATCGCGCTGTTGAAGGCTTGCAACGCGGCAACGTTGCTGGAAGCGGCCACATAGTCAGGGCGCACCAAGATATATAGCCCTCGGTTGCCGGTTGCAGCCGCCAGATCGCCCTCTTCCAAAACGTGCACGTCAGAAGTGGCGTCCTGTTTTTGATACTCAGCAATTTCCTGTTCGATGAACTGCTTCAGGCCTGGCGTACGGACCTCAGCAATCACCAATGGGACAGCCCTCTCGTTTCCATCGCTAGAGATGGAGAACAAGATCTCATCACCGACATATCGCCCGAGCTGCTGGATTTCTCCGACCGCTTTGTCGAAGTTGGGCGCATTTTTCTGTGACTGCACCTTCTGCCACCATTCGTTCAGCACCGGACTAGCCTGCAACTCCTGCTTGAACAGTTGGTCGGCCTGGTGAAGCGCGTCGGCCAGGTTGGGAACGCCGGCATAGAGCATGGTGTTCTGCGACAGCAATGGCAGCAGATGGCTCTGATAGCGCAATCCCGGCATCTGCACCTGCTGCAGAACATTGCTCAAGTGAGCAAATTCCGCGAGTAGTGCCAGATGCTTGTCACGGTCCTGGCTCCACGCGATTTCCTGCTGCACCGGGACCTTGGCCACGCTGTCGTTCGTGGCAAGCTGGTCGCCCGGATGAAGAACCGCAGTCGCGCCCAGATGCGCCACTCGCACCTCGCCTTCGATCACCGACACCCGCGATCCTTTGATACCGCTGTTCACCGAGAAGACAGTTCCGGTAACCGAGACGCGGCAATCCTTCGCCGCAACATAGAGATGTCCGGAGTGGCGCTTGGCTGCCTGGACAATGATGTTGCCACGACCAAGGTTGATCGTCGTGTCACGATAACCGAGAGAGAAGGAGACTTCCGCGCGCTCGTTCATCTCCACGATCGAACCATCGCGCAGACGCAGCTTCGCGCGCGTTCCGCCGGCACTGCGGACTTTCTCGCCTTCACCCAATTCTGCGCCGGGAGCGAGTAACTGTTCGCCGGTTGTTCCGACGCGATAGAGCGCGCCGTCCACCGATTCCACCTGCGCACGGACGCCAGGAGGGTTAGAGAACCTCTGAATCACAAAGTAAGAAGAGATCCCCAACGCCAGCAGCACGATCGCTGCCGTGGCCCAGCGTAAGTTCATGTATCCGGCTTTGGGCAGCTCCTGCTTCCAGGGAAGAAGCGTGGTGCGCGCCGACGCGCCATTTTCCGCTTGCTTGCGGCAAGCAACGCATTCGCGCAGATGGTCTTCCACCAACAGCGCGCGCGCCTGGCCCAGCGAGCCCTTGCGATATTGCGGCAGCAGTGATCTCACGTCTTCACAGCCGCGAATGGAGAGCATATCGGTAGCGGGGCCGGTGAGTTCCTGGCTTAAACGCTGCCAGACACGCTCGCCCGCCGCCTGAATAATTTCCTGTTGAGGTTGATCTGACCGCAGCGCGCCAGCGGCTTCTTCCAGAATTTGCTTTGGCTTTTTGTCGTGATTCATCGTCTTCCCCTCGTCAAGGCTTTAATGTCCTTCTTCAATTGCGAGCGCGTACGATGCAACACAACCGCCACCACGGCGGGTGATGTCTTCATAACAGCGGCAATCTCCTGGTTGCTGTACTCCTCGATAAAGCGAAGCACGAACATCTCCGCCCATTTTGGGTTCAGCCTGGCCAGGCGCTGGCGCAGCCATTGCCGCATGTCATCTGATCCGGGGCCAATGTCTTTAGACACCGCCTCGGCTACTCCTGCTTCGTCCTCTAGAAAGACGGTTTGGGCGTCCTTCCTGGATCGCAGCAGGTCCAGGGCTGCATTCACTGCAGCCCGGTGCAAATAAGCGCGGATGTTCTTGACCTCCGCTAGGCGTTCCTGACGGGCCAACCGCAGAAAGACGGTCTGGAGAACGTCTTCCGCGTCGCTGGCATTGCCGGTCACGCGATACGCGGCCCGAAATACCAGATCTTTGTTGTCGCGGAATACTTGCTCCAGTCCAACATCGAGCTGGCCGGCATTGTCACTTTCAGCAATTCTGGCCATGTTCGCCTGCGCTATTTGCATGGTAGCCTGCATTGTACGGCGCTCCTCTGATGTGAATGACGGAA
>WNFG01005126.1_pt1 | contig 12546 bp, 12 predicted proteins | sample 5400431 | NCBI WGS metagenome assembly WNFG01 (sample SAMN13153346, study PRJNA577476) | soil metagenome | isolation source: 120 cm saprolite under Douglas fir tree site 2 hole 3 replicate 2 | place: USA:California | collected 2015-04-18
TCGCGCTGGTGATCGCCTGTTCGCCTTTAAACGCGGTCACCCGCGGTCCTTCGCCAAGCGCCATGCCGCTCTGATCGATCTCCGCCATCTCCGAAGCCTTCACCGTTTTGTTGCGGCCTTCGTAATCGATCACGAGCAAACTTTCGTCGCTGACCACTTTATATTTATCGAACAATTCCTTGGCGCGGGAGAGATTTCGCTGCGGGTCGATGTTCTCGATGTCGATCTTACCTTTGGCTGCGTATTGATATTCCGTGAGCAAACTCGCGACGTCGCCGCTGATTGGCGTGTTGGGCGAAAAGAAAACCGTGATTCGGACTTTGCCTTTGATCGAATTCAAGAAGTGCTTCGTCTTATCTGAGAGCGCGTATTTCTGATCGCGCGAAACGTCCCAGCGTTTGTAATGCCGGAAGCCGAACCAGTTTACCGCGCTGATCAAAAAGAAAATGAGAATGAGCTGGACCAGGAGATTCAGCCCGATTTGGAGGCGCTGAATTTTTTTCGGCTTTGCTTGCTCGCTGACTTCAGCCATTCGTCACAACCTCCATTTGCGTGATTGGAACGCCTGATAAGTCAGCGCCAGCATGAAGACAGTCATGCTCAGGTAAAGAACCACCGGTCTCGTGTCGATGATGCCGCGCGAATAAGTTCCCATGTGCTCGATCGCGGAAAAATATCCGAGCGCGTCGCGCATGCCGGTACTTACTTCGAGCAGGATGAATTGAATCAGACCAAAGAAAAACAGCAACGTGATCGCGGAAAAAGAAATGATCGCAGCCACGATTTGATTTTTGGTCACCACGGAAGCTAGGCAGCCAATCGACAGATAAAACATTCCGAGGAGCAAGAGCATCAGGTAAGAGCCCCAATAAGCGCCGGCAGAATTCGCAGCCGGCTCATGCGTGATCCTTTGGAAGATCCAAAAATAAAGCAGCGTTGGGATCCAGAGCACGATGTAGAACACGAGCGCGCCGAAAAACTTCGCGAGCACGACTTGCAAATCCCGCACTGGCGCAGTCATCAGCGGCTCGATCGTGCCGAGCTTAAATTCCTCGGCAAAAAGACGCATCGTGATCAGCGGGAAAATCAATACGAACGCGAGCCAAAAGAACACCGAATTGAAGAATGCCTCCTGCACCGTATAAGACGCAGGCCGCTGGTTCATGAACGAAACCTGGAAATAAAAATCGACGCCGCTCACCAGCAGAAAAAACACGAGGACGACGTACGCGATCGGTGAATGAAAATAACTGCGGACTTCGCGGGCAAGCAGTGTGTAAAATTTTCTCATCGCTTAGATCGACACCTCCTCGTGGGTGATCTCGACGAACACGTCTTCGAGCGTCGCGCGGCGTTGCGAGAGCTCGCGCAATGTCCACTTCCGCGCGGCCGCGAGCCGGAAAATTTCTTCGCGCACGTCGAGGCCGGATTCCACTCGCAGCGAAAATATTTGCCAATCGTCATCCTGATCGGTCGTGACTTCGCGGACGCCGGAAATTTTCTTCAACTCTTCCGCGCCATCATCCTTGCCGGGTTTTGCCTCGACCACTACGCCGCCGGCCTGGCGAACCTGACCGAGAAGATTCTCCGGCGTATCGCACGCTTCGATTCGGCCCTTATGAATAATGATGACCCGGCTGCAGGTCATCTCCACTTCCGGCAAAATGTGAGTCGAAAGCAAAATCGTGTGCTGTTTGCCGAGATTTTTGTCGGCTCGTCGAGAATAAGGAGGTCCGGGTCGCTCACAAGAGCGTCGGCCAGACCGACCCGCTGCCGATAACCTTTGGAAAGTGTCCCGATTAATTTTCGTTCCACCTCGCGCAAGCCGCAGAGTTCCTTCACGTCGCCGACGCGCTCCGCGATGCGGCGGTGGGGGACGCCTTTCAGCGCGGCGCGATAATCGAGATACTCCGTGACCCGCATATCATTATAGAGCGGAACGTTTTCCGGCATGTAACCCAGCCTCGACCGCGCCTGGAGTGATCTCTCGAACACATCAAAGCCGGCGATCGAGGCGCGACCGGAAGTGGCCGGCATGAATCCCGCCAGGATGCGCATCGTCGTGGTCTTGCCGGCACCGTTCGGTCCGAGAAACCCCATGATCTCGCCCTGGCCGACCTCGAAGTTCAAATCCCGGATCGCGGTCTGCCCGGCGTAGCGTTTGGTTAAATTTTCAACTTTAATCATTCCCAAATTATTTGATGAGACAACCGAGGTGCTAATGCGTTGCCAAAATTTTTCGGCTGTCAACGGGCAGCCAGGGTAACGGTTTCGACACGCTGTCCGGCGCCTCCCGCACGGACGACCCCGACTGCAAAGTCCACGCTCGGGCCGCTATTGGCGCGGCCGAGCAGGTTCTCGACGTCTTTGATCGAGCTTACATCGTGCTTGCCGACGCGGTAAATCACCAGGCCGCGCTCGATCCCAGCTTGGTCCGCCGGACTGTTTGGTTCGACTGCACTGATCAGCACTCCGCGTCCAGGCTCGTAACCGAGCGCGTCGGTCAGCTCCTCATTCAAATCCTGTAACTGCATTCCAAACATGCGCTCCGCGTTCGAGGTTGATGTTTCTTCCGCCGCCGGTTGATTTTTTCCGCCCGGATGCTTTTGAGCGAACGTTTTGAAATTTTTCACACTGTCGCGCACGACATCGGCCGGAATGGCAAACCCGAGTCCTTGCGTCGGCACGCCTTGCGGGGTGAACGCCATTTTCGCGGAGCTGATTCCAACCAATCGCCCTGAGATATCGATCACCGGCCCGCCGCTGTTGCCTGGATTAATCGCCGCATCCGTTTGCACCAGGTTTTTGTAATCCACATTGTCGATGCTGATGTCCCGTTTCGTTGCGCTCAAAACGCCGCGGCTGATCGAGCTGCCGTAACCGACCGCGTTGCCGACCACGAGGACGGTTTCGCCTAACAGATTGGGCGAAATGTTGTCGAGGTTGATGAACGGAAACGAATCTTTCGAATCGATCTTGATGAAGGCGAGGTCTTTCTTGTCGTCGCCGGTGATATAATGCGCGCTGTAAGTTTTGCTGTTGTTCGTCGTTACCTGGATTTTCAGGTCGGCCGCGCGCTGGACCACATGCTGATTAGTCACGATGTAGCCGGCTGGATCGACAATGAACCCGGATCCGAGACTTTGCAGTGTTTGCCGAATCTCGCGCGTCCGTCCGCGGTAATAACCAAAAAATTGCGCGTAAAAATCTTCGATCGGATCACGCACCGTACGGCGAACCACACGCTCGGTATTGATGTTGACCACGGCTGGCAAAACTTTCGCGATCGCCAGGACCGCCGGCTCCGCCGCCGGATCGGCTTGGGCGAAGCTCGATGTCGATCTTGCCAACACGAAGACGCACGTTCCGACCCCTAACCAAATTTTCGCGGTTCCCATTTGTGCGGTGCAAGTAACGGAGCTGCCTCAGCACTGTCAACTTGGTAGCGGAAGTGTAGCCACGTCGCTGTGCGACGTGGCGAGTACGTGCTACAGACACGTGGCTACAGCACTTGCCGCTGTCCTTAACGGTTGCAGATTAAATGTGCCATGCCCACTTCAATCGCCGCTAGAGCTAATCTGGAGCTGATCGACCAGAATTATCGGCGTTGGCAGGAGGATCCTGCATCAGTCGATCCAAGCTGGTCGGCTTTTTTTGAGGGATTCGAGTTAGGGAATTTGCCGCAGCGAAATGGCGCCGCCGCGACCGCGGCACCGCGCGCTGGTGTTCGCGAAAGTCCGTTACAGACACGGATCGACGGCCTCGTCTACGCCTATCGCACGCTCGGTCACACCATCGCGCGTGTGAACCCGTTGGCGGAGAAGCGCCCGGAAAATCCGTCCCTGACGCTGCGCGAGCTCGGCTTCAGCGAAAAGGATCTCGATCTTCACGTCTCCTCAAAATTCTTCGCCGACAATGAAGAGATGACGTTGCGCGAAATGATCGCGCGTCTCCAAAAAATTTACGCGGATTCGATCGGCGCGGAGTTCATGCACATTCAAAACACGCGGATGCGGAACTGGGTGCTGTACCGGCTCGAATCCCGCCCGGACAAACATTCCACGCCCCGCCAGGTGAAAATCGCTTTGCTCCGCGCGTTGATGGAGGCCGAGTCGTTCGAAGTTTTCCTGCACTCGCGTTACGTCGGCCAAAAACGCTTCTCGATCCAAGGTGCCGAATCGTTGATGGTGATTCTCGACACGATCCTTCACAAATGTCCGCCCGCTGGTGTTGAGGAAATTTGCATGGGCATGTCGCACCGTGGGCGGCTGAACGTGCTCGCGAATTTTCTGAAGAAATCGCTTCGCGTTATTTTCACCGAGTTCAGCGAGAATTACATTCCTGAGCTCGTCGCCGGCGATGGCGACGTGAAATATCATCTCGGCTATCGGACCGTGCGAAAATTCGCATCCGGCGCGGAGGTGGAAATTCGTCTGTCGGCAAATCCGAGCCATCTCGAAGCGGTCGACCCAGTTGTCGAAGGAACGGCTCGCGCGCGTCAACGGATTCGAGGTGACACCGAGCATCGGCGCAAAGTCTTGCCGTTATTGCTTCACGGCGACGCGGCCTTCGCGGGGCAGGGGATTGTGGCCGAAACCCTGAACATGTCGCAACTGCACGGTTATGGGACCGGCGGCACGGTGCACGTGGTAGTGAATAATCAGATTGGTTTCACCACGCTGCCGGAAGACGCGCGCTCATCAATGTACGCCACCGACATCGCCAAAATGATTGAGGTGCCGATTTTCCATCTGAACGGCGACGACCCGCTCGCGTGCATGCAGGTCAGCAAACTCGCGCTCGATTTCCGGCAGGAATTCGGACGCGATATCGTGATCGACATGTATTGTTACCGCCGCTACGGACACAACGAAGGCGACGAGCCTGCCTTCACCCAGCCCGATCTTTACGCCAAGATTGACAAGCACCCGTCGGTCGCGCAGTTGTACAAACGCGAGTTGCTCGAATCTGGCGCGTTGACCGAGGACGATGCCGCTTCGCTCGAGACCGAAATGGATCTGCGGCTTGAGATGGCGCTTGATAACGTCAAAGCGATCGAAAAAGAGAAGACCGATAAGCAGGCGAAGTTCAAGGAATCAACCGCGGTATTTCAACCGGAGTACAAGAGTTCGCCGGTTGCGACGGCCATTAATGAGAAAACACTCAAGGCGATTGTCGATGCACTCACGCGCGTGCCAGACGATTTCAACATTCAGCCGAAGATCAAACGAATCATCATCGAGCATCGGCGCAAGGTCTTTGAAAACGGCGGGCCATTCGAATGGCATTACGCCGAACTGCTCGCGTTTGGTTCGCTCCTTTTGGAGGGAACGCCGGTTCGATTGTCCGGCCAGGACAGCGCGCGTGGGACTTTCAGCTCCCGTCACGCGATTCTTTACGACGCGAAAACCGGAGCGCCGTACGTCCCGCTGATGCATTTGGGCGAAAAGCAGGCGCGCATTTGCATTTACAACAGCTTGCTCTCCGAAGCCGCTGTCCTCGGCTTCGATTACGGTTACTCGCTCGATTATCCGAGCATGCTTTGCTTGTGGGAAGCGCAGTTCGGCGATTTCGCCAATGGCGCGCAGAGCATCATCGATCAATTCATCGTTTCCGCTGAATCGAAATGGCAGCGGCCGAGTGGGATTGTGTTGCTTCTACCTCATGGTTACGAAGGACAAGGTCCGGAACATTCGAGCGGTCGTCTCGAACGGTTTCTCCAACTTTGCGCTGAGGACAATATTCAAGTCTGCAATCTCACCACGTCGGCGCAGTACTTTCACATTTTGCGTCGGCAGATGAAACGCGACTTCATCAAACCGCTCGTAATCATGACGCCGAAAAGTTTGCTCCGTGCTGAGTTCGCGTCTTCCTCGGCGAAGGAATTCACCAGCGGAAAGTTCGAAGAAATTCTCGGCTCACCCGAAGTTGGGCCGGACGACAAAATGAAACGCGTGATCCTTTGCTCGGGCAAAGTTTATTACGATCTAATCAATTACCGAGCGGAGAAGAAGATCGACAACGCAGCCATCATTCGCTTCGAGCAGCTTTATCCAGTTCACGAAACGAAGCTAAAATCGATGATGAAAGGGTTTCCGAAAACCACGCCGCTCGTCTGGTGTCAGGAAGAACCGCAAAACATGGGAGCGTGGACCTTCATCGAGCTGCGCTTGCGCAAACTTTTTGGACGCGAAATCGCTTATGCCGGGCGCGACGCCAGTGCCAGTCCTGCCGTCGGTTCGCTCGCCTTGCACAAGCGCGAACAAGCCGCGCTCGTGGCTGACGCGTTCAAAGTCTGAGTTGTAGCAATATCGTTTTTTTGCGCTTAGTTAGGCGCAAGTGAGCGTCGAGGTAAAAATTCCCGCTGTTGGCGAATCGATCACGAGCGGAATAGTTTCGGTCTGGCACAAGAAATCCGGCGATTTCGTCAATGCCGGTGACGCGCTCTTCACCCTCGAGACGGACAAAGTTTCCACCGAGATTGCGGCCGAAACATCCGGAGTGCTTGACGCGATCGTTCCCGAAGGTCAGGAAGTAAAAATCGGCGAAGTGGTCGCGACCATCGACGACTCGAAGAAGCCGACTGAAACGGCGCCCGAAAAAACGTCTGTTAGCGTCTCTGGGAAGCCAACGGGTTCCCCTACAAAAGAAAAATCGGCCAACGCGAAAACTCTATCACCTGCTGTTCGTCGCATTGTTGACGAAGAACATCTCGAGCCGGAAAAAATTTCAGGAACCGGTAAAAGCGGTCGCTTAACTAAAGCGGATGCGCTCGCGGCTGCGCAGAACCGCGGCGCCGCCGAGGAAAAGGTCGAGCCGCCTTCGCGGGGCTACGGCGGGCCAAGCATCGCAGAAGATCGATCCGCCGAAGGAGGGAATCGCCGTGGCGAACAATCGGCCGATGGGCGATTCGTTCGGAAAAAAATGTCGCCGCTGCGGCGCAAGATCGCGGCGCAATTGGTAATGGCGCAGCACACCGCGGCGATTCTGACGACATTCAACGAGTGCGATATGAGCGCGGTTCAGGAATTGCGCACGAAATCTCAGGATGCTTTCACGAAGAAAAACGGGGTGAAGCTTGGGTTCATGTCGTTCTTCATCAAAGCATCCGTCGAAGCGCTCAGGGCCGTGCCGGTGGTGAATGGCCGGATTGAAGATGAAGATTTCATCCAGAACAATTTCTACGACATTGGCGTGGCGGTTGGAACGGAGCGCGGACTGGTGGTGCCGATTGTGCGCGACGCTGACAAAAAATCTTTCGCCGATCTCGAGCGCGATATTGCCGATTACGCAACCAAGGCGCGCGAAGGCAAATTGAAGATCGAAGATTTGACCGGCGGCACGTTTACGATTTCAAACGGCGGCGTTTACGGGTCGTTGTTGAGCACACCGATCTTGAATCCGCCGCAAAGCGGAATTCTCGGGATGCACAAAATCATGCCGCGACCGGTGGCGGTTGACGGCAAGGTGGAGGCGCGGCCGATGATGTATCTCGCGCTCAGTTACGATCACCGCGCGATTGATGGCAGGGAAGCGGTGACGTTCCTGATTAAAGTGAAAGAATGCATCGAGGATCCAAAGAAACTGCCGCTGGATTTCTAAATGGATAAATTTGATGTCGTAATCATCGGTTCGGGGCCGGGCGGCTATGTCGCGGCGATCCGCGCTGGGCAACTTGGCTTAAAGACGGCCATTGTCGAAAAAGACAAGGAACTCGGCGGCACTTGTTTGAACGTCGGTTGTATCCCGAGCAAAGCGCTCCTGACTTCGACCGATCATTTCATGTTCGCGAAAAAGGAAGCCGAGAAACACGGCATCGTGATCGAGAATGCACATGTCGATCTTAACAAGATGCAGCAGCGCAAGGACAAGGTCGTGAAGACGATGAATAGCGGTGTTCGCTCGCTGATGAAGACGAACAAGGTGACGACGTTCGAAGGACTCGGCACGATAACGGCGCCGGGAAAAGTTTCGGTTAAATTGTCGGATGGGAAAACTCAAGAGATCGAAACCAAAAACGTCATCATCGCTACCGGCAGCGCGGCGGTTGAGCTGCCGTTCGCAAAGTTCGATGGCAAGACAATCGTTAGCAGCACGGAAGCGCTTACGTTCACCGAACCACCGAAGAAATTTCTCGTGATCGGCGCGGGCGCCGTCGGGCTCGAGCTTGGCTCAGTCTGGAACCGGCTCGGGTCCGAAGTAACCATCTTGGAATTTTTGCCGCGCATTGCGATTGGATTCGACCTCGAGCTCTCGAATTTGTTGCAGCGCTCGCTCACGGCGCAGGGGATTACGTTTTATCTCGAAACCAAAGTCGGCGCGGTCAAGATCGATAATGGTCGTGCCACCGCGACTGCAACAAAAGGAAACGAAGAATTAAAGTTCGAGGCCGACAAAGTTCTCGTTTCGGTCGGACGCAAACCATTTAGCGAAGGTCTCGGCGCGGAAAAAGCCGGCGTCGAATTCGACGAAACCAAGCGGATCAAGGTCGATGAGCATTTTAAAACCAACATCGATGGCATCTACGCCATCGGCGATGTGATCGCGGGTCCGATGCTAGCTCACAAAGCGTCGGAGGAAGGAATTGCGTGCGTGGAAAGAATCGCCGGCAAGGATGGCCATATAAATTATGACGCGATCGCCGGCATCATTTACACGAATCCGGAACTGGCCGGCGTTGGACTGACTGAGGATCAGGCGAAGGAAAAGAAGATCGATTATCATGTCGGCAAATTTCCATTCCGTGCGAGCGGTCGCGCGGTCGCGAATGACGATCTCGAGGGCATCGTGAAATTCATAGCCGACGCGAAAACCGACCGGATTCTGGGCGCGCACATTTTGCAGCACGCGGCGTCGGAATTAATCGCCGAAGCGGTGTCCGTGATTGAGTTTGGCGGGAGCTCGGAAGATCTGGCGCGCACCTGTCATTCGCATCCGACTTTGAGCGAAGCAGTGAAAGAAGCGGCGATGAATGTGGAGAAGCGCGCATTACACATTATCAATCGCTGATCGTTGTAGCGTCATCAGTCGCGCTTGGAGTAAACGGCCATCGCTTTCCGCGCGCGCGGCAAGCTTGCAAATCGCGTGCTAGATTTCGTGCGTGCAGAGCACGGCCGCGATCCTTTTACGCAAACGCAAGTTTAGCGACACCAGTCTGATCGTCTCCTGGTGCACTGAGTCGTTAGGCTGCGTTCAAACGGTGGCCAAAGGCGCGCGCCGCACCAAAACTCCATTCGCCGGCAAGCTCGATCTTTTCTTTGAAGCCGAAATCTCGGTGGTAACAAGTCGCAAATCGACATTGCACACGCTGACCGAAGTCGTCCTCAAAAATCCGTTCGCCGGCATCCGCCAAAATTATCTGCGCACCCAGGCCGCCGCTTATTTTGTCGAGCTGATCGAGATTTGCACCGAGCGTGATCATCACGAGCCGGAGCTGTTCGCGCTCTTGCGCCGGGCGTTTGGTTACCTCGACACCAACGATCCAAACCTACGTGCGATTTCGCATTTCGAAACCGAGCTCGCGCGGATCGCCGGCGTGCATGACTCAAAGAAACTGCAAGCCGACCCGGCTTTTGCGCTTGGTAATTTGTTCGGGAGGCTGCCGCTCTCCCGCACCCCGCTCTTGAAAACACTCACTTCCGAGGCGAAGAGCAAAGCAAAGGAGACCGCATGAGATTACGAATTGTTGTTACTGCCGCCGCTCTCGGAGCCGCTTTGGCTTCGGCCGCGTTTGCGAACGAGACCTACAAATTCGATCAAGCGCATTCGACGATCGGATTTTCGGTCCACCAATTCCTTGGCACCACCCACGGGAAGTTTGCCAAATTCGACGGCAAGATCGACATCGATCGCGAGCACCCGGAAAATTCATCGGTTAGGGCCCGGATCGACGTTCGCAGCATCGATACCGGAATTGTGAAGCGCGATAATCATCTGCGCGGTCCGGAATTTTTCGCGGTTGAGAAATATCCGGAGATCACATTCAAGAGCCGAAGCGTGAAACAGACTGGTCCGCAGGCTGGCGATATTCTGGGCGATCTGACGATGCACGGGCTGACGAAGCCGATCACGCTGCATGTGAAATTGCTAACGTCACCCAACGACAAACAAACACGATGGGCGGTGACGACGGACCCGCTGAAGCGCCGCGATTTTAATTTAATGTTCGCCCAGGCGGCGGAAAGCGTGTCGGGGGTCGGCCAGACCGTTGCTATTAATATCGAGATCGAAGCCACGCGGGCGCAATGAGATGACCCTTTTCGTTCTCACCTGGGTCGGGCTTGGCTGCTGGTGCGTTTGTTTTTGGTGGATGCATCGCATCTCGTCGCGCCAGGACGCGATGTTAAAAGAGCTGCACGAAATGACCCAGCGGATCGAGCAGCTCTCGCAGGCCGAACATAATTTGATCAAGGAAGTTCATCCTCGTGTTCACGAAATCAAAGAACAGGTCGAGACTGTTAAAGAAGCGGTCTCGCCCGAAAAAAGCTGATCCGCGACTGCTTCATGGAAATTAAGGCGCTCGGAGATTCCGCGCTGCTGATTCGTATCGCTGAAAATTTTGACGACGCTCCGGGCGACGCCTTAAACAAAGTGCTTGCGACAAAGCGCGGCCTGGAAGCTGCGCAAATTCCAGGTACAATCGAAACCGCGCCGGCTTACACGACAGTCGCACTTTTCTATGATCCGACGCGGGCGATCGATGCGGGCGCGCCGATCGAGAATGTTTTCGGATGGATCGAACAACGGATTCGCCAAGCGCTGTCCAATGCAGGAGAAATTCATGCCGATCGGACCGAAACATCTCTTGTAGAAATTCCAGTTTGCTACGAACAGGAGTTCGCGTTCGACCTCGATGAAGTCGCACGGCATGCGGGCGTGCATTGGAAAGAAGTTGTCGATCTTCACTGCGGAGCCGATTATCGCGTTCATTGCGTCGGGTTCACGCCCGGTTTCCCATTTCTTGGCGGTCTGCCGCGCAAAATTGCGACACCGCGGCGAGATGTTCCGCGCAAAGAAATTCCGGCTGGTTCGGTCGCGATCGGCGGAACGCAAACCGGAATCTATCCAATCAAATCGCCCGGCGGCTGGAACGTGATCGGCCGCACGCCACTGCAATTGTTCGATCCGGAAAAAGATCCGCCTGTGCTTTTGCGGGCCGGCGACCGCGTCCGCTTCCGCTCTATCACCCGTGAAGAATTCGAAAGATCGACAACGTGAAAGCGACGGCAATCCGCGCTGGTTTTTTGACGAGTGTGCAAGATTTAGGGCGGACGGGCTTTCGCGAATTTGGTGTTTCGTTAGGTGGCGCGCTCGACACGCACGCATTGCGGGTGGCGAATTTGCTCGCCGGCAACGATGAATCGGCCGCGGGTCTCGAAGTTACTTTCGGTGGTTTGCGGCTGCGGTTTGCCGATGATCGAATTGTAGTTTGGTGTGGCGGCGACTTCAGCGCGCGCATTAGTTCGACATACCTGGCTGCTGGGCATCCTGCCTTGGTGCGTGGAGGCGAAGAATTCTCGATCGAATCTCCCGCGCTCGGATGTCGGGCATGGCTGGCGATCTCCGGCGGAATCAATGTGCCGGTTGTGCTCGGCAGTCGGTCAGCGGACTTACGAGCTGGATTTGGCGGCGTTACCGGTCGACCGGTGCGGGACGGCGAAGAATTTCCACTCGACGAAAATCCACAGCGCGCAAAAGTTTTGATCGATAAGTTGCGCAGAGAAAAAATCGCGGGCTGGAAACCGCCGCACGATTGGTCGAATACGGCGCGCCGCGAACCGGTTCTACGTTTTATTCGTGGCGTCGACTGGAACCGATTCAACGATGGAACTACGCAACGTTTCACTGCCGATGCGTTCATCGCCTCGCCCGATTCCGATCGAATGGGAATTCGGTTGGACGGTCCGCGTCTCGAGCGAAGTGAAGATGTCGATCTTCTCTCCGAAGCAGTGGCGCCGGGCACCGTCCAGGTTCCGCCGAGCGGCAAGCCGATTCTGCTTCTCAATGATTGCCAAACCATCGGGGGTTATCCAAAGATCGCGCACGTGATCATGGTCGATTTTCCGATTGCTGCGCAGTTGTCTCCGGGCGATCGAATTCGTTTTAACGAAGTTTCGATCGCTGATGCCCACGCGCTGCTACTGGAACGCGAGCGAAATCTGGAACAATTCCGGCGCGGACTCGAATCGCATTTTAAATGAGTCTGGTTGTCGATCTTAATGCCGATCTCGGCGAAGGCGCCGGCCACGATGACGAACTGCTCGCGCTTGTCACATCGGCAAACATTGCCTGCGGCTTTCATGCGGGCGACGCCGAAACGATGCGCCGATCGATTGAAACGGCGCGCGACCACAAAGTGGCCGTCGGCGCGCACCCGAGTCTATTCGATCGAGAAAACTTCGGACGAAAAGAATTGTCGGTAAGGCCAGACGAAATTTTCGACGCTGTCGTCTATCAGCTTGGCATTTTTCAAGCGATCGCCGATGCGGCCGGCGTGTGTCCAAATCACGTGAAACCGCACGGCGCGCTTTATAACATGGCGGTGCG
>WNFG01003889.1_pt1 | contig 12545 bp, 12 predicted proteins | sample 5400431 | NCBI WGS metagenome assembly WNFG01 (sample SAMN13153346, study PRJNA577476) | soil metagenome | isolation source: 120 cm saprolite under Douglas fir tree site 2 hole 3 replicate 2 | place: USA:California | collected 2015-04-18
CCTGGGACAACCACCCATGATGTCATCAAAGCAGCCGATGAGGACCTGTACGTCCAGAAAGCAAGGCGGATCGAAGCGCTTCCACAGTAGCGCAATTGCGAACTCGCAAGCTTTAGCCTTCCGACGCCGCGGCAGCCTCACGCATGGCGGGCGGCAGCTCAGTCAGATCCCACGACTCCGAAGCCGGCGCCGCAACAAGATTGTCCAGCGACCTTCGGCAACAGCGACATCTTCGGGGGCTCGTTCAACGATCCGACGCCGTAAGCGGCTGGCGTGTGACGTCTGGGCTTGGTGCGACGGGGAGGTGCGGCACGCAGGTATCCGCGTAACTAGAATGAGTTGATGCCACTGATCGCCTTTGGCAATCCAGTAGTGCGAGCCATACAGATTAAATTGACGCCATATTGCTTGCAGGCGCAAGGGCGGAATTGCTAAAGGCCCGCCCAACCCTTAGTCGCTTCCTCCCTCATCCAAATGACACCGCCTGAGGCATACAAGACTCCCGAGCTACTCCTCCGGGTGAATCCGAACCATTGGAACACCATGATCCAGTGAAGTTGTTCCTACCATATGCGGTGGATGGTTAGGCTGGCCGACTCGCCACGCACTCAAGGGAAGTGAGCCGGGTTCCTCGTCCGATCAAGGTGAAGCGCCGGAGGCAGATACAAAAACTTTGCCAGCCGAGATTGGCTGGCTTTTGAAATTTGGAGACGTTGAGCGGGGGGCTTTCCGCTGTGGGAAAAAGGCGAGGCGAAAGAAGACCCCGTCAGCCGCGGTCCATTGTTGCGTGAAGGAATCCGATGGGGCTGCTATCCGGTCGTCTTGGGCTGAAGAAGCTTGCGTTTCTTCAGGAACACGATGATCGGTTTTCCACAGCGTTCGCAGAATGAGAACTCTGGAAAGCCAATTCCGGCGACAATCGCTTCGTTGAGCTGCTTGATTTCCTTTTTGCAGTTGTCGCATTTCCTAACGAGCATAAGCCGAGAGTTTGTGATGGTAATTTATGGGTTGCGGACGGTTTCCAGTTTCTTGATCCGAACCGCGTGATCCTGCAACTGATCGTCGTGTCGGCGGAGTTGCTCCGCGCCGCTCACATCTTCGTCACGATGGTCCTCGGATTTCTTCAGAACCGCGTCGAGTTGGGTAATGACCTTGTCGACTTTCCTCTCCACGCCATCGATTCGTCTGTTCTGGCTCAATGGAAGGCTGGCAGGAGAGTTGTGGATTTCACACTCGAAAGAGGAAACTTGAAAGCCGCAGCAAAAATCCATGAACGCCATGGTCCATGGACAGAAGGGCAGCATCCAACCCAACAACGGCTCGCTTTATTCGCAGGGCGGGAACGAACCAAGAGGCGAAGAGCCAGGGTTGCAAAGACCGTGGCTCCAAAAACGTGTCCCCCAACTCTACTGGCCCGCTCGAGAGGGGGTTCGCCGCTTCCAGGCACAAGCCGAGAAGCAGATTCCTCCGCCTCCGCTTCGCTCGGCGTCGGAATGACAAAAATTAAGTACTGTTGATCGCGTGGCAGCAAGTTCCCGTCATGCTGTGACCACGTTGACGTTTACTGCGGACTCAACGACTTCCTTGCTCGGGTAAATACAAAACTGGTGAGGGTCTTCAGTTTTAAGTTTCGCGATTTGAATATCGAGTGGGGGCGTGGCGATGCGCTTTATGTGGGGGTTTCCGGAGTGGCTCCCGAAGGGCAAGATCAATATGGTGTTCCGACACAAGCGCCGCAAGTCTAACACTCAAATCGGGCCATTCCGCTTTAAGTCTGGCCAAGAGATCTGCAGCTGGAATTCCGTTGAAGTCACGGGAGCTCAGGTAGAAATCGCGGACTTCTTTAACAATCATGTCATCGGTAACTTTCATGTTTGCTGTTTATTTAACTGTTTCCATCAGTTGAAGTAGTACCCTTTTGTTTGTAGCAGATGACCATGAAATCAACTTTCATATTTGGTGCCTCTGCTCGATATTAAATCACAGATGAATTGATCGGCACAGCTTCTCGTGTGCTTAGCAAGATCAGGGTTTTCAATTAAGGGAGACTATTTGCTCTTAACCCGACCAGTCAACATCCACGAGAGGTGGATGCGCGGCTTTCATTTCGTCGTAGAGCGCCTTCAGTTTCGCCTTTGCCCGTTGGCGATGCAATTGCTCAACGCGACGGAACGAGCCAAAGATGACTGTAGGGTCGCCAACGTACATGCCTTTCATCCACAGATCCTTCAGGGTGGATACGACTGCCACTAACTCGTCTGGTTGTGCTGCGAGGAGCGGTAGGACCTCCTCGACGGAATTTAACCAATGGTGTTCGCTTGGGAACTTATCTACATGCTCCTTCGTTTTCTCCAACATCCGTTTGAATAGTGCAATGGCATCCTCGGGAGCGATCTTCGTCAATTCCTCAATGCTCAAAGCGCACATCGATGCAAGTTGCGTGTCGTATGCACCATCCCGGCAAGAATCGAACCTACCCCCTCAAACTCATCCTAGACGCCGTCTCCACTTTCAATCTCGGTTACTCCATCACCGACACCCGATCCGTCCTACGCCGCCACTTCCACGTGGATGTACCCGATCGCACGATCAACTCCTGGTTGACCGCCTACAGGAGCGTCTCTACTTACGCGCGGCTACGTGCGGCCGGCAAAAAGCTGTTTGATCCGCGCTCGATTATCGCCAGCCGTTTCTTCGAACACCGGCAGGTGTACCGCTTCCAAGTACATTACGCGAAGCTCGAGCTCTCGCTTCAGTCCCCTATTCATCACCATCTTTCGCCATTACGAGGCTACCTGACCGCCGTGCAGCGTGGACCCAGAGGGTGGGCCAGCCCGCCCGGTGTACAAGTAGCGCAACCGAACAGATCCATCCTAGCTATGGACTACAAGTTCCACTCTTGAGGATCGATCAGCCGGTGTTTTGTCATGAAGACCGGATCTGGAGACATGAACCTTCCGAGGCTCGACGAATCATACCGGGCAATGAAGTTGTCCAGCCCGCTTTCTGAATGAGCACGCGCCGAATTGCGTCATAGAAGTACTTGCCCACATCATGAGCATGTGCTTATGTGGAGGGCTGTCCCGCAAGGACAACGAATTCTGACAGGTGCTCAGAAGACTCCACGTCGTCAGGATCGAGAGTAGTGATCCACTTTAATTCCCTCCCGCGCGGGCAACGGTTTGGAATCCCATAGGAATCCGATCGCGCCGGGCCCCCTACAACCAGACATTTGTGCCGAATGAGTCGTGGCTCAATTTTCGAAAAAAGGCGAGCTGGTGCCGCTGTCTCAACGGGCCCGCTAAAACGCCCAGCGGCCGCTCTTAAAGAGATTGGCGAAGTAAATCTGCAGAACGATTTGGGCGACGCCTACCACGATTGCAACGGCCCACAGGCTTACTCGCAAGACGAGCTTCGGACGGTTGTCATGCACCACAACAAGGAGCGGAAGGCTCAAGCAGCAGAAAATCGCGAGATCATACCGAACCGCACTTCGCCAGAACGACTGGTTGTGCGAGACAAACAGAATTGAAAGAACCGTGATGCCAATCAGCCAGCACCGCTGATAACAAAGCCAAATGCCCGCGAAAGCAAGTCCGAAGAGGTAAATCGCTGGAAGCAAGTGAAACTGAAAATATGCAGCCCAATCCCCTGGAAGGCCGGGAAAATATACAGGCAGCAAGCCTGAGAAAGTACTCCGAAAACCATCCACGAAATTTCCTTCGGGCATTATGAAGAGCTTTTGGGCCTGCAAAAAGTAAAGGGGGTGGCCTGCGATCACGAAGTTCAGAACAAGCCACCCCAGAAGTGATGCACACACCGCCAGTGCCGTCCATCTCTTGAGCAGCATCCACGAGCTGAACGCATAGCCCGTGAGACGAATCCAGGGCGCTACGAGGAGGAGACAGAATTCGGTCACTCGAGCGACTCGACCAAGTGGACAGATCAGGGCCAGATAGAGAGCCGCCCACAAGATGAAGCAAAATACCGCATCCGAATAAGCTGCGAAAACGAAATAGGCCGCTGGCGACGAAAGAGCCAGAGCGAATGCAGGCGCCGGCGAAACCCTCAGAAACTTTGCAAACAGGTCAACGGCAAGCACCATCGCGGCAAAATACGAAATAACATTCACTACCATCGCCATCAGGTGAAAGTCCAGATGAAGAAACGTCGCGAGAGCGCCAACCAGCACGGAGTAGCCGGGCGGGAAGACGAGCGCTCGTGGGTCGCCGCGTCGATAGCCTTCATTCCAAATGCGTTCGTACCACTGAGCATCCCATTTCGACCACGAGGTCAACCAGATGTGAAAGTTGGCGAACCCCCCAGTGCCGGCGCACAACACCACCAGCCATAAAACATAAATCAGACCATAGACCATCAATCGACTTCGCCACGAAGCTCTCACTCTCTCGAGCGAACCGGCCCGTTGGCTAGACACGAATGGGTTGGCGTCCATGAAACCTTGAATTATACTGCTTGAAATGACTGGCCGTCTCACCCAAGGGCTGCGACAAACAGCGTCGCCTTTTTTGATCCTGGGATTGATGTTCTACCTCTACGGACTCTTGCACAAGTACGATTGGGGCCACGCGTTCGTCAAGCTTTTCTGTTTTGCCGCGCTGTTTACGCTGATTGTGTTTCTGAGGAGCCGCACTGGTCTGACAGAAGCTCCATCGCATTTCGTGAGACTCGAACTGATCGCATGGACGATCATTCTGGTCTCCATTGTAGTGAGCTACGGAAGGACTTATGGACCAGGACTGTTCAGCCCCCCGAGGGTCGACATCGGCTATACGACGGTCAACGCGGCTTCGATGTTGTTCGTTGAACGAAAGAATCCCTACTCGAGCCCAGACATCAATCGGCGACCCGAGTTATTGCCTCGATATAGGGGATTTCATTATGGCCCGCTGATGCTGCTGGGGTATTTGCCAGCAGTGTTGTCGCCTGGCTTGGGGTATAAGCTCTCGAGCCTCACCTATCTGTTCGTGTCAGCGCTTCTCCTGAGTCTGTTGGTGCATGAGTCCAAGGAGGGCAGCGCGAATCGATTAGCCAGGATCACATACGTTCTTTGCCTGTTTCTCCTGGCTGAAAGATTTTGGTACGAGATCTTTAGCCAAGGCGCGAATGATATCTTCCCCGTAAGTCTGCTTCTCGCGTCTCTCGTGGCTCTCAAGGACGAAAAATACTTTTTGACCGGAATCTTCCTGGGGCTGTCGTTCGCCGCAAAGTTCTCACCTGCGATGTTCCTCCTGATTGCTTTGTTGCGAAAGGACCTGAAGAAGTCGATCGTTAAGGGTTTCACCTTGGGACTGATTCCACTCCTTGGATTCGCGATCTGGGATATAAAAGGATTGTTCAATAACGTCTTCCGGATTCGGCTTACGATTCCTTATGATTCCACGAGTTTGTACTCAGAACTGCCTCCTGCGTATCACCTTGTATTGCCGCTTGCGTTGTTCGCAGCAATAACGTTTTCACTCTATCGAAATATTGAACTACCGCTTGAGTATGAAAATGTTCTTGTGACCTTTGCACTCTTATTAATCATCGGCGAAGTGACGTTCAAGGAAATGCACGCCAACCACCTTATCTGGTTTTACCCGCTCTTTGCCTTGATCCTCGAAAGAGCTAAATATCAGCTCACAGTCGGTGCAGCAACGATCACCACGTAGCCTTCCGGATCGGATTGACATGGTCGGCATCAGATAGGGCAGTGTTTGCTACACGCCTTTAATGCGTGGCCCAGCGCTCACGACGTGACAGGAGATGACTGACCGTTGACAAGCGTGTCGAGCGGGTAGCATCGAGCCAAGTCGTCGCTCATTTTCTGGGCTTGCCCGGCATCACCAGATTGCGCCAGTATTAGAGCCGCCATAGTCTGCAAGTCCCGGGTTGAGGCCACGGCCAGGGCCGCCGCGGCGCCGTGTCGGGCCACCTGTGGGCGAAATTCTGAAATGTAACAGAAATGATCGCTATTGCCAGGACAGCCGGATCGGGCCTTTGCCGAGAATGACACGGTAGTGGCTACGCGAAGTAGACTGAAGGGCGATCTTTGCCCAGGCGAGGGATTGCTGTTCACAAGTTCAACGGACCGTGGTCAACACCAATCGATGGCGTGCGGATCTATAAAAGATTAATGGATCATCATACGGGTCACCTGCGTTGCGGGCGAAATCGCCTTAAGATTGCAGTAGAGGTCACTGTGATTGTGGCAGCGACTTGGTTGCGACTCTATGCGTTGGCCCTGAAACCTCTCCACCACGACGAAGGAGTTAATGGACTCTTTCTTTTGAGGCTCTTTCGAGAAGGAGTCTACCGCTATGACCCTGCGAACTATCATGGTCCAACGCTGTACTATTTCGCGCTGATCACCTCCAGTGTTAACAACCTGCTATTCGGTGGAGAAGGAACAAACACGCTTGCGATACGCATCGTGCCGGTATTGTTCGGTATTGGGATCATTGGGCTCGCAACCGGACTTCGGAACCGTCTCGGTGAGGCTGGAGCGTTATTTTCAGCCGCCTTACTCGCGTTGTCGCCGGGAATGGTGTATTTTTCCCGCGATTTCATACATGAAATACCGCTGGCGTTCTTTACGCTCTGGCTGGTCGTTTGCCTCGCACGCTTTTACGACACGCACGATGCTAAACAACTATTTTTCGCTTCAATCGCACTGGCATTGATGTTGGCAACCAAGGAGACTGCCGTGATCTCGTTAGCATCGATCGTGGCCAGTGCTGGCTTGGCGAAAATCTTGGTGCCACAGCCAGCAAATTTAACGTTATCCAAACTGGGCGGAAGCCGGCGTCTCGTTCTTCTTTTGGTTTGCTCGGCCGGACTCTTCCTAGTGTTCACCATCCTGTTCTTCTCATCGTTTTTCGGTAATTACTCGCAAGGCATGCACGAAGCAGTGGCCACCTATAGCTACTGGTTTCGCACGGGGATGACGCAGCATAAGGCACCTTGGTACACCTATCTGAATTGGCTGCTTCGAGAAGAACCGGTCATTCTTGTTTCCGGGGCGTGCGGAACATTCCTGGCGCTCTTTCAGCGACGAAGCCGCTTCGCGCTGTTTGCCGGGCTATGGGGTTTCACACTTCTTTTCGTCTATTCCGTATTGCCCTATAAGATCCCTTGGATTCTGGTCAATGCACTTCTTCCGATGGCTCTGACTGCTGGATACGCGGCAGAGCAACTATGGAATGCGACGTTTCTCGTTTCAGGAAACAGGTGGCGAAGGTTGGTCCCAGTCAGTCTTATGGCGGGGGCTTTACTATTTACGTTATATCAGTCCGTGCAGTTAAACTTTTATCACTATGACGACGACCATTATGTCTATCCTTATGTTCAGACACATAGAGCATTCCTCGATCTTGTGCAACAGGTCGAACGCGTCGCCGACCTCAGTGGGACCGGAAACAATACAAGCGTTGCCATAATGGCACCTGAGTATTGGCCCTTACCCTGGTATTTGCGCAATTACAAAAATACAGGCTACTTCGGAAAGCCGATGTCGACGAATGCCTCGATTGTGATCGCATCGGTTCGCCAGGTTCCAGAGCTTGCTCCCTTGCTCGCCGACCGCTATCGACTGATCGGCACGTACCCTATGAGATCCGGAGTGCAACTCGTTCTTTACGCTGCGAATGGAACTGGTAAGTGAACTGGAGGGCTCATTGCTAAAACGTGGCACCCTACGCGAGGCTTTCCAGGACCGCCTTCCCATATTGTTCTTGGTGGTATTCTTCGGGTTTCTTTTTTTTCAACTGCTCTCGACGCACATGCTGGCGCAGAAAGCCGACGGGTTGTATTCGGGAGGCAGCACGTGGGGCGACCTCGCATGGCACCTTTCCATGATTTCCAACTTCGTTCAGCGAGGATCGGCCGCCGTCAGGGAAAATCCAATCTTTCCAAGGACCAAACTTTCATATCCCTTTGTACCTGATCTGATCAGTGCATGTTTGGTTAGAAGCGGCTTAAGTCTTCGGGCGAGCCTGATTCTACCTTCGCTGCTGAGTATTCTGGCATTTATCGCCGCACTTTATGTGCTCGCCCGTAGGGTTGGGGCGAGTGCGCTTGGTTCGATTTCCTCAGTGTTGTTAGTTCTGTTCAACGGCAGCATCGTCGGAATGTTTTATCTGTGGAGCGATTACCGAAACTCATCGAATATGCCTTTGCAGTTCACTGTCTTGCATAGTGATTATTCCCACCTTCCTGAGCACAACCTGCGTTTTTCAAATTTTGTAGGTGACCTTCTCTTACCCCAAAGACCTGCCGATTTCGGATTCTGCATAGGAACAGTCGTAATCGTGCTGTTGTGGTTGCACTGGACCAGCTCTAATCGAAAAAGTCTGTTCTACGCCGGAGTTCTTCTCTCCTGCTTGCCACTGATTCACTTTCACACGTTTGTGGCCCTGACAATCGTCGCCGGATTTTTAGTCTTTATTGAGTTGTTGGTCGAAGGTAATGAGTGGAGCGGCACAGCAAGAGCATGGATCTGGTTTTCTTTGCCAATGATTGTCATTGCTCTGCCTCAAGTATTATGGATTTTGCCCGGCCAACCCGGGCATTTTCTTCGTCCTGCGCTTGGGTGGATGAATGGGAACGATTCGTTCTGGTGGTTCTGGCTCAAAAACATGAGTCCCCATATTTTTATTTTCGCGCTGGCTTGCTGGTTCGCAAAACCGAAGGTGAGGACGTTCTATCTTGCATTTGTTGGTCTGTTCGTGCTCTCGAATCTCGTGATCTTTCAGCCCTATGATTACGATAATCTTAAATTGATGTTCTGGTGGTTTTTGGTGAGCTGTATTTTGACCAGCCTTATGTTTGACGTCTTTATCCGGAGATCGCGCCTGCCGGGACTCTTGTTGTCGTTGATCTTGGCCGCGACCATGATCGCGACTGGAAGCGTGGTGGTGTGGAGAGAGCTACACCTGAGCTCGCGAATGTTTTCCTCGGAGGACATCGAGCTGGCGCAGTTTGTAAAAGATCACACCAGCACCGACGGTATCTTTTTGACGTCGGACAGGCACAATAATCCGGTTGCGTGTCTGGCAGGACGACGGATCGTGATGGGATACCGAGGTTGGCTCTGGACTCATGGGCTGGATTATCGTGTTCGCGAGCACGATGTGATTGAGATGTTTCGAGGTTCAAAGCAGGCTATCGATCTTCTAGGACAGTACCGCGTAGACTACGTACTCATTGAACAAGACAAGATCAAAGAGTTCCACGAAGATCCGGAATTTTTTGAAAATCACTTCCCGGTCGTGTATCACAGTCCCAATTTCACAGTTCTGCAGATTTCTCATTAGAGACTCCGATTGTCTTCACGCCAATCCGCACAGGTAACTTCCCATGCTCGTGAAAAAAGAAAAGCAGGAGAGGAAGGAACCTCTCCTGCCAAACTCCGACGCTATTCAGTCCGACCGTTACCGCCTACGAAGACCGCCACATTTGTGTCACGCCTGACCCGTCCTACGGTGTCGGTGTCGGGGTAGGCGTCGGTGTCGGGGTGGGGCTGGGCGTGCACACGAAATCCGACAGCACGAGCTTCCCTGGCAAGGTCGTCGATGCGCTCACAAGCGTGCAGCTGCCGCTAGTTGTTACGTTAAACTGGTCAACACTGCTTAAACATTTAGTCGACGTCAGCGTCCCGGAAACCAAGTTCCCGCCGCAAAGGAACACCGTATCGATCGCGCCTGTACAGGCGCCGCCGGTCTGGTTGTTGACGAAGTGCCAGGCGCCCGTCCCGCTACACGACTGGCCGGACCCATTGCTCAATATAGCCGCATCCGCCTGAGTGGCAATGGCGGAGCTGCCTGACATTTGCAACCACTGGTGGTGCAGGATTCCTGCTAACGCCAACAGCACAAGGCAAAGCAGGAATGTCTTAATCCGATTCATGTTCATCCTCCTAACCCAGATTTTTTGGACTTACCCCTATGCTCAGGATTCTCACGTAAATTGGGAGTACTTAAAGGAGCGTCTACACGTCAACGCCAACAGCCGCGCCAGTTTGACGAGGTCACGATTAGATGTCAACTGAAATCGAACTGAATTCCAGATTAATTACGTAAGAGTCGTCGCATATGCAAAACCTTGCAACTCGGCTTTCAGAGCGCAGTCTCGTGGACAGTTGTAAAGTCAAGTATCTTGACAACCAAAAGTTTCGTGTGCAACTGCTCGCACTTTGTTCGCAGGATGTTGCAGGCAATGCAATCCTTTTCATCTTGACGCTTCAGTTCTGTAAGACGTATTGTTCCAGCTGTTTTTGAATTCTGCCCCCAGTCTCTCAGTAGTTCATCCGAGCGCCGTACTGAGGTGTCTCCATGACCAGCCACCGCGTTTCTTCGTGTTTAAGTCGTGCTCTAGTTTTCTCGCTCTTGTTCAGCTTATTTGCGTCTGTAATGATGGGTCAGGTCAACGTGCAGGGGCGTTGGAGCACGCTACAAACACTCATGCCGATCAATCCCATCCATGTGGCGCTCTTGGGCAATGGCAAAATGCTGGTTGTAGCGGGCTCGGGAAACTGCCCACCGTCGCAATCAGGTTGTCCCTCGGGCCAGCCCTATGGACCATCGAATAACTCCGGGGCATTGCTATGGGATCCGACGACCGGAGCTATCACTCAATTTTCAGTATCGTGGGACATGTTCTGCAATGCCATGGCCCTTCTGAAGGATGGACGCGTGCTGGTCGATGGCGGCACGATCCAGTACGATCCTTTTTACGGACAGCCGCAGGTAGCAGTTTTCGATCCTGCCACAAACACTTTCACCAACGTGCAGAATATGGCGCACGGGCGCTGGTACCCCACGGTAGTAACGCTAGGAGATGGGCGAGTGATGACGTTTTCCGGCCTGAACGAGACTGGCGGAACCAACACCGCGGTCGAGTTCTACACCGTCGGCTCGGGCTGGAGCACGCAGTACATCGCACCTTGGACGCCGGACCTATATCCGCATTTGCACCTTCTGCCCAATGGCAAGGTGTTCTACTCCGGTGCACAAACCACCTCCAAGCTCTTCGATCCATCGACCACGACCTGGAACACGAACGTCGCCACCACAATTTACGGTAATACGCGGACATACGGCACATCTGTGCTGCTCCCGTTGACGCCAGCCAACAACTACGATCCACAGGTGATAATAATGGGCGGCCATAGTCCCGCGACGAACACCACCGAGATCATTGACATGGGAGCGTCTTCACCAGCATGGCAGTCGGGACCTACGATGAGTGAGGGCCGCATTGAGATGAATGCGGTGATTTTGCCCGATGGCCGGGTTTTGGCCCTTGGTGGTTCGGTAAATGACGAAGATACAAGCACCGCCAGCCTGAACGCGGATCTGCTTGGCCCTGACCCTAAGAACGCTGGCAAGTATATTTTTTCTTCAGCTGGTGCGAACGCTTATCCGCGTTTGTACCACTCGGTGGCGCTGCTGCTCCCAGACGCGACAGTATGGCTCGCGGGCGGCAATCCTTCGCGTGGCAGCTACGTGCAGCAGATGGAGATTTATCAACCGCCATATCTGTTCAACTCGACTGGGGGGCTGGCTACACGGCCTTCAATTACGAGCGCGCCGAGCTCCATCTCTTATGGAAATACGTTCACGGTGCAAACTCCGGATGCGGCGAATATTTCTCATGTCGTTCTGGTGCGTAACGGAACTGTGACGCATGCCTTCGGCCTGGACCAGGGTGAGGTGGAGATATCCTTCACGGCGGGAAGTGGAGCACTGACAGTGACTGCTCCTCCCAACGGCAACATCGCCCCACCGGGCTACTACATGATGTTTATCCTGAATAATTCTGGCGTACCTTCGGTGGCGACGTTCGTTCAGGTTACTCCGCAGCCGAACTTCTCAGTGGCGGCCACACCATCCTCCCGGACCGTCCCCCCGGGAACAGGTACCAGCTATAACGTGAGTGTGACACCCTCCAACGGATTTACCGGAAACGTGACTTTCAGCGTAATCGGATTACCTTCTGGCGCGACTGCCAGCTTCAGTCCGAGCTCCGTTACAGGTTCTGGATCCTCCACCCTGTCGGTAAGTACTTCGAGTTCAACGCCAACAGGTAGTTACACGCTTACGATAACGGCGACAAACGGCAGCAACCTCACTCATTCCACACAGGTGACATTGGTTGTGGCGGATTTCGCCCTTTCAGCTTCTCCAAGCACCCGGACTGTGAGCCGAAATGCAAAGACGACGTACACAGTGACAGTGACGGCTCTGGGACCATTCTCTGCCACTGTGACTTTTAGCGTAAGTGGATTACCCGCGCGCACAAGCGCATCGTTTAGCCCGACGTCCGTCGCGGGTGCAGGCAATACAACGCTAACCGTATCAAGCAGGCCGAAAGCGGCGACTGGTACTTATCCCCTGACGATCACTGCAACGGGTGGTGGTGTGACACATTCTACGACAGTGAATTTGGTAATTCAGTGACGTTAGAAGCTTTCTGGTCCAACGGAGAATCATGATGACTAGCAAAACCTTCTTGTTCCGTATTCTGCTTCTCTCATTCTTAGT
>WNFG01015774.1_pt1 | contig 12545 bp, 10 predicted proteins | sample 5400431 | NCBI WGS metagenome assembly WNFG01 (sample SAMN13153346, study PRJNA577476) | soil metagenome | isolation source: 120 cm saprolite under Douglas fir tree site 2 hole 3 replicate 2 | place: USA:California | collected 2015-04-18
GCAGTAGGGGCAGCTCCTTTTGCTGCCTTTTCCCAGCGTCAGTCCTGAACATGGGGCTATTCGGCCAACTAACTTGTTTGACGACCTTATACGCCGCTTTGCTCGCTTCACTTATAGTATCTCCTGTACCCACAATAACCATCACATAGTCCCCGGCGGTGACTGGTCCTTCCTTGTCCTGAACTTGTTGAAGGTAGATTTGATCCACGTTGCGATTCGTAAGACCACGGATGGGATAGCCACTAACTTGTTCCAAAGTTTGTTTTCCATAGGGGTAATCTCCATGAGTCATTACAACTCCTACAGCGACACCCCCTGAATCAACTTCCATTGTATCAGAACCTCCTACCAAGTCAAGCAACCAAGACGCAGGATCATCTATAGTAAGAGCTAATTGTAAGTTGAACTCGGGCCACCCTAACCTAGCTGTGAACTCAAGTGGCCAGGGCTTACCCTCCTTGTCAATCTTACAATTAACACTTATATTCCCGACATAGTTAATCTCGTCTAGATACTCGGTGATGGGTTCGAGTACCATACTGAATAGCTTAGATTCTTTAGTAAATCGTAACACAGTACATTGCTCTCCTGTGTTACACCCTACGTCCCCTGTCATAAGTTTCTTATACTCAAAGCTCTCCTCAAGCCACTTACACCAACCTCCAGGACCGAACCATCCCGCCGTGCCGAACTCAACTCCCTCGATTAACTCTTGTAGCATAAATTCTCCCCTTAACTTTCCCTCCTGCTTCCATCTCTCTAACTTGAATACGAGGTCCTCCCAACTATCTGCTACAAAGGTGAGTGCTTTATCTGCAGTACCGCCCCAGGGCTTCACGGCGTATGGCAACTTAGTTTTCTTAACATAGGCTATTGCGTCGTCAAAGTTCTTGAATACCTCATAGGAGGCTACCTCGATGCCGTACTTCTCAAGTACCTGCTGACCTTTCTCTCGATTAGTTTCAAGCTCTGCGCCCTTATCGCAAGCGCCTACTACAGGGTAGCCCCTATCGATTAGATCTTGGAAGTCCAACCTATACATAGAGTTGCCAGTGAGTACTATAAGATCTGCCCACTTGAGGTGGGGCTCCCATTTGTCAATACGGTGAACAATTCCCTTTCCAAGGGGGTTGCGGCTACCATCCTTCAAGGGAGGAGTCCAATGCAGTACATCATGGTCATAGTCTCGACACCGCATAGCGAAGGCAAGTCCACAGTTCTCTTCATCCAAGAGTAGCAGGTTCATTTCCCCTGCAACATACGTTTACGGTCACGCTTACGTCTTGTTTCCAACTGCCGCTCTAGTCGTTCCTTTCTTCTCTCTTCATTGGTCTTTCCATAGATCGGTATACCTACAGCACCTATTGCCCCTGCTTGTGGTCCTCCCCCCGCGAGCTGCTGCACTCCGATTGGACTCACAGATTGAGCAGCATGGCGCAGCCTACTCTCCTTCATGGTAGGACCAGCTGTTACATTTCCTCCTTGCAGCCGCGGATTTAGATATTCAGTGCCAAATAGCTGATTGAGTCCTTCCTTCGGTATCTGTCCAAGCTTGTTCAGGGCTTGCTGAACTGGATGTTGCAGCCAGTGATACGGTTCGAGGGTGTGCTTCGAGTACTGAATCTTCCTACCATCGCGGAGATGTATATAAGTAGGATCGTCCTCTTCCCAGAGGTGCTTCCCATTGAGGGCTACATTGAGTCCGTCGCCGACCATTGCATAGTAGAAGACAGATCGAAGCATGTACTGCCAGTGCAGATCGGTCATGGTAGAGGGGCTGAGCAATCCTCTGACTCCAGTGCCTGACTCTTGACCTACAAGGGGGCCAAAGGCCTTGATAGCAGCTCTAGTGGTAGAAATCGTCCAGTCAGGAGCAAACATACCTATCCTTAGCATACGTCGACCGGAGGGACCGTAGATGCCCATTGCTAGATCTCGTCCCCACTTCGTGTGAGTCTCCTCAGCTATCCTGCGCCAGTTGAGGCCACCGAAGATGTCGTTGGTGAAGGATGCTGCACGCTCAGCTAGTTCCTTCTCAGAGAACAACTTTACCTTTGGATTAGCCCTATTAGCCTTAGCATTATTCTCAAGGAGAGTCTCGTACTTCTCAGCGAATATCTCAAGCTTCATCGCAGTATGGAGTCGCTCCCACATGAAGCCATCTACAGCGTGATTTAGCTTCTCCAAACCCTTGATAGCTGTACCAGCACCAGGAAGTATCTTGTCGAGGCTTTGTTGTGCCCACTTGAGGCCTGCGTAGAAGGAGGTTGCCCTGCCACCGAGCTCTTGATCGGCTAGCTCACCGCGACGGAGAGTGTACATCAGACCACCCTCGAAGGAAAGGTCGATCATCTTGGCGAGGGAAGGATCGTTCTTGCGTAGAGCTTTGATAAACCTGTTCTCACCGAACACACGGGGAGCAGCGGCCTGAGCTACTAGCTTTCCTCCTTTCGCCGTCATACCAAGGCCACTACCAATCATAGCATAGGTAATGGGATCTTCATTGAGGACAAGGGCTGTACCTGCACCTATAGTTGCTCCAGCAGCAATGTGCTTTGCGCTCAGTGTAGTAGCACCAGCGAAAGCATCTGTCAGGGCTTTAGCATGGAACAGGGAGAAGCTAACAGCACTACGCTTGGCAGCAGTATTGACTGCCTCAATCGCTCTTACTACTGATATAGTGCTATCAGCATCAAAGGCGAACTTAAGAGGCCCGATGATATCAGGATGCGCCGCTAGACCAGCGCTGCCAAAGGGGACGTAGTTCCGTGGGGCTTTCCACGACTGCATAACCAGAGGTCGTTCCACCTTCTGCCCACCCTGGTCAAAGCTTACCTTCCTGTCCTTGAGATTCTCAACAAGCATCTTATTGCTGATAGCCTTCGTCATGGAGTTCCCATAGGCCTCAATGATAGGAGCTATATCAGCAGTGATAGGCTCCTGCCCCTTCGATTTCATCCACGCGTTGACTTCAGCAATAGTAGGAGGGCCAGTACGCTGCATTGCGAAACCTGAGCTGATAGCACCAGTTTTCCTGGCTGCCATTAGTTGATCGAGGAAGCCCTTTGCTTCCTTACCGAACACATGAGTGACGTAGTTGTCGAGGAGGTCACCAAGGACGCCCCACTTCTGTGCTTGATGCCCTACATCGGCAAACCACTTCCTTATTCTCTCAGCAGCAGCACGTTCAGTACTACTGAGGACGAATGCTTTATTCCCTTCGAGCCAGTGCGAAATAGCCTCACGCCTTGTAGGTTGCTTTACTTGAGCGAGGGTGTCATTAACGAGGCGATTTCGGACTAGCTCTTCCCTACGTGAATAGACCTCAGCGTTGTCCATCTCACTCTTGATCCTAATGCGAGTATCAGCGGCGAAGGCAGCACTGATAGGACCAGGTACTAGCTCCTTTGCGGCAGCAGTGAGTCCCTTTCCATTAAGAGCAGTACGAGTAGCAGCAAGGATTCCCCTGCCAGCAGAGGGAGCTGCTCGTACTCCAACTGAACCTGCTACAGCGCCGAGAAGGCCACCGAACCAAGGATCTTGAGTAACGTAAGCACCGACTGCTGCACCTACTCCGGCAGCAGCGAGATGCTTTAGGAGTTCAGGGGAGGCTGCGCCTCTCTCGCCTCTAGGTGGCTGTACATAGATAATTCCGCCAGCGTTATCACTCTGTCCCATCAGGCCACGTTCAGTAACCTCTTTCTTAGTGAGGTACCCATATTGCGTTTTCAGTAGTCCTGTACTCTGAAGGTCTCTAACCTCTTCCCACTTCCCTCCTTTGACAAAGTCCTGCACGTACGGGAGATACTCAGGGGAAGGAGCGCGATTTTGCTTGCCTTTTATTTGAGTGATATTAGGATTCTCTATAGCCCCACCGCGAACTGGAACTCTATCTTCCCAACCAGTTATAGCCCCCTTTGGATGAGGAGGCTCTACCTCAATCGTCACATGACTCCTCCCACCCAAATCTCGTAGCGAGAATATCCTACTCTCCCCGCTGGCAACTCCAGGACAGTAGCCACCAACACAGTGGCCCATAATGTTGCCCTCCTGAGAGAGCTGGCCTGCGAGATGAGCCTCCTCAGGAGTACGACCAGCAGCTGGAGTACCAGTATAAGTATTTTGTATTGGCTTACCATCAGTGCCTAGAGCTATATAGGCTGGCTTTCCCTCAGGATCAACTTCTCCCCATTCATTACGGTGAGAGAGAACTCTAAGTTCATCAGCAGTAGCTTTACGAACTCGTTTAGCTTGCTCCTCTGTCAACTTCTCTGGTAGCTTCAACTCTACCCACTTGTAGCCATCAGGGTAGGCCTTGTAGACGGGCATATCCTTCATGCTAGCTGCTTGAACCTTCTCCATCGCAGCTGCTGCGCGCTTATCAGCAGCATCAGTTTCCTTAACAGCTCGCACCAAGTCGAATTGCTGAAGCTTCTCAGGAGCGACGTTCTGCCGTAGATAGTCTCCGACGTGGGAGAGGTGTGATTGAATTGCTTCTCCAGACATACCAGCTCTGGAAGCTATATACCAGATTTGCTCCGTTGGTGGAGTTCCCTTTGGAACGTCAGGCATAGCCATAGCCTTCTCATGCTTAATAACATTGTCCCAAAGTTGTTCCCATCTCCTAGTTCCTTCTTCAAAGGGTACTTCAATATCCCTGAGAGGATCTTCCTTCGTCCCGGCATACTTGTTGAGGTAGTTGCGGACGGCCCTTTCAGTCCAGGCTACTTTTTCCTTAAAGCTTTTTCTAGCTGGTTCCATTAACTCAGCTGCATTAGGATGTGGGCCTCGTCTGACTCTCTCAGCGTTAATTGCGGCATCACCAGCTTCAGGAAGTAAGCCCTCTCCAGCTACTCCTAGTTGTTTCTTAAGAGGATCAGCAAGTCTGGTAACTGCCTCCGGATGCCACATTCCTCCCTTTCCCTTAATCGCTCCCGCCACCATTGCTCCTCCCACTAGCCACTCTGGTATCTTCGATAGATATGTTCCCTTCTCAGTGGGCTGAGGCTCTTCCTCTCGCTGTGGCTGCTGCTGTGCTTTCTGCTGCTGATACCTCTCGTACAGTTGCTCAGCAGCAACCCCTGCTGCCCCAGCAGTAGTAGTCCAGAGGAGGAACTCAGGATCGGCTGCTCCAGTGCTACTCCTAGAGGATTTAAGCGCTTCTGCTAAGGACACGTCCTTCCCTTCATATTCTATTCCTATCTTTACCCCTGTAGGAAGTTTTCCATTCTTCACAAGAGTCTGAATGTGCCTATTAACGACTTGCCCTACATCTCCAAGAGTTCCAGCTTCCTTAGTAGCAAGGAAGTATATATGATCGTCAGCTATGCTAATCTTATTGATTAGGCCATATTTCCGCATAGCTTCAATTTGATTAGCCTCAGTTCCAGGAGCGTTAAAGGCAGTATCCTTACCAAGAAGTTTATCTACAATAGCTTGGTGACGAGCTGCAGCACCACCATATGGAGCTGATCTCTCCTCATTCCATCTACCTGTCATATTACGAATGGATACAGGACGGCCAGCCGAGTCAAGGAAGAACGAATCTGTTCCCTCCGGAGCGTATAGATCTCTTAACTCTGGCAGTGGTGGACGCTCAGGTGATGGACCTCCACGCATCTTTGGTCTAACTATTGGTTTGGGAGGCTTAGTTACTTCATCATTCAGTGTTGCTTCCCTTGCTTTAGCAGTTTCTTGAATCTGTTGTAGCTCCTCAATAGGCTTAGGCCCTTCATCTGTGAGCTTGAGGCGAGGCTTCTCGTCCCTGAAGTCGCCAGCGGAGAGTTGATCCTTCTTGAGAGGACGTTTAGCTATACCCTCTATAGCAGCTTGTCCACCTCGAACTCCCCAAGCAGCCATCAGAGTATCTGCCAAGCTAGCAACGTCCTCAGACTTAACCATTCCACCTGTTTGCTTCTCCAAGTAGTCACCAAAGTTGGTAATCTTGTTAAATAGCCAACTCATCCCAGCTGTAGTCTTGGACTTCTCATAGGCCTCGCCAGAGTCGAAGAGATCGAGGAACTTCTTAACTGGACTCTGTAGCGCTCCGCCGATTTGCTCAGATGCTACCCTACCCGCCTGGGCTGCTATCTTGGGAGTCTCTTCAGCGCCTGTAGCCTGCTACCGCGGCAGTCTCACCACCAACGCCCTTTAGACCCTCCAGTACTCGCTGGCTGCGAGTAGGTCCAAGGAACTCTCTATCTGTAAGGAGTCCAGACTGTGGCTGCCCCACTAGAGCAGCAGGTGCCTTCTGTGAGAAGAACTCTCGATCTGTGAGCAGATCGGGCATCAGTCTTCGTCATCCTCAAGAGCCATTCTATCTGCCTCAGCATCATCTGCTAGCGCTGCATCATCTTCATCATCCTCATCGCGGGCAACCTCCCAACCTACTCCTGTCCACTTCCCAACAACGCCACCTGTACCGATATAGTACCGCCCAGGAATCCTATCATCCGCGGCTGCAGGTACCTTAGTAGCGGTTGCTGGAGTCTTACCTCCGGTAAGGGGCTTGTCTAGCTTCCTTCCAACGAAAGCTCCGTTATCTATCATTAGTTTAAGGGCCTGCTCCTTCGCTTCAGCAACACTAACAGCAGGATTCTTGTCTTTTATGGACTTAGCTTTCTCCATAAGTTCAGCACCCTTAGCACGAGCCTCTGCGTCCTCAATCTGATGTGTGAACCTAGACTTGAGGTAGTCAGCTCCAGCCTTCGTCACGCGCTCAAGGGGGACAAGAGGATCACCCTCAGCTTTAGCTCGTCTACCTTCAGCTTGAGCTGTAGCCACCTTACGCTGCTTATCAGCGTCCTCGTAAAACTCACGATGAGATTTCCTCGATGCGTACTCCTTAGCCAGAATAGCATCGTGTTCCTTACGTTGTTGTAGAGTTAGCTCCTCCTTCTTTGACATTGACCTCACACGGAGTTTTTCATTGAAGGTAGGAGTCCAAGGAACCCTTAGATTACCTCGCTCATCAAGTAAGTTAGTATTGTCTCCTGTTTGTTCTTCATAGCTAATGATAGCTTCACGAAAGCTCTCAGGACTGTTAACTCCAGAGAGTAAGTGATCAGTAAGATTTAGGTTCTGAATCTGAGTGCGCCGCTGGATGAGCTTTGCTCTTGCTTGTTGAGTTAGCTGCCCTTGTGTCCTGTAGTCGATCTGAGACGCTAGATTTGCTACCCTCGGAGTATCAGGGTGACCTACCTTTGCAGCTGCGTTAGCAATACTCCATAGCGGGTTAGATTCGCCTCCCATGCCGCCAGTGCTCATCTTCTTTAGTTCTTCAGACATGTCCTGATCTAGCTTAGCACGCTGCTCCGAGACCTTTGCCCTTGACATAAGGAAGCGTGCCTGCGCCTCATGCTGAGTCTGCACGGAGGGCTGCATAGCGATGCGACCGAGCTGCTCCTGCATCTCAAGAGTATCACCACCAAAAGTATCAGGCATTATTTATCTGCTGTACCATAATGGTACAACCCTTATCTCGATCCAGGAACACCCGCTGCTGCCCTACCAAGAGTATTCAGCGCATTTGAGTATATATTAGCACCTGCGTTGTAGCCAGAAAGTGCAGGTCCAGTTGAGGGACCTATACCAGCGCCAGACAGCTGCATCAAGCGCTGTATCTCGTTGTTGTAGAACTGTTGCGCGTATTGAGGCGTGTACTGTGCAAGCGCTATAGCCTCATTACCTCCACTACCTCCAGCAGCTCCAGCACGCTCAATAGCAGTGCGGCCCTGATCTAGTCCAAACTGGTATCCAGGTAGACCAGTTACGGAGTTAGGATCTTGCATCAGTTTCTGTAGCTGCTGTTGATACTGTCCTCGCTGCGACCCGAAGGGATCCTGTGCATTGAAAGTACGTTTGGCAAGCTGTTGCATCTGATCCGCTTGGTATAGACCAAATAGGCCTGCTCCAGCATTTATGCCAGTACTAATAGGCCCCCATGGTAGTCCCTTGAAAGCTTCCCATAGGCCACTACCCCCTGTGGCAGTTCCCGTCCCTGCTGCCATCCCAGGGAAGCCTCCTGCTCCCATGAAGGCGTCATAGGAGAGACCACCACCTGCTGCAGCACCTCCACCTGCACTGAACATCCCTGCTTCACCTGCGCCTAGTTCTGTCATGTCTAGGCCGGCAAATTCTGGTTGACCAAAGGCTGTAGCAGCTATAAGAGGAATAGCAGGGCCGAGATTACTTACAACATCTCCAATATCCTTCAATACATCATTGACGACGCTCATTGTGGTCTCTCTATTCTAAATAACCTGAATCTATATTGATCTACTCCGACCTCAATCCAGCCGAAGCGGAGAGCAATCTTTGCTACTGTCTCCTGCTTGATTGGCGCTACTAGATACTGACTCGAAGTATGTCGCCATACATCTTTCATGAAGCGTGCTCCAGCAGTCAGTAGTGATGTTCGTGCGTGCAGGGCATACATATGTACTACTGGGTACTTCCAATCCCGACTAACCGTGAAGACGACTCTACCATATCTGAGAACTAAGTCAAGGTTCTTGTGAATTCTTTTTGTAGCTACCTTTACTAAGTAGCGCTTCGATAAGTTGAATCCCTCAGGATTCATTTTCCTTTCAATGATAGTAAGAGCATCCATCACGAGGCTGGATATATTAGCATTGTAGCAACAGATGCCCCACTCAGCTGAAGGTTAGTTGCAGGCCCAAAGGGAGTACCAACGTCGAAGTTTGCTGTTGTTGTATTCTTCACTGGCACTAGTACAAGTCCACCTGTTATACTCGCTGAAGTATCTACAATAGCAGGTACCTGTGCATAGTTAGCATTAGCTGAGGCCACAGGAAGGCCACTTATACTAGCGCTAGCTCCACTGGCATTAGCAGGATATGTTAGGGTCACGTAGGCAAATACCATATTGCCTAGCTTAGTATAGTTAGCAGATACAGAAGTGAATGCTAGAGTAGCCCCACTGTTATCAGCAGGAGTCCAGATTCCGCTGCTGCTAGTAGGAATATCAGCCAACGCGAGAGAGCGGAAGGTAGGAACTGCTGCTCCTCCACTCACTGGGCCAGCGTATACAAGGTTAGCGTTTTGATTGTTCTTATTTATAGAGATAGCACCAGAACTAGTAATCGGATTACCTGTGGCAGTGAACTCCGATGGTGCTGTCACACTTACGGAAGTAACAGTACCAGAGCCACTTCCCGTAGGCCCAGTGTTTGCTACAAGTTTGACTAGCCAGTCAAGCCAGACTGGGTTAAAAGTAGCCCGCTCTGGATGCCCAGGGTCCTCGATAACAATAGGAGCCCAGGTTGGAGGCGGTGCGAAATTAGCCATCTACAGTGTTCCTACATCTATCTGCATTTCTATTGCTTCCAATCGAAGTGCTGTATTTGCTCTATGCCTTAGATTGTATGCCCTCTTAATAAAGGAGCCACAGTTTGATAGGAAGGGCTTCTTATTTCCGAGATCAACAGTACGAAAGTTAGACCACGTTTGATAGTCGTCATCACTCTTGCGGACCTGGAGTACAGAGCCAGTCTGTTGATCTGCTACGAACTCAAGCATCGCTAGATTTTTCCTCCGACGGGTTCCTAGGTCAGTGTTAGGTGTGTAGACATCTACAGTGAATAAGGAACTATCATCGTTATTGTAGGAAGAATCCAGCAGGTAGATATTACCATTGGTCTCATGTTGTCCTAATCTAGCCTGACTAGCTCCAGCAGTCATAGATACTATTGGAAAGTAGTTACCACTGGTATCTGTCCACTGGGACCACAGACGTTCTCTTAGATCATAAACTAAGGTGAAGTTATCAGCTGCTGCCTTGAGAGTTAGCCCATAGAAGGAATGTCCACCAATCTTTAGAGTCCAAGAGAATACATTTGTATAGTCTGCTCCATCAAGCAAGCGCTCGACTGATGGAACAGATATTGGAACTGGCCGGAGATCAGTCATAGAGATCACTTGGACTGAAGATCCCTTAGTACCTTGCTGTGGACTTACTCCTACCCACAGGAGAGTACCATCAATGTTCTGCACTGTTTCGATACTAACACAACCATAGTTTATTTTAGCCCCCTGTACTGGACTCAGGGGACTCCCAGTTGCGTTGACAGCATCGTAGAATAGTTCAGTATTCCACTGCTTGAAGGCAACTACATAGGCTAACTGCTTATCTAGCCCAATACCAGTATCAGCCTCGATCTGAGCATTTATTAGGTTGAGAGCAGACCAAGTCTGAGCATCATCTAGAGCTGATCCCTTTATATTATTAGGAGAATACATAACGTACAGAGTTTTATCAAGATAGGTCCAACCCTTATAGAAGGAAGTAGGGAAGTTCGCATCCGTTATCTTCACTAAACCATTTACATCGTCATAGGTATAAGCAGATACTCCGTTACCCATTACTAGCTTTGGAGTACCTCCAGAGACTGAGCTAAACCGATAGACTCCCCCTGTACCATCTACTGTGCCCTTACTTACTAGATCCTTATACAGAGTGGTTCCTACTATTGCATAGATGTTACCCTTCCAGTTGTAGATACCACGACCTGTAGCTGCTCCTCCTGAGGGTTGCGTACTGAGGAGAGTACCAGGCCGCTTGAATAGTCGGTAGCCATCAGTAGTCTTCTCCATATATCCGTTTACAAGGCGAGCGTCCTTTGCAGTAGATGAACTCCTATTCTCAGGATCAATTACTAGGGGGAAGCGTCTTGGTAGTTCAACTGTCTGAGCTTGAGGCACTTACCTAAAACTCCTTGTTGGATATCCCTGTGTTGTGTCCACTTGGAACTTGGTAGGCACATCCTCTACATCCCAGTCCTCCAACATTGCTCTGTACAGAGCTGCATTAGCCCGACAGCGATCCATGATAGCCTGCGGCTGGCCAGTGCACACTTCGTCTGCGATAGCCCAACGTAGGGCAATCATCCACTCTGGAGGAAAGACAATAGTGTCTGTGAGCATCGTCGGCAGCGATGCTTGTGTTCGCAGTAGTAGATGCGCTGTACCTGTCGCCGCGGTAGTATCTGGTGTGAGCCAGAAGCTTACCTTCAACTTGTTGTATTGCTTATCTACGAAGTACTGACTTATCGAACCTTGAGTAGTAGTTGTAGAGAGCCGAAGCCACTCATCCCAAGATAGTGGATAGATAGGTCGCCTCACATTACTTGTATCCAGGTAGTAGCCCTGCTCTGCTCGCAAGGGCTTCGTCATGTTAACGTCACCCGTTGGGAAGAAGGTGTAGTCGCGCTGAGCTGCCACTAGCGTTACTGCTTGGTCAGATTGTAGAAATAGCTTAATACCTTGAGTCTGCCACAGATTGACTATATCATTAAGTCGGTTCATCCCTGAAGCAAGCTGCTCTGAGTTCGGATCATCTCCTTCTTGTACAAGGCCAGCATCTTGATAGCCATACGCCAGGATACGAGCAGGAGTATTAAGAGCTGGAGTGGTCATACCTTGCTCAGCGGGTGAACTGCTTCCCTAATTCGACGAGTATGATGAGCTAGTTCTTCTTCTCGCTCGTGCACAGACTCCTCAGCAACGGCAAGGTCTTTTTCCTTAGTTTCTATTCTGGCTTCTCTACGAGCTAGATCAGTAAAGGAGTTCGCCATCTTTCGAGAGTCCTCAGCCATTTTAGTCTGATGCTCGAACTTTACGCTATCGAAGTTCTCTCTTTCTAGCTGGAGTTCCTCTCTCTGAGAGGCCAGTAGTTTCTCACCTACATCAAGTTCTGAGATTCTATCTGCTACTGCTTTCAAGCGCATTGCAGCAGTTGCTTCAGCACTAGAGACTATTGACTTAGCCCTAGCTTCAGCACCCTCAATAGTTTTGACTAAGCCAAGCCTGTCCTCAACTTCCTTCTTGAGATTAGTGAGCTGCTTGATTCTGTCATCGAAGGCAGGATTCAGAGAAACAAGGGCAGCTGCCACAAGCTGCTTTACCTCAATTACTACATCAGGTGTCAGTGCCATATTAGGTTCCTACTCCTCTAATAGTCCGCTGTGGAAGTACCGCTGTAATTGGAATCAGAGATTCATCGTCGGTAAAGTTGTAGCTAGTAAAGCGCTGCTGTTGCTGCCATAGAACTGGAGGTAGCCAGGAATCGTCTTCAAGGAAGGTTAGTGATAGTTCCTCATCACCTAGAACTGGTGTGCTACGTGGATACGGCGGAAGGACGAGGATAATCACAGTCGGCTAGACCTATTCTTGAAACTTCGTGGTTGCTTCAAAATTCATGCTGGCGATGCCCGAAGAACTCCACAGGTCCATGGATTGATTCGCGGAACCTTCCAGCGTCGGCGCGGCATCCGGATTCTCGGTAACCCAACCGCCAGGACCGCTACCACTTGAAAGTACAGTGCCCATGTACTGAGGCCCGCCAGTTCCCGGAGTAACGCTTGCATTAGTCGTCCAGCCAGCGGTCGCTTTGGATGCTTGCGAACCAGGATCAATAGGATTAGGAGTCATTGCAGTTCCGCCGGAGGCTGAAGTAGTAGTCCACTTCTTCAGCCGATATGCAATGCCGGTGAGGGAAGTCAAGCCTGATCCCTTGCCTCCCACTA
>WNFG01011171.1_pt1 | contig 12543 bp, 8 predicted proteins | sample 5400431 | NCBI WGS metagenome assembly WNFG01 (sample SAMN13153346, study PRJNA577476) | soil metagenome | isolation source: 120 cm saprolite under Douglas fir tree site 2 hole 3 replicate 2 | place: USA:California | collected 2015-04-18
TCCAGCGATGCCACGAACTCAACGTCGCGGCCTACGCGCTCAAGCCGGTGGCCAAGTACGATTTGCAGAACATGCTGCTGGCCATGCTGGAAGGGAGCGCCATCGACGGCTCCCGTCCCGCGGAAACCAGCGTGCCGCCCGCCGGCGGGCGCGCGCTGCGCATCCTGCTGGCGGAAGACAATGAATACAACCAGAAAGTCGCGGTGGGCATGCTGACCCTCGACGGTCACGCCGTCACCATCGCCGGCAACGGCAGGGAAGCCGTCGAGATCTACCGGAAGCATCCGTTCGATCTGGTGCTGATGGACGTGCAGATGCCGGAAATGGACGGAGTTTTGGCCACCGAGCTGATCCGTCAATGGCAGCGCAGCAGCGGCGTCCGCGTTCCCATTATCGCCATGACCGCCCACGCCATGGCCGGCGACCGGGAAAGATATCTTGCCTGCGGCATGGACGATTACATCGCCAAGCCGATCAGCCGCGATGAACTGGCCATTACGATTCTGCACAACGCCATGCCGCAAAGTCTCGCCGAGCAGCCCGCGGGCGTGCCCGCCGGAGCGCTGCTCACTCCGCCGATTCCGCCCGCGAAGGCGGCCTCCGAGCCGGAGGGCGACTCGATCGCCGGAAAAATTCTGCGTCGTTTTGGCGGAAGAAAAAAGCTGGCGCTCGATCTGACCGGCATGTTCCCTCAGGAAGCCGGCAAAGTCCTCGCGGCCCTCGATGCCGCGCGCGTCGCCAACGACGCCGGCGCGGTGCAGACCCACGCTCACACGCTGAAAGGGATGCTGAAGATGTTCGAGGCCGTGACGGCCGCCGATGCGGCCGCAGCGCTCGAAACGGCGGGGAAGAACGGCGGCATCGGCGCGGACGAGCAGATGGAGGCGCTGCGCCGGGAAGTGCGGGCCACCATGGAAGCCGTCCGGCGGATGCATGAGCAGTTCACGGTGGAGACCCAGGCGCAATGAAAAATATGGAAGTAAATAAAAAAAGGAATCCTTCATAAAATGCAAATACTCGTGGCCGACGACGATCCCCTGCAAACGGGACTTCTTCAGGTCCTGCTGAACGATTACGGGCACCAGGTGGTTGTCGTTTCCAACGGCGCGGCCGCGTGGGAGGAAGTGCAGCTCCGTCCGTTCGACATCGTAATTACCGACTGGATCATGCCCGGCATGAGCGGCCAGGAGCTGGTGAACCGGATTCGCGCCGAGGAATTCGGGCGGCGTATGTATGTGATTCTCTCCTCCAGCCGGGGCGCGGCCCTGGAGATGGGTGAAAACCTGATGAGCGGCGCCGACGACCTGCTGGAGAAACCCGTCAGCGAAGAAGATCTTCAGGCCCGACTGGCGACGGCTGAAGAGAAACTCAAAACCAGGTAGGCGGGAAAAACAAAAAGATTTGCCGCGGATTTACGCGGATGAACGCAGATCGAAGAAAAGTAAGCAAGGAGCCCTCCGGCGCTTATAAGTCTTTTATCTGCGTTCATCCGCGCAAATCTGCGGCAAATTGTTTTTAAGCCGCCGCCGCGCGCAGTCTGACTTTCTTCCAGATCATGCGAACGGGGAAGAACAGCAGAAGTCCCCAGAAGATCAGGCTGGGTCCGGCTGAAACGAAAACCAGCACCAGGCTGATCACGCCCTCGACAAGATTGTGATAGCCCTCGACCCCGGCGTTGCTGATGCGCCTCCCGGTGGTAACCGGAACGGGTTCCAGAGAGGCCTTGTATTCTTCCGTTATGCTTAGCTGGATCGTGGCGTAGTCCACCTGGTTGACCATCGCTTTTCGCTCCGCTTCCATCTGTTCAATCTCGCCCCTCGCTGTGGAGATCGATTCCTCCACCGCAAGCACGTCGGCGAGTTTGCCGGTGCGTTCACGCAGGATGTCGGTCAGCCGCCGCTCGGTATTTCGGGCATTGGCGAGGCGGGCCTCAAGATCGACGTATCGCTGTGAGACCTCCTCGCCGTTCTGGTATACACGCTCCACCCTTCCGAGGCGTTTCAGATCGTTTAGCATGGTATCCAGCTCCGTAGCCGGCACCCGCAAGGCGCCCATCATGGACCGGGCCGCGCCTGCCTGCGTGTTTACAACCAGATCGCCCGCATAACCATGGTGAAGTTTCAGAATCGCGTCCACTTCGGCCGGTACCTTATCGAACTCGCGGGTCGTCAATGTGAGTTGTGCGATATGGATGATCATCGGGCCGCGAGTGACGAGGTCCTGCTTGATGGCTGCCGGAGCGGCGGCCCTGGCGCGCTGGTTGGCGCGGGCATCGTCGGTCGGGGTCTGCTTAGGGTCTGAACTGAACTGATCGTTTGCGAGAATTCCTGCGCCCTCTTTCTGCGGAAGAGGCAGCGGAGGCGGTGGAGGAGGACTGAGAGCGCCACCGGGAGAAACGTATGAACTAACTGCGACCGAGGCAGAGCCTGTGCTGGATTCAAATAATTCGTCAGAGTTAGTCGGTTTATTTTCGGTACTCTTGGACTTGGAAGAACTTCCTCCGCTGTAAGTATTTTTGGTGCTCTGAGAGTAATCTCTGACACGGCCAACGCTGGGTATGGATGGCTGCTGATTAGGAGGCGAAGGCAAACCTTCCATCACGGACTTTTCACTTCGAATCGCGCTGTGCGGCGACATCATGGTTCCCCAGATCAGCACAACAACCACAGCCGCAGCCGCCAGCCCTCCGGACATCATCAAACGACGCCCTGCCGGATTTCCAAACCAGTTCCACCGGATTCCAGCCGCAGGCAGAGGCTTCTTCGCACGCTCTTCCAGCGCAGCGTCAATCGCTTCCAGGTTCGCGGACCCCGAGGGCTCAATCTGCCACGCCATCAAACGCCGCGAAACGCTTTGCAGATCGGCAGCCAGGTCGCGGCATTCGGCGCACGACTCCAGGTGGTCTGAGGCAGCGGCGGCCTGGCTCGCGGACAGCTCGCCGTCGAGGTAGGCCATCAATTCTTCCTGTTCAAGAGGATGGTTGGTCATTGCACGCCTTCTTTCTCTTTGCCGGTTCTTCCGGTGTGAGCGGCGGCCTGGGCCGGCCTGGCTTCGGGTTGCAGATGATTCTTCAGAGCCATCCGCGAGCGAAACAGCCGCGAGCGGACAGTGTTTACCGGTATCCGCATCAGTTCTGCAATCTCGGTATAGCTGAGCTGTTCGTACTCACGCAGCATAAGAATCTCCCGTTCCCGTTCTTCAAGGCGTCCAATGGCCTGGCGCACCCAGACCGTTTCTTCCGGACTGTCTTCGCCGGCCTGCTCCGCGGTCTCTTCAATCGGCATCGGGCGGGGATGGGCCGCCAGCTTCCGCCGCTCGGCGTATGCCAGCTTCAGGGCGATAGCATAGAGATACGTTCGCACCAGCGCCCTCGGCTCATAGCGCTCGGTAGCCCGGATGACCACCAGAAACGTCTCCTGCGTCAGATCCTCGGCCCGCTCGTCGCTGTCGAGCCGCCGCCGAAAAAACCCGTACAGCGGCCCGCGATAGCGCGCAAAAAGCTCATCGAAGGCCTCCCGCGACCCGCGTTGGAATGCAAGCATTAACGCTTCGTCATTGGTCATGAATTCATCGACCCTTCCATTCCCGTCCCATGGGAGTGTCTTGCATATAACGGTAATGTCGCAAGAGGGAAATAAGTTCCATGTCAAAGAACAAAACCTTTGCACCACGGAGGCGCAGAGCCACGGAGAAGAACTTTACGATGGGATCGTTTTTGACCGAATGGACCTTGGGTTGTATCCAAACCTGGTGTATAGATATTTCAAATTCATGTCTACCATTGGGCAGGGAGAGGACACGGGATTTGCAATGCCCTGTTTTTCTTGTTTTTCCGTTGCGCCCGTTGCGTCCTTTGCGGTGAAATGCCTTTGACCGTGTCCACGTTGAGTTGTTATGGCAAAATGATGGCCATGATTCCACGTCCTCTGATTGTCATTTTCGTCTCACTCTGTCTGACTGCGGCGGTGGCGCAGGCTCCGCCGGCCACGAAGTCTTTTTCAGATCCCGTGCACAAGATATCGTTCAATTATCCCGAAGACTTCACTCTGATGAAGCCGGGTGAGCATCCGGACCTGGAGCCCCTGGACAGCATCTTCGGCACGCCCGACGAAAAGTTTGTGGCAGAGGTCCAAATGCCCGAGGATGCATACCCGGGCACCAACTTCAAGGCGGCCACCCTCACGGTGACCGTGGAAACGAAGACCCCGCCGGTCCCCTGTCTCGACTGGGCCCGTGTCCACGATGAACTGACCGGCAGGGATGCGCGGGTTGACGCCATTCCGTTTCGCCGGGTCGAAGACGGTTCCGGCGCCGCGGGTACACAGTATTCCGACATCACCTACTACGGATACGCGAATCAGACCTGCTATGGAATTCGACTCAGGCTGGTGACCGGCGGACTGGGAAACATCGAGGACATCAAAGCCGTGGACTACGCCGCAGTCATGACCAGGCTCGGGTCGATCCTGGCGTCGGTGAAGCTGCGTCAGAATGCGAGCAGAGCACCCAGCGCTCGGCATTAGCCGGCACTCGGATTAGCACTCAGCAATCAGCACTCAGCATTCAGCCATGAAACAGCCTCGCGTTGGCGCGGATGTCACCCTTCTGCATAGCCGCCGACAGGAACATCATGGGCAATCCCGCACCGTTTCGTGGCTGAATGCTGAATCTGAGTGCTGATTGCTGAGTGCTAATCCGAGTGCTGTTCCCACGAGAAAAAGCCGGCCCTTCCCCCAGGGCCGGCTTCTTTGTGCATTCCGGCAAACTCCCTCCGGATGCGACGTGCATTTCTAGTTCTTGTCTCGATCATTGTCAAAATGGAACAAGTCGAACAGATCGCCAACCGCCGGGCCGTTGAGCGGAACATAAGGATTGTTTTTGTCCATCACCGGGTTGGGCAGATTGTCGCGGCTGCGGGTGGTGAGCGGCTTCAATTGCCAGTTGCGCTCGATGAACTTTACGATCGAGGCGTGGTCGTTGTAGGTATGGCTGACGTGGCCGCCTTTGGTGAAGGGCGAGACGATGATCAGGGGGATGCGCGGTCCGTCGCCAAAGAAGTCGAGCGGCTGCATATAGCCGGAGTCGTAATAGCCGCCGCCCTCGTCGAAGGTGATGATAAAGGCCGTCTCTTCGGCCAGTTCAGGATGAGCCCGGAGTCCGTCGAGCACGCGTTCGGTGAGCGCTTCGAAGACACTGAGCTTTGAGCTGGCGGGATGGCCGTCATCGAAGCTGTCGGGTTTCAGATACGACACCGCGGGCAGCCGGCCGTCTTCGAGGTCGTCGAAGAAATCGACCGCGTCCTTGATATGAGCGGCCCGCTGCACCGGATCGCCCATGATGGATGCGACATATTGAAAGGGATTGCAGATGTCGCAATACCAGTCGCCGCCGGTTCCGATCAGCACATCCACCGGATCGGTCGAGCCATTGTCAAAGCGCCTTGCGGCGTTGAAGCCTCCGCCGTAGTAGGCCCAGCTGATTTTCTTTTCATTGAGGGCGTCGCCGATGGTGCGCAGAGACGACGGAGGTACGGCTGTGCCGGCATTGATGGCGGCGGTATTGAGCTGACCGTTTGAAAGAAAGCCGGGCCGCGTGTTGTTGATCATATAGAAGGTGTTGGCGGCGCAATTGGTGGCAGACAGATCAGGGCGCGAAGGCAGCGTCTTCAGATAGTCGAAGATCGGCTGGATGCCGGGCTGGGTCTGATCGCCGCATTCCGTCCAGCGGGCGTCTCTGGTAAAGCCGGCGTTGGTTGCGCTTTTCGGGGTCGGATCGGCGACCTGTTTGGTTGGCGGCTGCGCCGGGAAGCTGCCGAATTTTTCCCAGGGCAGAGCGTCGGCGGTGCCCAGCATGATGTGCTGCACCGCCGTGCCGCCCATCACCGGCTGGTGGTAATTGTCGCTGATGGTGTATTCATCGGCGAGGCGTTTGAACAACGGGGCGTCGCCCTTCCGAACGTTGTAGAAGCCCATGCTGTTGCTGCCGCTGTCGTCGGCGCGCGCGACGCCGACATAGGGAAGCAGGTCGTTTTTGCATCCCGAAGGATTGGCCGGAGTCGCATCCAGAACGCTGCAATCGGATTGCTGCCACATGTGGAAGAAGCGGTGCACCATGTCGCCGGTATAGCTGTCATAAGGAAGCGTCGCGCCGGTGATCTGGAACGAGGTATTCGGCAGCTTGTTGAAACTCGCGATGCGCGAATCGGGGACGGCGCAGGGCGCGGGCGGCAGGGTCGGATCGGCTGTGCAATTCGTCAGTTCGGTGGCGCCGGTGGTGAGCAGAGTCAGGTCGGCGGTTTCGAGCACCGGCGAAAGCGTGCGCAGCTGCGCGGTGGAGAAAGTTGCGGCGTCGAACGGCGGCGCGGCATCCACCGGGTCTTTCAGGAACTGACTGCGAGTGACGGCGGCCGGGGGCGCGTTGCCCGCTTCCGGCGTGGGAAGAAACGGAGCATACGGCGCTTTGCCCGGGGCAATGAGCTTTCTGGTATCGATGAAATAGCCCAGGGGATTGATGGTCTGAAGCTGAAACTGCGTGGCCAGCCCGGCATTGGGGCCGGGTGTGCCATCGGCATGGATGATGCCTTTGGAATGCAGATTCGCGACGGACCCGTGTCTGGGGACGTAGGTCGCGTAGATGTTATCGAAGGTGCGGTTCTCGCCGATGATGACAATGACATGTTTGATGGGCGTGGCGGTATTGCGACGTTCCGATTTCTCCGAATCATCGGTCTGACTCAAAGCGGGAACGGCGATGGAGATCAATGCGACAAAAAACAAAGCGAAAGTCGCGCCGCGGCGCAGCTTTCCACGAATGAATGTGAGTACCATTGTTTTCCTCCGAATCGTTGTTGGGCAACTGTTTGGGATTCGAGGGCAAGACTAGCCGCTCAGTGTTGAAGAGGCGTGACCACCGCGTTAACGGTCCGTGAAAAAAGGGCTTGAATCGGATTCGCCGCTTTGGGCATTGTGGAAAAGAAGATAAAAAATATTCGTCGAGGCTCACTTGAAGCGGTGCTTTTCAGCTTTGCCTGGAAGTTTTTAATTTTTTCTGTCGATCCTGCCGGTCGTTCTGCGACTTCGTTCCGGATGCTAAAATTCTTCCATGCTGAATCCCTACGCCTCATACCTTGGCAATGCAAACCCCGTGGAAGTGATCGCAGCGACTCCTGGAAAACTGTCCGCGCTGGCGCAGAAGCTGGGCAGCGAAAAGGTGAGTAAAAGTCCCGCGCCCGGCAAATGGTCGGCCCGCGAGATTTTCTGTCATCTGGCCGATTGCGAAGTGGTGTTCGCCTTCCGTCTGCGTCAGACTCTGGCCGAGCCGCATCACGTGATTCAGCCCTTCGATCAGGATGGCTGGGCGAAAACCTACGCAGCCTATGACGCGCAGTCGGCGCTGGAGTTGTTTTCCGCCGTCCGCCGCTGGAACGTAACGCTGATCAACTCCGTCCCGAAAGAGGCCCATACGAAGGAGGTCACGCATCCCGAGCGCGGTACGATGACTTTCGAGTCGATTTTTCAAACCATGGCCGGCCACGATATCAATCATCTGCAGCAGCTGGAAAAAATCGCAGCGAGTTAGGAAGAGCTGCTGGCTGCCGGCTCTTAGCTGCTGGCTCCAAACTCGCAATTTGCCATCCGCCGCCAAGACTTGTGACGGTTTCAGAGAGGGCTGAAAATCTTCATGCCTACTTTGCCGACCACTATGCCCGCAGTGGTCATTCATTAATAATTTATGATCACCATTCCGGCGACTTACGATTACCGACTTGTGGCGCTTTCTGTCTTAATCGCTATTTTTGCATCCTATGCCGCGCTTGATCTTGCCGGACGGGTGACCGCGACGCGGGACCAGGCGAGAAGCGCCTGGCTGATTGGCGGCGCCATTGCGATGGGCACCGGCATCTGGTCCATGCACTACACCGGGATGCTTGCCTTCCGCCTGCCCATGCGGGTGTACTATCACGTTCCCACAGTACTGCTGTCGCTGCTGGCGGCGATTTTCGCGTCATTCGTCGCGTTGTATGTAGTGAGCCGCCGGCGTGTTACCACGCTGCACGTGATGGCCGGCAGCGTCCTGATGGGCGCCGGCATTGCCGCCATGCACTACACCGGCATGGCGGCCATGCGTCTGGCCGCGCATCATCACTATGATCCGGGCCTGTGGCTGCTTTCGGTGCTGCTGGCGGTAGTCATCTCTCTGGCGGCCTTGTGGCTTACCTTCCATTTCCGGGACGAAAACCGCGGCAGGATTTTCAAGACCGCCGTCGCCGTGGTCATGGGTCTGGCGATTCCTCTCATGCATTACACCGGCATGGCGGCGGTCAGCTATATGCCCGCCGAAACGGCCCCGGATCTGTCGAACGCGATCGACATTTCCGTATTGGCAAACTCCGCCGTGATCCTGGTAACGCTGGTCATTGTGGCGTCGGCGCTGCTGTCTTCGCTCGTGAACCGGCGCTTTTCGGCCCAGGCGCGGGAGCTTGAACTCAGCGAACAGCGCTATCAGCGCCTTTTTGACAGCAATCCGCATCCCACCTTTGTTTTTGAGCTTGAGACGCTTCGATTCCTGGCGGCCAACCGGGCGGCGACCGGCAAATATGGCTTCTCATTGAATGAGTTTCTGGCCATGAAGTTTACGCACCTGCATCCGGCGGAAGTGCTGGGCCGTCTGTTGGAAACCGCTCAGTCGGGAATTCCCCTGGAAGAGCAGTACCGCAGAAAAGACGGGACTGTCTTCGACCTGGAGCTGTCATTGCGGACGATAACGTGGTCCGGCAAAGCCGCGGGCCTTTTGCTGGCCAACGATATTACCGAACGCAAACGCACCGAGCACATGGAAACGGAACGGCGAAACTTTCTGGAGGCCATCACCCAGAACCAGGCGCTGGAAGCCAACCTGCAGCAGCTCGTGAGCATACTGGAAAAGCAGATGCCGGGCGCTCTGTGTTCCGTCCTGCTGTTGAAACCCGGCCGGATGTGCCAGGTGGCTGCCTGCAACTTCGGCAAAGATATGCTGCTGGGGCTCGAAGGGTTCAGGCTGGAGCAGATCGCCGGCGCTCTGGGCGCCGGCCTCGACTTCACGGAAATGATATTTGCGGAGGACCTGGCGGCGATTTGCTCCGATCGTGAGCTGAAGGAATGGGCTGCGGCGTTCGACCTCAGGTCCTGCTGGCTCGCGCCGGTAGTGAAGCCAGTCGGACAGCTCGAAGGATTGATCGTGGTCTTCTTCCGTGAAGAGCGCCAGGCCTCGCCCCAGGAGCGCAACCGGCTCCAGGTGGCGACAGGTATGGCTGCGATCGCCATCGAGCATCGCCGGCTGACCGACCGCCTTTCCTATCAGGCACAGCACGACGCACTGACCGGACTGCCAAATCGTTTCCTGCTGGAAGACCGTTTGCAGCAGGCCGTGGCTTACGCGAACCGGCACGAGACCGGGTTGGCGGTGCTGCTGCTCGATCTGGATGGTTTCAAGTACATCAATGACACCCTGGGACATCAGGCAGGCGATCAGGTGCTGGTTGAAGTGTCGCGGCGGATTCGTCTGGTGATCCGCCAGGCGGATACTCTGGCGCGCATCGGCGGCGATGAATTCTGCATCGTTGCCACCGATCTGCGCAGGCCGAACGACGCTCTCCGCATCGCCCAGACCTGTCTGGACTCCCTGCGCCGGCCGATTCTCATCGCCGAACGCGACTACTCGGTGAGCGCGAGCATCGGTATCAGTCATTATCCGGAACATGGGGACCAGCCGGAGATTCTGCAGCAGCATGCCGATACCGCCATGTATCACGCCAAATTCAACGGCAAGAACGGCTTCCAGGTGTTTACCCGGGAGATCAATGCGCAACTCCGTGAACGCGTGGAACTCATGGGCGATCTTCGCCAGGCCCTGGATCGGGAAGAGTTCCGGCTGGAGTATCAGCCGCAGGTCCTCGCCGACGGAGAGCTGGTGTGTTTCGAAGCCCTGCTGCGCTGGGACCATCCCACCCAGGGCCTGATTGCACCGACCCGTTTCATTCCCATCGCCGAAGAGACCGGTTTAGTGGTTCCCATCGGCAAGTGGGTCCTTGAACAGGCCTGCCACCAGCTCGCTGTATGGCGCGGCGCGGGATATGAGAACCTGCGGATGGCGGTGAACGTTTCCACGTTGCAGTTCGAGCGCCAGGACTGGGTGCAGACGATTTCCAATGCGCTGCTATCGAGCGGGTTGCCTCCTTCGGCACTGGAGCTGGAACTCACCGAAACCGTGGTGATGAAGAACTGCAAACATGCGGCTGAGCGCCTGGGGCAGCTGCGGGAACTCGGGATCAGCACCGCCATCGACGATTTCGGCACCGGCTATTCCTCGCTCACATATCTGCAAAACCTTCCCATCGACACGCTCAAGATCGATCAGTCTTTCGTACGCAACCTGGACCCGCTTTCCAACGGAGAATCCGGCAATGGCGCCATCGTGCGGGCCATCGTCACTCTGGCTCAGCAGCTTGGCCTGCGCGTGGTGGCCGAGGGCGTGGAAACCGCCGAGGAACTCGATCTGCTGCGCCGCCTGGGCTGCGATCTGATGCAGGGCTACTTCTTCGCCAGGCCCATGCGCGTGGAGGCGTGCGATCTTTTCCTTCGCCAATCTTACGGTCCCGGTACGGCGGCACGCCGTCCGAAAAACACCCCTTCGCGGACTTAGCTCTTAAAATCCTCCGCTTCCTCTGTAGTGCTAATCCTTAAAACCTTCGCGGACTGCCATGATTTCAGGATCAAAACCATAAACCTGAAACACGGAGGAAAACGGAGGCCTAAAATCTGAGGGAACGGAGAAATTCTTAAGGGATTTTTCCCGGCAAATCGAACAGTCTTGCCATAGACGAAGATGTCAGACCAACAATATTTTTTTAAAGAATTCCTCCGTTCCCTCAGATTTTTTATCCTCCGTTTCCTCCGTGTTTCAGGTTTATGGTTTTGACTTTAGATTTTTGCCTTGTTAACACCCTTCCCTCAATTTGCGTCTATGATCACGGATGAGGTTCGGCCATCATGGCCTCAACATTTGGAGACGGCGCTGATTTGCCGATCGCGAGCATGGAACTCCACGCCGTGAGAGGATCTGCGGACAACGAAGCGGCGGAGGACGCGCGGCTGGTGACGGCCGCCCGCTCCGGAGACCGTGCTGCGTTCGGCTGCCTGTATGACCGTTTCGCGCCCATGGTCCACGGAATTCTGCTGGCGCGCGTCCCTCTGAGCGAGGTGGACGATCTGGTCCACGACGTGTTTCTGCATGCGATGCCCCGGCTTCACAGCCTGCGTGACATCGGCCGCTTCGGTCCGTGGCTGGCTGCGATCACGCGCAACCGGGCCAATGACTACTATCGGCAATCCGTGCCTGAAGTGGAACTGGCGGAAGAGTATTCGGAAGAGGCCGTGGAAGGCCGGGCGCGGATCGCTCCGGATGCCGATGCCGTGGCTATCCTGGCCGTGATTCGGGAACTGCCTGAAACCTATCGCGAGACATTGCTGTTGCGGTTGGTGGAAGGCATGACCGGGCCAGAGATTGCGGCGCGCATCGGTCTGACTCACGGCTCGGTCCGGGTCAACCTGCATCGCGGAATGCAGTTGCTGCGGGAGAAGCTGAAATTGGCAAAAAAATACCGCGAATGAACGCGAATCGACGCGAGTGAAATACGACGGGTTCTCTCCGTGTGAAGAGGAATTATTTCTATGAGCAGCGATTATCTATGGGACGGCTCGGGCGAACCCGATCCTGAAATCCGGAAGCTGGAAGACACGCTGGGCGCGTTGCGTCACAGGCGTCCGGCTCCGGCGTTTCCGGAAATGCCGGTAGTGGCAGCGCCGGTTCGCGTTCGCTGGTTCGACATGCGCCTGTGGCCCGCACTGGCGGGCGTGGCTGCCGGACTCCTGTTGATTGCCGCGCTCGGTCGTATGGCTCGTCCTTCACCTGCAAAGATGGCGGCGGTTCCCGGCTGGGATGTTACCGCGCTCGCGGGTGTGCCTCAGGTGGATGCCGGCGCGGGAAACGGCAAACTGATTCCAGGACAGACTCTCGAAACCGACAACCGGTCGCACGCCAGCCTTCGCGCTGAAGAAGTAGGCGAGATTGATGTTGAGCCGGGCAGCAGACTCCGCCTGCTTGATCTGGCGTCCGGGAAAAACAGGCTGGCGCTCGACCGGGGCACAATTCACGCAACCATCTGGGCACCGGCGGGCGAGTTTGTTATCGACACTCCTTCGGCGGTGGCGGTCGATCTGGGATGCAGCTATACGCTGAAGGTAGACGACGCCGGCAACGGCGTGCTGCGCACCTCGCTCGGCTGGGTGGGATTCAAACTCAACGGTCACGAAGCGTTTATCCCGGCGGGCGCGGCCTGTGCGACGAAGCCGAAGACCGGGCCGGGGACGCCTTACTTTGAAGATGCGGCGGAGTCGTTCCGCGCGGCGCTCGCTAAACTCGATGCCGAAGGCACGGGACCCGGCGAGCACGCCGAAGCCTTGCATGTCGTACTGACTCAGTCGCGAAAGCGCGATGCGCTCACCC
>WNFG01015092.1_pt1 | contig 12543 bp, 8 predicted proteins | sample 5400431 | NCBI WGS metagenome assembly WNFG01 (sample SAMN13153346, study PRJNA577476) | soil metagenome | isolation source: 120 cm saprolite under Douglas fir tree site 2 hole 3 replicate 2 | place: USA:California | collected 2015-04-18
CCGGATGCGCGGTGAGGATCCAGATCTCGATCGCGCGGCGCGCGACTATCAGCTCACGATCGCCCGCCGCTTCGGGGTCGACGTCGAGGGTGCGCCCCCCGCTCTCGACCTGATCCTGCTCGGCATGGGGCCCGACGGTCACACGGCCTCGCTCTTCCCGATGAGCCCGGCCCTCGACGAGCGGCGGCGCTGGGTCGTGCGCAACCACGCGGCCCGGCTCGGCGCCGACCGGATCACGCTGACCGCGCCCATCTTGAACCAGGGGCGGGAGATCCGGCTCCTCGTCACGGGCGCCGACAAGGCCAAGACCCTCAAGGCCGTTCTCCAGGGTCCGGCTGACCCGGAGCGGCTGCCTGTGCAGCTCATCGCGCCGACGTCCGGTCGCCTGCGATGGCTCCTCGACCGCGCCGCCGCCGCAGATCTCGAGGGCGGCGCATGATCCTGGCCGGCGATATCGGCGGCACCAAGACCGCGCTCGCCGTGCTCGACGAGACCTCGGCGACTCGCCGCATCGAGCGGGAGGCCACCCTGCCGAGCCGCGAGATCGAGAGCTTCGAGGACGCGGCGGCGACCTTCATCGGCGGCGCCCCCGCCCTCCGAGTACGCGCGGCGTGCTTCGGCGTGGCCGGGCCCGTGGTGGACGGCCGCTGCGTGACCACCAACCTGCCCTGGGAACTCGAGGAATCGAAGCTCGCGGGCGTGCTGGGCTGCCCGGTGCGGCTGGTCAACGACCTGGAGGCGGCCGCCACGGGAGTTCTCGACCTTCCGGACGAGGACTTCCTCATCCTGCAGTCAGGACAGCGGCGATCCGGAGGGCACATGGCCATGATCGCCGCGGGCACGGGCCTCGGTGAGGCGTTCATGATCTGGGACGGCTCCCGCTACCAAGTGGTCGCCTCGGAAGGGGGGCACGTGGACTTTGCGCCGCGCGACGAGATCGAGATAGACCTCCTCCGATTCCTTCGGGCAGAATTCGGCCATGTCAGCTACGAGCGCGTGCTCTCGGGGCCCGGGCTCCACCACATCTACGGGTTTCTGCAATCGCGGGCCGGACACGCCGCACCCGACTGGCTGCGTCACCGGCTGGGAAGCGAGGATCCGAGCGCCGTCATCTCCGAGGTCGCCCTCGCGGGAGACGATCCGGTGTGCGTGGAGGCCCTCGACCGTTTCGTCTCGGTCTACGGCAGCGAGGCCGGCAACCTCGCGCTCAAGGCCGTGGCCACGGGGGGAGTGGTGGTAGGCGGCGGCATCGCGCCCAGGATCCGCGCGCGGCTGGCCGACGGTCGTTTCGTCAAGGCCTTTCTCTCCAAGGGACGCTTCGAGGAGCTCCTGTCGACCGTGCCCGTCAAGGTCGCCCTCGATCCTCGGGCGCCGCTCTGGGGCGCCGCGCGCGTGGCGGGGGAGCTGGCCGGGTCATGAGCGGCGCGGCAGGTATAGTACGAAGGCAGTTCGAGAAGCCGGGAGGGCGGACATGACCGATCCGCTGGGGGGCGTGCAGAGCCAGACGTGGACGCTGCCCACCGACCTCGAGGTGGCCGTCAAGGCCGAGATCCAGGGCTGGCAGGAGGCGGGCAAGGTGCGCCGCCTGTGGGAGCGCGACGCCTCGCTGTGGACGGGCACGGACGAGGCCTCGTGGCTCGGCTGGCTCGAGCTCCCCGCGCAGGAGATCGCGCAGCTCGATCATCTCAAGCGGGCCCAGGAGGACGCGCGCACGGGAGGCTTCGACCATGTCCTGCTCCTGGGGATGGGCGGCTCGAGCCTCTGCCCCGAGGTGCTGCGGATGACCTTCGGCCGGGTCGCGGGCTTCCCCGAGCTGCACGTGCTGGACTCCACGGATCCGGCTCAGATCCGCGCGGTGGAGCGCCGGCTGGACCCGGCCCGGACCCTCTTCATCGTGTCGAGCAAGTCCGGCACCACGCTCGAGCCGAACATCTACAAGGACTACTTCTTCGACCGCGTCCGGCGGGCCGTGGGCGAGGAAAGCGCGGGGAGCCACTTCATCGCCATCACCGATCCGCGCTCGAAGCTGCAGCAGGTCGCGGAGGCCGCCCATTTCCGTCACGTCTACTTCGGCGTGCCGTCGGTGGGTGGGCGCTACTCGGCTCTCTCGGATTTCGGCATGGTGCCGGGCGCCATCATGGGACTCGACGTGGGACATTTTCTGAGCCGGGCCGCGGAGATGGCGACGGCGTGCTCCGCCGCGGTGCCCGTGGCCGACAATCCGGGCGCGACGCTCGGCATCGTGATGGGCGTGCTCGCCAGACGCGGCCGTGACAAGGTGACCCTGATTGCCTCCCCGAGCATCCACGACCTCGGCGCCTGGCTCGAGCAGCTCCTCGCCGAGTCCACGGGCAAGGAAGGGAAGGGGATCGTTCCCGTGGACCGCGAGCCCTCCGGCGACCCCGCCGTCTACGGCGCCGATCGGCTCTTCGTCTACCTGCGTCTCGAGCCCAGCCCCGACCTCCACCAGGACGAGCACGTGGCCGCCCTCGAGCGGGCCGGGTATCCGGTCGTGCGCATCCGCGTCGGCCATCGGTACGATCTGGGGCAGGAATTCTTCCGCTGGGAGGTCGCCACGGCGGTGGCAGGATCGATCATCGGCATCGATGCCTTCAACCAGCCCGACGTCGAGGCGAGCAAGGTCGCCACGCGGAAGCTGACCGAGCAGTACGAGCGCACGGGCATGCTGGCGCCCGAAGCTCCCATCCTCGAGGGCGACGGCCTGAGGCTCTATGCCGACGAGCGCAATGCCTCCCAGCTCCTGGCGATGCCGGGGGCCCGCGCCTCGATCGTCGGAGCCCTTCGCGCGCACTTCGAACGGCTCCGGCGAGGCGACTACGCGGCCTTCCTCGCCTACATCGAGATGAGTGAGGCGCACGAGCAGACCCTCCAGGCCATGCGGCGCATGGTCCGCGACGGCAAGCACGTCGCGACCTGCCTCGGCTTCGGCCCGCGCTTCCTGCACTCGACCGGTCAGGCCTACAAGGGCGGGCCCAACTCGGGCGTATTCCTGCAGATCACGTGCGACGACGCCGCGGACCTGGCCGTGCCCGGACAGAAGCTCACCTTCGGCGTGGTCAAGGCGGCGCAGGCCCGCGGCGATTTCCAGGTGCTGGCAGAGCGGCAGCGGCGGGCCCTCAGAGTGCATCTCGGCAAGGACGTGGCGGCCGGCCTGGAGACGCTTCGGCGGTCCGTCGAACGGGCGCTCGCCTAGGGCGCGGAAAGAGAGGGGCACGACATGCAGATCGAGTACACGCGCTTCCGCTCCCCGCAGGAGCACACCTTCGCCGAGAAGGCGCTGTCGGCGATGCGACACGAGTCCGGCGGCCACGTCGAGCCGCCCGCGGGTGGCTAGCATGGCCACCGGGCTGAGGCCGGCGCCTCCCTGCACCTTCGTCATCTTCGGCGCCGCGGGCGATCTGACCAAGCGCAAGCTCCTCCCCGCGCTCTACAACCTGAAAGCGGTGGGCCTGCTTCCGCGCCGCTTCGCCATCGTGGGGGTGACGCGCAAGGAGAAGACCCACGAGGAGTTTCGTGAAGAGCAGACCAAGGACATCCACGAGTTTGCCACCCAGCGGCTCGACGAGGCCCTGTGGGACGAGCTTCGCGGGTGTCTCTACTACCAGGCGGGGGAATTCACCGACCCCGCCATGTACACGAAGCTCGAGGCCCTCCTCAAGGAAGTCTCCAAGACCCACGGCACGGGGGACAACGTGCTCTTCTACCTGGCCACGCCTCCCGATTTCTTCGGGGAGATCGTGAAGCGCCTGGGCGAGACGGGCCTGAGCCGGCAAGGGGCGGGGGCCTGGCGGCGCGTGGTGGTGGAGAAGCCCTTCGGACGCGATCTCGATTCCGCCCGCGCCCTCAACGCAGAGCTCAGCCGCGTGCTCGAGGAGAACCAGATCTTCCGGATCGACCACTACCTCGGCAAGGAGACCGTGCAAAACATCATGGTCTTCCGTTTCGCCAACGGCTTCCTGGAGCCGGTGTGGAACCGCAACTACGTCGACCACGTCCAGATCATGGTCGCGGAGACGGTGGGCGTGGAGGACCGCGGCAACTACTACGACAATGCGGGCGTCGTGCGAGACATGATGCAGAACCACATGCTCCAGCTCCTCGCCCTCGTGGCCATGGAGCCGCCCACGTCCTTCCAGGCGGAGGCCGTGCGGGACGAGCGCGTCAAGGTGCTCACGGCCATGCGCAGCTTCAAGCCCGAGGACGTGCTGAAGGCGACGGTGAGGGGACAGTACGGGCCCGGCTTCATCGACGGCCAGCCCGTCCCGGGTTACCGGAGCGAGCCGAAGGTCTCCCCGACCTCGAACACGGAGACGTACGCGGCGATGCGGCTGGAGGTTGAGAACTGGCGCTGGGCCGGCGTCCCCTTCTACCTCCGCTCGGGCAAGCGGCTGGCCCGACGTGACACCGAGATCATGATCCAGTTCCGTCGGCCGCCCCTCCTGCTCTTCGAGGAGCGGGAGGCGCAGATCGAGCCCAATCGCCTCGTCCTCCACATCCAGCCCGACGAGGGCATCGAGATCCAGATGAAGGCCAAGCATCCCGGGCCGAGCATGGAGCTGAACACGGTCAAGCTCGCCTTCTCCTACAAGGAGTTCGGCGAGACGAGCGCGGCCACCGGCTACGAGCGGCTCCTCTACGACACCATGATCGGCGACTCCACGCTCTTCCATCGCGCGGACATGGTCGAGGAGGCCTGGCGCATCGTCACGCCCGTGCTGGACGTGTGGGCGTCCTTGCCCGCCCGGGACTTTCCTAACTATCCCGCCGGCTCCTGGGGCCCCGCGGCCGCCGACGCGCTCATCGAGCGCGATGGCCGCAAGTGGTGGCTGCCCAAGTAGCGCGCGGGAGCTAGCCGCCGAGATCGTGGAGCAGACCCGCCGTCGTCCTCACGCCCTGGAAGAGATGATCCAGCCTCAGGTGCTCGTTGGGGCTGTGCTGTCGATTGTTCGCGTTGGCGTAGGGCACGAGGAGGGTGGGCAGCTTCAGGATATCGGTGAAGGCCCAGATCGGCACGCTGCCTCCCGCGGTCGGCACCACGACCGCCTCCTGGCCGCCCTGGGTCCGCTCGATGGCGGCCACCACCTCGCGGCAGATCGGCAGGTCGGCGGGCGTCTTGGCGGGGTCATAGCCGCCCTTGTCGACCACGCGCACGGCCCGGCCGCGCAGGTGATCGGGTAGCGGCGCCTCGGCGCCCTCGATGACCTCGAAGCCCTGGGCGCGGATGTGATCGATCACGCGCGCGTACACCCTCTCGAGCTTCTGGTTCTTGACCATGCGGATGTCGATGGCCACCGTCGTCTTGTGCGGAATGATGGTGTTGGCCTCCGCGCCCACGAAGCCGCTCTGCAGCCCGCGGATGGTCAGGGTCGGGTGGAACATCATTCGCTCGAGGTAGTCCCCGGGCAGGGTGACGCCGAGCTCGCGCTCGAGCGCGGGCAGATCGAGAGGATAGCGCGCCAGGAGCTCGCGCTCGGCCGGGGTGGGGGGAATCACTCCATCCTCGAAGCCCTCGATGAGGGGCGCGCCGTCGGGGGCGGCCATGCTCGAGAGGAGCCCGGCGAGGCGCCAGTTAGGATTGGGCACGGCGAAGTTGCCCGAGTGGAGATCGCGCCGCGCCGACTCGAGGGTCAGCTCGAACTTCAGCACGCCGCGCGCCCCGAACATGACGGTGGGGCGGCCGCTCGCGTGCTTGGGCCCGTCCGTGACGAGGACGAGGTCGGCGGCGAGGAGCTCCCGGTGCTTCTCCGTCAAGGGTCCGAAGAACGGGCTGCCGATCTCCTCCTCGCCGTCGAAGATGAACTTGACGTTGACCCGCGGCGGCAACGCCAGCTCGTCCATCAAGGCCAGCGCTTCGAGGTGGGACCAGATCGGCCCCTTGTCGTCGGATGATCCCCGCGCGAACACCCGCCACTCGGCCATGGCGTCCGCGGGCACGCGGTCGAAGGGCACGAAGGCGGCGTTGTCCGCGTCATCCACTCTGCGGAACACGGGCTCGAAGGGCGAAGGCTGGAACCACTCCCTGGCCGGCGCGGGCTTGGTGTCGTAGTGGCAGTAGATGAGCACGGTGCGGGTGGCGCCGGGGACCTTGCGCTCGCCGAAGACGGCGGGGGCGCCCGCCGTCTCGAGCACGCGGGTCTCGAGCCCGCGCCGGCGCATGAGCGCGGCCAGCCATTCGCTGCCCGCGCGCACGCCCTCGGGATTCTGGCTCACGGTATTGCGACGGAGAAACTCGAGAAACCCTTCGACGATGGCTCGCCGCTTCTCGGCCAGTCTCCTCTCGAATGCGTTCCAGTCGGTGGTCATGCCGCTACCATAACCCGGCGCTTCTTTCTTGTCTCGACGTCGGGCGGAGCACCGTATCATGGAAACGAGGAGGAGCGCGCCCATGAGTCTCGCCTTCATGATCTTTCTCGCCGCGGTGGCCGCGATCGTGGTCTTCGTGATCGTGAGCTACAACCGCCTGGTCTCGCTCGTCCAGCGCACGCAGTCGGCGTGGTCGGACGTGGACGTGCAGCTCAAGCGTCGCACCGACCTCGTTCCCAACCTCGTGGAGTCCGTCAAGGGCTACGCGGCCCACGAGCGCGGCACCCTGGACGCGGTGGTCCGGGCGCGCGGCGGGGCCGCGGTGGCCGCGCAGACGCCCGAGTCGCGCGCCCAGGCCGAAGGCCAGCTGACCCAGGCCCTCCGCGGCCTCTTCGCTCTCGCGGAGTCCTATCCTGACCTCAAGGCGAGCGCCAGCTTCCAGGCGCTCCAAGCCTCGCTGGGGGAGATCGAAGACACCGTCCAGAGCGCGCGGCGCTACTTCAACGCCGTGGTGCGAGACCTGAACACGACGATCGAGATATTTCCCTCCAACCTCGTGGCCGGCCTCTTCCAGTTCCCTGAGCACGCGTACTTCGAGCTCGACCGGCCCGAGGAGCGGCAGGTCCCCAAGGTCTCCTTCGGGGCTTAGCGATCACGCGCGCCGTCCTCACCCTCGCCCTGCTGGCCGCGCTCGCCGCGCCCGCGGCGGCGCAGGGGAAGAGCTTCGCCATCGACCGCTTCGCCGTCACCCTCGAGGTCACGGCCGACGGCACCCTCAACGTGCGCGAGGCCATCACCTTCGATTTCAAAGGCAGCCACCAGGGGATCTTCCGCACCATTCCCGTCCGCTACGAGCGCCGCGGCTTCGAGTTCGCGCTCCGCATCGACGACGTCCACGCCTTCGACGAGCGCGTGACGCCGCTGAGATCCGAGGTCTCCCGGCTGGGGCGGGCCCTCCACGTCAAGGTCTCGGTCCCGGGCGCGGTGAACACGGCCCAGACGGTCATCCTCACCTATCGCGTGCGCCGAGCCCTCATGCCGGTAGACGGGCACGAGGAGCTGTACTGGAATGTCACCGGCTCGGAGTGGGACGTGCCGATTCGCCAGGCCGAGGCTGTGGTCTCCTCGCCTGCCTCCATCCCGCTCGAGCAGATCCGGGCCATCGCCTATACCGGGCCTGCGGGGACCGCGGGGGCGGACTACACGGAGGACCGCGCCGACACGTACCTGACCTTCCGCACGACTCGCCCGCTGCGCGCGCGCGAAGGTCTGACGGTGGCCGTGGGCTGGCCGCCCGGCGCCATACGCGGGCCCTCGGCAGCGCGACGGGCGCTGTGGTGGCTGGGCGACAACTGGCCCTTCGCGCTGCCCCTCCTGACCATCGCGGGCGCTCTGATCATCTGGCGGGTCTATGGAAGGGATCCCGGCGGCGCCCGCACCATCAAGCCGGAGTATGCTCCGCCCGAGGGACTCGGTCCCGCGGCCGGGGGCGCGCTCGTCACGGAGAGGGCGGAGCCGCGCGATGTGGTCGCCACCCTCGTCGATCTGGCCGTGCGTGGCTATATCCGCATCGAGGAGATCGAGCCCGACTTCGGCGAGAAGGATTTCGTCTTTCACCGGCTCAAGCCGCTCTCGGGCGATCCCACCCTCAAGCCGCTCGAGCTCTACGTGCTCAGCCGGCTCTTCGGCAGCGACTGGGGGCTCAATGCCCGCCACCTCTCCGATCTCAGGCGCGACTACGACAACGTCTTCCCCACGGTGCGGGACGAGATCTACCGGAGCATGGTCCGCGACGGATTCTTTCCGTCCTCTCCGGAACGGGTGCGGGCGGTCTGGTTCGTGGCGGGCATCGCCCTCGTCGGCGTGGCAGGGTGGGCGCTCGCCACCGGGACGGAACGGCTGGGGGCGGCGCCGCTATCCCTCGCCCTCGGGGCTGGTCTCTCCGGCCTCATCGTGATCGCGCTGTCGCGCGTCATGCCGTGCAAGACCTGGCGCGGGGTGCAGGCCCTCGACCGCGTCAAGGGCTTCCGGGAGTTCCTCGAGCGCACGAGCAAGGACGAGCTTCGACGCCTGCCGCCCGACACCATGCACAAGTGGCTGGCCTGGGCCATCGCGCTGGGCGTGAGCGAGCGCTGGATCCATGCCTTCGACGGACTACCGGTCAGCCAGCCCTCGTGGTACGTCTCCAGCGGCGGCTTCGACCTCGACGGCTTCGACCGGAGCCTCAGCCGCTTTTCCTCTGGCACCGAGCAGGCCCTGCTGACCTCCCGCCGGGGAGCGGGCGATTCCTGGAGTGGACGCGGGGGGTTATCCGGGGGGGCCTCGGGCGGCGGCATGGGCGGCGGAGGCGGGGGCACCTTCTAAGGATTGGCCCTTCTCGTTTTTTGGGACGGGAGGGCCCCGTTTCTGGTAAAAAAACCAGGCCTTATGCGATATCTCCTGGGTCGACGTGCCTTGGCCTGTCTTCTGCTCTTGGCCGTGCTGGGTGCTGCCGTCGCCCCCGCCGGGGCCCAGCAGTCGGAGACCGATGTCTTCGTGGCCCAGGCCATCCTGGCCTATGAGGACAAGCGATACGACGAGGCCCTGGGCTATCTCCGCGAGGCCGTCGAGCAGGAGCCGAAGAACGTCGAGGCCTGGTACTACATGGGCCTCGTCTACATCGCCCAGCAGCGCATGGCCCAGGCCGCCGAGGCCCTGGAACGGGCGCGCGCGCTCACCCCCAACGACTTCTCCGTGCGCTTCCTCCTGGGCGTCGTGTATTTCTCCCAGGAGCGCTACGAGCTGGCCGAGCCCATCCTCGAGCAATGCTTCCGCGAGCGGCCGAAGACGGAGGGCCTCGGCTACTACGTGGGGTTCATGCGCTACCGCAAGAAACAATACGCGGCGGCCGTCGAGGCGCTTCGCGCCGAGAGTTCGGACAATCCGGCCATCCAGCAGCTTACCCGCTTCTATTCCGGCCTCGCCCTCGCCGTCATGGGACTTCCGGAGCGCGCCGCCGCCGAGCTGGATGCCGCCACTCGAGGTCTCACGGGCTCCGCCCTGACGGGACCCGCCGAGCGTCTCCGCGACAGCTTCGCCGCGGGCGTGGGCGGCGGCAATCGCTTCCACGCCGAGCTTCGGCTCGGATTCACGTACGACACCAACGTGAAAGTCATTCCCGCCCCGAGCAATGATCCGGTCGTCAAGGAGCTCCTGCACACGTCGACCAAGTCTTTGGGCGAGCTTGCCTCGCTCACCCTCTCCTACGACTGGCTGCGGGCGGGGCCATGGGAGTCCACGGTCGGATACCAGTTCTTCGAGAACTACGTAAACAATTTTCCCAACTTCGGCGTTCAGGATCATGTCGGGGTGCTGGGGCTGACCTATCGGGGAGCATTCGAGACCGGCGCGCTGGCGGGCCGCCGTTTCCTTCTCGGAACACAATACGCCTATGACTATCAGACGCTGGGCGGCAAGCAATTCCTCCAGCGTCAAACGGGTACCGCCTTCGGCACCATACAGTGGAATGCATCGCCGGAAGGCAATCCCTGGATACCCGCCAACGTGACGACACCCATCGGCCGTATCCAGGGAAAGATGTTCGCCAAGTTTGTCGACTTCCCGGCGCCTCCCGAGGAAGAGCGGAGCGGCATCAACTACATGATCGGGTTCGCGCATACCTTCTACTGGCAGGGCGACCGGCACTGGCTCAGGCTCGGCTATCAGTGGGACACGGATGACACGAGCGGCCGGGACTTCCAGTATCGCGGCAACCGCATCCTGGCTGGAGCGCAGTACACGGTGCCCGTGGCCTTGACGCGGCTGAGCTACAACCTGGACGTGCAGTTCCGAAACTACCTCCACGCCAACACGATCCTGCCCATCCAGAATCCGGGCTCCACGCAGCGATACGATACCGAGCAGAACCATATCTTCAAGGCAGAGCATCCATTGCCGTGGCTTCTGAGGCAGGACGGGGGCGCGACGCGATCACCGCTGACCCTGGCCGTGGAATATCAGATCATCTCGCAGCAGTCGAACTTGAAGATCTTTCAGTACAACCGCAGCGTGCTTTCCGTCTCGATCTCGTATCAGTACTGAGCCGGTCGCCGGGCGGCGACGGGCGGGGGGGCGCTACTTGCCGCCGACCGTGACCTTGCTGCCCGCCCCGCTCACGGACAGCAGCGCCGTGGTTGCCGTGGCGTACTTGATGGTCCCGAGGCTCGGGTTCTTCACGGCACCGTCTGTGATGGAGACGTTGGCGGCGGTGGCCCCGTTCAGGAGGGCCACCGGGATCCCCCCGAACAGCGCGCAGGAGCCGCCGCAGAGATTGTTCGAGACGGAGAGCAGGTTGCCCCCCGTACCCCCGAAGACCACCAGGGCCCCCCCGATGCTGGCAAAGGAGCCGCCGCTGACGCTCAGCAGCGGGCCGTTCAGGAGCGACAGCGTGCTGCCGTTGCTCAGGGTCAGCAGATTGCCCGCGACGGTCAGTCCGCTACCGCCCGTCACGTTCACGAGGGCGCCGCGGGAGACGACGAGCCGGCTGGCATCGAGGGCGACCAGGGTCGGCCCGTGGCTCGTGAGCCGGCTCTGCCCGCTCAACGCGATCGCGTCCGAGGCGCTGGTCAGCTGGGTGCCCCGGAGGAGGGCGACCACGGGCGCCGAGGCCTCCAGGAGGGCCGCGTCGACCCGGAGCACCTGCTGGGTCGTGATCGTGGCGCCGTCGGCGGCGAGCAGCCCGCCGCCCGTCGTGAGGGGCGTGTCCGTTGCCACGGTTTGCCCCGTCAGGGGATCGACGGCCGTGCCGCTGCCCGCGAGGTCGAAGATTCCGACGTAGGTCCCGAGGGCATGCGTGCCCCCGTTGAGCGAGACCAGGGGCTCCGTGGTCGACGAGGTGAAGCGGCCCCCCGGCAGGACGGAGAGCAGGCTGAAGGCGACGCTGAGATCGGTGCCCTCGGCCCGGAGCAGCGGGCCCCCCAGGCTCGCGCTGGACCCCGCGGCGATGACCATGGCGGAGTCGAAGGACGCTCTGCCGCCGCGATAGTCGAGGAGCGGCTCGAGGCCGACCTTGACGAGCTTGGCGCCGCCCTGCAGGAAGTACAGCGGCGGGTCGACCTCGACCACCGCCGCATCGAGCAGCGTCGCCGTGTCGAAGATGGTGTCGCCGACGTCGAACACGGTGAAGTCGAGCTGCTGGAGCCCGCCCCCCGTGGCCGTGACCATCTTGCTCACGGTCTTCCACCCCACGATGCCGTTGCCGGCCTCGAGGGTGAAGCCGCCTGCGCTGATCGTGCTGGGCGTGGGATGGAACACTGCCGTGTCGCGCTCTTCGCGCGCCACCTGCGTGGTCACCCCGTTGCGGTCCGTGACGGACGCGATGAAGGTGTCGTTGAAGAAGGGCGGCTGGGTCGGCCACTCGTTGCTCAGGAAGTTATAGCTGAGCGTGACGTTGAAGAGCGAGCCGGACCCGCCCAGCCCCGACTGCGTGAGTCGGCTCGTCGTACCGCCCACCGCTCCGGGTCCCGTGTGAATGATGGCCATGAACTGGCCGTTGGGCGCGGTGATCGGGCCGATGCTCTGGATCGCCGCCGCCGCCCCGCTCGGCGTCCAGCCGGCGAGCGTGCCCGTCTCGAAACCGGGATTCTGCAGGAGGTTGCCCAGGACCTGGGGCGGCGGTGGCAGCGTGATGGTCGGAATGATCGGCGCCTGGCAGCCCGAAGCGCATCCACCCTGCTCGGGGCCTTTCTCGCCGGCCTCGGGCGCGAGGGCGGCGGCGAGAGCGGCCAGCTTGTTCTGCTCCCGGCTGATCAGGGCCTCCCGGCCCTGACGGATACCGGCGACCAGGTGCGCGGTGAAGCCAGCCAGCTTCTGCCTCATCTGGAACTCAGTGACAGGCTGGCTGCTGCCCAGCAACGCCCCCACCACGCCGACCGAGCGGTTCGGGGTGAGCTGGGTACCCTGACCGAGATTCGCCCGCGGGGCCACGTCCACCGCCCCGTTGACGCAGGTCACGAGCGTATTGGTCGCGAGGGGCCCGGGAGTGCCCTGGGCCCCCTGCTGCGTCACCTCCACCACGAACACGGTGCCGCGCACCGCGGCCACGGCGTTGGGGGTGTGCACCTCGAGCCGCTCCCCGGGCTGCATGCGCTGCTTGGCCACGCCCACGGCGATCTTGCCCGAGGTGAGGTTGATCGTCGTCTTGCCCAGCTCCTCGGTGATGGTCAGCACCGACAGCTCGCG
>WNFG01003892.1_pt1 | contig 12541 bp, 11 predicted proteins | sample 5400431 | NCBI WGS metagenome assembly WNFG01 (sample SAMN13153346, study PRJNA577476) | soil metagenome | isolation source: 120 cm saprolite under Douglas fir tree site 2 hole 3 replicate 2 | place: USA:California | collected 2015-04-18
GCCGCCGAGGACGTGGCGGCGTTCGAGAACGACGACCTTCTTGCCTGCTTTGGCGAGATACGCGGCGTTGACCAGGCCGTTGTGGCCACCGCCGATGACGATAACGTCGTAGTGCTGCCCCATTCAGTAGGACTCCGGCCTAGATCCGTCAGGTGCAACCGCCTAGCGGTGATTGTCAACTGCGACCGCAAAGCGGTCGACAAAAAAAGAAAGGCTGCAGGAAGCGAAGACGGGACATTTTACTGAGAGCAGCGATAGTGCACAAGTCTCTGGGTGCGGCCGCCGGCGATTCTTGGCATTTGTGATTCTGGAAGGACCAAAGAGGCAGTGCGAATTGCCACGTCCGGCATTCACCTACATTGATGAGCGTCCCACTTTGGTTTTATGGTTTATCCAATTTGGGACGACCGCAGTACAAGATCGGCAGAGATGGCGTAGCGCACATGGATGGGCTGAGGGCTCTCCGTCCGTAGGCATTAGATTCTGCAAAGATTATGCTCTGAACGGCAAACGAGCAAATTCCCAAATCCGTCATGGCACAGCGCGTGCATTCTAGCCAAGCGAAGACGCACAGGTGGCTTCGTTAGGGGGAAAGCATGCGTGCGAAATTCCTGGTACGAATGATTCTGCTCGGCGCGTTTGCTGGAGGAGTGTGTTTACAGTTGCAAAGTTTGGCTGCGGCGCAGGGACAGACAAGCGCCGCGCCGGAGTCATCGGGTACCGCGGATACAAAGAACAAAAGCGCGGTCGCGGAAGTTTCCCAGTCGGCACCTAAGCTGGATGGGATCATCGATCGAATAATCAAGCGGGAGCACGACGAGATCGCAGCGTTCGACCTCTACAGCCCAATCATTGAAACGTACATTCAGGAAGTAAAACCAGACGCGGAAATGGGCATAGTCCCAAGCTCCGATTACTATTTTCTGGGTCAGGCAGATTTTCGAGGGCGGCTCAAAGTTCACTCGATGACGGAGAGCAGCAGGAAAGGCTCCTGGATGTGGTCTTTCGATCCGCCTGGATTCCTGCAGATGATTTACATCGATCGCGGGGAGTTCGACAAGGCGCATTACCGCTTCGTGTATTCGGGACGAGAGTTTTTGGGCGAGGTCAGGTGCCTTGTTTTTGACGTGTCCCCGGCGCCGAAAGTGCGGGGCGCCCGCTTCGCCGGGAGGATCTGGGTCGAAGATCAGGACTTCACTGTGGTGCGAATCAACGGTAGGAACTCTCCGCCGGTGCATTTCTCGCTGAGAACTTTTGAAGACGAGTATTACCTGCACTTCGATTCCTGGCGCACAAACGTGAAATCCGGGCTGTGGCTACCGAGCTATGTTTACAGCCAGGAGCTCAATCGAAGCACGCGTTTCAGTAATCCCAGCTATAAGTCTTCGACACACTTCTGGGGCTACAAATTGAAAACGGGTTCGCGGGAGGAGGAGTTGAACAGGCTGCTCATCGAATCCACAAAGCCGATCAAAGACGAAGGCACGCAGCACGACCGTTCCCCACTGGAAGCCCAGCGCGAATGGAGGCATGAGGCGGAGAACAACGTGCTCGACTTGCTGGAGCGCGATGGGCTGCTCGCTCCGCAGGGAGAGGTGGATAAAGTCCTGAACACTATCGTCAACAATCTGGAGGTCACCAACAACCTCAACGAGCAGATTGATCTGCGGTGCCGCGTGCTCCTCACAAGCAGCATGGAGATGTTTTCCGTCGGCAACACCATCGTGCTGAGCCGGGGATTGATCGATGTCGTACCCAACGAAGAGACTCTGGCCGCACTGATCGCGCATGGGATGGCGGATGCTATGGTGCCCAAACCCTATCAAGATCAATATGGTTTCAGTGATCTACTGCGACTGTCGCCGACGGAGGTGCTAAAACGGCTTTCCTTCGAAGAAGGGAAAAAGGAAACTGCGGAGAACAGCCAGAAGGCGCTGGAGCTTCTGAAAAAATCGCCGTACGCTTCCAACTTGGGCAACGCTGGACTTTTCCTAAGGCAACTACACTCGCAAGCCAAGCAACTGAAGCAATTGATCAGTCCGCAGCTCGGAAATGAAGTCTTCCTCGCGTCTCAGCTACTCCAAGCGGCGCCGGAATTGCAGCTTGGGAACAAGGGCCAGATCGCCGCGCTGCCGATGGGGTCGAGAGTCAAAATCGATCCGTTGAATGCAGGGCTTAGCTTGATGAAGTCCAAGCCGGTCGCGCTGCTGTCCCCTCGGGATAAAATGCCCTTCGAGGTTACGCCCCTGGTGCCCTACCTGACACGGTATGTGGAAGCTGCGGCGGCCCAAGCCGACTCCAAAGCGGCGATGGCATTCAATCAGTGAATTTGGGCGGCGCCTTGGATGACAGATTTGAGGCTCTTCTCGGCAGTTTCTAAACGCAAGAGGGCTCTTGGCCAGGCGGCGGGAAAGTAACGCACTAAGAAGTGGCGCGCCCGGGGAGATTCGAACTCCCGACCCTCTGCTTAGAAGGCAGACGCTCTATCCAACTGAGCTACGGGCGCATCCTTGGCTACTCTTCTGATTCTACAGCTCTTGCAACGCTAATTCGAGTTCGACTTCTTCCGAAATTCTTGGAGCACTTGGAGCAACTTCGACGGTTGGGACCGTGAAACCGACACCGACTCGCTCGGCTTCATCGAGACGACGGTCCAACTCGAACTCCATTCGCGAGTAGAGTTCGGACATTGTCTCGGGTTGGTGTCCCATCCAAAAGTTGTTGATGTCCTCTTGACACCTTTCTCCTCTGAGCCATGTTTTTCGGAACCGACGAAAGGCATGGAATCCCATCCCCTTCTCGTCAATTCCCATAGCCTGTAGGCGCGGCGTCAGCCAACGCTGCTCAAGATTGTTGTGCAAATATGGCGTGCCGTTTCGGGTCTCGAACAACAAGCCACTCTTGCCGCTGATAAATGCTCGCAGGTACTCTGCGACTTCAGAGGACAGGTCAACCTCTCGCGCACCGGCGTCGGTCTTGAGATACCGGACAATTCGAGGCATATCTCGGTCCACTTGTTGGGATACTTCAATCGTTCGACCGTCGTTCACGAAATGCTTCGTCTCTAACGCCAATGCCTCGGAGATTCGCATTCCGGTCGCGGCGAGCAGAACGTAAAGTGGTTGCTCGTCGCCCGTGCTAGCGGACACAAGAGTATTGATTGCGTCCAGCCGAAGCGCAGGGCGGCGTTGCCGCTTCGGATTGACAATCGGAAGGTCCATCACCGACCTGTCCCACTTCCGTCGATGAATGGGCTCTCCTGTTCTGCCGTCCTTGAGCGAGGCCACGATTTGTCCGATGTATTCCACGTACTTGTTCACGGTGCGTGCCGACAGCGACTTCTTCATGTTGTCGACCAGCGGCTTCACGGTGATGTTGTGTACATCAGCCAACGGCAAGTCGCCAATCTCGGGGAGAATCCACTTGTTCAAAGCAGCGTCGATGCTTGAAGCGTCCTTGATGGGTTCTCTGTCCCGAGTTTGGACCCAATGAAGATACGTCTTTGCTTGGTCCCGAAAGGTGGTCTCACCGAGAACGACACGGTTGAACCGCTCTTCCGAGTTCGCTCCAGACTTCTCGACGATTTCGCGGGCTTTCCGAAGCACATCTGAGGATGGCGGCTTCGGCTTCCCGCTTCTGTCGAAAACGACCGGTGCGACCTTCTCGTTCATGTTGATTCGTTTTTCCTGGCCTTCGACATCCATACGCCATCGGACCCGATACCAATTTCCTGCGATGACGACGGTGCCATTCTGACCGCTTCGACGATTCATGGACTTTCGTCCCTTCCGTCGTCGCTTCGGCTGCACTTCGCCGATGATGCCAGATCGCCCGTCTAATTGGAATAAACTCGAAATGGTTCAGTGCTCCGGTACAGCTCTTCTCGGTTCGCTATGTGGCTCGCTTTCATTCCGTTTCTGCGTCGCCGTAGTATCAAGCGCAGCTTGAGCTTTCGTCACGGTGTGGCGTGCGTAGTAATTCGGATCAGCTTTGTCGGCTGCGCGGTAGTCGGCGATTCGCTGGATGACTACTTCGGGGTCGTCGCCTCGGGCGAGGGCGCGCTTGGCATAAGCCCAATCGTGCTCGGATTGGCTTTTGTGGTCGTTGGGCACCGTCCGCTCGCGTTGTCGATAGTCGCCAAAACGCCGGGGCGTTTCGGGCGAGTCTTCGTCAATCGTGAAGTCGCGGAGCGTGTAAACCGCATCGTTTTCCTGGCGGGCCTGCACGATGAACTCGTCGGGAAGTTTGTGGTTGATGAATTCCGGCAAGCGCAGCACGCGAGTCGAGTCGGTTGCCGCCAAGTCGCCGCCGAACTTATTTGCGAGGCTATGAAGGAGAGACTCTGCCTCGTCCTGACCGAATCCACTCACTTTCCAAACGACCTGGTGCTTGCCTGGAGAGGTATCGAGTACAAAGTTCGGTGCTGGAACATCGGTGGAATTTCGAATCGCTTCGAGGGCTTGGTCGCCCTTTCTGTCGAGGTCGAGATAGACGTGGCGGATATCCTTTATATCTCCTTTGGTCCGGCTGAAGGCGCCGTCCTTGATGGGATTCATTCCCATGAACACGTCATAGCCACTGGCATTCTGATTCGCGAGCCAATTTTGAAAGGGAGGGCTTGCGATGGTCTCCGCGTTCGAGATGGTTTGAACGGTATGGCCCGTGGAGCGATTCCGCACGAGAATTGCGGCGCTATCCTCAGGCCCGAACAGTTCCCGGACATACTCCGAAGCGGTCAGAGATCGCGGGGTGAATGCGGAATCGGTGCTCATGGATGATCCTGTTTGGCCAGGAAAACGGCACCGTAGTCGAACAAGTCTGCATCGGGGTTGTAGCGGTTAATGAGCAGGACTTCGGAAATGTATCTCCGTCCAGGCCGGCGCTCGACATGGATGACGACGTTGAGCGAATCGGCTATGTTCGTTTTAATTGCTCTGAAAGGCAGCTCAACGCCGCTCTGCAAAACACAACTGGTGAACCGCGCGAGGCCCTGCTGGGCGGAACTTGCATGAATGGTTGATAACGTGCCCGAATGTCCTGTGTTTAGGAGTTGAAGAAGATCGAACGCCTCGCTTCCCCGAACCTCCCCAAGCACGATACGATCCGGGCGATGGCGAAGAGCAGCCTTGAGGAGGTCACGGATGGCCACTGCCGGAAGCCCGTTCTGTTCGCGGCGTGCTTCGAACCGAACGAGATTTTGCTGCGGCAATTGAATCTCAGCCGTGTCTTCGATAATGAGCACCCGTTCCTCCGGCGGAATGAATTTCCCGAGGATCGAAAGTAGGGTCGACTTTCCAGTGCCAGTTCCACCGCAAATAAGGATATTTTTGCGTGCGAGGACATAGTCTTCCAGGTGGTTCGCGAGCGCGCGATCGAGAGTCCCTTCCCGAATCAAATCCTCCATTTCGAAGTGGCGGGTGTTGAATTTGCGGATGGTAAGCGTCACGCCCGCCAGACTGCACGGCGGGATCACCGCGGCGACCCGGCTGCCATCGGGCAGCCGGGAGTCCAGAATGGGCTTCGATTCGGAGATGTCGTCTCCAAGACGTCGGGCGATATTCTTCACGGCGACCATAAGGGATTTTTCACCGATGGACACGCCCGGCACCTGCTGCAGGAAGCCCTGTTTTTCGATGAACACCCGGTCGGGACCGTTCACCATCACCTCGCTGATAGAATCGTCGAGAATGAGGTGCTCGATGGGCTTCAAGAACGGCAGAATCATTTCGAATCCGTTCATTAGAGTTTTCCTTTGGCGAGTTGGACAAAGTACGAATCGTTGGGGTCGTTGTAATAGGGCTTCAGGTAGCAATACATCGGTGGCGTCGGGTTGACTCCGTCGTAAGCAACAACCACCGACAGAGCGTTCCGTAGCTCCATGAAGGTCTTAATGTCGAAGCGGTAGTCGCTCTGCGTGTTGTAGCTCTTGGAGGCGATGATGTTGGCTTTGTGCGAGAGGGCCTTGCCGGTGAGCCAACTGACCTTGGTGTCGTGCCCACTTTCGGACAGGCTGTAACTGACTTTGAGCTGGTCTTCGCGTCCGCAGAGATCGCTTGCCGTCCGGGCGGAGAAATCATCCGACAACGAGAGGAAGATCTTGGTGCGGAAGGTTTGGAGAAGAGTGCGCCAGCTTTCTGCGGGAAGTGCTGATCGCAGCGAGCTGATACTCTGCGTGGCGATGATTGGGATGCATTTCGGTTGGCGCGAGAGGCTAAAGAATTTCTCGTCGCCGGTCGGGTCGCTTTCGCCCACGGTGGCGAAGTGCTGGTACTCGTCGCAAAGGAAAAGAACCTGCCGGAAATACTGATCGGGGTGCGCTTCCATTTTCGGAACGCGATTGAGTACGGCCCGCTCGAAATCGAGCTTCATCATCACGCCCAGAGCCTTTGCGAGACCGGCGTTCATGCCGATTGGAAAATTGAGTGCACAAACAGCTCCATGCTCGATAAGCCAGCTAAACGAAGGCAGGGGCTTGCCGAGCTGGTTGTTGGCGTTCTTCTGGGGGTCGTAGCAATCCTTCTTCGGGCAGAAGACTCGCTTCACTTTCGAGTTGTCATCGAAGAGCGAGAGGAAGACGGAAACGCCCTCGACGATGGAGGTGCGGAGTTTCGGCTCGATGCGTTTCCAATCGTCTCGAAACCAGCGTTGGACGGCTTCGAGTTGAGCAAGCTTCTCGGGATTGGCTTGGGCCGGATCCAGGACGGTCCGCGCCTCGAATGAAATGCCCTGCAACCGCAATAGGTCCCGCAGCTCCGGGCTAGCGGGTGCAAGGAAGCGGTCCTCCTTCTCGTCGTGTACGAAACCGAGCCCCGCAAGGTCCGCGGTGCGCTCGCCATAGACATTTGGAGTGAGGGCCACGTAGTGCCGTCCGAGAATGATCTCCTCGGCCTCGGCGATCCGTTCTTCGAGCAGCGGCGGAGAGATCGCGCACTGGTAGACATCGAAGAGGGTGACGTAGTCATAGGCGGCCTTATGAAGAAGGATGATGAACTTAACGAGGTTTGTGTAGGCCTGCTGCCAAAAAGGCTCCTTGCCACGGCCGAAGAGGTTGTTCAAAAGCGAGGCGATGTTGTAGGCGAGTGCGTAGGCGTCGAGATCGTTGTGAAGAGGGTTGTAGCAGTACTCGGAATCGAGACTGATTTCGATGTAATCCTCGGCACGCTCGTGACGCACGAGGATGTCTTTGGCCTTGCGGCAAAAATCGCCCTTTACCTCAAGGATGAGTCCGCCGATGCGCCTCTCTTTGTCGCCAGCTTTGTAGGCGAGAATTTGTTCAGCGAACGGGAGCATGCAACACGAAGTTTTGCCGCTGCCAATGGCGCCCAAGATGGCGATTCCCGTGAATAAACCGCGCTCGGGAATCGTAAGCCAATAGGGAGCCTTGGCGGGCACGGGCTTCCGCGGGTTGTGGACTTCGCCGACGACAAGAAACAGATCGTTTCTGGTGCGGGGGTCGGCGTATTTAGGCAGGCGTCCGGGCGAGATGTGCCGACGGGCCTTGAGAGCAAAGATGTAGAGGCCCGAGAGCACTGTTGAGCAAAGAAGGAACGGGGTGGTGAACAGGAGCGTGTAATAGAGGTATTTGAAGCTCAAGAACGCTTGCGGAGCACGCAAGGCAATGACACGAAGAAAAATCTGCTCGTCTGGGAAAGGGTGTTTATAAAAAAGGAGCGTACCGATGGCCATCGCAAGGATGGCCGAGATGAAGGCCCGCGATTCGAGTGTTCGTTGCATCAGGCCCGCCCCCGCGCTTCGACCGGCTGTGCTTTGTCGGACCCGGGCTGTGGGGTGCGTCGTGATTCGCGCCACTTGCGGTAGTCCTGGTCGCGCCAAAGGACTTTCTTCAAGACTGCGTTAACGACGTGGTCTGCGTTGCTTTCGATGAACCGAGCGTAATCTTCGAGGAGCTCGTTGACCGGCTCCTCAAGCTTCACTTCCCTGGTCATGGTCCCTGGTGCTTTCTTAACGATTGGCATGGTGTTCCTCCTCTGTTGATGTGTGTTTCTTCCGAACTTCCTGTCACCGTGGAAAAAACAGTCGGCACGATTCACCGTGCCGCAGGGCGGGAGCGACCCCAAAAACTTTTTGGGCGGCTGAAAGCCGAAAAAGTGGGGTCGCTCCCGCCCGTTTTGGTGTTTTTTCCACGGTGACTTTCGTTTGCATCGCTTCCCTATCTCCTACGCTTCAAAGAAATTGCTCGCGCCACAGGCTGAAGAGCTTGCAGAAGACGAAGCTGAAGGGTGTAGTCCTTACACTCTTCAGCTTTTCCTCTCAGGTTGCTGTTCAGGAACTCCAAACCGGCAAAGCACCTCAGTCGCAAAATGGACGGTCGCGTGGCGATTGCTACCGCCAAACTCCCGGCGGATGTCGGACTCGCTCACTCGCGCGACTTTCCATCCACGATAGAGATGTTCGAAGCGTTGCCCAGTGAATCTGGTTTTGGCCTGATTGCGGAAAATCAGGTCAGCCTCGGTGAGAGAGGTGTACCGGCTGAGGTCCCAGGCCTTGCGAATTTGGAAGTAGCGAAGCAGGTCTGCTGATACGTCCGACCCAAGGGGAATCGCCACGAGGGAATCGAATAGTTCCCTGGCCTTTTTGAAATGGGAATCGAGTCGCGCCAGATAGAGAAATCGGAATTCAGAAAGCTGCCGGAAAAGCGGGAGGTATACTTCGAGATGGCGCACAAATTCCGTGAGGTGCACCTCCTGCCCTTGGAGGTAGGTAAACGTCACCACAGTCGAAGAAGCGTCAGTACCGAAAAACATTGGGAATTTGTCGACGAAGTAGCGGACGGTCGGGTGGGAAGTTTTCTGGCCGTGATAGATCTTCGAGGGAAGGAAGTGATTGGGGACTTTCAGTTGATTGCAGAAATAGCCGACTTTTTCCGGTTCGGTTTCGAGGTACTTCCATTGCGGATGGGAGAGAACATAGTCGAGCATTCCGATGCGCCGTTGAATGTATTCGATTTCGTGTTCCCGACGGTTGCGAATGTTCTCGCGGCCGATTTGGCGGTAGAGACGGCGCGAGAACAGGTGATAGACCGTTCCGCTCTTTGGAAAGCATTCTGTCCGGGCGTGTTTCTTGGTGTGAAGCTTGTTCCAGAAGGTGTTGGTTCGGTAGCCCCAATGGGCGGCGGTAAAGGCGAGGAATTGACGCGACACGAAGTAGCCGGAATGCGTCGCTACGATGTAGAGAAACCGTGCCTCCGTTTCAGTGTAGCCGAGTGCTTTCAGGGCATCTAGATGGGCAGGTGCGATGTTCATAGCGTGAGGATTCCTACGGTGATTTCGCGTTCGTCGAGAACGCGTCGCAAACGGGATGCGTCTTCCGAACGTCCATAGAGCGACAAGCCCGCAGCGGCCTTTTCGGCCAGCGCTCGTGGCCGATAATCACGCGTCGCCAGCTCCAAATCGACATGACGCAGTTCGAGTTCGTGGTTCTCGTACTCCACGCGCAGATCGGGCACGGGAATCTTTCCGTTCACCACCTGTAGATGGTGCTTTTCGGCGACTTCTCTCTTGCGGTCCGGGTTGTCTTTTTCCGGGCCGAGCAGGGACAGGTCGCGATTGAGATTCCGTTTGAGTTCATAGTCGAGGAGCACGCGGACCGGGCGGCCTCCGCCGCCCTGGATGCGGGCAGCTTCTTTCTGATAGAGCCGGTAGAGATCGGCGTCGTGTTTGACTTCGCGTGGTTTCAGCAATCCGTGATAGATGGGTTGGTCATCGGGCACTTGATTGGCATTCTTGAGAAGGCGGTGTCCGGCTTTCGTCAGCGTAACAACTCGCAACGTCTTCTTCTGCGAGATTTCAAGCGTCTTATCTCTGAGCAGAGACTGGCGTGCGAGGGCGCGAATGTCCTTCTCCATTCGTTCGCGATTCCCGCCGTAGGCAAACTTCGCGAGGTCTGACACCGGGATCACACGGAACTTGCCAATTTGCTTGAGGGAGTTCATCTCGGAATCGCGGAGGAGATACGCGCGATCCCGGCCGCAATAGGCACGCGGAGAATCATTCCGTTCGTCGCGAACGGTACGCTGCTCCCGAACCTCGGTGCCATCGCCGCGGCAAGGTGCTTCCGGCGCCGTATTCCCCCTGTCCCGCGTATCAGGAGATATTGATCTCCGCTGACGGACGGAGCGGCGCGTGGACGTATCGCGCGTCTCGCCGGCGTCTTGAGGATCGTAGGAAAAGGCGTCGCGCGACATTAGTTGAAATCCTCCTCGTTCACGGGAACAGGCATGTCCGCATGGCTCGCGTGGAACTGCTTGTCGAGGTGAGAGAGTTTCCGCCCAGTATTCTTCAGGAAGAAGCGGCGGCCGATTGGGAGCGCAGCGCCAAACAAGTTCACAGAGAGGACCACGAGGAAGATGAGAATCGTGGTTCCGTAGGCGTGGTACAGGACCGCTTTGTAACTGGCCATGAACTTCAACTGGTCGAGGAGCCAAAATCCATAGCCCAACAAGACGACGATAGTGAAGAGCAGTGCGTTGGCGATCATCGTGAATTCCTCGGTTTTCGTGAGGGTTTTCCAAAAAACATCGAGTATTCCTGGGAGCGGGTGGAAAGCAGGCAGCAACGGAGGCTCTCCAGAGGTGCGCCGGTTGTTCCAAAGGCAAGAAACCGTGAGTTGGGATGTGGCCCGTGAGAGGAGAGGAGTCGTGGAGTAAAGGAGGGTGTGGCGCGCCGAGGTTGGGCCGATGTTGCGCTGCGTCCGCCCGCGAACTCCTGGGTTTCGATGTGTAGTTGGATTCTCATTTGAATGCTTGGTCTTCGCGGAAGTAAGTGACGCTCATTCCGAGAGGATTGATGGGGATCAATTCGTTGGGCACCTGGGATTTGAAAAGAAAGACAAAGTTCGCGGTGTAGAGATCGCGTTTCAGCTCGCTATGGTCGGCGGGCGAGTAATAGACCATGTAGAAGTCCACGCGGGCGCGGAAGGGCGGGGTTTGCATCTCTTCGAGGGCAACTTTTTTGACATCGACATCGATCTCGGGCGCGGCGGTATTGGTGATGAATTTCTTAATGATGTCGTCCTTACGGTAGGCATCGAGAATGCCGTTGGCGAGCTTGCCGTCGAGAAAGTAAAGAGACTTCGAGAAATCATCCTGAATGGTGTAGCGGTTGCGGCGGTAATGGAGGTTGCAAAACTGGGAGAGAAAATACTTCGCTTCGGCATCCTGCGGCTTGTATTCGAGGTTGTGGTAGTTGATGGCTTCAGCGCGGCCCAGATCATCAATGCGGATCACCAACGGGCGGAAGTCCTGGAAGGTGCGAATGGTCCTGAGATCGATGAGAGCCAACGCCACACAAACGATGGACAGCAGTGCCAGGGCAATCTTGAGATAGGTATTTGTCACCATGGGGTCACCGTACTGTTCGAGATAGAGCCGCTTGGCATCGTAAAAACTCGCGTCATTGTTCATTCGAAGACCCTTTCAATGATTGCAGCCGAAGATCCACCGGCCGTGCCGCTGAAGATGTGATTGGTAAGGGCGGGCACCTTAAGCAAGGCGTAGATCGAAGCAAGGAACGTAATGAAGAGGACAGGAAACCAGGCAATGAGCTGCACGGTGGACAGGGTTCCCGGGGGTGGGAGTTGGAGGACTCCAAGGATGAGATTTCCGATGAGGAAAACTACGGCTGCAGCGATGACCTGGTAAAAGGCATATTGGATGAAACAACGAAACCACCCCCAGAAGAGCCACTCCATCTTTGGAACGATGAAGAACGGAACGAAAACAGGTCCTACCAGCACACAGACCGCAGTGGCAATGAATCCATAGGCGATGACCACGATCGCCACGGCTTGGGCGGCGGCGAGCAGGATTGTCACGATGACGTAGATGGCCGTCCCGAGAATATCTCCCCACGTTGGAGAGTCCATGCGGGATTCGAAATCCGCAACCCGCGCTACCACTGTTTGGAGTTGAGCCTGGTCGATCTGGCCCGACAAAAACTGCGCTTCATTCGTGACGAGATTGTGGAAGCTGACCCCAAGGCCGGGAATGGGTGTGTTGTAGTAGTTGACCATCGCAAAGCCGAAGCTGATGGTTAGGAGCAGGCTCGCGAAATTGTCAAAGTGGAACGGATGCTTGCCGCTGGCGGCGGAGAGAGCGGATTTGATTCCGTACCACGCGACGAGGATCGTGGCGAACGAACGAAACAGGTTCTGGCCCATAGCGTCGAAGAAACCGAGGTTCTGGGTGAGCAAGGTGTTGATGGCTTGGAAGATGTACTGCAGATAGTCGGTTTGCACTGCCGTCAGCTCCTTCGACGCTCGGGCGTCTTTCTCCGCACGTTCACGGAATGCGGAAGTTTTGAAGTGAATCGGTAAGGGTGCCGGTCACCTGCGCCATGTTGGCGGCGAAGCTGGCCTGGCGCTGGATGTCGGCATTGATGGCGTTGGTCGTGGCCTCGCGCTGTTGCTTGGCGAGGATGGTTTGCTCTTCGAGCAGCGAGGCGAGGAGTTTGTTCGAGTCTTGGAGGGTGCGTAGGGTCAGAACGCCGGCGGCATTGATCTTGTTGAGGACGGCGACTTCGGT
>WNFG01003905.1_pt1 | contig 12529 bp, 23 predicted proteins | sample 5400431 | NCBI WGS metagenome assembly WNFG01 (sample SAMN13153346, study PRJNA577476) | soil metagenome | isolation source: 120 cm saprolite under Douglas fir tree site 2 hole 3 replicate 2 | place: USA:California | collected 2015-04-18
TCCTCCGGCTGCTGGCCATCGTGATCGACGAGGAGATCACCCGCAAGCAGGTCTGTTGGGCGCTCCAGATGAGCGAGGGCGAGCTCTGCAAGCGGCTCACCCGCAAGCACCCCTCGTTCCGGGTGCTCACCTACGCGGTGAAGCACGAGAAGACGGGCCGGATCGCGCGGCTGCTCATGGAGCAGGGCGGATATCTGCCGCCGCGCAGGCCGGACGATCTGACGGATCCGGAGTTCAGGGTGCGGGCCGAGCAGGTGTTCCGGCAGTCCGGTCCAGTGGGCGAGGCGATCCGCACGCAGATCGTCGGGGAGCGGCCGATGCGGAAGTTCGGGAGCGTGCCGTGAGCAATTACGTACTCCGACGAATGGCGCTGATTCCGCGGGCGGAGCGGCATGCACGAGAGATCGCCGGGCCGGAACCGGCGTGGGGCCTGCCGCGAGACGAGTGGGTCACCAAGTGGAACGCGGCCTTCCACGGCGAGATGGAACGGCTCTGGCGGAATCGGTGCCCGGGCTGCGGACGGCAACTCTCCGCCCCGGGGGTCGCATGACGTTTCTCCTCCTCTTCCTGCTCGCCGCCGCGCCTCAGCCCGAGTCGACCCGCGCGCTGGTTATCCGCTGCGGTGGGGAGAAGTTGATCGGCGTGCCTGTCCGGGGCGCTGTCGGGCCAGTGCGTGAGTTCGTCGATCAGGTGGAGCACGCGCGGGTGCGCTGCCACATCCTGCAGCACAACGGGTTGGTGCCGGCGAGCTACGATTGTGAGGCGGGCGCGTGTGAGCTTGTGAAGCAGGTTGCGTGGCGCGTGCGGCCATGAAGGGCCTGACGCCGGCGGAAGTTGGCTTCTTGGCCGAAATGGTCGTCCCGCACGCGCCGACGCCGGTGAGCCAGCACGAGTTTGCAATCTTGTTCGACCTAGAGGAGCAGGGCAGGGTTCGTCGCGACTTCGAGATCAATAAGCCGCGCGGGCGCTGGGTAGTCACGCCATCTGGCCGCGAGGCGTTCAGATTATGGCTGGCGTTGCGTGAGCACTTTGCACCAAAGGCACAGCCATGACGCCACTCCGCATCCTCGCCGAGCTGGTCGGGTCGTTCCTGATCGTAGCCGGGATCATCGGTGCGCATCTGCTCGCGTTCGCGGAAGAGAAGCCGGACGCGAAGGTGATTCCGATCCGGAGGGGAGCATGATCAAGTCCCAACCGTGCCGCCAGTGCGGAGTGGCGCTTGTGCGTCAACACGGCGAGCGACAGGAGCATTTCGATCGCCGCTCGTTCTGTGATCGCGCATGCTGGATTGGGTGGCGCACAGCACGGCGTGAGCGGCTGACGCCCCAGTCGCATCGGCGGGTCATCCGCTCGGACACCTTGACGACTTCCGCGCGAGTTGCGCATAGGCTCCAAGATGCATAGCGCACCCACAAAGCGCCACCGCGAGCAGCGGCCCGGCGTAGAGGCGGCCGATCCGCACTACACCAAGCCAGGCGTCCGCTACCGCGTGGTCACGCAAGGCCAGCTGACGTTCCACGAGACGTTCGCGGAGGCGGCAGACGAGTATTGGTGGCGGCGCACAGCCGCGGGAGCGTGGCGACAATGAAGGGTCACACGCTAAAGTCCCTGGTCCTCGACGCTTTGCAGCGGGCCGCAAAAGCGTATCGGGTCAATCCGTGCGCGCAGACGCTGACCGCGCTGAAGATCGCCGCACTGGAATGGGCGGCGGCAGAAGAGCGGCGTGAGCGGGTCAGGATAGGCAACCGAGCGTGGATGCGCGCGAAGAGGGCGGCATGAACACGGACCTGATGTTCTCTAGCGCGAGCGACGAATGGGAAACGCCACTTGCACTCTTCGCTGAGTTGGATAACGAGTTCCGCTTCAACCTCGATGTCTGCGCCTCACCGACGAACCACAAGTGCGCGGCGTACTTCTCCAAATGGGACAACGGGCTCGCGCAAGACTGGGGCTCGCGCGTCTGCTGGATGAATCCGCCGTACGGTCGCCAGATCGTCGGCTGGATGCTGAAGGCGTTCGACGCAAGCCTAGGCGGGGCGACCGTCGTTTGCCTCGTCCCGGCGCGAACCGACACGGCATGGTGGCACGATTATGCGATCAGGGGAGAAGTTCGATTCCTACGAGGGCGGCTGCGCTTCGTCGGCGCGAAGGCGTCGGCGCCGTTCCCGTCGGCGATCGTGGTATTCAGACCCTCTAATGGTGGTAACCGACTTCGATAACCGGAGGTAACGCAATGTCAGACGGTAACGGCACCGGCAGCGAACCGCAGCGCAAGCCATTCACGGACGACGCGAGGATCAAGGCGTGGAAGCTGTGCGCCAAGTCGGCGATCCGGATCGATGAGCTGAAGGAGGACCTCGACGTCGAGAAGAAGCGATTCGAGACGCTGAAGGACGCGATCCGCGCGGGCGGCTACCTAGTCGAGGAGCAGGGGCAGCTGCCGCTAGGGGAGCAGGACGAGATGCGGACGGAGGTGTAGGTGAGCACCGAGGCCGCCGATCTCCGTATGGTCACGACGCGCGGCGTGGAGAACGCGCCGCTACCGGTGAAATACGAGGCCGCGCGGGCGGCCCTCGCCGAGTGTGTCAGCATCGACGAGGCGGCGACTTGGGCGAGTAAGGCTGCGGCGCTGGCGAGCTACGCGCGGCAGGCAGACGACAAGACCCTCGAAACGATGGCAGTGCGGATTCGGGCGCGCGCGATTCGGCGCTGCGGGGAGCTACTAAAGGAGATCCCGGCCAAGGCGCACCGCCCGCAAAAAGGTGGGGAGCCGCCGCCCCACCATTCCGAACGAGCGCAGGCTGTGAAGGATGCCGGCCTATCACCCGACCAAGCGAAGGACGCTCTGCGTGTCGCGAAAGTTCCGGCAGGCGAGTTTGAGGAGGCCGTCGAGTCCGAAACGCCACCGACGATCAGTGAACTGGCCGAGCGCGGAACGCAGAAGAAGGCTGGGGCGCTCGTCGATATCGAAGGCCGCGACCCAGAGGAGTACAACCGGGCGCTCCTGTTCAATGGTGCGTTGAAGGAACTCGCGACAGCAGCGAAAGAGATCGCGCCGGAAATGGTCTTTCGCGGCTCGGTGCCGCGTCACTACGAGCGCATGCGTGACAACGCCTCATTTCTGCTGGAATGGCTGAATCGATTACGCGAACTATTGGAGACTCACAGATGACACAAACAGAAGTGATGGAGCAGGCCGAACTCAGGCGCGAGGTCGTGGAATTGATTGACGATCGCGTCTCAAGCACCGGCGTCGCGGCGAAGAGTTGGATCGTCAAGGAAATGGTCGACCGGCACGACGATCTACGTGGGCGCGATCGGGCGATGGCGAAGCTCTGCATGTATGGCCACATCGCCACGACGGTCCGACTCGTCCTACAGGACCAACACCGGAAAGAGGAGGCGGTCGAGGGAGAGCGACAGCTGTTGCTGCCAGGTCACAAGCGGCTACAGCTTCGCTACAGCGTCGATCGAGACGGCGAGCAGATGATCGTCTCGCTGGAGGAGATGACTGTTTCTGAGGGTCGGGCGAAATCGAAGGAGCTGCGCGCGATGGCGAAGGGTAATCTCGCGCATGCAGATGAGTTGGACGACTACTTCGATCGCAGGGCGGCGGCGTAGAGACTCTGATGCCGCGGGCGCGCATGCTCAAACCGGGCTTCTTCCTCAACGAGGACCTCGCTGAGCTGCCGCCGCTCGTGCGCCTGCTGTACGCCGGGCTGTGGACAATCGCGGACAGGGAAGGGAGGCTGGAGGACCGGCCGAAGCGGATCAAGAACGCGGTGCTGCCCTATGACAAGCTGGATGTTGACGCGGCGTTGAACAAGCTGCAGGAATTAAAGTTCGTCGTCCGGTATGAAGAGCAGGGTGGTCGGTATGTGTGGATTCCAGCCTTCCTGAAACACCAACACCCCCACGTCAATGAGCCTGCAAGCACGATCCCGGCACCACTAATGGCCGGCCACATCCCGCCAATGGATGTAGTAGCACCGCCAATATCTGATGCACTCAGGCGGAGTCTTGATCCGGAGTCTTTAGCTGTTAACGGAGTCTTGACAACCCCCCTTAGCCCCCCTGCGAGGGGGGCTGTTTCATTCGATTCTCGTCGCAGGAGAAGGCCGAGAGCCACCCAAGAGCCCCCAAGGCCAGAATGGGAACGCAACGGTCTAACGCGCGACGAGTTCGCGGAATCGCTACGGAAATACGCGGCTGATGAGGGACTCATAGGCGATCAGGCCGACGAATTCGTGCGCAGGAGGCTGGCGCAATGACCGCCTCATCTCACGGCGCAAAAAGTGAAGTCACCACAGCGGAGGTCTTCAGCGATCTCGTCGACCGCATCCTGCGCCGCTTGGCGACCGCAGCAGAACGCGCACGTCGGGAGGGCGACGTGGACTTCATGCAGCGGCAGCTCGGCTACGTCGCGCGGGAGCGGAGGATCTGCACGCGCCCGGATTGTCCGGATGGCTGCGGCTGCGCGGTGCTGGATGAGATCCGGAAGCGAGTCGAAGTGCTGGCGGCGCGGACGCCGAGCCTGCCGGGGCTCGAGCCGGCGAGGGAGAGGTATCCGTGAGCACTCGCAGCGAGAGGGTTGGCAGCGCTGGACTCGGACTTGGTTCCGTGATCGCGGTGGTCGCCTCGTGGGACCGGAACCATGCAATCCTCTGGGCCCTCCTGCATGGCATCTGCGGATGGTTCTATGTGATCTATTTCGCGGTGAGTCGACCGTGAGCAGCCCGACTTCACGCACACTCGAGCTGCTGCGCAAGGAGGGTTGGACTGCGCAGGTCGTAGAGCGCTGGAACCCACACAGCAAGACGCGGCTGGACCTGTTCGGCGGGATCGACGTGCTGGCGTGCAAGCCTCTGGAGGGCCTGCACATGATCTCGGGCCGCAACGTCTTGGGGGTCCAAGCCTGCGCAGGCGCCTCTCATTCCTGTCGAAAAGCAAAGCTGCTGAGCGAGAAGAAAATGGCGATCTGGCTGGCAGCCGGTGGGCGCCTCGAAGTGTGGAGTTGGAGCAAGCGCGGCCCGCGAGGGAAGCGGAAGACGTGGACTGTGCGGCGTGAACCGATAACGTTTGCTAATTATGTTGCACGTGAAACGGAGGCGACTGGATGATCGACTCCGCCGTCGCCCGCGAGCTCGTTGCTGAGCCGCACGTCTTCTCCTCCGCCGGCCAGGCCCTGTTCTTCTACGTCCGCGAATTCGGCCGCCGCACCGGCATCCAGGTCCCGCTAGAGTACGGGTCGATTCCGATGCCGCACGTCGCGCGCGAGCAGCGCGAGGCTACCTACGCGCGCGTCGTCGCGGCGCTGCACGAGCGGGAGCCGGAGGACTACAGCTTCGACCCGCGCCTGACCGAAGAGCGCCTCAACGCGCTCGTGCACTGGTACATGAGCGACATGCCCCGCGCGTCGCTCGTCGAGGCGTTCGCGGAGACGCTGTTGTGCGGCGAGACATGGGTGGCCTTCGACCGCGAGTGCAAGAAGACGCGCAACGTGTTTCGGCGGAGGATGAAGGCGAGAGGGCTAGTAGCCAACTTGACATGACGCAGCAGGCCTTGCATTATGGGCGCACGCTGGACCGTTTCCCCGTCCGGCCTTCGTTTCCACCGCCCATCCACGAGGTCAACCTTGACGCCCCCGCGGCGCAAGACAGCAGCCTACGCGTGTGGGCTGCTGGGTGCTGTCGCCGCCGGGTTCGCCTCGCACTACGCGCTCCCTGTGTCTGGCCACGAGGCCTCTTCGGCGGTGACGAGCGCGGTGGACAAGAGGTTGCTCGCGCTGGACCTGAAACTCGAGGAGCTAGCGCGCCAGGTGACGGAGATCGGCAAGGGCATGAGCGCGGTGAAGTGCAGGCTGAACATCGAGAACACATGTCCGCCGGAGCGCGGCGGGGCGGGACGATGAGCCGCGAGGTCGGCAAGGACGGACTCACCTACCTCGAACGCCGCTTCATCGCGGAGATGCGCAACCCTGAGCACAAGGGCAGCGCGACCGCCTGCCTGATGGCGCTCGGTTACTCACCGACCCACGAGCGATGCGTCGAGTACGCGAAGAAGCTGCTCAAGCGGCCGATCATCAAGTGGGCGCTGGACGCGATGCGGGCGGACGACGCGGACGACGCCGGAGTGACGAGCAAGCGCATCCGGAAGCGAATGGGCGAGGTCATGGAGAGCAAGGCGCCGGACCGCGTACCGGCGGCGAACCTGCTGGCGAAGATGACGCCGGGGGCGCTCGTGCCGCAGAGTGTCGCACTCACCGGCAAGGACGGGGAGCCGATCAGAATCTCGATCAACGGAATCCTGAAGACGTGAGCGTGACCTGCGACCTGCCGCCTACACTGGGTCGCTTTCTTGGGTCGGATCATCCGGCGCGCTTGGTTGTCGGCCCGTTTGGGTCAGGCAAGTCGACGGCCTGCGTGATGGAGTTCCTGCGGCGGGCGACGGAGCAGAGCCGCTCGCCGGACGGCAAGCGCAAGACGCGGTTCGCGGCTATCCGGAACACGTATCCGGAGCTGCGGGATACGACCCGCAAGACGTTCGAGAAGTGGATCCCGGCCGGCCTGGGGACGTGGAGCGAGCAGCAATTCACGTTTCATATGCGATTCAACGACGTCGACTGCGAGATCCTCTTCCGCTCGTTGGACCGCCCGCAAGATGTGCACAAGCTGCTCTCGCTGGAACTGACCGGCGCGTACATCAACGAGTGGAGGGAGATCCCGCAGGAGATCTTCGAAGGGCTGACCGGCCGCATCGGTCGCTATCCGCCGATGGACGAGGGCGGCCCAACCTGGCGCGGTATCTGGGGGGACACGAACCCGTGGCACCCGACGCACTGGATCCCGATCCTGCTCCGCAAGCGTCCGGAGACGATCCGCGTGTTCCGGCAACCCAGCGGGCTGGCGAAGGACGCTGAGAATCTGAGGAACTTGGAGCCGGGCTACTACGACCGACTCAGCGTCGGCAAGGACCAGGACTGGATCGACGTCTACGTGAACGGGCTGGACGCAGTGGCGTCCGAGGGCTCGATCTACGGCCGGCTGCTCTCGGTGCTTAGATCGCGCGGCGGCATCGCGGACTTCGCGCACGAGAAGGGCGACGTCTTCACGGCCTGGGACTTCGGGATCGCGGACTCGATGGCGATCTGGTGCTTCCGGTTCAGCGGCAAGCGCGGCGTCGATATGATCGACTGGTACGAGAACAGCGGATTCGGGTTGTCGCACTACTTCGAATGGCTGCGGTCGCGGCCGTGGAAGTACATCACGCACTACCTGCCCCACGACGGGCGGGCGCGAAGCTGGCAGACGGGCCGCTCAGCGGTGGAGTTGTTCGAGGAGGAGTTCGGCCCCGGAAGCGTCGTGATCGGGCCGGAGTTGTCGGTGGACGACGGAATCGGCGCCGCGCGCTGGCTGCTTGAGCAGGAGACGACGCGCTTCCACGCGCGCTGTGACGAGGTGCCGAAGGATGCAGACCTGTCAGGGATAGGGACGCTGGCCGAGTATAAATTTGCATGGGACGAGACGAACAAGGTGTTCAGCAAGAACCCGCTACACAACTTCGCCAGCCATTCTGCGGATGCCTTCCGTGGACTGGCCTGCGTGGTACGGCACAGCGACCTGATCACCCGACAGCCCGTGCCGGAGAAGACGCCAGACCCGCCGATGATCATCACCGGGCCCGATGGGACGCCGCACTTGAACCGCACGTTCAACGAGATTGCGAAGGTGGCCATGCGCAACCGGCACGGCGGGAGGAAGCACGTATGAAAGGCACTCTTCCATTCGTTGGCCCTGACGCGACGACGCTTTATATCGTCTCAGCTCCATTACCCGATGGCCGGTGGCGGTCGACCGCGTACCGGTCCGAAGAAGATGCGAGAGCCGAGGTGAGCCGATACCAGGGCGCAAGCATAGAGGTGTGGCTGTACGATGAAGTGAAGCGTCAGGTGCACGTGCCGGAGACCGTATGAGCGTACTCAATTCAGCAACGCGCAACGCGCTGAAGACCAGCGACTTCGCGTTACCGAAAGAGCGGGCCTACCCTATCCATGACTTGGCTCATGCCCGCAATGCGCTCGAACGTGTGTCGCAGTATGGGACGCCCGACGAGCAGGTCAAGGTCCGCGCGGCGGTGCATAAGCGGTATCCGGAGCTTGCCGGGCAGGAGAAGCCGCCCATGGTGCACATGTGATCCTCCTCCGAAAGCACCGTTTCTGGAGCCGCTCCGCAGCGACCGTCTTCTGCGACCACGATGGCTGCAAGAAGAGCAGTCCGGCCGATTTCGTCGCGCAGCCCGCAGGAGGCTTCGCCATCAAGTTCCCGAGACCGGGCCTGTGGCACGCCACCGTGGACGTGGACAATCCAGGCGCACCGATTCGCACCTTCTGCACCGAGCACAAACCGACGATCCAGCCGGTGCGTGGCACGTTGCCGAACGGTTCTCCCGCGGCGCGCGCTGAGCAGAAGCGCCTGATCGAACTCGCCAAGCGCTGATGGCCGACGCGGACGAGGAGTTCAAAGACACACCCGAAGGCGCGGCGACTCGCTGGGGTCAGGAGTTCAAGGCCGCGAAGGAGGCACTGAAGGGTTGGCACGACTCGGCCGAGGAATGCGACAAGCAATACCGCGACGAGGTGGACCGCGACGGCGAACGGCTCGGATTGTACGCAGCCGGGATCGACCTGAAGGAAGCCACCCTGTACGGCAACACGCCGCGCGTCGACGTGAAGCGCCGCGACAACGACCAGGACGACGACGTGGCGCGCGTCGCGGCCGAAATCAAGGAACGGCTGCTCAACGGGGATCTGGAGCGGGAGGAGGAGGCGTTCCCGCGGGCGATCGCCTTGGCGCTGAAGGACTGGCTGATCCCTGGCTGCGGTCTGGTCTGGGAGCGGTTCGTCCGCGAGACCGAGCCCGTGGATGCGCAGGACGCCATCGTGGGGCCGGACGGGCAGGAGCAAGCCCCGGCGGTCCCGGCGACCACGCGCGTGGTCAGCGAAGAGGTCGAGACCGATCACGTCTACTGGAAGGATCTCGTCTGGTCTCCGTGCCGCGTGTTCGAGGACATGCGCTGGATGGCGCGGCGCTCGTTGCTCAGCAAGAAGACGTTCGTCAAGAAGTTCGGCGACGAACAGGTGCCGGTCGCCATCGGTGCGGACCCGAAGGACAACACGGTGCCGAAGACGCCGTGGGCACGCATCGAGGTGTGGAATATCTGGGATAAGGAAGGCGAGTGCGTCTGGTGGTACGTCGAGGGTCACAGCCGTGTGCTGGTGCCGCGCGACTCGGATAGCGGCGATCCGGTGAAGGCGAACAAGAACGGCTCCATTCCCGATCCGCTCGGGTTGCGCAACTTCTGGCCGTTCCCCGAGCCGATCATGGAAGGGCTCACGACCAGCAAGCTGGTGCCGCGACCGTCGTATGCGAGAACGCAGGACCAGTATGGCTCGATCAACGACCTGACGACGCGCATCGGCCTCTTGCGCGACGCCGTGGACGCCTCGGGCGTGTATGACCAGACCGTCGGCGAGTTGCAGGACATCCTCAACCCTAAGGGCGAGAACAAGATGATCCCAGCCGCCAACTACAAGGCGCTGGCCGAGAAGGGCGGGATCGCCGCCTGCGTCGTCTGGAAGCCGCTGGAGGCAATCGTCGCGGCGATGAACGTGCTCCGCGAGTTGCGGAAGGAGGACATCGATCTCGTCTTCCAGGTCGACGGCACCGCGGACATCATGCGCGGCCAGGCCACCGAGGGCGGTGCGACCGCGACCGAGCAGGCAATCAAGGCGAAGTACGGCAGCATCCGGGGAGACAAGTCACAAAAGCGGTTTGCCCGATTCTGCTCGGAGGCGCAGAGCATTCGAGGCGAAATCATCTGCAAGCACTTCAGTCCGGAGACGATCGCGGAACGCGCGAACGTCCAAGGGTTGCCCGAGCAGGACCAGCTACTCGTGCAGCAGGCGATCGAGCTCTTGCAGTCGGACGGCGCCCGGTTCCGCGTGGTCGTGAAGGCCGAGTCGGTCAGCCTCACCGACTACGCGGCGAACAAGCAAGAGTCGATGGACGTGATCGGCACGATGGGGTCCTTTTTCCAGTCCGTCGCACCGCTAGTGCAGGGCGCTCCGCAACTCGGGCCGAGCGTGTTGAAGCTCCTGACGGCGTTCATCTCGCGGGTGAAGGGCGGAGACACGGCAGAGCCGATTCTCGACGACATGGTGAAGCAGGTTCAGGCGATGGCGCAGCAGGCGCAGCAGCAACAGGCGATGCAGGCGCAGCAAGGACCGCCGCCGAACCCGCAGCTTCAGGTCGCGCAGGTGAGGGCGCAGGCGGAGACGGCCAAGGCGGGAGCGTCGATTCAGCAGACGCAGCTCGACACGCAGAAGAACGTGATCGAACACCAACTCGATATGCGCAAACTGGAGGCGGAAGTGCGAGCGGACGCGATGAGCACGGCCGGGGTGCAGCAGGGGGCGCCGGCGTGAGCAAGGTTTGCACAAAGTGCCGCGCGGATAAGCCTCTGGATGACTTCCATAGAAACAGGCGAGAGCGCCAAGGGCGTCACATCTGGTGCAGGCTCTGCGTGGCCGCATATCACGTCGCTCACGTAGAGCGGAAGCGATTCACCACCGCCCGATGGAGACAGGCCAATAAAGAGCGGCGCCGCCTATATGCGAGGAGCGCCGACCTACGCCGCAAATATGGAATGACAGTAGAGGACTACGACATCGCGTTCCGCAACCAAGGCGGCGCGTGTGCCATTTGCCAGGGGTCGGACGGCAAAACGTTCGTGGTTGATCACGACCACAAAACCGGTGTGGTTCGCGGACTGCTCTGCTCGGGGTGCAATGCACTTCTGGGGAGGGCTCACGACAAGCCTTCGGTCCTCAAGGAAGCGGCCCGATACCTAGAATCGCACGGTCTTCGTGTCGTAAGGGGGGGGGGGCGGTCAGTGGCTAGAGGTTCCGCAGCGGGCGAGCCGATCGTGTCGCGGGCCCAAACCAAGGAATACGATGAGGGCTACGGTCGTGTGTTTGGCGAACACCGTCGTCCTCGGCGCGGGCGTTGGGTGCAGCACCCACACACCGGTGAGCTGATTTCTGCAGACGAATACGTTCCACCGGATGCGCCGGTATCCCGTGTCCCAGTAATTGGCGATTCTCACCACGACGGAATGCGTACTGTCGACGGCACGCCAATCGACACGAAGCGCAAGCGCCGCGAGTACATGAAGACCACCGGCGCCGCTGATGCATCCGACTTCTCGCTGAGCTACTTCGAGAAGGTGCGCAGCGCCAGAGAGAACAGCGTCAAGGAGTCGACCCGCAAGACCGTCGTAGAGGTGTCGAAGATGGACGTGCGCCACCTCCCCAAGTTCATCGAGGAAGGAAAGAAACGATGAGACGATTCCTGTACGGCGCCGCTGCGATCGCGGGCCTCGCCCTGGTGGCAGCGGTCATCCTTCCCGGTCCCCGCCACGCCATCGCGCAGGGCGTCCTGACGCTCGCCCTTGAGAAGCCCGGCAACGTCGTCCCCACCCACGTCTTCCTGAACGGGGCCACGGACGGCACGAACACCACTGCGCTGGCAGTCGGTTCCGCGGCCAACTCCTCGGCGGCCGTCACTGGGAACAAGGCGCTGATCGTCGACATCCCCGGCCAGTGGACGGTGACGAGCAACCCGGCCGCCGCCACGCAGGCGAGCGCGAGCAAGACGGCCGGCGCTGCCGGAGTCCGGCACGTCGTGGACTGCGTGACGCTGGGGTTGACCCCGATCGCCGCTCAGGCGGCGGGCGTCGTCTTCAACCTGCGCGATGGAGCGACCGGGGCCGGCACGATTCTGTGGTCCGTCCAACTAATCGGCCAGGCCGGCGTGGCGCAACCGCCTGTCGTCCTCTGCGGCCTGCAGATCCCCGGCACTGCCGCTACCGCCATGACGCTTGAGAGCGCCGCCGCGCCAGCCGCCACCAACTTCGTTTTCGCCACCATCCAGGGGCACGATGCCAACTGACAGCGATACCCGATCGGCCGTCGCGGAGGCATTCGCCAAGGCCGCCGAGCCCGTCCAGGACGCGCCAGAGCCGGCAGGAGACGCGGCCGGCGAAGTCGAGGCGACGCTCGCAGTCGAGCCGGACCATGCGCCTGCGACCGCCGGACGTGACGAGAAGGGACGTTTCGCCAAGGGCGGCGGAAAGGAACCCGAGGCGCAGGAGAAGCCGTCAGCTCCGGCGGCAGGCCCAGCGACCGCGGGCCAGGGGGCGGCGGCTGACGGAGGAGCGGTCACCGCCGCGCCCGCTTTGCCCGAACTCAAGCCGCCCCAGGACTGGCGCGCTGGCGCCAAGGAGGAGTTCGCCAAGGCGCCGCGGGCGGTGCAGGAAGAGGCGATCCGACTCTACGGGGAGACCCGCAAGACGCTGGACAGGGCGGCAGCGCTGGAGAAGGAGATCGAGCCATGGAAGGCCGCTGTCGCTCCCTACGAGCACATGCTGCGCGTGGCCGGTGTTCCGCCCGCGCAGGCGGTGGGGAACCTCC
>WNFG01003906.1_pt1 | contig 12527 bp, 11 predicted proteins | sample 5400431 | NCBI WGS metagenome assembly WNFG01 (sample SAMN13153346, study PRJNA577476) | soil metagenome | isolation source: 120 cm saprolite under Douglas fir tree site 2 hole 3 replicate 2 | place: USA:California | collected 2015-04-18
CGACCCGGTTTTGGCATCACCAACCTTCCCTGCTGGCCGATATCCAAGATCTCGCCCAAGCGCTTGATTTTGACGGTTTTTTGCCTGCTGAGCAGGGAGTTTTGGAGCGCCCGAACGGATTTTCTCCCTGCCAGCAGGGAGAAGCGGCTGCCGGGAAGTCGCCCAAACGAAACCAGGGCGGAGTGCTCTCGGCCGCCCGAGGGTGCCGCGATCGGCTGGCACAGCGACCGACGTTGCCCATATCAACCGCATCTGACATCATCTGCCGGCTTGCGGATGTCCTTGCTATCAAACCAAGACGCTTTGAGGCCCGCGCCCGATGTTGCTTGACTTCGGCTGGTCGGAGTTGATGCTGATCGGGATCGTGGCGCTCGTCGTCATCGGGCCGAAGGATCTGCCGAAAGCATTGCGCGTCGCCGGGTTCTGGGTGCGCAAGGCGCGCACGCTCTCACGCGAGTTCCAGAGCAGCGTCGAACAGATGGTTCGCGAGGCCGAACTCGACGAAATGCGCCAGGAGCTCAAGAAAGCGAGCGAGATCGACCTCGACAAGGAGTTCCGCCAAGCCGTTGATCCGACCGGGAGCCTGACCGAAAGTCTGAAGCCCCCGGAACTGCCGGATTTCTCGGGTTCCACCGCATCTGCGACTGATATCGGCGAGCAGCCCGCGGCGACCCCGGCCACGACCGAACCGGCCGCACTTGCAGCACCGGCAATCGGGCAGTCGGGCGACAGCAGTCGCGATAGCGTGCCGCCCAAACCATAGGGTTCGCGGTGGACGACGACAGGGACGCCGAGCTCGAAGAGGGCAGGATGCCGCTTCTCGATCACCTGATCGAGCTGCGCAACCGGCTGATGTGGTCGATCGGCGCGATCCTGGTCGGCTTTCTGATCTGCTATCAATTCAAGGAGCAGATCTACGGTTTTCTGGTGCACCCGCTCGCCGTCATCTTCGAGGGACAGACCGGGCGGCATCTGATCTACACCGGTTTGACCGAGGCCTTTTTCACCTATGTAAAGGTCTCGCTGTGGGCGGGCGTCTGCCTCGCCTTTCCGGTCGTTGCGAGCCAGCTTTGGAGATTTGTTGCACCGGGCCTCTACAAGAAGGAGCGGCGGGCGTTCTACCCCTACCTCTTCGCCTCGCCGGTGCTATTCGCGATGGGTGCCGCACTCGCCTATTTCGTCGTGATCCCGATCGCGTGGCGCTTCTTCGTCAGCTTCGAGACGCCGGCGGGCCTCGATGGCGGTCTGCCGATCGTCCTCGAGGCGAAAGTCAACGAGTACCTGTCGTTGGTGATGACTCTGCTGTTGGGCTTTGGCATCGCCTTTCAACTGCCGGTGCTGCTGACGTTAATGGCGCGGGTCGGGCTGGTCTCCTCTGCCGGCCTCGCCTCCAAGCGCCGCTACGCGATCGTCATCATGTTCGTCGTGGCGGCGGTGCTGACACCGCCCGACGTGGTCAGCCAGACGAGCCTCGCCGTGCCTCTGATCATTCTTTTCGAGGCCTCGATCATTTCCTGCCGAATGGTCGAGAAGGCACGCGCCCGGCGCGAGGCCGAAGAAGAGGCTGAGCTCGCCGGCAAGGGAAAGCCCGCCACGGGCGGATGACCTGACCGGCCGGATGGACGCGCCGCCGCTGGCCCTCTATATCCCATCGCATTATGCATGATCTCAGATGGATCCGGGAGCACCCGAAGGATTTCGACACCGGAATGGCGCGGCGCGGTCTACAAATCCGGGCCGAGGATATTCTCGCTCGCGACCGCGCCTGGCGTGAGGCTCAGACTCGCTCGCAGGAGGCGCAGGCGGAGCGCAACCGCAGAGCGAGGGAATTCGCGGCTGCTAGGTTAGCAGCAGCCGGCGCGGGAGAGTCTGGTCTCCTTGGCCACGACCCATCGTTGCGTCAAAAAGCCGAGGAGGCCGCCTCTACCGCCGCGCAGCTGCGGGCGGAGATCGACGAGATCCTCGCCGGTTTGCCCAATCTACCGGCCGAGGACGTACCGGACGGGCCCGACGAGACCGCGAATCGGGTGGAGCGCCATCACGGCGAGCCCCCGCAATTTGATTTCGCCCCGCTCTCGCACGAAGCTATCGGCGAGCGGCTCGGCCTAATGGATTTCGTGCGCGCCGGGAAATTGTCCGGCTCACGCTTTGTCGTTCTGCGCGGGGCGCTCGCCCGGCTCGAGCGGGCGCTGGGCCAGTTCATGCTCGATCTCCACACGACCGAATCCGGTTATACCGAAGTTTCGCCGCCGCTCCTGGTGCGTGATGAAGCCGTGTTCGGGACCAGCCAGCTCCCAAAGTTCGCCGAGGATCTGTTCCGCACCACGGACGGTTACTGGCTGATCCCGACCGCCGAGGTTCCCTTGACCAATCTCGTCGCCGGCGAGGTCCTCGACGAGAGCAGTTTGCCGCTGCGCTACACGGCGTGGACCCCCTGCTTCCGCTCGGAGGCGGGCGCAGCCGGCAAGGACACTCGCGGCATGATCCGCCAGCATCAATTCGAAAAGGTCGAGCTGGTCTCGATTACCCGGCCGGAGGATTCGGCGGACGAACACAATCAAATGACCAAATGCGCCGAGAAGGTGCTCCAAAGGCTCGGTCTTCATTATCGCGTCGTGACGCTATCAACCGGCGATATGGGATTTGCAGCGCAGAAAACATACGATTTGGAGGTTTGGTTGCCCGGGCAGGGAACCTACCGCGAGATTTCCAGCTGCTCGAATTGCGGCGCCTTTCAAGCGCAGCGGATGAAGGCGCGGTACCGCCCGGCCAAGGGTAAAGGGACGGTACCGGTGCACACTCTCAACGGCTCCGGTCTCGCGATCGGCCGGACCCTGATCGCGATTCTCGAGAACTTCCAAAGGCACAACGGCACCGTGGCTCTTCCGCCGGCTTTGCAGCCATACATGGGCGGGCAGGAAGTCATCGAGCCCTATGGCTGAAGAAGTGAGCCCCGCCGAACCGGTCTTTGGTGAGCCGGCCCTGGTACCCAAGAAGCTGCGGCTCTTGATGGAGCTCCGCCGGGCAGGGATCGGTGATGCGCGAGTGCTCGGGGCGATCGAGAAGATACCGCGGGAAAAATTCGTGCCGCCGCCCTTCGAGGATCGGGCGTACGAGAACGTGGCCTTGCCGATCGGCCAGGGTCAAACCGTTAGCCAGCCCTATGTGGTGGCGCTGATGACCGAGAAACTCGAAGTCGCCGAGCGGCACCAGGTGATCGAAATTGGCACCGGTTCGGGGTACCAAACTGCCGTGCTAGCGCGGCTCTGCCGGCGGGTTTTTTCAATCGAGCGCCACCGCGAGCTGCTGCGCGAGGCCGAGCGCCGATTCGGCGAGCTGCGCCTCCGCAACATCATCTGCCGATTCGGAGACGGAACGAAGGGCTGGCCCGAGCAGGCGCCCTACGACCGGGTCATCGTCACCGCTGCTGCGGCGGGGGTCCCGACCGCCCTTGTCGACGGGCTCGCGCCGGACGGGGTTTTGGTCGCGCCGGTCGGCGATGATCACCGCGATCAGCAACTCCTCCGCATCCGCCGCAAAGATGACGGGTTTTCCACCGAGGATCTTGGTCTCGTGCGGTTTGTCCCGCTGGTCGCCGGACTGCCGCGGCGAAGCGCTGACCAGGGCTTGACATGATTCTGGCTTAGCGTACCAAGTATCGGGTTGCTTGCGCGTCGGGGGGCGTGCAGGGGGAAGTATGTCAAAGGTCAGCGCGAGAGGATGCGGCGGTGCCGCTGCGGGATGGGCTGCTGCGCTCGCTCTACTGGTCGCAGCTTGCAGCCCGCGGCCCGACGGGGCGGCGCCGGTAATCAGCGGCGGCGAAGCCGCGGCCACGTTTGAGCCGGAACACCTCAAGGTGCGGCCCGGGCAGACACTGTCCGGGATTGCTCAGGACTATCATGTCCCGATGCGAATTATCGCCGAGGCGAATCATCTGGCGCCGCCCTACCGCATTGAGGCCGGCCGTACCTTGATTATCCCGCGGACCGGTCAGCCGGTCAGCTCACCGGCGCCGTTGTCCTCGACGGTACTGCCCTCGCCAAGACCGGAAGCCGCGGCGGCACCCGCCCGCATCGAAGCCACTGCACTCGATCGCGTATCTCCTGCCGCGGTGGAAAAGCCATCCGCTGCCGCCGCCGCACCGCCTGTCGCGACGGTATCGGCGCCGCCTCCGGCCGGCGAGCCTGTCCGACCCGAAGCAAAGCCTGCTGCCGCGCCGCCGGCGCCCACTGCCGCCGGAGCGCCAGCGCCACCCGCGGCGATCGCCGCCCCGCCGGTGCAGAGCGGCGGCACCTTTCAGTGGCCGATTCGCGGCCATGTGCTCGCAGGTTACGGCTTGGGGCATGACGGGACGCATAATGACGGGATCAACATTGCCGCGCCGCGCGGCGCAGCAGTGGAGGCGGCAGACGTCGGGGTCGTTGCCTACGCGGGAAACGAGTTGCGAGGCTACGGCAATCTTATTCTCATCAAGCACTCGAATGGCTGGATTTCCGCCTATGCCCACTGCGATCTGATTCTGGTTAAGCGCGGTGACAAGGTCTCGCGCGGTCAAGTCATCGCGCGCGTTGGCGCGACCGGCAATGTCACCGAGCCGCAGCTGCATTTCGAGCTGCGTCGGGGCAACCGGGCGGTTGACCCTCGCGAGTTCATGGGGCCGCTGCCCGCAGCTGCGGGTGCAGAGGCCACCCGCCCCGGCTAACGCTGAACCGACCCGGCCATTGCTCTTTAACCAGGCATCGCGTACCAATTTCCCGGTCGTGCGGGCGCCTGCCCCTGGCGCTGACGGCGGCGCCGCTCCTTCGGGAGGATGCGGCGCGTGATCTTGAGGCTCGATGCCGATGCTCATTTCCACCGCCTATGCCCAGGGTACGGGGATCTTCGACAGCCAGAGCACGCTGATCCAGTTTCTGCCGCTGGTTCTGATCTTTGTCGTCTTCTACTTTCTGTTGATCAGGCCGCAGCAGCGCAAGGCCAAGGATCAAAAGGCGATGCTCGATGCGCTGCGGCGCGGCGACCGGGTCGTGACCGGAGGCGGCATCATCGGGACGGTCGCGCGGGCAGATAGCCCGGAAGAGGTCACGGTGGACATCGCCGACGGCGTCCGGGTTCGGGTCGTGCGCAGCACGATCACCAGCGTGCTCGCCAAGCCCGATCCGGGCGCGACCCGCGAAGCGGCCAGACAACGGGAAGACACTCGGGTGAAAGCGGAAACAAAGGAGTGAGCCGAGGATTGTTCTTGCCCTCTCGTACGCCGGCGTGCGGCGTGAGGGGGCATTTGCCGGTGAGGAAACCGACGGCATGCTTTACTTCGCAAGCTGGAAAGTCACCCTGATCTGCGCCGTCTGCGCGCTCGGTGTACTGTTGTCGCTGCCGAACTTGTTCAGCGCCTCTTTGTTCGCACAGTTGCCGAATTTCGTGCCGCACAAGCAGGTTGCGCTGGGGCTCGACCTGCGCGGCGGGTCTTATCTGTTGCTCCAGGTCGACGTCGCCGCGGCGCAGCGCGAGCGCCTGAACTCGCTGATCGACAACGTGCGCAACGGACTGCGCGATGCCAACATCGGCTACACCGGCCTCGAAGTCGAAAACGATGCGATAACCTTCACGATTCGTGAGCCCAACCGCATCGACGATGCCCGCCAGGCGCTGCGCAAGATCGATCCGGACCTGACGGTCGAGATTGGCGGCGACGGGTCCGGAACGATGCGGTTCAGCACGGTTGCAACCGATGCACGGCGGCGCCAGGCGGTCGATCAGTCGATCGAGATCATCCGCCGCCGCATCGACGAGACCGGAACCAAGGAGCCGACGATCCAACGGGAAGGATCGGACCGTATCCTCGTCCAGCTTCCCGGCGTCGACAACCCGGAGCATGTCAAGGCGCTCCTCGGCCGCACCGCCAAGCTCACCTTTCAGCTGGTCGACACCGGCGTCTCGCTCGAGGACGCGCGCCGCGGTCGGCTGCCGCCCGCCGACGTGATCCTGCCGGCAGAGGAGGGACGGGCCGGGCATGCCGGGCCCGCTGCCTATGTCGTGCGCAAGCGCGTGATGGTCGGCGGCGACACGCTGGTCGACGCGCAGCCGACCTTTCAAAACAACGAGCCGGTGGTCAGCTTTCGGTTCGATGCCGCCGGAGCCAAACGCTTCGGCGACGCCACGCGCGAGAATGTCGGCAGGCCGTTTGCCATCGTGCTCGACAACAAGGTGATCAGCGCCCCGGTGATCCGCGAGCCGATCCTCGGCGGCAGCGGCATAATCTCCGGCAGCTTCACCGTCCAGTCGGCGAGCGACCTTGCCCTCCTGCTGCGGGCGGGTGCGCTGCCAGCGCCGATCACGATCCTCGAAGAGCGCACCGTCGGACCGGATCTGGGCGCCGATTCGATCCATGCCGGAGCGGTCGCCAGCATCGTCGGGGTCGTGCTGGTCGTCGTCTTCATGATTCTGTTCTACGGGCTCTTCGGGGTATTCGCCGACATCGCGCTAGTCTTTAATCTTTGCCTGATGCTCGGCAGCCTGTCGCTGCTGGGTGCCACCCTCACCCTCCCCGGCATCGCCGGCATCGCGCTGACGATGGGCATGGCGGTTGACGCTAACGTGTTGATTTATGAGCGTATCCGTGAAGAGGTGCGGGCCGGTCGCACAATGCTGTCGGCGCTCGACGCCGGGTTCAAGCGCGCCTTCGGCACGATCCTCGACAGTCATGTGACGACCTTGGTTGCCGGCTTTTTGATGTTCTGGCTCGGCTCCGGCCCGGTCAAGGGGTTCGCGGTGACTCTCAGCATCGGCGTTTTGACCTCGCTTTTTTCGGCAATCCTGGTGACCCGGCTGCTGATTGTTACCTGGCTGCGCCAATGGAACCCGAAGGCGATCCCGATTTGACCAGCCGCCATTCTGCGACAACCGAATTCAGATGAGACCGCTGATCGTCATCCGGCGCACGCCAAAGATCGACTTCATGGCCTGGCACAAGGTCGGGTTCGCTTTGTCGCTGCTGTTGACCCTGTCCTCGATCGGGCTGTTTCTGACGGTCGGGCTCAATTACGGGATCGACTTCGTCGGCGGCACCTTGATCGAGGTGCGGTCGACGACGGGTCCCGCCAACCTTGCCGAGATGCGGCAAAAGCTCGACGCGCTTAATATCGGCGATGCCTCGCTGCAAGGGTTCGGGCCGCCGACCGATGTGCTGGTGCGGCTGCCGCGCCAGCTCGGCGGCGATGCGGCGCAGGAAAAGGTGGTCCAGCTGGCACGGCAAGCGCTCGGTCAAGGGATCGAGTATCGCCGCGTCGAAGTGGTCGGCCCGAGCGTCGGTGCCGAGCTGATCCGGGCCGGCGTGATCGCGACAATCCTGGCGCTGATAGCGATCGCGGCCTACATCTGGTTTCGCTTCGAGTGGCAGTTCGGCGTCGGCGGAATGATCTCCACCCTGCACGACGTGGTCACCACGGTTGGCCTCTTCGCATTGTTGCAACTCGAGTTCAATCTGACGACATTGGCGGCGATCCTCACCGTCGCCGGTTATTCGGTCAACGACACCGTGGTTATCTACGACCGCGTGCGCGAATCGATGCGCAAATACCGGACGATGCCGTTCCGTGATCTGATCAACCTCGCGCTCAACGAGACGTTATCGCGGACGATTCTCACGGTCAGCACGGTGGCGCTCGCCGTTTTGTCGCTGTTGTTTCTCGGTGGCCAAGTGTTGCGCGGGTTCAGCATAGCGATGCTGTGGGGCGTCGTCATCGGCACCTATTCCTCGCTCTTCATCGCCGCTCCGGTGCTTTATTACGTGCAGCCGAACCGCGCTGCGATCGCTCGGTCGGGCGAGGGTGCCAAGGCCGGCGCCCCCGGGACCTCGTAATCGCGCATGCGCTCGCGATGGAGTTGACCCCGCTCGTACCCGTCGGCCGTCAGGTCATCGAGCGCTATGGAGCGAGCGGCTTTCGGATAGCCGGCGTGATCTATCGCGGCTCGGTCCTGGTGTTCCCCGATCGCACCCTGCCATGGGCGGCGGCGAATGCTGCTTCTGTCACCGCGGAGAGCCTGGCGCCGGTCGTCGAGCATGGCGGCGTGCAAATTCTGCTGCTCGGCCTCGGCCGCACGATGGGGATGATACAGCACCCCCTGCGCAGTGCCCTGCGAGCCGCCGGCATCGTGCTCGAGCCGATGGACACCGGAGCGGCGTGCCGCACCTACAATGTCCTCCTCGCCGAGGATCGGCGGGTCGCTGCGGCGCTGCTGCCACCCTCGCAGTCGGGATGAGGCCGTCCTTGGCGGCCACCACATCACCCGCCAGTGCGCGAGGACTGCCCGTCGTGCCGCAAGAATCAATCATAAATTGCATAGGGCTCGTCACTCGCCGCTGCTCCTGCAGCGGGTCTGCAGCGGGATCTCTCCTCTAGGTTGAAGTCTCCATCCAACTCGGCACGGGCCGTATGCCACTGCAGAAACCATCACCCATCGGCATCTCCGCTGTCCCTGTTCCGGTCGTCAACCCGTTCAAACCCGCCGCGAGACCGCAACCATGCAACATGAATTAGGCAATTCTATGATAGTCATTATCACAACAAAGCGAGGCCGAATTTGCCGCGCGCCTGGGCGAGGTCTAGACGGTGATTGTCAGAACATTGGCCCGAGCGAGGTCCATTTAACGTCGATGCCGTCATCGCTTGCCGAAGCTGGAGCCACTTTCGGATATGGTTTACCGAATTAGTGCCTCGCTCTAGGGTTTGCTCGTGAGAGCAGCCGCTCCGCGGTTGGGGTGGCGTACCGAATGTATCGGCGAACAGGGTTTCGGCATCGTGCCTGCCGACAAGGTCGCGACGGCCGTTTATGCCGAGCAGCTGCGGGCGGTCTTTCGGCAGATGCCGATCGCGCTTACCGTCAATCTCGTCAATGCGGCTCTGACGGCGACCGTGCTGTCGCGGATCGCTGTTGGACCGCTCCCCGCGCTCTGGTTGCTCTCCGTCGTCTTTGTCACCGGGGGCCGTTGGATCCTATGGCGGCGCTATCATCATCGCCGTCCCCCTCAGACCGAGCGCCTTTGGTCGCTGCTCGCGATGTGCGGATCGCTGCTCGCGGGTTCCTGCTGGGGCATCGGAGGCGTGGTGCTGTTGCCTATGGTTCCGGTATCCGGACAGATCTTTCTCACATTCGTGATCGGCGGCATGTGCGCCGGTGCGGTGGTGCTCAGCGCCTCTCATTTGCCGACCCTGCTCGCCTTTTTGCTTTCGGCGAGTCTGCCCGTGGCTGGCCGTTTCCTTAGCGAGGGTACCGCGACCGACAGCGCGCTGGGGGCGATGATCGGCGTCTTTGCGCTCGCCCTCTCGCTGGCTGGAGCGCGCCTCAACCGGATTTTCACCAACGCAATGCGGCTGCGCTTCGAGCTGGACGAGTCCAATCTTCGCTTGCAAGCTGAAATGGCCGAACACCGGGCGACCGAAGCCGCTCTGCGCCAAGCACAAAAGCTCGAGGTGGTGGGACAATTGACCGGCGGCATCGCCCACGACTTCAACAACCTGTTGACGGTGGTGATCGGAAACCTGGTGCTGGCGAGTGACCGGGCGGGCGAGAGTTCCAGCCTCGCGCCGGTGCTCCAGAACGCCCTGCAAGCGGCCGAGCGAGGCGTCGCGCTGATCCAGCGCCTGCTTGCCTTCGCGCGCAGGCAGCACCTCGATCCGCGATCGGTCGATCTCGGCAGCTTGGTGGCCGGCATCGAAGAATTGCTGCATCAGACGGTCGGGTCTGCAGTCCGTCTCGAGATCGCCGCGGACCCCGGCCTGGCACCGGCGTTTGTCGATGCCAACCAGGTCGAACTCGCGATCCTCAACCTGGCGATCAACGCGCGCGACGCGATGCCGGCCGGCGGCACGCTGCGCATCGACCTCCACAACCGCCGAGCCGACGAGACTTGGCCGTCCGAGCTGAACCCGGGAGACTATGTCCTCGTCTCGATCTGCGATACGGGCGCCGGCATGGACGAGGCGACCCTCGCACAGGCTTTCGATCCATTCTTCACCACGAAGGAGGTCGGCAGTGGCTCCGGCCTGGGGTTGCCGATGGTTCAAGGCTTCGCCGTGCAATCGGGCGGGGCAGTGCAGATCCGGAGCAGGCGCGGCGAGGGCACGACGGTCGAGCTCTGGCTGCCGCAAGCCGCCGAGCCGCCATCCCACGCTATCGTCTTCGGCCGGGTCGATTTGGGTGTCCCCGAGCCGACGGCGTTCATCCTGCTGTGTGACGATGATCACAAGGTCCGGCGATTCGTCAGTGAGCTTCTGACATCCAGTGGTTACACCGTTCACGAGGCAAGCAGCCCCGAGGCAGCCTTTCGCATCCTCGAGGACAGGAATGCGGTCGACCTTCTGATCGCCGATTACGCGATGCCTGGAATCAACGGGCTGGAACTTATCCGGCAGGCACGGCGGCAGCGGCCAGGCCTGCGGACGTTGCTGATCACCGGCCATGCCGGCGTCCCTGGTTCGGCGGGTACGGATGTGCCGCTGCTGCGCAAACCCTTTGGGCCGGCGGAGCTGTCGCACACGGTGTCGCAAATCCTGACCGCATAATGCCCAGTGGTAGAATTCTTACGTTCGGCACCCGTGCGGCCACTCGTCATGCCCGCGCAAGCGGGCATCCAGCACGGCCGACACCGATCGTGTGGCTCTGGACCCCCGCTTTCGCGGCGGTGAAGAAATCGGCCGCAGAGCGGCACCGGCAAGCGCTGCATCGGCTTCGGCGCGTGCTTCGAGACGCGCCCGAGGGCGCTCCTCAGCATGAGGGGAAGGGTTTGATCAAGCCGGTTTTCGGTTTTTTCACAACCGCTTCCGCCGGAGTGACCGAGGACGGGGCGACAGGGGTCATCCGGGCGGCCGAGGACCGCGCATATCGGCTCCCCTAACCATGGGTGCGAGCTGCCGGGACGACCATATGCTCGTTATGGATGACACGATCTGGTGTGCGAAGTAGTTATCAGGTCGCTCCAGGTGTAGGTGTTGTCATCGTAGGGGCGGAGAATGGCACGCGGCCCTCGCCTACATCGATCGGAAGCGGCAGGTGGACGCGTTGGTCACTGATATTGCGACGTCGGGCATGAATGGTCTTGGTCGGATACGCGAGGTCCACAGACGCCGGCCGAGGCGGTCCACAGAGGGGACGGGCTGATCGGGAAGCGCGCGGTCCCGGGGTCGGCCATTTCCGACCGCCGCCGACGATATATACCGCTCGCGCGATCCTGTTGTTTGCTTAATGACAAACGCACTTTCGCTATATCTCGACGCGCTCCGCTTCGGCGCGGCGTTCACCGTGTTCGTGTCGCACTGGGCGGCCGGGCGCTACAGCGGCGGCTTTCTCTGGCGGGTGATGCCCTATGGTCGTACGGCCGTGCTGGTGTTCTTCGTGCTCTCAGGGTTCGTCATTGCATGGGTGACCGAGACCAGGGAACGGACCCTTGAGGAATACGCTTTGAGCCGGCTTGCTCGGCTCTACTCGGGGATCATACCCGCCTTCATAGCCACGGCGGTGCTCGACCATCTCGCCATTGCGATTGATCCCGGATTATACGCTCCAGAATTGCGCCTTGACCCGACCCAAAACCTGCTCGGCTACGCACTTTCGGCGGTTTTTCTCGGCGAGAGCTGGGCGTTGTCGATGCTGCCGGGCTGGAATATTCCCTTCTGGTCGCTCAACTATGAGGCTTGGTACTACGTCCTGTTCGCCGCTGCAGTCTTCCTCCGGGGACGGTTTCGGATTGCCGTTCTCGTAGCGGCGGCGCTGGTGGCAGGACCAAAGATTCTTCTCCTCTTTCCGATCTGGCTGATGGGCGTGTCGGCTTGGAGATGGCGCGCCACGCTATCGGCGCTACACGGAGCCCGGCTTGCATTCGGCGCTTTGGCAGCGTTCATCGGGCTTGAGGCGCTCGGCGGCCAGGAATTGTTCCAGCACGCAGAAACGCCGTGGCTGCCGTTTAGTTACTCGGCTTACGACTATATCGTCGGCGCGCTCGTTGCGGTGTTCATCGCGGCTCTCGCCAATATGCCGTTGCCGCTGCCGGGAAAGCGACTGGAGCGCCTGGTCCGGTGGCTCGCCGGAACAAGCTTTGGGCTCTATCTACTCCACTACCCGCTGCTGAACTTCTTCGGCACCGTTGTTCCCGGCCCGACCGCCGGGGTAATGCACGGAACATTGGTATTCGGGCTTACGCTCGGAACCGCACTGGCTTTAGGCCGCCTCACGGAGCAGCGGAAAGGAGCGTTGAAGCGGGCGTTTCGCTCGGCGTTCAACGCGGTGCGCCGGAGATGCCGGCGGCCGGCTCTCGAACACCGGGGGCTTTCCTGACCCGATGCTCAGGACGCGAACTGCTCCTTGAGCACCCGCTCTTCGAGATTGAACTCGCGGTCGAAGAGGAGGGTCATCGCGATGTCGCGGTTCTCGCGGATCGCGACAGTGACGACGTCGCGTGCCTCGGTGAAATCGGCGACGGCACTGACCGGGCGTTTGTCCGTCTCCAATGCGTCGATCCTGACCTGCGCCTG
>WNFG01006596.1_pt1 | contig 12527 bp, 10 predicted proteins | sample 5400431 | NCBI WGS metagenome assembly WNFG01 (sample SAMN13153346, study PRJNA577476) | soil metagenome | isolation source: 120 cm saprolite under Douglas fir tree site 2 hole 3 replicate 2 | place: USA:California | collected 2015-04-18
GGCCGAGACCGACCTGGTCCGCCACCTGCAGCGCATCGCCGGGCTCAACGCGGGCGCCGACGAGTACGCCTGTTTTCTCGGGGCGGGCTCCTACGACCACGCGATCCCGAGCCCGATCAACCACCTGATCTCCCGCGGCGAGTTCTTCACCGCCTACACCCCGTACCAGCCGGAAGCCAGCCAGGGCACCCTTCGCTCGATCTTCGAGTACCAGACCATGATGGCGGAGCTGACCGGCATGGACGTGGCCAACGCCTCGATCTACGACGGCGCCTCCTCGCTGGCCGAGGCCGCGCTCATGGCGCACGCGGTGACCGGGCGCGACAGCCTGCTGATCTCGCGCGGGGTGAACCCGCTCTACCGCCAGGTGGTGGAGACCTACGTCGAGGGGCCGGGGCTCAAGCTCAAGTCGGTGCCGCTCGGCGACGGCGTCACCGACGTGGACGCGCTGCGGAAGGCGGTGTCCAAGCACAGCGCGGCGGTGGTGATCCAGTACCCGAACTTCTTCGGCTCGCTCGAGGACGTCCGGGCGATCGCGGACATCGCCCACGAGGCCGGCGCGCTCCTGGTCGTCGTGGCCGATCCGATCAACCTGGGACTGCTGACTCCCCCGGGCGCCTCCGGCGCCGATATCGTGGTGGGCGAGGGGCAGGGGCTCGGGGTGCCGATGAGCTTCGGGGGCCCGAACCTGGGCGTCTTCGCGGCCAAGCAGGAGCTGGTGCGGCGGATGCCCGGGCGCCTGGTCGGCGCGACGGTGGACGTCGACGGCCAGCGCGGGTTCGTGCTCACGCTGCAGACGCGCGAGCAGCACATCCGCCGCGAGAAGGCGACGTCCAACATCTGCACCAACGTGGCGCTCTGCGCGCTGATGGCCACCATCTACGTCTCGATCCTGGGCAAGCGCGGCCTCCGCAAGGTCGGCGAGCTCTCGACCGCCAAGGCCCACTACGCGGCGCGTGAGCTCAGCAAGATCCCGGGCGTCCGCCTGCGCTTCACCGCGCCCTTCTTCAAGGAGTTCACGCTCCAGCTTCAGAAGTCGCCGGAGCGCTTGGTCAAGCGGCTCATGAAGGACCGGCTGCTGGCCGGCGTGCCGCTCAAGGGCTTCGACCGCGCCTACAAGGACTGCCTGCTCGTCGCGGTGACCGAGAAGCGCACCAAGGAAGAGATCGACGCCTACGCGGCCGCGCTCGCGGCGGCGGTGGCCTGAGGCCGCCATGCCCGCCGCCAAGCCCGCCTACGACAAGCTGATCTTCGAGCTGTCCTCGCCCGGCCGCTTCGCCTACTCGCTGCCGGAGAGCGACGTGCCGGACAGCGATCCGGCCGCGCTCCTGCCCAAGGAGCACCTGCGCGCGTCCGCGGCCGAGCTGCCGGAAGTCTCGGAAGTCGACGTGATCCGCCACTACTCGCGCCTGTCCCAGATGAACTACGGCGTCGACACCCACTTCTACCCGCTCGGCTCGTGCACCATGAAGTACAACCCGAAGATCAACGAGGACATGGCGCGCCTCGGCGGCTTCGCGCGCCTGCACCCGCTGGCCCCGGAGGCGGCGAGCCAGGGGGCGCTCCAGCTCATGTGGGAGCTGGCGCGGGACCTCGCCGAGATCTCCGGGATGGACGAGGTCTCGCTCCAGCCCGCGGCGGGCGCCCAGGGCGAGCTGGCCGGCGTGCTGATGATCCGCGCCTACCATCTGGCGCGCGGGGAGCGGCGCCACAAGGTGCTGATCCCCGACTCGGCGCACGGGACCAATCCCGCGTCCACCGCGCAGGCCGGCTTCTCGGTGGTCGAGCTCAAGTCCGAGGCGAACGGCGACGTGGACTTGGTGGACCTCGAGCGGCATCTCGACGAGGACGTCGCCGCGTTCATGATCACCCAGCCCAATACGCTGGGGCTCTTCGAGTCGCGCATCCACCAGATCACCGAGATGTGCCACGCCAAGGGCGTGCAGGTCTACATGGACGGCGCCAACTTCAACGCCATCCTCGGCATCACGCGCCCCGGCGACCTGGGCTTCGACGTCTGCCACTTCAACCTGCACAAGACGTTCACCACCCCGCACGGCGGCGGCGGGCCCGGCTCGGGGCCGGTGGGCATCAAGGCGCATCTGGCGCCGTTCCTGCCCACCCCGGTGGTGGTGAAGGGCGACGACGCCTACGCCCTCGACTGGAATCGCCCGCAGTCCATCGGCAAGCTGCAGGCGTTCTGGGGCAACTTCGGTATGCTGGTGCGGGCCTACACCTACATCCGGACCATGGGGCCCGACGGCCTCCGCTCGGTCTCGGAGAACGCGGTGCTCAACGCCAACTACATCCTGAAGCGCCTCGAAGGCGACTACGACCGGTCGGCGCCGGGCCCGTGCATGCACGAGTGCGTGCTCTCGGCGCGGCGGCAGAAGAAGCTCGGGGTGACCGCGATGGACATCGCCAAGCGGTTGCTCGACCTCGGGTTCTACGCGCCCTCCACCTACTTCCCGATGATCGTGGAAGAGGCGCTGATGATCGAGCCGACCGAGACCGAGTCCAAGGAGACGCTCGACCAGTTCTGCGACGCCATGATCCAGATCGCGCGGGAGACCGAGACGAACCCGCACCTGATCCACGAGGCGCCGGTCACGACGCCGGTGCGCCGCCTGGATCAGACGCTGGCCGCGCGCCAGCCCGTGCTGAGGTGGCGTCCCACGAAATGACCCTCTCCCTCCCGATCGGGATCACCCTCTCCCCGCTGGGGAGAGGGCAGGGTGAGGGGTGACGACCCCGTTCCGCCTGCTGGTCACCGAGCCGCTCGACGGCGCGCTGAACATGGCGCTGGACGAGGCCCTGCTGCTGGGCCGGCTGGCGGGCACGGCACCTCCGACCCTCCGCTTCTTCTCCTGGCAGCCCGCCACCATCTCGCTCGGCTACGGGCAGGCCCTCGACGATCGTATCGACGTCGCGGCGGCGGCCGCGCTCGGCCTGGGGCTCGTGCGCCGGCCGACCGGCGGCAGCGCCATTCTCCACGAGGGGCCCGAGCTCGAGCTGACCTATAGCGTGACGGCGCGCGCGGGCGATTTCGAGGGCGCGGGTGACCTGCTCGAGACGTATCGGTGGATCGGCGCCGCCCTCGCCGCGGGGATCAATCGCCTGGGCGCGCCGGTCGAGATGGTGCCGGTGCAGCCGTCCGACCCCACCGCGATGCCCACCTTCTGCTTCGCGCGGACGGGCTCGTACGAGCTGGAGATCGCGGGCCTCAAGGTGGTGGGCAGCGCCCAGCGGCGGCAGGGCTCGGGCTTCCTGCAGCACGGGGCGGTGATGCTGGGCGCCGCGCCGGACCGCCTGCGTCGCGTGTTCCCGGGCGAGCGCGATCCCCTGGCCGGCATGACCACGCTCGAGGCCGTGCTCGGCCGGCGGCCCTCGTTCGAGGAGACCCTGACCGCGCTGGCCGACGGCTTCCGCGCGGAGCACGGGCTCGAGCTGGCCCCCGGCGGGCTGGTGGCGGAGGAGATGGCGCTCGCGGAGACGCTCGTGAGCGAGAAGTACGGCACCGACCGCTGGACCCGATCCGGCCGCGCGATGACCGTCACCACCCCGCACTCCACCACCCCTCACCCTGCCCTCTCCCCTGAGGGGAGAGGGTTCTCGGTACCCTCGCCCCCGAAGGGGGAGAGGGCAGGGTGAGGGGGACCTCATGACGTTCGCGCGCGAGTACCCGGATGCACCCCGCGTGGGCGTGGGCGCGGTGATCCTGGACGGCGACCGCGTGCTCCTGGTCAAGCGCGGGCAGCCGCCGTCCGAAGGTAAGTGGAGCATTCCCGGTGGCCTCGTTCACCTGGGCGAGCGCATCGAGGACGCGGTGCGCCGCGAGGTGCAGGAGGAGTGCGGGGTGAGGGTGCGCCTGCTCGGCCTCTGCGGGGTGATCGACCGGGTGCGGCTCGCGCCCGGGAACGGATCGGAGGCGCCCCGCGTGCACTATCACTACGTGATCATCGACTACGCGGCGGCGGTCGAGGCCGGCGTACCCCGCGCGGGCAGTGACGCCGCCGAGCTGCGCTGGGTGGCGATCGCCGACCTCGACCGCTACGACACTACCGACGGGCTCGCGGACATGGTGCACCGCGCGGTGAGCCTCGGCCGGACCCAGACCCTGTCCCAGGGAGGATGACGCGAATGGAGCTGGCCCTCGAGACCCGGAGCCCATCGGAAGCGCGCGCGGACGTGCTGGTGCTGGGGCAGTACGGCGACGGCGCGCGGCCGGCGCCCGAGATCGCCACGCTGGACCGAGCGCTCGGCGGCCTGCTCTCGCGGGTGCTCAAGACCGAGAAGTTCGAGGGCAAGCCGGGGCAGATCTCGTATTTCCATACCGCGGGCGCGGTCCCCGCGGGGCGCGTCCTCGTGGTGGGGCTCGGCCCGCTCAGGCGAGGCGCGCGGGCGCGCGACGCCGAGCCCATCCGCCGCGCCACCGCCGCCGCGGTGCGGCGCGCGCGCGATCTGGGCGCCGCCACCATCGCGGTGTTCATGCCCGCCGCCGCGCTGCCCGCCCGCGAGCGGGCCCAGGCGGTCGTGGAAGGCGCGCTGCTCGGCACCTATCGCTTCGACAAGTACCTGAAGGAGAAGAACGGCAAGGTGGTCCGCGCGCTGACCGTGCTCGAGCCCGACCGCCGCCGCGCGGCCGCCGCGCGCGACGGCGTGCGCATCGGCCGGATCTCCGCCGAGGCCACGGTTCTCGCGCGCGACCTGGTCAACGAGCCCGCCAACGTGGTGACGCCCACCTTCCTGGCGCGGCGCGCGGCCGAGATCGCCAAGGAGGGCGGGCTCGCCCTCCGGGTCCTGGACCGTGCCGAGTGCGCCAAGATGGGCATGGGCGCTTACGTGGGCGTGGCGCAGGGCAGCGAGGAGCCGCCCAAGTTCATCCACCTCACCTACTCCCCCAAGGGCCGGGCGCGCCGCCGCGTGGTGGTGATCGGCAAGGGCATCACCTTCGATTCGGGCGGGCTCGACCTCAAGACGGCCGACGGCATGCTGCGGATGAAGGACGACATGTCGGGCGCCGCCGCGGTGCTGGGCATCTTCCAGGCCCTGCCGCGGCTCAAGCCGCCGGTCGAGGTGCACGGGCTGATCGCGGCCACCGAGAACATGCCCTCCGGCACCGCCCAGCGCCCGGGTGACATCGTGCGGGCCATGAACGGGCTCACCATCGAGATCGGCAATACCGACGCGGAGGGCCGGCTCACGCTGGCGGATGCCCTCGCCTACGCGGTCAAGCACATCAAGCCGGACGAGATGATCGACATGGCCACGCTCACCGGCGCGGTGGTCATCGCGCTCGGCCAGGGCGTGTCCGGCGTGATGGCGAGCGACGACGCCCTCGCCGCGCGGGTGCTGGCCGCCGCCGACGGGGCGGGGGAGCGGATGTGGCGCCTGCCGCTCCACGACGAGTACAAGGACGGGCTCAAGAGCGACGTGGCCGATCTCAACAATATCTCGAGCCAGCGCGGAGCCGGCGCCATCGTCGCGGGCCTCTTCATGCGCGAGTTCACCGGGGGCGTGCCGTGGGCGCACCTCGACATCGCGGGCACCGCGTTCACCGAGCGGGAGCTGCCGCTCGGACCCAAGGGGGCCACCGGCGTGGGCGTGCGGACGCTGCTCACCTATTTCTCGAACGGGCGGCGCTAAGGGCCCGATGGCGGGCGGCGTCGACCTCCACACGCACACGATCGCTTCCGACGGCACGCTCCAACCACGCGAGCTGGTGGCGGAGGCCGCCCGGCGCGGGGTGCGCGTGCTGGCGATCACCGATCACGACTCCACCGACGGCCTCGCCGAGGCGATCGAGGAGGCGCGACGTCACCCCCCGCTCACCATCGTGCCCGGCATCGAGATCAACTGCGATGTCGAGGGCGCCGAGATCCACATCCTGGGCTACTGCATGGACTATGAAGCCCCGTGGTTCCAGGACTTCTGCCGCGCCCAGCGCGAGGAGCGCCGCGCCCGCGTGCACCGCATGGCCGAGCGCCTCAGCGAGCTGGGCATGCCGATCGACGTCGAGCGCGTGTTCACCCTGGTGCAGGAGGGCTCGGCGGGGCGCCCGCACGTGGCCCGCGTGATGGTCGAGCGCGGCTACGTCAAGACGGTGCGCGAGGCCTTCGACAAGTATCTGGCCGCGGGCAAGCCCGCGCACGTCCCGCGCAAGAAGCTCACGCCCGAGGACGCGGTGCGGCTGCTGCGCCGGGCCGGCGGCGTGCCCGTGTTCGCCCACCCGGGGCTGTCGGATCGGGACGCCATCATCCCGTCGCTGGTCGCGGCGGGGCTCATGGGCATCGAGTGCTTCTACAGCGAGCACTCTCCCGCCAAGCGCGGCAGCTACGTCGAGCTGTGCCGTCAGCACAACCTCCTCGCGACCGGCGGCTCCGATTTCCACGGCCCGCCGGTGCGCGCCGCGGTGCTGGGCAACCCTCCCGTGCCCCTGGCGGTCTGGGAAGCCCTGCAGGTGAAGGCGGCGGAGGCGCGGGCGAGCCGCCCCGCCTGACCCCGGCTGTCGATTCCCGGGGGTCATCGGCGTCGTATAGATGAGGGCCGATTCGACGGCCCGACATCCACCATAGGGAGGCTTACCGATGCGCTACCTGTTGCTCATCTGCTCCGACAAGAACCAGCCCGCTCCGTCCCCCGCCCAGATGGAAGCCATGGTGCAGGGACATGGCCGCTTCGCCCAAGAGCTGCACGCGGCCGGCAAGATGGTCCACGGCGAGCGTCTGCGCCCCGACGCCGACGGCAGCCGCGTCCGCTTCAAGGCCGGGCAGCGGCAGATCATGGACGGGCCCTTCACCGAGACGAAGGAGGCCCTGGGCGGCTTCTACCTGATCGAGTGCGACACCAAACAGGAAGCCCTGGAGTGGGCGAAGAAGGTCCCGCTCGGCGAGGGGGGCTTCATCGACGTGCTACCGGTCTGGGCGATGTGAGGGCGGGAGAGTCCGCCGCCACGCCGCGAGCCCGGCGGGTGGGCCACCAGCATGATCGCCGGATGGCGTACCATCTCGATTCGTGGGACCGCAGACCCCGGACGAGAACGTGCGCGCGCGCCTGGCGGAGGTATTCCGGATCGAGCACGCGCGGGTGGTCGCCTCGGTGCTCCGGATCGTGCGCGACATCGACGCGGCGCAGGAGATCGTCCAGGAAGCCTTCGAGCAGGCGCTCGATCACTGGCCCGCGGATGGAATCCCGGATCGCCCGGGGGCCTGGCTCCTCACCACCGCCCGGCGCCGGGCGCTGGATCATCTCCGGCGGACCCGCCGCGCCGGGGCGCGCGTCGACGCCCTCGCCCACGCGGCGCTCGGCGCGGCGCACCCGCCGCCTGAAGTGTCCGACCCCGACGAGGTCCCCGACGACCGACTCCGGCTGATCTTCACGTGCTGCCATCCCGCGCTGCCCGCCGACAGCCGCGTCGCGCTCACGCTGAGGCTGGTGGGGGGGCTCTCGACGACGGAGATCGCGCGGGCCTTCCTGGTGCCCGAGCCGACGGTCGCCCAGCGACTCGTGCGCGCCAAGCGGACGATCCGCGACGGGGGCTTCCCGTACGAGGTGCCCGAAGGGGTCGACCTGTCGTCGCGGCTGTCGGCCGTGCTCGCTGTCCTGTACCTGATCTTCAACGAGGGCTACGCGGCCCACTCGGGCGGCGACCTCGTGCGACACGACCTCTGCGAGGAGGCGATCCGGCTCGGCCACGTGCTCGCCGAGCTCATGCCCCGCGAGCCCGAGATCCTGGGGCTGCTGGCCCTGATGGAGCTCCAGGCCTCCCGCGCGGCGGCGCGCACCGACGTCGACGGCAATATCGTGCTGCTGGAGGATCAGGACCGGCTCCGCTGGGACCGGGCGCGGATCGCGCGGGGCCTCGCCTGCCTCGAGCGCGCCGGGCCGCTCCCGCGCGCGGGTCCCTACCAGCTCCAGGCCGCCATCGCCGCCTGTCACGCGCAGGCCCTATCCTGGGAGGCGACGGACTGGCCGCGGATCGTGGCCCACTACCGGGCCCTCGCCGAGCTGGCCCCGTCTCCGGTCGTCGAGCTGAATCTGGCGGTGGCGATCGGCCTGACCCAGGGCCCGGTGGCCGGGCTCGCCGCCCTCGACCGGATCGGCGATCCGGCGCTGCGCGACTATCACCTGCTGCCCGCCGCGCGCGCCGAGTTCCTCCGCCGCCTCGGCCGGAGGCCGGAGGCCGCCGTCGAGTACCGGCGCGCGCTCCGACTTGCGGACAACCCGCGGGAGCAGGCCTTCCTCGCGGCCCGGCTGGCCGCCTGCGAGGCGGGCGGAGGATCAAGCGCCTAAGGTGGTGCCGCGTCCAGCACCAGCTGCATCAGGTGACCGAACTGGCTCTCCGTCACCTGCCGGCCTTCGACGCGGGTGTTCACCCGATGGACCACGAGCAGGTCCAGGTGGGGCACGAGGACCATGTAGTGACCCCCGAAGCCTTGAGCCGAGATCACCGGCCCCGGGAACCAGGCGGAGGTGAGGTGCGGGCCACCGGCCGGCGCGACGTACCACATGTAGCCGTAGCCGCCCTTCTGCCCGAGGTCGGAGTGTGAGCGCGTGCTGTCCGCGATCCAGTCGCGCGGCACGACGGCCGTGCCCTGCCACTGGCCATCGCGCAAGTACAGCAGGCCGAACCTGGCCATGTCGCGGGCGCTCATCCCGAACGGGTAGGCCGGGTGCATCGAATCCGGGCCGCGCACGTAGACGCCGTCCTCGACCCGGAAGTCCTCCATTCCAATGGGGTCCGCGATGCGGGTCTTGAGCTCCTCGAACAGGCTGGTCCCGGCCGCCCGCTCCAGGATCGTCCCCAGCGTATTGAAGTCCCAGTTGTTGTAGTACCAGAAGGCGCCGGGGCGATAGCTCCCTCGCGCGGGCCGGGCGGCCGCGTTGGTGGCGGTCTCGTAGAACGCTGGATGATAGACACCCGACCGGGCCTTGAGGAGATCTGCCACCGTGGCTTGCTTCTCGAGGTCGGTCAGCGTCGGCTCGTTGTCGTCGATGCCGAGATCGGCGAGCGTCGCGGCGAGGTGAATCCGGCCCTCGTGCGCGTGGATGCCGATCAGCGCGCTCAGAAACGCCTTCCGGATCGAATGCACGTTGAATCGCCGGCCGGTGTCGCCCCACTCGTCGAGCACGTGGCCGTCGACGACGATCATCATCGCATCCGTCGCGATGGTCGCCGCGTAGGCCCGGGCCGCTCCCAGCTTCTCCGCCGACCAGCCGAGGTCACCGGGGGCGACTCGCTCCCAGGACCGCCCAGGGTGGGTCGGGGTCGGTCTCGGCCTATGGGACGGTTTCTGCACGGGCGGCAGGCTAGAGTAAGGCGGCGTGTCCGTCAAGCGGGGGCCGAGATCGCTCAAAGGCATCGCCCGCCCATCGGCACCTATGGATGGAGGAGCCAGAATGGACCTGGAGGGGCTCGTCGAGCGGGCGAGGCAGGGCGACCTGGACGCGTTCGCGGAGGTGACGCGGCGCTTTCAGCAGATGGCCTTCGGCTACGCCCTGGCTCTCCTGCGTGACCTACAACAGGCGGAGGACGTCGTCCAGGAGTCTTTCGTCGCCGCGTGGTTCGGCCTGCGGACCCTGGCCGATCCGGCCGCGTTCCCCGGCTGGTTCCGCAGCATCGTCCGCCACCAGGCCCACCGGCTCCTCCGACAGAGGCACTGGGATCCGCTGCCTCTGGATGCCGCGGCGGCGATTCCGGCCGCAGATGGGGCTCCCGACGCGAGACTCGAGCGGGGTCAGCGGATCGCCACCGTCCTGGACGCGATCGGCCGGCTGCCCCTCTGCGAGGTGATCACGCTCTTCTACGTGCACGAGTGCACGCAGCAGGACATCGCCACGTTCCTGGGTCTCCCGGTCACGACGGTCAACAACCGGCTGCACGCCGCCCGCAGGCAGCTCAAGCGGAGGACGCTGACCATGGTCAAGGACACGCTGGAAGCACATCGGCTCCCCGACGACTTCGCGGCGCGCATCGGGCGCATCGTGCGAGCCCGAGACGGGGTGGTCGAGGTGCTCTTCGATCCCACCAGCCTGCCCGACCCGCTCACCGAGCTCACGGTGAGCGACCAGGCCCGGCGGCGCGCGGTGACGGTGCAGGTGGTCCAGCTGCTGAAGGACGGTGTGGTGCGATGTGTGCCCCTCGCTCCCAGTGACGGGCTCGCGCCCGGAATGACCGTGCTCAGCTCGGGCCGGCGCTCCGAGGGAACGCTGAGCCGCGAGGCCCTGGACGGGGCGGTGCGTCGGCTGACCGGGCCGCCCACGGACGTGGGCGGGCTCCCCGATCTGCTGGAGACCGGCATCAAGGTGGTCGACGTGATGTGCCCGGTCGTCCGCGGCGGCACGGTGGCGATCGCGGGGGAGTATCGCGCCGGGAGCATGGTCGTCGTCGAAGAGCTGGCCTGGCGCCTCCGGGGCGAGCCGGGTGGCGTCTCGATCTTCGCGTTCATCCCGCCCGGCCCGGGCATGTCCTTCCAGGAGGTCTGGGAGAAGGAGGGCTACACCGGCGGTACCGTCGGCAGCGTGCAGACTTTCTACTTCGTCGGGGACGAGGAGTGGACCGCCGAGCGCCTGGCGCGCCTGCCCGCGGTGGACGCCATCATCCGCCTCTCGCAGGGGCTCGCGCAGCTCGGCATCTACCCCACCGTCGACGCGGTGCTCTCGAGGTCCCGGGGGCTGGACGACCGCGTGGTCGATCCCGGACATGCCCTGATCGCGGGACGGATCCGGAACGCCCTCGTGGCCGCCGCGGGTGATGGGGGCCCGCGTGTCCCTCCTGCCGGAGCGGCGGATCCCGTGAACCGCCGCGCGCGGAAGCTCTGGCTCTTCTTCACCCAGCCATTCTTCGTGGCCGAGGCGTACACGCGCCGGCCCGGGGTGTTCGTGAGCCGCGCGGAGGCGCTGCGCGGTTGCCGCGAGATCCTGGACGGCCTCCACGACGATCTGCCGGACGAAGCCTTCTACTTCACGGGCGGGATCGACGAGGTCCGCGCGCGCGCCGCCGAGCTGCGCGACGGCAAGAAGAAAGCGTGAAGGAGCCTTCTACCCCGCGTGGTTCGGGAACATGCGCTCGAAGATCGAGGGATCGGTGCGCGAGCGGAAGAAGGCCATCTGGCGGTCCGAGTAGTCGGCACCGGCCCGGAAGACGATCGCGGCGGTAGCCAGCAGTGTGCCGTCGGCGGCGAGCAGGGCCGAGCGGGTCCGCCAGAAGGTTTGCCGCCGGTCCACCGGCGTCACGTCGGCGAAGCGGCCCACCGCGGTAACCGGGCCCGGCGCGATCGCGTCCGGGCGCAGCAGCGTCAGGTCGATGCGGTTGGTGAGGCCGCCTTCCTTCGTGACGAGGGCACCGAGCCACCAGGCCACCTCGTCGAGCACCACCGCGGGCAGGGCGGAGGCGAGGCGGCCGCCGGACCGGCGCCAGGGCTCGCGGGGCAGGAAGCGGGCCCAGACCCCGTCCGCATCGAAGCGGAGGCCGAGCTGCAGCCCGAGCGGATTGTGCGCGCCGCAGGCCAGGCACTGATCGGACCGCGGCATCGGCCAGCCCTCGCGTCCGCCCGCCCGCCAGCCGGGATCGGGCGCGGTGTCCTCGATCTCCCCGCGACCGATCGTGGCCGACGTCAGCGGCTGCGCCCCATCGAGAATGGTGACGGTCACGGCGCCGCCGCCGTCGGCGTGGCCTTCGAGCGCGAGCGGCGTGTCGAGCGGGACCGAGGAAGTGAGGCGGCCCTCGATCCGGCGCGGCGCGTGGTCCGAGCCCAGCGCGGCGGCGGCCGAGTCCAGCAGCGCGACCAGTCCGCCGCCGTGCACGATGCCGGGCCAGCTCTGCAGGAGCGGCGGCGCGAGGAAGCGCCCGCGGCCGTCGGACTCGAGCTTCGCGGCGGCGGCCATGACGTCGCCGACGGCCGGCCCCGTCGGGCGCGCGCGCGCCCGCGTGCTATACTCGCGAGGGTTCATGCCGCCGGTCATTCTACTGTCGCCGTCGCTCCCCCCGCAACGCGTGTGACCAGCTCGACCCTCGAGCTTCTGAGCCATGGCCCGTTCGCGCGGATCATGCTCACGAACTTCTTCTTCTTCGGCGCGCTGAACGGCTTCCTGCTCCTGCCGCTGTATATCCAGAGGCTCGGCGGTGACGAGGCGGATATCGGGCTGGTGCAGGGCCTCTACAGCGCGGCCGGCATCGTGTGCCAGCCGGTGGTGGGCGCCCTCATCGACTACCTCGGTCGGCGCTTCTTCATGCGCGTCGGCACGCTGCTGCTCGTCGTGTCCTGCGCGCTCTTCGTGGTGTCGAGTCCGCTGCCCCTGCTCGGGGTGCTGCGCATCCTGCAGGGCGTGGCCTTCTCCACCTTCTTCGTCGCCAACTACATCCACGTGGTCGAGATGGTGCCGGTGGAGCGCCGCGGCTGGGCGCTCGGCATCTTCGGCCTCTCGGGCCTCGTCTCCACGTCGCTCGCCCCGCTCTTCGGCGAGTTCGTGATCCGCCGGTTCGGCTTCCCCACGTTCTTCATGGCCTCCACCGTCATCGCCGCGGT
>WNFG01003910.1_pt1 | contig 12521 bp, 10 predicted proteins | sample 5400431 | NCBI WGS metagenome assembly WNFG01 (sample SAMN13153346, study PRJNA577476) | soil metagenome | isolation source: 120 cm saprolite under Douglas fir tree site 2 hole 3 replicate 2 | place: USA:California | collected 2015-04-18
GTCAGCCCGTCGTCACGACGTACTAGCGCTCTAAGCTGACTGCCGGGTCACGTGGCTCGACAGCATGCTCTCGGCGTAGATGAGCTCGCCGACCTGGTCGGCCACCTGGGCCCTGGCGTCGGCGGGCAGCATGTCGTCGGTGATGAGCACGTCCACCTCGCTCAGCCGGGCGAACGAGCTCAGGCTGACCAGGCCCCACTTGGTGTGGTCGGCCAGCACGACGACCCGGCGCGCGACTCGAATCAGGGTCCGGTTGGTCTCCGCTTCGGCCAGGTTGGGCGTGGTCAGCCCGGCGTCGGCATCGAAGCCGTAGCAGCCCAGGAAGAGCAGGTCGAAGTGGAGCGACCGGATGGTCAGGTCGGCCACCGGGCCGACCAGCGCGTCTGAGGGGGTGCGGACGCCGCCGGTCAGCACGACCGAGTCGGCCGTACCGTCCAGCCCGCGCGTTCCGCTGAACAGGTTGGTCACGCGCAGCGAGTTCGTGACGATGGTGAGCCCGGGCACGTCGAGCAGGCACTGGGCCAGCGCGAACGTGGTCGTCCCGGCGGCCACCGCGACCGCGGTGCCCGGCGTGACCAAGCGGGCGGCGGCGCGGGCGATGGCGGTCTTCTCCGGCCGCTCGAGCACGAGCTTCGTCTCGAAGCCAGGCTCGTGACTGGCGGGCGTCCCCGGCAGCACCGCGCCGCCGTGGACCTTCTCGACCAGGCCTTCTCTGGCGAGCACCTCGAGGTCCCTGCGAATAGTCATGTCTGAAACGCCGAGCCGCTGGGTGAGATCGCTGACACGTGCGCTGCCATCGCTCCTGACCGTCTGCAGGATGAGCGACTGGCGGTGTCGGGCTAGCATGCCTGCTTCGCCTCCTTATCACCGGATGGCGCCGGGGGCGGGCGGTCGACCCCGGGTTGCGTCATCCGTCCACAGTCAGACGTTTGCGAAGCGTGTTCGGTTCCGGGCACGTATGTCGGAAGCAGACGGGATCATCCGCAGCTCCTCCGCAGCCCGCCCGAACCCGGCCCGAGCCCCGCCGGGTCCCGCCCGACGGCCGGCGCGATGGAGCATCGAGCCGGCTATGACCGGCCCGATGGAGCATCGTGCCGGGAACGTCAGGGCGGGCGCGAACGGTAAAGGGACTGGCGGGGTCGGTGGTGACGCTGAGGCGACGCGGTGACGGGCCAGTGAGTCCAAGGGCACCGCCTGCCCGTGTCGCCGCAAAAGCCAGCGAGCCCCAGCACGCGGGGGCGGCGGGGAGCGTGTCGAGGGTGTTTCGTGTTCGTTGCCGTATAGTGACTTGTTAGCGCTAACATCGTCGCACATGTTCTTGTCTGTGATGGATTGACTACTGTGATGTCGGCGAGGTTGTGGTTACGTTGAGTTTCCTGTGAGGCAAGACCTAGCCCGTCCTTGGAACAAGATCTGGTCCGCCCATGGAAATGGCCTGGACCGGACCATCCCGGCTGCGGCGCGAGGGGGGATGCGGCAAACCGAGGCTCACGCCAGCGATTGCCCGTTTTGCTTGCCGGGCATGTAAGTGCTCGTGGTGAGGCTGATATCAAAATGGGCTCGTTCGATTATCGGGCCTGCGTGGTGCCTTGACAGGTGATCATGAACAGACTTAGCGTCATCGGCGGTTCGTCAGGTTGCGCTGAATACCGGTCGCATTTTGGGCCTCGGTGCGGTCACGCCGGGCGATCTGCCGGAGCAAACATCGGAATAAGAGTGTCTTCGTGTTATCTCTCTCGCGACGAAGTCGACGGGACTCGCCGCGCACGCTGCGGGCTTGGCCCGGGAGAGCATCCCGTCCAGGGAAAATTCCATGGAGGTCCTTAGATGAAGAAAAAGATTGACCCGGTGGTCGACGAAGCGATTGAGCGCCTGAACATGCAGGACGGGCCTTCTCGCCGTCGGCTGCTTGAGGGCGCCGGGCTATTTAGCGCCACCGCGGCCGCCTCCGCGCTTATCGCGGCCTGCACCTCGTCCAGCTCCAGCAGCGCCACCCCGACGTCGGCGGCGTCGTCGTCGGCTGCCGTGGTAGGGAACTTCCCGAAGACCCCGGCGTGGCAGTTCTGGTTCGTCAACCACGTCACCACGAACCTGTTCTTCGTGCCGACCCAGTACGGGATGAAGGACGCGGCCGCCCTGCTCGGCCTGCCGGCGCCGAAGTGGGGCGGATCGGCGAACTCGCTCGTCACCGAGATGGTGTCCTACCTGGACAGCGCGATCTCCGCCAGCGCCAACGGCATCGCCACCACCGTAATCGACAGCCACTCGTTCACCACGCCCGTCGCGAACGCGATGAATGCCGGCATCCCGGTGATCACTTACAACGCTGACGGCACGGTCGGAGCCGGCGGCGTGGCGGACATCAGCACCAACCGGCTCTGCTACGTCGGCCAGGCGCTCTACCTGTCCGGCCAGCAGATGGGCCAGCGCATCAAGTCCCTCGTCACGACCCCCGGCGAGGTGGTCATCTTCATCGCGACCCCGGGCTCGGGCAACATCCAGCCCCGCTCCGATGGCGCCCAGGCAGTCCTCAAGCCGGCCGGATACACCGTCAGGCAGATCGCGACCGGCGCGCTGACCTCGGCGGAGTCGTCGGCGGAGAAGGCATTCCTGATCGGCGCCAAGTCGACGCTCAAGGGCGCGTTCGCGGTGGACGCGGGCTCGACGGAACTGCTTGGGCCGGCGCTGGCGAGCGTCGGGCTGAAGATCCCGGCCGGCGGGTTCGACCTGACGCCCGGCACGCTGAACGCGATCCAGGCGGGACAGCTCAACTTCACCATCAACCAGGACCCCTATCTTCAGGGCTTCCTGCCGGTGATGTACCTGTACCTGTTCAACCTGACCGGCGGGCTGGCGGCCGCGCCGGACACCGACACCGGCCTGACCTTCGTGGACAAGTCGAACGTCAGCCAGTACCTGAAGACCAGCACCACGTACCTGGGCTCGACGGGGGCCACCAAGCCCACGCTCGTCCCGCGCTCTGGCGCGATCACGAACCCGGTGGGCACCACCAGCACGTGACGCGGAACCGGCAGCTGTAGGTTAAGGCGCGCCGACGCGGGATACTGGGGCGTGTGAGGAGGCCAGCAGACGGCGTCGGCGCGCCGCTGAGCGAGCGGAAAGGGGATGGCGTAGGTGAGCGATACCGTGCGCCGGTCGCCGGAGGTCGTCGGCGGGCCGCCGGGACAGCCGTCAAGAGGCGGCGTCAGGGTGCTGCGGGATATCGGCGCGTTGCTCGTGCGGCAGCGGGAGGCGACCGTCTTCGTGGTCGTGGTCCTGCTGATCGTCTACTTCGGGCTCATCTCCTCGGTCGGGCGGCACGCGTTCTTTACCAAGCTCAACCTCATCAACGTGAGCCAGGTCGCGTCGGCCATCATCATCATCGCGCTCGGCGAGGTGCTGCTACTGATCTGCGGCGAGATCGACCTTTCCGCCGGGTTCACCTACCAGCTCTCGCCCTTCATCATGTACTACCTGATCACCTTCTATCATTTCCCCGGCCTGCTGGCGATACTGATCGCTCTGCTCACCGGCGTGGTGATCGGCTGGATCAACGGCTTCCTCACCGTCACGCTGGGACTGCCGTCGTTCATCGCGACCCTGGGCACCGGGTTCGTGATAAACGGCATCGTGCTCACCACCTCGCACGCGACGCAGGCGCCCATCCCGCACGCCGTGGATGGCATCGGTCACTGGATCGGCCAGTACGCGTGGGCCGAGATCACCTGGGCCGTCATCCTGACGGCCATCTTCCACATCCTGCTCACCCGGACCCGGTGGGGTCTGCACACGGTCGCTGTTGGCGGCAACCAGCTCGGAGCGAGGGAGGCAGGCGTCAGCGTCGCCAGGATCAAGTACGGGAACTTCATGCTCACCGGCCTGCTCGCGGCGTTCGTCGGCCTCCAGATCGCGTTTCAGATCAGCATCATCGACCCGACGGCCGGCGGATACACGCCGATGTTCTACGCGGTGGCGGCGGCTGTCATCGGCGGCACCGCCATGCTCGGCGGCTCGGGCACCATCATCGGCGCGCTCCTCGGCGGGATCATGCTCGCCGTGCTCTCGAACGGCTTCAGCGTGGTCGGGATCAGCGCGGACCCGCTGCCCATCGTCTTCGGCGGGGCCATCCTGGTCGCCATGATCGCGAACATGCAGCTTACCCGGCTACGTGCGAGAGGACGGGGCTGAGATGGCGGAACAGGCGTACCAGGACGCGGCCGTGCCGGCCGACGGGGACCGCGACATCCTGCGGGTCGAGCACATCTCCAAGCGCTACGGGGCCGTGACGGCGCTGGTCGACGTGACCATGCACCTGGAGCGCGGCGAGGTGCTCGGCCTGATCGGCGACAACGGGGCCGGCAAGTCCACCCTGCTCAAGATCCTGTGCGGCTTCCAGCCCCCCACCAGCGGGCGGATCATCCTGGAGGGCCAGGAGGTCACGATCAAGTCGGTCGACCACGCCCGCTCGCTCGGCATCGACGCGGTGTACCAGGACCTCGCGCTGGTCAACCAGCTCACCGTCTACCACAACATGTTCCTGAACCGGGAGCCCGTGCGCTGGCCGCTGCTGAACAACCGGGCCATGCGCAAGCTGGCCAAGGAGCACCTGGACGACATGGGGATAAAGACCCTGAAGTCGGTGGACGTCGAGGTGGCCAGCTTGTCCGGCGGCCAGCGGCAGGCCATCGCGGTGGCCCGCTCGGTCTATTCGGACGCCAAGATCCTCCTGCTCGACGAGCCGCTCGCCGCCATGGGCGTGAAGGAAGGCGCCATCATCCTGGATCTGGTCACCAGGCTCAAGACGCAGGGCAACGTCTCGATCATCATCATCGCGCACAATTACGGACAGGTGCTCGAGGTGTGCGATCGGGTGAACCTGCTCCAGGGCGGAAGGATAACCCTGGACAAGCGCAGCGCCGAGACGTCTGCTCAGGAGCTGACTGACCTGGTAGTCGCCGAATACCGCAAGGCCCTGGAGGAGCGTCACCGCGCCGCCGCGTCCTGACTGCGGCCGGGCCGCCACCGGGGCGGCCGGGCCGCGGCCGGGTGGCTACCAGGGTAGCCGGGCGGTCGGCAGGTTCCGGCGAGCGAGGGCCGGGCACCGGATCATTTCGGGCATGATGGGGGGCATGTCGATGTCACGCCTGGGCAGGCGCAGCGTCCGGGGCGCCGCGGCGGCACTGGCGGCGGGCGTGGCCGCCCTGCTCGGGGTCAGCGCCTGCACCTCGCCGGGTTCGGCGGGTGCCGCGCCGTCCGGCCCGGCCACCGGGAGCACGCAGGCCGGGAGCACACCGCAGGGCGGGGGCACGCAGGCCGGCAGCGCAGGGTCCGTCATCCCGGCGCACAGCACGCTGCACTGGCATTCCTGCCCCGGCGCGCTGGCCCAGCCGGGCGTGCCCGACTGCACCACGCTGAACGTCCCGCTCAACTACGCCGATCCTGGCGGCAGGCAGATCAGCCTGGCCCTCGACATGATCCCGGCCACCGCGCCGATCAGCCAGCAGCAGGGGATCCTGCTGGTCAACCCGGGCGGGCCCGGCCATAGCGGGCTGTCGCTGGCGGCCGGGGTGGCACAAGGGCTGAGCCCGACCGTGGCCAAGGAATACGACATCGTGGGCTTCGACCCGCGCGGCGTCGGGTCCTCTGTGCCCGCGCTCAGCTGCGATCCCGGTTTTTTCTCCGGCGTGCGGCCGAACTACATCCCGGCGAATGCCGCCGCCGAGCAGGTGCTCATCAATAGAGCGAAAATGTACGCCAGTGACTGCCAGCGCAGGTTCGGCTGGCTGCTGCCCTATATGACCACCCAGGACATAGCCCGGGATATGGACTCTATCCGCGCGGCGTTCGGGGTGTCTAAAATCAATTATTACGCGTTCTCTTATGGCACCTATATGGGCCAGGTTTACGCCACTCTTTTCCCCGAACGAGTCCGCCGAATGGTCCTGGATAGCACCGTCGATCCCACCGGGGTCTGGTACGGCGACAATATCCAGCAAGATTACGCGTTCCAGGGGCGCATAGAAGCATTCTTCGCCTGGGTGGCTAAATACGACGGCATCTACCACCTCGGCAGTACCGCCGCGCAGGTGCAGGCCGCCTGGTACAAGGCCCGCGGCCAGGTGCTGGCGCACCCGATCAACTCCAGGATCGGCGCCGACGAGTTCGACGACACCTTCCTGCTGGGCGGCTACCTCGATCAGCTCTGGCCGGGCTTCGCGCAAGCGCTCTCGTCCTACCTGAACGCCGGGCAGACCGCTGGCATGATCACCCAGTATCAGGGGAACGGCACGCAGAACGAGAACGAGTTCGCCGTCTACAACGCGGTGCAGTGCTCGGACGTGAACTGGCCGCGCAGCTGGTCCCTCTGGACTTCGGACACGGAGCGGGTCTACCGGAAGGCCCCGTTCCAGGCCTGGGACAACGCGTGGTTCAACGCCGCGTGCACGTTCTGGCCGGTGACCGGGCCGGCCAAGCCGCTGCAGATCAAGGGGACCGGGCTGCCCGGCATCTTGATGCTGCAGGGCACGCTGGACCCGGCCACCCCGTACGCGGGCGCCCAGGACGCGCACAAGCTGCTGCCATCCGCGCGGATGGTCGTGGTCGAGGGCGGCGGCAACCACGGGCAGTCCCTCGAGCAGCCCTCGGACTCCTGCGTGCAGGACTACCTGAATGCCTATCTCGGCACCGGGGCGCTGCCGCAGGCGCCCGGGTTGGTCAACGCCGCCTGCCCGGCCGTGCCCGCTCCGACGCCAGGACCCTGATCCGGACATGAGGAGCGGGGCCGCCACCCAGGGACCGCGGATCGCGACGGAACGCCCGCGATGAACGTTTTCTGCGCTATTACCCTGTGTAGGCTGGGGCTATGTTGCGGGTGAAGCCGCCGTGGTCCGCCTCGGTGCGGCTGCTCGATGAGCGGGATCGCGGTGCCGTGCTTGCCATCTGCGACCGCGATCCGGTGACCAACGTCTTCGTCAGCTCCCGTGTCCGTGCCCTCGGTCTCGAGCCCGGCCGGCTCGGCGCGCAGATGTGGGGACACGCTCCCGGCGGGCGGCTGGAGTCGCTCTGCTACTTCGGCGCCAACCTGGTCCCCGTCGCCGCCACGCCGGACGCCGTGGTGGCGTTCGCGGACCGGGCGCTGCGGCAGGGGCGGCGGTGCTCGTCCGTGGTCGGGCCGGCCGCCGAGGTTCAGGCCCTGTGGGGCTTGCTGCGGCCGCACTGGGGACCGGCCCGGGAGGTCCGGCCCGTACAGCCGGTCATGGTCACGCCGGGGCCGCCGCTGGTAGCGCCCGATCCGCTGGTCCGGCGGGTGCGGCCAGACGAGATCGACATCTTGTGGCCGGCCTGCGTCGCCATGTTCACCGAGGAGGTCGGCGTCTCGCCGGTCACCGGCGACGGCGGCGCGTCCTACCGGGCCCGGCTGGAGCAGCTCATCCGCACCGGCCGGGCGTTCGCCAGGATCGAAGGCGGCCAGGTGATCTTCAAAGCGGAGATCGGCGCGGTCACGCCCCAGGTGTGCCAGGTGCAGGGGGTGTGGGTACGGCCGGAGTCCCGCGGCCATCACCTGGCCGCGCCGGGCATGGCCGCGGTCGTGGTCGAGGCGTCCCGCTCGATCGCGCCGCTGGTGTCGCTCTACGTCAACGACTTCAACGAGCCGGCCCGCGCGGCGTACCGGCGGGTCGGGTTCACCGAGACCGGCCGGCTCATGTCGGTGCTGTTCTAGGAGCCCCAGTCTCTAGGGAGCCCTAGTCTCTAGGAGCCCTAGTCGCGGTCGCGGATCTTGCGCAGGTACTCGACGATCGGCCCGAAGGCGTCCCTGATCTCCTCGAGCTGGCGCGGCGAAAGCCGGTCGATGAAATGCCGCCGCACGTTCTCCACGTGGTCCGGTGCGACCCGCTTGATGGCGTCCAGTCCGTCGGCGGTCAGCACCGCGAACGTGCCGCGCTTGTCGCCCTCGCAGTCGTCCCGCCGGACCAGGCCGCGCTTTTCCATCCGCGAGATCTGGTGGGACAGCCGACTCCGTGACTGGCTGGTGGCGTCGGCGAGCTCGGTCATCCGCAGGCGCTGGTCCGGTGCCTCGGACAGCTCGACCAGGATCTCGTAGTCGTGCCCGTTCAGCCCGTGCGCGTTCAGATCGCGGTCGAGCTGGCGCATGAGCAGCTGGGACAGGTTGACCGTCGCGCGCCAGGCCTGCTGCTCATCATGGCTCAGCCAGCGCGGCTGTCCGTCGGTCCCGGGCATAACACGAATCTACCCTGGTCGCGCAGATACGGCGACAGTGTTTCCGCTGGCCGGGCGGGACGGCTGCGCTCACCTAAGGCCGCTGGCCGGCCCGCCCCTCCCCAAGTAAACGTGCCCCGGCCAGCTCGGCCTGGCACACGTCCAGCTGGTGCTGTGCGAGCGTCTCGTGCCTGACCAGGCCCAGGTCACGCAGCAACGGCAGGCATGCCTCCAGGTACCCGATGGCATGCCATGGCTCACCGAGGGACAGATAGCTGTCCGCTATCTTGAACAGGCACAATGCGTACGAGCACTGTGCTCCCTCCGCCCGGAATCCCGGTGCCGCCTGCCGGTAGGCCTCGATGGCCTCCTTGTAACGGCCCAGGCCGTTGTGGCTATCGCCGAGCAGGTCGAGGAAGTAGGCCTGGTCATGCAGCTGCCGTCCGGCAGTCCCAACCCCAAAACCCCAAAAACCCTCCTGCATTGTCATGGCGGCCCTTCTGGCTGGGTGGATGTCCCCTTCATCCGCCCGACGTCGGTAATTTATTTGCCCACCATGCTGATCTCGCCCCGTGCGCGAGAACAGGCATACCATAGCTGACAAATGTCGCGCTTAGTTCTCAGCCCCCGTGAATCGGTGCAGAAGAGACCGTGGCCCAGCTAATGCCAGGAGATTCAGGTACGCCAACTGGCACTCAGGCCGCCGCGGCGTACCTGCGCGAGTTGCTGCTCCGTCCGAGCCGGTACCGGCGCAAGTGGGAGCAGTACGCCGAACGCAGCAGGTTCGGGCAGGTGAACCAGCTCGCGGTGGCCGAAGTGCTCGCTCATTACCTGTGGGAGCACCCGAGGGCGCAGGGCGACGTCGACGTGCTGCCCCGGCAGCTGAAAGACACCGCTTCGCGGGCGCTGTCCGGCAAACTGCTCAGCAAGGCCACGCTGAGCCTTTTCATGGACGCGTTCGGATTCGGCACCTTCGAACAGCAGCAGCTGCTGAAGCTGTGGGAAGGCTCCGCCCACGTCCGCGTGCTGTCCGGCCCGCGTGCGATCCGCGAGGACAAGGCGAGCGCGCTCGGCCGCCCGCGGGTCAGGACGCTATCCCTGCATGATCATCATTATCTCGGTCCGGACGGGCTGCCGGTGAGGCACCGCGTCATCCACGTCATCGAGGCGGTCGTCGACGGCGTTGACCGCTTGCCCTATCGCGCCGACACCAATGCCCTGACCATAGAGGTCGGGCAGGGCTTCAGCGGCCTCGCGGGCCCGGTTTACCAGCCCATGGCCGAACTGTTCGTGGTGGACATGCTGCTGGCCAAGCCGCTGGCGGCCGGGGAGACGGCCACCTTGGAGTACTCGGCAAGCTTTCATTACCCGGCGCCGCCCCCGCCCGAGTTCCGCCGCATCGTGCAATTCTTCGTCGAGAACCTGGATATACGCGTCGAATTTCATCCGGACAAGCTTCCGCGCAACGTGGAATGGGCCGTATGGGACGGGATGGACGGCCCCATCGTCGAGCGTGAGCGCGTCGCCCTGGACAGCCAGTTCGCCGTCCACCGCTACCTGCGCCTGGCCGAGAAGACCGCCGTCGGCTTCCACTGGGATTGGTGATTCTTCCTACCGGGTCGGGGCATGGGACGATCGGAGTGTGCGAAAGGACGAAAGCGCGGCGACCACCAGTGCCGAGTTGCGCGCGCATAATCTCGCCCGGCTGCTGCGCGCGGTCCACGCCGGCAGCGGCCAGCTCACCCGGGCCGAACTCACCCGGCAGCTCGGCCTGGCCCGGGGAACCGCCACCGTGCTCGTCAGGGACCTGGCCGGACGCCAGCTCATCGAGGAGCTGAGCAGCCCGGCCGACGCGCCCGCCGACCTTAAGGTGCAGCGCACCCGGGGCCGTCCGACCGGCGTGCCCTCGGCGCACCCGCAGGGACCCGTCGCGCTCGCGGTCGACCTGCGGGACGACTCCTTTACCGTGGCCGCGTTCGAGCTGACCGGGCGCAGCGCCGTGCTCGACCGCTACGAGCGGGCGGCGGGCTCTGGTACCGGGATGCTGGCCGACGTCGCGGCCAGGCTGAAGATCCGCCGCCGTCAGTTCGGCGACCGCGTGGTCGGCATCGGGGTCGCGGTCCCTTCCCCGCTGAGCGCCGGCCAGATGGTGCAGCCCACCCTGCCGGACTGGCAGGACGTCGACGTGGCCAGCGTTCTCGGCAGCCTCGCGGACGGGCCCATCCTGGCCGGCAACGACGCCACGCTGGCCGGGCTGGCCGAGGCGCGCCGGGGCGTGCTGCGGGGCGTCTCCGTCGCCCTGCACCTGCACGTCGCGACCGGCATCGGCGGGGTGCTGCTGGCCGGCGGCCTGCCGGTGAACGGCGCGCACGGGGCGGCGGGCGAGTTCGGGCACATGCCGCTGACCGGCGGCAGCGAGCCGTGCCGCTGCGGTTCGGTGGGCTGCTGGGAGCTCGACGCCGGCGCGCGCGGGCTGCTCCGCGCGGTCGGCCAGCCCGAGGAGGGGGACCGGATGCTCCGCGCCGAGCAGGTCATCGAGGCGGCGGGCACCAATCCCGGCTGCGGCCGGGCCCTGGCGCGGGTGGCCGAGGCGCTCGGCCGCGGCATCGGCGCACTGGTGAACGCCCAGGACCCGGAGGTCGTCGGGCTGTCCGGCCTGGCTGCCGAGGTGTACGAGGCCGCGCCGGGCGCGGTCCAGGCCGGTTACCTGGCCACGCTGATGCGGTTCCGCCGGTCCGCGCCGCCCGCGCTGCTGCCGTCCAGGCTGGGTGACCTCGGCGCGCTGACCGGCGCCTCTGAGCTCGTCTTCGACGCCTTCCTCACCCCGCGCGGCCTCGGCGCCTGGCCCGCGCCCGAGGAGAAAACCGCGTGACTTCTTCGTGCCTAGCTGGTAGGTTCCCGTCCTCGTGGCTGCGTCGAAAGCACAAGAAAAACATGATGCCGAACGGCCCGGCGGCGACCCGGTCCTGACCGCTGAACGCGGCCAGTTGCGGCGCTCTCGCGAGTACCTGCGGCTGATGCGCGAGGACGTCCTGTCCCTCAAGGCGCTGGGCGGGGACCCGGTCTCCGAGGAGTACCTCAAGGCCGACCTGTACCACCGGGCCGAAGCCCTCCAGGACATCCCCGACGCCCCCCTCTTCTTCGGTCGCCTCGACTACGCCGACTCCTCCGAATCCGGACATCCCGGAACCGGACAGCCCGGATCCGGACAGCCCGCATCTGGAAATTCCGAAACTGGAATATCCGGAACCGGACAGGCCGGGGACGACGGCATCGCGGGGCACAGCTTTCACATCGGCCGCCGGCATGTGCATACCCCCGACGGCACGCCCGCGGTGATCGACTGGCGGGCGCCGGTGTCGAGGCCGTTCTACCGGGCCAGCGGCGCGGACCCGATGAACCTCGCGCTGCGCCGGCGCTTCGGATTCTCCGGCGGTGAGCTGACCGCCTACGAGGACGAGCTCTTCGCCGCGGACGCGGACAGGGGGGCCGGGGCCCACAGCCCGGATCGTTCGGCCCAGAAAACAGAAACCAGGCCGAGCAAGATCCTCATTGAGGAGATCGAGCGGCCGCGGTCGGGGCCCATGCGGGACATCGTCGCGACCATCCAGCCCGACCAGGACGACATCGTCCGGGCCGATGCCGCGCACACGGTCTGCGTGCAGGGCGCGCCCGGCACCGGGAAGACCGCCGTCGGGCTGCACCGGGTCGCGTACCTGCTGTACGCGTACCGGGAGCAGGTGCGGCGGCGCGGGGTGGTCATGGTCGGGCCGAACCGGGCCTTCCTCTCCTACATCCGCAACGTCCTGCCCGCGCTCGGCGAGCTCGACGTCACCCAGACCACCGTCGGCGAGCTGGTCGGCTCTCTTGGGCCGCTTCCTGTCCGCGGGTGTGATGACGACGCGGCCGCGATCGTCAAGGGCGACGCGCGGATGGCGGAGGTGCTGCGGCGGGCGCTGTGGGCCTCGGTCCGGGCGCCGGCCTCGCCGGTGGTGCTGCCGCGCGGGTCGCGGCGCTGGCGGGTGGCCGCCTGGGAGCTCGAGGAACTCACCCACGAGCTGCGGCACCGGGGCGTGCGGTACGGCGCGGCCCGCGAGTTGCTCGAGCACAGGATCGCGCACGTGATCCTGACCCAGATGGAGGCCGCGGGGGAGGCCTGCGACGACCGCACGCACGAGGCGGTGCGGCGGTCCAGGCCGGTGCGTGCGGCGGTGGACGCGATATGGCCGAAGGTGGATCCGGTGCGGCTGGTGTTCGGGCTGATGTCGTCGGCGCCGGCCCTGGCCGGGGCGGCCGAGGGCGTG
>WNFG01009825.1_pt1 | contig 12518 bp, 13 predicted proteins | sample 5400431 | NCBI WGS metagenome assembly WNFG01 (sample SAMN13153346, study PRJNA577476) | soil metagenome | isolation source: 120 cm saprolite under Douglas fir tree site 2 hole 3 replicate 2 | place: USA:California | collected 2015-04-18
CCGCCATGGAACGGCGGGGCTTTTTCAAAATTTCTCTTAGAAGCTTAAGACGCTAACCCTTATACGCTGAAAGACGACCCGCAACCGCAGGTGCTCTTCACGTTCGGATTCTCGAACTTGAAGCCCGCTCCCTCCAGGCTTTCGACGTAATCCACGATGCAGCCGTTCAGATACATCACGGAGGTCGCGTCCACATAGACCTTCAAACCGTCCATGTCGAAAACCTTATCCATCATTCCAGCGCCATTGTCGAATTGCATGGAGTACGAGAAGCCGGAACAGCCACCGCCCACCACACCCACGCGCAGGCCGGCAGGAACGGGGTTCTGTTGCGCCATGATCTCCTTGACCTTGGTAACGGCGTTGGCGGTCAAGCTAATGGGCGCTTTCTTGGTTGTTTCTGCTGGCTTCACTTCCGGGGTCGTAGTCGTAGCCATTGGTATCTCCTTGAAAGGACTGACAATTAGTATAGCAAAACCCGCCACCCGCATGCCCGCAAAATCGGCAGGCGGCTAGTTCTTAGCCAGATCACAGCTAACAGGTTACCGGCTAATTAGATGACTCCACCCCCTCCCGCGGTGCATCCCCCAAAAACACCCGCCGGGTCTTGCGAACAGGTCTATAATTCCGAGTTGGGGCCCTTCCCTGAGTACCTGGTTGTGGGGCCACAACCGACATCCGCAATAAAGGCCTCCGGGAACGGCTCGAAAATCGGTACCGAGGTGGTCTATGACTCCAGGATTGCTATGGCTGCTGATCGTGTGGGGCGTCCTGACCGGTGTTCTAATCATCCTTCTCATTTACCGCAGCACCCTGACCATGCAGGAAGACGATCAGCTCTTCCTCGATGACTCTGCCTCTGCAATGGCCAAGGAACAGACGGAACTGATGGCCAAGGTAAATAAGATTACTCCCCTCGTGAAAGTGCTGGGCGCTACTTCGGGGGTCATGATCCTGGTAATCGCCGGGTGGGCCGTGTATCTGGGATTGAACTCGGTCCAGCCGTAAGCCGGTTTGGCCGAAGTTGGTTTGATCAGAGTTTGGGCGGCCACAGTTTGTGCTCGAAGCTGTGCGTAAGTGCTTTTTCCGTGCCGAAAGGATGACGGAGTTCTTTTAGGGTCACATTTGCTACCCACCGAGCCAAGTGTGTCGCTCAGGAGGCACTTCACCTGACCCGCGAAATCAGCTAGAACCCTTCAGCAGGTTGCTCAGTTTGTCCAGGTCCTCGGCGTTGGCATCGCCGATCACGAAATAGCGCAGGCCGTTGCGATTCCAGCTTCGGACACCGAAGGAGAGTTCGGTCGAGGCCGTTTCTTTCGCGCTCATCCCCTCCACCGCTCGTTCCTGAAAAATAAACACCGAGATCTGGTGCTGGCGCACGCGAAAAATGAGTTCCGCGCCGGGTGATTGATTGAGATAGCTGATTCTGCCTCCCATCAGAACAAAGGGTGAGCCTTCCAGCTCGGGCAGGTTGAAGGTGAAGGGTATCTTGCCCGCGAACCACGGTTTCACCGTATGCCGGTCGGTGGAAACCACGTCGACCGGGTTGGGGCTGGCGAGCGTCGCCACGTGCAGATCGGCCAACTCGCCAACCAGGTGCTGTTCGCGGCTGCGGTCATGAGTCACCAATAGAGTTCCGACGACTAGCAGCGCGGCTGCGGCCGACGTGGCCAGAGCAGGCAGCCATTGCCACCTGGACCTGGCCGTCCTGGATCCAACGTTCTTTTGAATACGAGCGCGGAAGGCGGCATCCGGAACGAAACGCTGACCTGCGGATTGGACCGCGCGTTTGGCCCGCATTCGGTCGAGGCTATCAGACGCGCATGCGGCACAACCGTGCAGATGCTCGCGTAATGCGTGCTGCTCGTCGGGCGGCAGCTCCCCGTCCAGATACGTGTCGAGTTTTTCAGACCAGACTTGGCACGCCATGCTTTAGCTCCTTTGCGGCCCGTGCACTGTGTTCCGCAGGGCCCTGCGGGCGCGCGACAGGCGCGACATCACCGTGCCCATGGGAATGGCAAGAGTCGAGGAGATTTCCTGGTATGACATCTCTTCGACTTCACACAACAGCAGGATCTCGCGATATTGGACCGGCAGCTGATCCAGAGCCTGCTGCACCAGTTGCTGATCCAAACGATCCAGAAGGATGCTCTCGGGAGTGTTCCTGGTGGCAGGAAGGATCTCTTCCTCACTTTCCAGGTCCAGCGGCACCGTGGCTGCCGCTTTCAGTCCGCTGCGGGATGTCAGGAACGTATTGCGCAAGATCCGGTAGATCCAGGCGCGAAAGTTGGTACCCGGCTGAAAGGAGGAAAAACCTTTCAATGCCTTGGCAAATGTCTCCTGTACAAGGTCTTCCGCTTCATCCCGATTTTGGGTCAGCCAGTGCGCAAAGTTATAGAGCCGATCAAACAGCGGGAGGGCCAGTTCCTCGAACGATTCTGACGCCAGGCGCTTTTCCGACACATCCACAAGATTAAACCAGCAAAGCGGGCTTTTATTCCCTCAAGTCAGCAATATTTCTTGAGGGGCTTAGTTTGAAACAAACCCCCAGATGGAGTCATCCTGAGGGACTTCAGTCCCGACAGATCTTGCGCATAGCAGCATTTGTAGCCAAATGGCATTTCCGCTCCGCGCAAGATGCTTCGCAAGCTCAGCATGACGCCATCCCTGAGAGACGCAAATCTAAATTTAAGTCAGCAATATTTTTTGAGGGAATAAAGTCGGCGGTCGTCAGTTCTAGACAGCGAGGCCCGAACTGAATCCGCCTTTCGGAGGAAATGATGGCGCAGAAAACGACTGACGAGATCACATTTGACCAAGACCACTCTGATCAAAACCACGATGGAATTGACCGCCGGGGCTTTCTGAAGTGCATGGCGTGGGCTGGCACCGGAGCTCTGTGCGTGATCCAAGGCGGCGTTCTGAAGTCTTACAGTCTCAGCAATCCTTTCGCCATGAAGAGGCACGCCCGTGGTGAGCTGAGCTTCATCCAGATCAGCGACAGCCACATGGGGTTCAACAAACCGGCGAATCCGGACGTGGTTGCCACCCTCAAGGCCGCCGTGGACAAGATTAACGCCCTGCCGGTCGTTCCCGAGTTCATGCTCCACACCGGAGACATCAGCCATCTGTCAAAATCCGAGGAGTTCGACAACGTCGACCAGATCCTCAAGTCGGCTCGCCCCCAGAAGGTGTTTTTTGTCCCGGGCGAGCACGATGTGCTCAACGACGACGGCAAACAGTATCGCGAGCGCTACGCGAAAAACGCAAAGGGCGACGGCTGGTACAGCTTTGACATGAAAGGAGTGCACTTCGTCGGCCTGGTCAACGTTATGAACCTGAAAGCGGGAGGTCTGGGAACGCTGGGGTCGGAGCAGATGGAATGGCTGGAAAAGGACGTCAAACATCTTTCAAAGAGCACGCCCGTGGTTGTGTTCGCGCATATTCCGCTTTGGGCGGTGTACCCGGAGTGGGGTTGGGGGACCGCCGACAGTGCCCAAGCCCTGTCATACCTGAAACGCTTCGGTTCGGTCACGGTACTGAATGGACACATTCACCAGACCATGAAGAAGGTCGAAGGCAACGTCACGTTCCACACCGCGACGTCTACTGCCTTCCCGCAACCTAAGCCTGGTGCGGCGCCCTCCCCCGGTCCAATGAAGGTCCCCGCGGAACAGCTGCGTGCCTTATTGGGAGTGACGGACGTGAACTATGTGCGCGGGCATCACCCTCTGGCCGTGACTGATTCCACGCTGGAGTAGCTCCATCCTAATTGGGACCAACGTCAAAATATCGAAAGGAGCACATCGAAGTGAAAAAGAATTCTTGGGTCTACAGTATTGCAGCATGCCTGTTGCTGACCGTCGTTGTACTGACCGAATCGTGGGGAGCTCTTGCAGCCTCCCCGGAGGCCAACCCGCCGGGGATCGCAATCACCATCGATAACTTCAGCTTCACGCCTCCGGCAGTGACGGTGAAAGCGGGGACGCAGATTACCTGGACAAACCGCGATGACATCCCGCACACGGTCGTAAGCAGCGACAACGCGTTCAAGTCCAAGGCCCTCGACACCGACGACAAGTTTTCATTCACGCCCACCAAGCCCGGTACGTACAACTACTTCTGTTCGCTTCATCCCAAGATGACGGCAAGAGTAGTGGTGGAGTAGGGGAGAATTCCATTGAAAGCTTTTGATCTCAGATCGGTGTTGTTGGCGAAGCACGCCCAGCATGTGGTGCTGATCCACTTTCCGATCGCACTCTTTCTGACCGGCGTGCTTTTCGATTTCGCCGCCCAGTGGACGAAACGAACCATCCTGGCGACGGCAGCGTTCGCCAACCTGCTTGCCGCCACGGTCTCGGTGCCGCCAGTGGTGGCGTCTGGAATTTTGGCCTGGCAGTGGCAACTCGCCGGTCCTCCACCTCGTCCTGGGATCGATATCCGGTTTGCTTATCGGTGTGATTGGCTGGATCCACTTTAGGGCCAGGCGAACGTCCGGCGCGCTGCTGCCTGGATATCGCTTGCCCCTGGAATTCGTAGCCGCGCTTGTGGTTGCCTTCACCGGCCATCTTGGCGGAGTTCTGAGCGGAGTGAACGCTCCCAGCTAGGTGGTCACAAAGGCAGCAACTCCAAATGCTGCTGCACTGCTTCGATTGAATGTTCTCCGTCGAGTGCTCTCTTGTCGCTAGCTGCGCGCTCGACCTTGGTTTCCAGCACTCCGATCTCGGGCAGATTGAGTTTGGATTTAAGTTCCTCCGCCAACTCGTGACACCGGGTTTGCAAAGCCGAGGAACTTTCTTCCGCCATCCTCAGCCAGTAGTAGGCGGATCTGGTATTTCGCTCAAATCCGGATTTCCCCAGATACGCGAGCCCAAGAGAGAATTGCGCCGCAGCGAAACCCGCCTCAGCGGCTTTCAGACACTTCTGGATATGACTATCGAAGCGAGAAACTTTCGCGGGTTCTTTCCGGCTGAGATTGTCGCGCGCGTTGTACAGCAGGAAAAGCAATTCGAACCGGTTCGACACATCCATTTTGTCAAAGATGCGGAAAAGGTAATTCTTGACCGTATGCTCGCTGAGGTGCAGCTGATCGGCAATCTGTTTGTTGCTTTGCCCTTGGGCGGCGCACTCCGCAACTTCAAGTTCGCGCTTGGAAAGAACACTGACTTTCTCGTCGTCGATACCGTCACAGGACGGGCTGTTCCGCAACGCCGCCAGCAAGTATTCCGCTTCTTTCTGTCCCGCCCAAATCTCCCCGCGACTCACTCGCTCGATGCAGGCGCGAAATTCGGCGGGCGCTTCACTGCGGCTGAACACTCCCTTAGCTCCGCAGCGGAATGCCGCCAGGACCGAATCTCTCGCGTTGCCATCAATCAGGGCCACGATCTCGATTCTCGGCTGACGCGAGCTCAAGGCACGGACAATCTGCAAACCGGTTTTCGCCCCACCGTCAAATTCCGCGCTGATCACGGCAAGGTCAGGCTTGTGGGCCACAGCCGAAGAGATCACTTCGTCGCCAGCGGTGACGCACGTCACCTCAAAGTATGGATCGCGGCTTAGCGATTCAGCCAGCAGATGGCTGGCCATGCGGTTGCGGTCGGAAATCAGGATGCGTACACGCCTCTCGGGCGTGCTCAAGATGGCGGACGGAGATAACACCATAGTCGGGGCCCGTGCTCCAAGTTATGTGATATGGGGTGATCTCACGCTGGCCAGAGTGAGGGAGAACGGCCCCTGCGTTGTCGCGGTTAGAGGTAACGGACTCGTGCATGTCGCGAGTCCAGGCTCAAATCCCAAAACTTAAATCCCAAACGTTACGGTTTCTTGCGCGTGTAAGGTCGTTCGTCCTCTCCGTCACTCACTCATAGAGTCTAACCGCCCTCGTCACTGTGTTCAAAGCGAAAATTCATGTAGGTCGTCTACAGGATGTTACGGAGGGCGATGACCCTGTACCGGTGGATGATTGCCCGCTTGCGGGGCATCTTCAAGACTCACTATGGTGATTTATCTCGTTAACAGGAACAGATCTGTGGACTCTTCGACCGGGCGGAGGACATTCCGCCGATTCCAGCTAGCCGTACCGGCGCTCTTCCGATGGAGAGAGGAAAAGGAGCATCGCGAAATAGGTTGCTGCGCAAATATTGGAATGGGCGGGCTGTTTGTACTTACCACTAAGCATCCTCCGCTGGCGGCGGAAGTTCAGATCGAAGTCATGCTTCCAGCTTTTGACCCGGCGGCGCGCGAAGTTCGAATTAATTGTATCGGCCGAGTCATCCGCACGCAGGACAGCGGACATCTAAGCGCAGCGGGATTTGCTGTCGCCGCGGGAAGCTTCGAGTGACGAAGGAGTCGCTATCCGCGTGAGGTTGCAGGTCTTACGAGGAAACCTGGATCTGGACGCAGCCCCGTTTGGGACTGAGAGGGCGAAGCTGTATCGCAGTACGCCAGCACTTCACTTCCGCGCCACACTAGTGCAACCAGAACTCGAGAGGGGCTTTTCGCAACAGGTTTTCAAACCAGGAGAGTTACTGTGAGTACTGCTCAATTAGTTAGCACGGCCTTAGTTCTCGCTGCCCTGCTTGCGCCAGGTCGCATCGTGGCCCAGAACAATCCGGGTCCAGCGCCAGCCGCTGCGTCTGCGCCTTCCGACGCAACCCCCAACCATCAGGCGGATGCAAATGGTGACCGCCCTGTGCTGCAAGAAAGGTACCCACGTTACCAGGTTACGAGAAGCGACATTCTGTCTTTGTCGTTCCCGATGTCCCCGGAGTTCAATCGCAACGTTACTGTGCAACCGGATGGCTACATCAATTTGCAGGGTACGCGAAGCGTATACGTGCAGGGTATGACCATTCCGGAGGTTGTTGCGGCGCTAAAGAAGGCTTACACCAACGTATTGCGGGATCCGATCATTGACGTGGACCTGGTGGATTTCCAAAAACCTTTTTTCATCGCCGGCGGCCAGGTGAACAAGCCGGGCCAGTACGAATTGCGGCACGATACGACCGTGTCGCAGGCCATTGCCATGGCGGGGGGGATCTCCTCTGGCGGCAAGACTCAGATATTTCTCTATCACCAGGCTGCTCCTGGCTTGATGGAAGTCAAGAAGCTGAACTTGAAAGACATCTATCACGGAAAGAACGTAAATGAGGATGCCCAATTGCAGCCAGGGGACACAATTTTTGTGCCTGAAAAAGTCATCACCATATTCCGAAAGTATATTCCTTACTCAGTCGGCACCGCGTTCAATCCACAGTCGGCGTTTACCCAGTAGGCAGCCAGTCCGCTTCACCTTCACAGCGAGAGGAAAGCAATGACCCAGGCCAGAATGAACCCGGCCAACGCAACGCGCCTGCTCGAGGGAACGACCACCGAAACGACTTTGCGGGATTTAGTGTCGCCGCTATTCCGTCATCGGCGGCTGGCCACCGTCTGCTTCGCCGGCGCTCTTCTGTGCTCCATCGCGGCGGCGTGGTTGTTGTCGAGCAAGTACGAGTCCCGAATGGCAATCCTGGTCAATCGCGAGCGGCTCGATCCAGTGGTGACCACGGAATCCACTACTCAAGTGCCCCAGCTTGCACCGCAAGTGACTGAGGAAGAAATCAATTCTGAGGTCGAGCTGCTGCAGAGTCGAGACGTTCTGGAAAACGTAGTACTTGCCAGCGGATTGCAGAAAGAGTTGAGAGATTCATGGCTGGCGAAATTGCGCCCGCGCCACGATGAGCGTCAGGACGTTTCCTCGGCGGTGGAAACCCTCGGTAAGCAGCTGAAAGTCAAGATTGTGGCCAAGACCAACCTGATCAATGTGAGCTACAGGTCTCGCGACCCCCAGCTCGCATTCGGGGTGCTCAACACTTTGGCGAACCTTTATCTGGAGAAGCACGTTGCAGTGCATCGGCCGGCAGGTTCGTACGAATTCTTCACCAAAGAAGCCGAGAGATACCGGGAGGCGTTGGAGCAATCCGAGGCGCGTCTGGCCAGTTTCGATACCCAGGAAGGCCTGGTCGCTCCGGATGAAGAACGCACGAACATGGGCCTGAAACTGGCTGACGCGGTGGCCGCATTTCATACCGCCCAGCAGGCGATCGCTGCGGACCAACAACGGATCCGCAACGTGCAGGGCCAGATGCACGCGACCCCTCCGAGGTCCACCACCCAACAGGTTACCAATTCGGCGGATCAACTGCTTCAGCAATTGCAAGGGAACCTGCTCACCGCGCAGGTCAATCGGGGTCAGTTACTGATGAAGTATGCCCCGAGCTACCCGCTGGTGCAGCAGGCGGACCAGCAGATCAAGCAGACTCAGGCAGCGATCGCGGAAGCGGAGAAGACTAAATATGTAAATCAAACCACCGATCGTGATCCGACCTACGAGTTTTTGCGAGAGGATATTGCCAGGACCCAAGCCGACCTTGCTTCTCAGAAAGCCACGGCACTCGCTCTCGATCGCACCATCACCAGTTTGCGCCAGCAAATGGTGGAACTGGATCAGAAGGGGCTCAAGCAGGCAGACTTGGTGCGTGAAAACAAGGCCAACGAAGCAAATTACTTGCTCTACCTCTCCAAGCGGGAGCAAGAACGCACATCGGACGCCTTGGATAAGAAGAGAATCGCCAACGTCGCACTCGCTATACCTCCTTCGGTGCCAGCCCTGCCAGTTCATAGCGCCATGTTGATTGGAATCGTCGGACTCTTCTTTTCGATCGCGATCGGAATGGCAGCCGCGTACCTGGCGGAGTACATGGATCCGTCATTCCACACGCCCACCGAGGTGGTGGATATTCTCAGGATTCCCTTGGTCGTGGCCATCCCCAAGCTAAGGGCGTAATTCAATCCCCTAATGTTCCTGGACTACTACAAACTGCGCGAACAACCGTTCGGGGTCACTCCCGATCCTCGCTACCTCTTTCAGAGCCGGACCCACCGGGAGGCGATGGCGTCGCTGTTCTGTGGCGTTACGGGTGGGAGAGGGTTCATGGCGGTGATCGCCAGACCGGGCATGGGGAAGACCACCATGTTGTTCCAGCTGGCCCAGCGAATCGATTCTACGGCGAAGACGATTTTCCTATTTCAGACACATGCCAGCCCCAAGGATTTTCTTCGCAGTCTCATGGCTGATCTGGAGATTCCGGACGAAGACGGCGACCCCGTGAAGATACATTCCAAGCTGAACCAGATGTTGGTGCGCGAATACAGGAAGGGGAAACGATTTGTCCTCATCATTGATGAGGCACAAAATCTCGACAATTCTGTGTTAGAAGTCGTGCGCATGCTTTCAAATTTTGAGAATTCCGCCCAGAAGCTGATCCAGATCATCCTGTCCGGACAGCCGCAGCTCGCCCGCAAGCTGGCGTCGCCGGAGATGCTACAGCTCCGGCAGCGGCTTTCCATGGTTGCCCGCCTGAAGCCGTTCAATTGCGAAGACACATGCCTCTACATCGATCACCGTTTGCGCACCGCCGGTTACGATTTCCGGTATCCGCTGTTCACGTCGGCAGCCACGGCGCTAATTGCGCGCTCCAGTGAAGGGATTCCCCGAAACATCAATAACATCTGCTTCAACTCGCTTTTGCTGGGCCGCGCACTGGAGCGGCAAGAAATCACGCGTGAGATGGTTTGTGATGTTCTAGCCGACCTGGATCTCTCCTCGATTGAGCAAGAAGATCCTCTTGGCCTGGTGGAAGCAGGCGACGAGCCTCAGATAGCGCGTATTTAAGACTTCGCGCAAACATCCAATCTGCCGCAAGGAGTGGAAACACTTTGAGCAAAAACTTTGAGCTGATGCAGAACATCGGATTGGGCCTGGAGAAGGGCCCCACGCCTGAGTTGCCCCGGGCGCATCCGATACCGGTCGATAGACGCGGCAGCAAGCGTCTGAACTCTACCCCGATCCGACTCGACCAGCAGGCCCACGAAGAGTGTTTGCAGCTGGTGCAGCGTCTGTTTCTATTGCAGTCCGAGCCGCCTCACTGCGTCGTATATGCGGGCATCGAACATGGGAATGGGTGCAGCTGGATTTGCGCGCAAACGGCGGAACTATTGTCCGAAAACACTCCCGGATCGGTATGCCTCGTGGAGGCGAACCTGCGCTCGCCCTCACTCACTCAAATCTTCGGCGAACCCAATCATCGGGGACTTACCGATGCTCTGCTCAAAGATGGTCCGGTAGTAGATTTCACCAAACGGGTTCGCCGCAGCAATCTGTGGCTGCTTTCCTGCGGGTCTTTGACGCCTGACTTTCCCAGCCTGCTGAACTCGGAACGTCTGAAGGAGCGTTTGTCAGAACTACGTAAGGAATTCGACTACGTCCTTATCGACGCGCCGCCGCTCCGACAATATGGCGATGCCGTGACCCTAGGATGGCTGGCGGACGGGCTAGTGATGGTTCTGGAGGCCAACTCGACCCGGCGAGAGTTCGCGCGTCAGATCGCTGAAACGCTACAGGCAACTCAAGTAAAAATTCTGGCCGCGGTTCTCAACAAACGAACTTTTCCCATTCCTCAGATTCTCTACAAGAGACTCTGAGCGCGCTCCTCACTCAAAAACAACCTGGCACATAGAACCTTAAGGGCCACCCACGATCCATTGAGGCTGATGATGTTCCCCCAAACCAAACGGCTTTTCCAGAGGCATGCGGCAAAGGTATTTGACCTTTGCATTCTTGTAACCTCATTTGCCTTGGCGACGGTTTCGCTTTATTCGTCGCCCACGACCGTCACCCTGGCTGGGTTCATGGCCATGCGAATAAGGCTGAGCACAATCCTGCTGTTTGTACTGTTGATGGCGATCTGGCACGGCGTTTTCGTGATGTGCGGACTCTACGAGTCCAAACGGCTGACCACCTGGGATGCGGAAGTTTGGGAATTGCTGAGGGCTACGTGCCTGGCCTCGATTCTGCTCCTGGGTCTGGCGAGAATGTTCCATATCTTTATTGTGCAGCCCGCTTTCGTTTTTCTGTTCTGGGTGTTCTGCACTTCGCTGATGATTTCGAGCCGTCTTGGGGCGCGTTCGATTCTTCTGAATCTGCGCCGCCACGGACGCAACAGCAGGTTCTTGCTGATCATAGGGACGAATGCCCGCGCTATGGAATTCGCGCGTCGCGCAGCTACCAGCCCGGAACTGGGTTACAGGATTGTGGGTTTTGTCGACGACGACTGGGAGGGGATTCGCTCTTTTAACGAGACCGGCAATGTCCGCTGCTGCAATTTTGCCGGTTTGGCCGATTTTCTTCGCCACAATGTCGTGGATGAAGCGGCCATTTACCTGCCTCTCCGTTCCTACTACAAACACTCCGCCCAACTGGCTGCCCTCGGTGAACACGGAATCGCAGTTCGATTCGACTCGCAGATTTTCAATCTGGGAGCATCGCACTCGTCGTCCGAGGACCTGGATACGGTTTTTGCCGGGAAAAGCCAAGGCTGGCCCACTGTGGTCAAACGGGGATTTGACTTCGTTTTCTCCGCGTTGCTCCTCATTGTTCTTGCTCCGGTGTTCCTGGTGATCGCAATCCTGGTCCGGTGGACTTCACCCGGGCCGGCTTTCTTCGGGCAGACTCGCGTGGGTTTGAACAAACGGCAATTCCGCATGTACAAATTCCGCACTATGACCGCGGACGCCGAACAGATACAGGATCAGCTGCTTAACCTCAACGAAATGACCGGGCCGGTGTTCAAGATCAAGGACGATCCACGCATCACTCCGCTGGGAAGAGTGTTGCGGAAGACGAGCATTGACGAACTGCCGCAGGTCTTCAATGTCCTGAAGGGAGACATGAGCCTGGTGGGGCCGCGCGCTATGTCTCTGCGTGACTACCAACTATTCGACCAGGATTGGCAGCGACGTCGTTTCAGCGTGAAGCCAGGGATCACTTGCCTGTGGCAGGTGAATGGCCGGAACAGCGTCCCGTTTGAAACCTGGATGGAGCTGGATATGCAATACATCGACAAGTGGTCTCTTTGGCTCGACTTTAAAATCCTCGCGCAAACCATTCCGGCGGTGGTAAAGGGTTCGGGCGCTGCCTAGCCCCACCGTTCCTAATTGGTGCCGGGGCCGCATGTCTCCTTTTTCTTGCAGCGGCCCCACACTTCAACCTTGCTCCATCGCGAAGCCTGTTCAGCAGGCGTCAGCACTCGGCAATCTCAGACAAAATGAAAATACTGCTTATCCACAACACCTACCAGCAGCCGGGCGGAGAGGACGTCGTCTTCGAGCAGGAGCGCCGCTTGCTGCAACAACACGGGCACGAAGTCGTGACTTACTCCCGGAGCAATCACGAGATTGAACACTTCTCCATGTTCGAACGGGTTGCCCTGGTGACCCGCATCATCTCGGCGAATGATAGCAAGAACGATTTACGGAAAATTCTCGAGATGTTCCAGCCCGACCTGGTACACGCTCACAACACATTCATGATGATCTCTCCGTCGGTCTATGCGGCCTGCGGGGAAGCTCACGTCCCGGTTCTCCAGACCCTGCAGAATTACCGGCTGCTGTGTCCTGCCGCGCTGCTTTTTCGCGAC
>WNFG01003917.1_pt1 | contig 12514 bp, 10 predicted proteins | sample 5400431 | NCBI WGS metagenome assembly WNFG01 (sample SAMN13153346, study PRJNA577476) | soil metagenome | isolation source: 120 cm saprolite under Douglas fir tree site 2 hole 3 replicate 2 | place: USA:California | collected 2015-04-18
GCCAAGTTCGGCCACTCGCGGCTGCCGATCGGACTGCCGCTGTCCGATACGACCAGGGATTATTTCGGCAAATGGAATGAGACGGTGCAGCAATACCAATAGGCTGCTGCACCCGTCGCGCACGATTTGCAGTATCCCAGAGCGCCGGCGCATTGCGCCGGCGCTCGTCGTTCTAGCGCGAGGCAATGGAGGGCGCTGGCGGGGAAGCACCCGGCGACACACGCAGCACTGGGTGCTGATGCCTTCGGCTGTCGTTAGTCATTTGTTGCCGCGTCGTAAGTTGGCGAATTTGATCACCAGCGTTCTGCTCGCGACAGCACGTCGTGAGAACACATATGATGCACTCGAGCGTGCGGATCGGGGCGCAGCCACCCCTAGCGTCCGGTCGTGGCGACCAGGGTTCGGGACGTGAAGCTGATCCATCAACTCTGGTTCATCCTCAGCCGCCGAGAAAGGATCGAGGGCTCGATCCTGTTGTGCGGCATGGCACTCGGCGCCCTGTTCGAGGCGATCAGCATCGGTCTCGTCGTCCCCTTCATCGCCGTCCTGAAGGATCCGGCGCTGGTACTGCAAGCGCCCGTTGCGCAACCGCTGTTGTCCGCTCTGAACATCCGCGACCCACAGATTGTGCTGATCGCCCTCGGGCTCGGGCTGGTCGCCGCCTTCGTCATCAAGAGCACCTATCTGGTGCTCTTGTACCGCTGGCTGTTCCGCTATGTTTTTACCAAGCACGTCGCGCTGACGCGACAGTTGCTGACCGGCTACCTGAGGGCGCCCTACACCTTCCATCTCCAGCGCAACAGCGCCGAGCTGATAAAGGTCACCAGTGAAACCGTCCAGCGCTTCACGACCGGGTTCCTGATTAGTCTCCTGATCGTGCTCGGAGAGCTCTTGGTCGTCGTGGCGCTTATCATCCTGCTCCTGCTGGTCAATCCGTTGGCAACGTTTGCCGCTGTGTTCGCCCTCGGGGTTCCGACCGTGCTGGTCTACCGCTCGATGCAGCGTCGGCTCGCCGAAGCAGGCCGTCTTGCCGAGCGCAGCATGGGCTCGATGATCCAGTGGACTGAGCAGGCGATCAGCGGGATCAAGGAAACCTTGGTCATGGACCGCGCCCTTTTCTTTATCGATCATCAAGGCTCCCACGTGCAGCGTTTCGCCGATTCCTGGCGCTCGGTGATGCTGCTCTCGAGCGTCCCGCGCCTGGTCATGGATACGTTCGCCGTCACCGCGATGGTCACGATGGCCCTGGTCTTTCTCGTCCGGGGGCAAGACATGCAATCGCTGCTGCCGGTCTTGGGCATGTTCGCGGTCGCGGCGATCCGACTGATGCCGTCGACCAGCCGCATCGCGAGCGGGCTGGCACAGCTGCGCTTTCTCTATGCGACGACTGAAGTGATCTATGATGAGTTGCGGGCGATCGATGCGGCGACACGGGTGCAAGCCCGTCCGATGCCGGCCCGGGATCCGTCCTCGCTGCTGCCGTTCGAGCGCTCGCTTGTGCTCGAACACCTGTCCTATCGGTATCTATCGATGCCACAAAACGCCATCGAGGATGTATCGCTCGAAATCCCGCGGGGGCATTGGATCGGCCTTATCGGGCCGACCGGCGCCGGCAAGACCACGCTCGCCGATCTGATGCTCGGCCTGTTCGTTCCGACCTCGGGACGCATCCTGGTGGATGGCCGCGACCTGCAGGATGACGTTGCCGGGTGGCAGCGCAATATCGGCTACGTCCCGCAGGACGTCTACCTGACGGACGATACCATTCGGCGCAACGTGGCTTTCGGATTGCCGGACCCGGATATCAACGACGAGCAAGTGTGGAAAGTGCTGCGCGCCGCCCAGATCGACAATTTGATCCACTCGCTGCCCGGCGGATTGAGCGCGATGGTCGGCGAACGTGGCGAGCGTCTTTCCGGCGGCGAGCGCCAGCGGCTGGGAATCGCGCGCGCCCTCTATCGCGATCCCCAGGTGCTCGTGGTCGACGAGGGGACGGCCAATCTGGACAACGAGACCGAGGCTGCCATCGTCGAGACGCTTTCCCGACTGAGAGGTGAAAAAACGATCATTGTCATCGCTCACAGATTGGGCGTGGTAAAGGATTGCGACCGCGTCTACCTGCTGAGGCAGGGCCGGGTGCGCAATTCCGGTGTCTTGTCGGACCTGTTCCCGACGGATCCCGCGTTTCAGGAACTGACCGGGAGCGCGCTCTGAGGTCGCTAATCGGCTCCCGAGCGACGGGCAGGACAACCCACCTCACGCGCCAAAGCGTCCGTCCAGGCGGCCGCAAAGTCCGTCGCGAATGCCGCAGAGGCAGGCCTTGAGCTTGGAAGCGCGATTGCGTTCGAGAAAGACGATCCCCACCAGGATCATGCCGAGCCGATAGCCGAACCACACGAGCAGCATCGGCCAATTTCTTCTGTGATAAATCCTGAGCCAGAAGAACACGAGATTCCGGAAATACAGATACCGCCGGAACGCCGGATGATTGCTGGTATAGAATTCCCGACCCAGTATCCGACCATGCAAGCCTCGGCCGACGGGATGGTCGATGACGCTGTCGCGGTGCACGAGGATTTGGTATCCGGCGCGATGGATCCGGTAGGTGTATTCCGTATCGCCATAATCGAGGGACAGGTCCTCCCACGACCCGAGCCTGCCGACCCGCGGCAGCCCCACCCGCTCGACGACGGCGAGATTAATCAGAGCGCCGCTCCAGATGACACTGTCGCAATCGACGAAGTCGCGATCAGCCGGGAGCCGGGGCACTCGCGGTCCGCCTGGCGTCAGGAGACGACCGCGCAGGATCTGCCCGAGCGCGACCAAATCGTGCGTGGTGCCGACGACCCCGACCGGCTGGCCCCCGGTTTCAGCCAGATGCGTCAACAACTCGAGCGCGTCGGGTCGCGGCACACTGTCGGCGTCGAGAATCCATATCCAGTCGTAGCCGTGGTCACGAGCGTATTCGAGCCCGGTTTTAACCGCCCCACTGGTGCCCAGATTCAACGGATGCCGAACCACGGTGACGATTTTGGGGTAGGCCAGCTCCGCCGTCCCGTCAATCGATCCATTGTCGACGATCAGGATCTCTTCCACCGCCCGGGTCTGCTGCAAGATCGCGGCGAGCGCGGCGCCGATGACATCGGTATCGTTCCAAGTGTGGACGTGGACGAGAATCCTCACTGCCGCTCACTCTTCCCGTCGCTTGCGGCTGTCTCGGCGCCGGGCCGCACGACCGCGTTGCGCGAGGTCGGCACCCACCGGTGCTCGCCCCGATACGAGCGTTGTTTTGTCCGGTGGCGACGCCAGCCGCGCCCGCGACCAACCTACCCCCTAGCAATCCCCCTTGCCAAGCGCCGACAGGACCAGTTACGGCGGACTCCGGCGCACAATCGGGCTGGACTCGGTACCGCGGTTGGGTCACACTTTCCCTCCGCCCTGCCCAAGGCGAGGCGCGGGTATACTTTCGGCGAGCGAAATTGTTAACAACACGCGCGACAGATGGGCAGCGCTTGAGCGCGCTGGCACGCTTTGTATTGGACACCCCAGAACTAAGAGATGCGTATGCTGCGCTTCTTAGCGGGATACGGCTGAGTGCGCCTTTCGGCTCCGGCAAATCGATTTTGGTAACGAGCACACAGCCGAACGAGGGCAAGACGACGGTCGCTGCGTGCCTGGCCATCGCCGCCTCGCTCTCTGGCCAAACGGTCCTCTTGATCGATGGCGATCTGCGACGGCCGTCATTGGCGTCGGCTGCCGGCATCGCCAACGGTGTCGGGTTCGCCGAGGTTCTGGAGGGGCGAGCCGAGACTGCTGACACGATTTATCCGGTCGAGTTGTTCGAGGATCCTCGAGGGGCGGGCGCCGTCAGCGTCATGGGGGCCGGCGGGAAATCACCCGAATTCCTCCCAAGGGTCGACTGGTCGAGGGCGCGGACGACCTTCCAGTCGATTGCCGAGCCGTTTGGCCTAGTGCTTTTCGACTCGCCTCCGATACTGGCGGCAAACGACGCGCTGCTGCTCGCCGGTATCGTCGACGGGGTGCTGTTGGTCGTCGACGCCGGAAATGCCGATCGGCACGACGTGCGTCGGGCCAAAGAGCAGCTGGAAGCGATCGGCACGCCGCTGCTCGGCGCGGTCCTCAACCAGTTCGATCCGAAAATCCATGGTCGGGCCAAGCAACCCTATCAAGGATACCATCTCGACGCCGATCGATGAGCACACAGACAAATTCAGTCGCAAAGCGAATGCCCTCCAGCGATGAGGCGGCCGAGTCGGTCACGCTGTCGGTGATCATCGCGACCTACAACGCGCGCCAGCTTCTGGCGGACTGCCTGGAATCGATCTTACGAAACCCGCCGAGTTCGCCCTATGAGGTCATCGTCGTCGACGACGCCTCGGTCGACGGCACAAGCGAGATGGTGTCCGCGCGCTTTCCCGAAGTTCGCCTCTTGCGCAACGAAGTCAACCGCCATTACGCGTACTCGAACAACCGGGCCTTCCAGCACGCCCGCGGGCAATATCTATATTTGCTGAATAACGACACGATCGTTCTGCCGCAGGCGCTCGACGGAATGCTCGCGTTCCTCCAAGAACACCCCGAGGCGGGGGCCGTCGGCAGCCGGTTGCTGAACGAGGACGGGTCGATGCAGTGGTCGGTCAAATCGCTGCCCAATCCGGGTTCCGCGCTGTTCGGCGCGCGCTCGATCATCACCCGGATCTCTCCGAACAATCGTTACTCGCGCAAGCACCTACAGCATTTGGATCGGGACTTGACCAAGCCGTTCGTCGCCGGTTACGTCTCCAGCGCCTCGGTGATGATACCGCGCAGCGTTGTCGATGAGGTTGGCGAGCTTGATAGGCGTTTATCCTATCACGTCGATGCCGATTACTGTAAAAGAATTGCGAATGCTGGATACCACAGCTACTATCTTCCGACCGCGACTGTCATTCATCTTGACCATAGGGGCGGCACCATGGTCAGCGTGCGACGGCGGTTTCGCTCGCTCGTCGAGTTCCATGTCGGCAGCTATATTTTTTACCAAAAACATATTCAGCGGTCGCCGTGGAGCTCGATGCACATCATTGTCGTGGTCGGAATCTTCGCGCGGTTTGTGCTCTCGCTGATCGCCCGGGTTGTGACCGAGCTCCGCGACGTGGCGGTCGCCGTGGCGGGCAAAATGCTCGGCAGGCAGAGCCAAAAGCCGATAGGGAAAGAGGGCCCAGCGGTGCTGCACTCGGCCCCAGCGGGGAAACCGGCGCGCGATTGCTGAGTAGATCGATGAGAGTGCTGGTCCATATCCATACCTTCAACGACGCCGCTGTCATCGACCGGACGATCGAAGCGTTGTCGCGGCAGACCCGCCCGATCGACGGGATCCTGGTGGTCGACAACGCCTCGACCGACGGCACCCTCGAGCGGCCCTCTCTCAAAAATGTCACAGTCTTGCGCCACTCGGAGAATCTGGGGACGAGCGGCGCCGTCCACAGCGGCTTTCGTTACGCGCTTGATGAGGACTACGATTGGATCTGGGTCTTCGACGCCGACAGCGTTCCCGAGCCCGATGCGCTGGCAAAGCTGCTCGACCTCTACACCGGGTGGCCCAGGGATGTGCAAGACAAGACGGCCTTTCTCGCCTGTCTGAATTACAATGTGCAGGACGGCGTGCCCCGCTACGGCGGCATGTTCGTCGGCGGCCGGTTCGCCCCGATCATGCAGGTGTCGGAGGACTGTTACCCCTGTCACGTCACGATCTGGTCCGGCTGCCTCTACCGCTTGGCCGCGGTTCGCCAGATCGGCCTGCCCAATCCGGATTATGTACTCGACTGGGGCGAAGCCGAATATGGCTACCGCGTGATGAAGGCCGGATACCAAGGCTTCACTCTCCAGGATGCCATTCTGCACCATAATTATGATCATACCGCCAACAAGCCGGCTGATATCAAAACCGGGTCGACCACTACCGGGTTCCGCGAATTCGCGCCAATCCGCTGCTACTATACATGCCGCAACGTACTTTACTTCGGCCTCTACGACTTCACCGAATCGCGCTTTGGGTTTATGGGACGCAGTGCAGTTCGGGTATTTTTATTCCAGCTGAGTTATCTGATGAGACCGCGGCATCACCGAGACCACATCCTCGCCTGCCTTCGTGGCATCTGGCACGGCGTTACCGGCAACATCGCGGCGCGGTACTAGCTCCGATGCGGGTTTTGGCCCACATCCACACCTTCAACGACGCCGACATCATCGACCGACCGATCGAGGCGGTGCTGCGGCAGACCCGCCCGGTTGACGGGATCCTGGTCGTCGACAATGGCTCGACCGACGGCACCCTCGATCGCCCGTCCGTCAAGAATGCCACGGTGTTGCGTCACCAGGAGAATCTGGGGACGAGTGGCGCTGTGGTGAGCGGCCTAGAGTTCGCACTCGAGCACGATTACGATTGGCTTTGGATCTTCGATTGCGACACCACACCGGACCCGGATGCGCTGGGGCGGTTGCTCGACCTCTACGCCAGTTGGCCTGGCGAACTGCAAAATGAGACAGGTTTTCTTGCTTCTCTGCCGCGCAATTCACAGGATGGCAAACCGGTCCACGGCCAGATATTCACGCGACGTGGTATCGACGTCGTCAAACCGGCACCGGATCAGCGCGTTTACCCTTGTCACGTCACGATCTGGTCTGGCTGTCTTTATCGCCTGGCGGCGGTCCGCCAGATCGGCTTGCCCGATGCGAACTACGTGCTCGACGCGGGCGACTGCGAATACGGCCACCAGGTGATGAAGGCGGGATACAAAGGCTTCATCGACCAGGATTCGGTCTGCCGGCACAATATCCGTGGGACGCAGAGCTTCCGTCCGGTCAGCCTCAAGCTCGGGCCGTTCACCCTGCGGTTCTTCGAGGTGCCGGCGATCCGATGCTATTACGGGTTCCGTAACACGCTTTATTTTGCTCTGTACGACGTCGCCCAGGGTCGCCCCTGGCTGGTGCTGCGGACACTCATCGGTCTGGCAAGGCTGATGATGAATTTTCTGTTGCGGCCGTTCACTCACCGAGCACAGATCGCCGCGTGCTGTCGCGGGATCTGGCACGGCGTCACCGGCAACATCGCGGCCCGGTACTAGCTCCGATGCGGATCCTGGCCCACATCCACACCTTGAACGATGCCGACATCATCGATCGAACGGTCGAGGCAATGCTGCGGCAAACCCGTCCCGTTGACGGCGTCCTGATCGTCGACAACGCCTCTACCGACGACACCCTCGAGCGCCCGTCGGTCAAACATGCCACTGTGTTGCGTCACCCGGAGAATCGGGGGACGAGCGGGACGGTTTACAGCGGGCTTCGCTTCGCGCTGGAGCAAGATTACGACTGGATTTGGGTGTTCGACGCCGACAGCCTCCCGGAGCCGGATGCGTTGGAGAAGCTGCTCGACCTCTATGCCAGTTGGCCCAGAAGTCTACAGGACGAAACGGCGTTTATCGCCTGCGTGCACTACAATGTGCAAGACGGGATGGAGCAGCACGGCGGCGTATTCACCCGACACGGGTTCGGCCGCGTCAAGCCGGAACCGGAGGAACGCTATTATCCCTGTCACGTCGTGATCTGGTCCGGCTGCCTCTACCGCGTTGCGGCGATCCGCGAGATCGGTTTGCCCAACCCCGATTACATGCTCGATTGGGGCGAGGGCGAATATGGCTATCGCGTGATGAAGGCGGGGTACAAAGGCTTTGTCTATCGGGATGCCGTGCTCCACCACAACATTCGTGGCTTTACGAGCCTAACTTCGGTCCAGGTCAAGGTCGGCCCGGCCACGGTGAGCTTCCGCGAGTTCGCGCCGATCCGGTGCTACTACACGTGCCGCAACCCGCTGTATTTCGCGCTTTACGATGCCGTAGGCGGGCGCTCTCGCCTGTTCTTGAACGCGGCGCGGCGCGTGTTCCCATTGACCCTGAACTTTCTGCTGCGGCCGCATGGTCACAGAGCGCAGATCCGCGCCTGCCTGCGCGGCCTCTGGCACGGGATGACCGGCAACATCGCGGCGCGCTATTAGGTTGAGACTCGCTGCTGGCATTGGCTTCGGTTGCGGTTGCCGGCTCCTCGCGTTACCGCTGATCCTCGCCGCTGCGTTGATGTCGCCTAGCGCTGCGGCGGAGCCGCCGACGCCACAGTATCTGCTTTTTCAGATCTTTCTCGGCGCCCCCGATATGCAGAGTGGGGTGTTTCGCAGAGGAGCGTCGAAAGATCATATTCTACGGGTCGCGCGGCAAATCGCCGATACCGTTCGTCCGCCGCACGCCGATCCCGATCGGGTTCTCGGCTTTTCGATCGGACCGATTGCGCCGGACGAGGCAGAAGATGAAGCCAGATCGGCCATTCGCGACGCCTTCGACGTCGCATTGGCGACCGATATGGCCGTGGCGCTGCACCTCGACGATTACATGTTCTGGACCCGGGCCCGCCTGCCGGATGGTCGCATGCTGCGCGACACGCCAGGCACGGCGGAGTGGAAGGATTGGTCCGCGACGCCGGCAGGGGGTCTCGAAATCGGCTGGCTGCCGAACGTCAAACTGATGCCGCAGATCTGCTATGAGAACCCAGTAGCGCGGGAATTTGCGACTCATTGGACCCGGGACGTCATCGGCGCGGCGGTCAAGCAGCAATACGAGAGGCTCGCGCAGCTCGGCAAGGCGAGGCTCTTCGCGGGCGTCATCACCGGCTGGGAATCGAATCTAGCCTTTGGCTACTGCTCGCTGTCGGAGCTGGGATACAGCGCGCAACACCCGCCCGAGGATTTCGATCGCGAGCGGGAGCGGGTTCTGCAGCGGCATATCGAGCGCTGGGCCAAGGGGATCTACGATGCGGGCATCCCCCGCGATCTGATCTTCACCCATCTCGGGCCCATAGCGAAACGCGACTACGACAAATTGACCGCGACATTGCCCCGCTCGCGCTTGCGGGAAATACCCCAGGCAACCGCGTTTCGCGCGTTCTGGACGGCGTTCAATGGCTATTCCAGTCCCGGCTTCAGCGCCTATCCGGCCGATGGGTATTTCGACGACATCCATGACGCGATCAGCGCACACGGTCGCGGCCCCTGGGCGATCGCCGAGGGCACCAATGTGACGGTGGGTTCGCCGCCGGCGCGGTCAGCGTTGGCCTGGGAGAGCTATCTGGCGCGCGGCTTCAATCACGGTGCACGGCTCGTCAATCTCTTCGGCGGCTTTCAGGGGGCAGGAGCCGGCGAGTTTGCGCGTTCGACGGAAAGCAGCGAGGCTCTCGCGGCCTATCGTAAGTTCCTTAGCGGTGGCCAACTCGTCGAGGATCCAAAGCCGTGACCAGGCACACGGGTGCCGCTTGCCTAATCCGCCTTCCACGGGCGACGGCCGATGCCGTACGCCCGGGGTAACAAAATCCGGCGGTCACTGCCGTCCGCCCTCATGATCCAGGTTTTGACGCCGGCAAGATCCCCGTGGTTCGATTCGAAAATGATGTGGCGCCCATCGGGAGACCAGTTCGGATTGTCGCTATTGTAAATGTCGCCCTCGAACGTCAACTGCTGGCGACCGCTGCCATCGGCATTCATCAGCCAGATGTTTCCACGCTCAGTCTCGTTGCCCGACCAGCAGGCGATCTTCTTGCCGTCGGGAGACCAGCTCGGTGCGTTTGCATCGGGACCAGCGGGGTTGTCGGGAAAGGTCAGCTGCCTCGGACCGGATCCGTCCGCATTCATCACCCAGATTTGGGATTGGCCGCTTTGCGTCGATGAATATACAATTCTTTCCCCATCCGACGAAAAACTTGGGGTCTCGCTCCATCTAATTCTGTTGCCGTTGCGCGTAATGGCCGTGGTCGTCGTCGTGGTCAGGCGGTGCTGATTGCTGCCATCGGCATTCATCAGCCAGATTTCAGGATTTTCTCCAGGACCGGGCGCAACGTATAAAATATGCTTCATATCGGGGGACAGGCTGGGCATCAGACCGCCCGACGGCGGAAAGGTTAGCTGCTTTTTTTTGCCGCCGTCTCCATCCATGATCCAGATTTCCGCGGGGCTATTTGGCGTCGTCATCGCGTAGACGATTTTATTGCCGTCAGAAGACCATGACGGGAACGCGTTTACATTAAAGTCATTTGTTAAAAACTTCTTCCCGGTACCGTCGGCTTGAACAATGTAGATGTTCAGATCCCCTTTCGTCGGGGCGCTGGCATCGACGTTGGCATTTGTCGCTACCAGCCATCCCGAAAGCCGCGAGGAGCCGGCGACAGTTTCACACCCATTGCCCGAACGGACCGCGCGGAATGGCGGCAGCGCCGGAGCGCCGCCGAGCGCCGCCTGCCCAGTGGCTGCAGTTGCACTGGAAGACCGCAGAACCGAGGTAAGAGGGCAGAGTTGCGCGGAGACCAGCGTGGAAGCTTGCGCAAGACCGGCGGCACCCAGCACTGCAAGCCCGATTGAAAAGCGCGTCAGGGTAATGCGTCGCGAAACCATCAGTTCGGCAGTCTGGTTCACTGCCTGCCGGCCGGCGCTGCGATGATGAATCCCGCGCCAAGCTCGGCGGCGGTTGCAGGCGTAGGCGCTCGCCATCGCCAAGTCAACCGCTTGCGCCGGTTGCACGATGCACGGACAACCCTAGCTGTCGTGACTCATGGACCTGCCCGCATTGCGCGTTGCGCGCAATTGAGAGGGCAACCGGGACTGGCCGATGCGCTGCAGCTGGAAAAGGCGCCGAGGATTGCCACTGCGGTCTCGGCGGTTTGCTCGGGCGCGATTTTCCTCTAAACTTAGGCGGCATGAGTCTCCTCCGCTCCGCCGCCACAGTCGGCTCCTACACGCTGGCGAACCGGATCGTTGGCTTCATACGAGAGATCATCACCGCGGCGGTTCTCGGCGCCGGGCCGGTCGCCGACGCCTACTTTATGGCGGTGCGCCTGCCCGGCCTATTCCGCAGCCTGTTCGACGAGGGTGTCTTTACGACCGCCTTTGTCCCCCTCTTCGCCGGAACAGTCGCCGAGCGCGGCAGGGAGGCGACCCGGCTGTATGCCGGGGATGCGTTCGCCGCGCTGCTCACGCTACTCCTCGCCCTCGTTCTGCTCGGCGAAATCTTCATGCCGGCGATCATGCACGTGGTCGCGCCGGGCTTCGCCGCCGACCCCGGCAAATTCGCCCTCGCCGTCGAGCTGACCCGCATCACCTTTCCCTATCTGCTGTTCATCGTGCTGGTCGCCTTGTTAGGGAGCGTGCTGAACGCGGTCGACCGGTTTGCCGCGGCCGCCGCGACGCCGATCCTGCCGAACCTGTTCCTGATTGCCGCCCTTGTTGCGATGGTCGTGTTCGATCTCGAGGATAGCCTCCTCCTCGCCGGGGCGCTCACCGCCGGGGGGCTGGCCCAATTCCTTTGGCTGATGGTCGCCTGCAGGCGAGCCGGTTTGACATTGCGGCTCCCGCGCCCACGGTTGACGCCCGGCGTGCGACGCCTCCTCGCGGTGATCGCGCCGGGGATTCTCGGCGCCGGCGTCACCCAGCTCAATTTGATGATCTCGACGGCCGTGGCCTCGTTGCTGCCGACCGGTTCGGTCTCCTTTCTCTATTATGCCGACCGCCTCAACGAATTGCCGCTTGGCGTCATCGGGATCGCGGTCGGGACGGCGATCCTGCCGCCATTGTCGCGGCAGGCACGGCTTGGTGACCTTGCCGGCGCCGCCGCCACACAAAACAACGGGGTCGAGTTGGCGCTGCTGCTGAGCTTGCCAGCGGCGGTCGGGCTGGCGGTCCTGGCGGAGCCGATCTTCCTCGTTCTGTTCCAGCACGGCAATTTCGGCCCCGCCGAGACGGAAGCGGCCGCGGCCGCGCTGGCCGCCTATGCCGCGGGCCTCCCGGGCTTCGTCCTCGTCAGGGTGCTGGTGCCCAGCTTTTTTGCCCGCGGCGACATGGCGACGCCGGTCAAGGTTGCGCTCGTCGCGATGGCGGTCAACCTGGTGTTGACCTTTGTTCTTATGCAGCCCCTCGCGCATGTCGGGGTAGCCCTCGCGACGGTCGCGGCGGGCTGGGTCAACGCGCTAGCGCTGCTGGCGCTGTCGTTGCGGCGCGGGCATTTTCGGTTCGAACCTCGGAGCCGCCGCCGTCTGCCGCGGATCGCCGCGGCAGCGCTGGTCATGGGCGCGGCTGTGCTGGTGTTGCGCAGCGTGCTGGCACCGGCTTTCGCCGTATCGGGAATCATTCGCCTCGGCGTGCTCGCCGGGCTGATCGGCGCCGGGGTCGTGGTGTTTCTCGGACTGGTTCTGCTGTTCGGTATCACCGATTTGCGCGAGCTTCGTGGCCGGCTGGGCCGACAATCGGCATGACCGACCGGGATTGCGATTATTTTCAATATCGGGCGAGCCGGCTATAATTGGCAGCGCTGAACTCCAATGCCAGTCAACTATCGGGTTCGCGGAGATGTGTGGTTGCTACTTTCGGACGCTTTTTCGACAGCATGTAATACGCGTATGATTGGTGTCTTGGGTCCGGACA
>WNFG01004457.1_pt1 | contig 12513 bp, 10 predicted proteins | sample 5400431 | NCBI WGS metagenome assembly WNFG01 (sample SAMN13153346, study PRJNA577476) | soil metagenome | isolation source: 120 cm saprolite under Douglas fir tree site 2 hole 3 replicate 2 | place: USA:California | collected 2015-04-18
GATCGGCATGCTGGCTCATGCCGTGAGATGGGGCGCTCTGAAGGCTGGTGCCGGGGTAGCGACTGGCGCCTTGGTCGCCTGTCTGTTGGTCGGCGGGATCCTTGCTCCAGTCGCGCGTCGCTGGCGGATGCCATTCGCCGCCATTGGCTTTGCCTCGGTAGTATCGATGATGCCCGGCATCTTCCTGTTCAGAATGGCAAGCGGACTTGTGCAACTCGCTGACTACTCGAATGCAAACTTCGACCTCCTGCGTGCAACCATCGCCGACGCCATGACAGCGATTGCAATTATTCTCGCCATGAGCTTCGGCGTCGTTGCTCCGAAGATGATCATTGATCGCTTCGGTGGCGGCTCGACGCCTGCCCGAGTCGTGATCTGCCAGTGAGCATGAGCCCTACTCCATCCCGCGCTGCCTGCAGGTCTCGCGCCAGCAGCCCAGGTTTGCAGGAAATCGGCCATCCGAAGAAGACCGCCCACGCAAATGGCATGTTTTGAAAGGAGTTCCGACAATGAGCAATAGCAATATACTCGGTCGGCTAGATGTCTATGGCGATCAGTCCAACCACTGAAAAGGTTATACCTTACGCGCTGCTGGGGATGACGGCCGTCACTGGCCTCGTTGACGCTGTCAGTTTCCTATCGCTCGGGCGCGTTTTCACGGCGAACATGACGGGGAATGTCGTAATTCTGGCGTTTGCGACAGCGCGCGTACCCGGACTGTCCATCGCGTACTCCTTAACGGCGCTCTTGTCGTTTCTAGTCGGGGCGATATTCGGCGGACGGATCATGGCCCGAGCCGGCGCCGACTCACAGATTCGATTCGCGGCACAAGCGTTCCTGCTGGAAGACATCTTTCTCTTTGCTGCGTCGTTGTGCGCCATCGGATACAGACGCGATTTGCTGGAACATTCTTTTCAACCCTTTGCTCTGATCGCGCTGACGGCGCTCGCGATGGGCACACGGAATGCCGCTGTCCGCAAACTCGCAATACCCGATCTGACGACAACGGTCCTGACACTAACGATCACGGGCATCGGCGCGGACTCTTCGATCGCGAACGGCAACAACCCGAGATTGGGAAGAAGGGTTGCGTCGGTCGTTGCAATGTTTTTGGGTGCGGCGTTGGGTGCGGTCATCATACGTTACTCGATCTCAGCGGCCTTGTGGCTTGGAACAGCGATCTCCGCCTTGTGCAGTGCGGCGTTGTATCGCTCATTGCGCACGTCCGGTCAGCTGTGAGGGCGAAACTCGCGTTTCAACTGGGGAGCTCTACCTGACTTTACAGAGCGCAACGGTTCAAACAGCCGTTGCGGAGGACAGTACAGCGGTTCCCTACACCGTTGTAGTCCACCAGATATCCAGACCACCTGCTTGGCAGGCAGACGCGCTAGGCGAAACTCAGTCAAACGCTTCGGTTAACAGCCTTGAAAGCAAATTAACCTAACGAGAGGAGCGTTATGGCTCCAATTCCGACTACGTCTGGACTACCACGTGAAGGTCACCCTCCACTGTCGTCGGAAGATTCGAAGCGTACAACGTATAGGCAATTGAAAACGACCTCGCAGTTTGCCAAGAATCAAAGATGACAAAGAAACGGCCGAGACTCACGATGAAATTATGCTTCAGAGACTGTACGTGGCTCTTTACTTCGTAGCTGTTGGTCTTCCGTATCCTTGGATGGCTTACGTTTCGAGGCATTACCCGGGCGTTGAAGTCGAAATTCGTTAGAGGGCTAATTTGCGACGCCAAAGCCTGGGAAAACGAGAATCCCTGCATCGCCTTGAGACTTTCTTCAAGGGGGCTTAGCGGCGGACCGGGCGGCGCGGGTTCTGGAGGAGCCGAAGGCAGTTGTTCCTCATCATCGAAGAGCGTCAAACCGTCGGGAAAATGCATAACTATATCAATGTCCCTGGCCGGAGAATTGCCTGTATTCGATAACCGAATTTCCAGTTGAATTAGCCTCGCTTGAGACTGAGCGAATTGATCTCGATCCTGAATATATTGCTCATACCTATTGAGAAAAACCCTAAGGCGATTGTTGTACGCTTCAATGGCAGCAACACCGGGCGCATTGAGAATGTCCGTCCCAGCAACCTGTACCTTCGTATCCAACCTAGGAAATCTCGCGCGAAGTTCCTCCATCTCCTTAGATGCATTCTCAGCAGAAGTTTTGGGTATCGCCCTCAAGACAAACTTTTCTACGTCCGTCTCCTCCTCAAATATCAATCGCAGCGCAGGCATCTGAAACTTAAGCGTCCGAAGTTCAGCTTCCAGCTCCTTGATTCGTCTCTGTTCCTCGTCGAGGTCATCAGGCAGCTTATATGTCTCGGGCACACTGACCGACTCAATCTGCAATGTTCTTGCCTTAAGCTTTAGCCCAAGGTCATGGGTGACAAGAACAATTTCATTCAATTGCGAATTGCCACGCAATTCCAAAATGGAAGCGATAATCCAATCATCCGCAATGTGCCGAGACAGATGATGCACTGAAAAATCCAGCTCAGCGTCGTGAAATACAAATTGCAGTTCAACGCCATCACGAACGGTCAACGGTGTAGACTGCCCGGCGAGGCCCTCAAGTCTTTTCAGAGCCGCTCCGGCCCTCTCTCTAATCTTGCGGTTTCCTGGTGAATCCTTTTTGTCGGCTAGCTGGCGTAATACCGTTTGCGTCACAACGAGAGTAATGCGGTCCGCCTTGAGAAAATCGGGCCATTTTATTTGGTCAATTGGCGCGTAGTGGAGAAATACGTTGGTATCAAGGACGGCGATAATCGAGCCCATCGTCAGTTCACTGCCTCATCTTACCTTGGCGGAAACACCGCACGCAATTTTGGCCACGCCTGAACCCCATAGCCAGGTCCGTGCGATCTTGCTCTGCGACCACATAACATTCTGACCGACCTTACGCCCTCGGCGCGATGACGACCTCAGGACGAATGCGAGTCCTCACTTCTTCATATAAGTTCACCTGTGCTGCTTCCGCCACTTCCAGCGTGACCGCTAAAGCGTACGGGATGCGCTCTGTAAGCAGTCCTGCATCCTCCTTGCAGCTCACGGTAATCCGAAGTTTATCCCCGTCCACAAATACCTTGGCATCTTCACCTTCCATGACTCGATGCTGGAGCGTCCCACGTTTCGTGGAATCAAAGTCCGCATTCTTTTTTTCAACACCAAGAACATTTTCAGGAACGTGAAACCACAGCGACGCCTTGCGGTAGTCCATGTGTCGCGGATTGATCGGTGTAATCCAGCCAAGCGATACCGTCAAACGGCGCCGGATTCGATTGGCACTAAGGGATGGCGGCAGCGGCATCTCGTAGACGTGGCCTTCCTCGTCTCGAATTTCATCCCAGCCCAGCAGCAAGACCCGCTGATCAGTAGAGAAGAGGCACCGGTCGACCAAAACCTCTCCGTAGCCCAGAAACCGGCTTTGCAGACGTGATCTTGTTCGCCAGTCCAGCGCCGCAAAAATCCTTTCTATTTCATCGCCAGCCTGTCCCCAGGACGCTCCGTGAACGAGGAGCGTTTTCAGAATCACTGGGACGAACCTATCTTCCAATCGATTCCCACCCGGTTGATTACGACTCTCTTGAGTACGGTCGAAGATGAAGTGAGCAAATCGACTCCCGAGAGCAGTCGAGACACTAGTGCCGCATAATGGCTCGACTCGATCCAGCTCGAGTGCACGTTGCCCGGGTGCCGCGACGAGTGCCCCAACAGGAGGGACTGCGACAGACCGGAAATGGACCAAACCGTCTCTGTTCGCCGAAACGCGATACAGTTGCCGTCCACCGGGCAGAAGGACCTCCGGTTTGATGGCGCGTTTGAAGCCGTGGCTCACAGTACTGAACGGACTGGGGAGCCGGGCTCCTCCAAGTAGGTCGAGAAGTACATCGGTTTCCTGCACCACACCAGACTGATCCGCATGGATTGATCCAACAGTCACCGCGTTGATCGCTTCGCCAGGAGCCAACATGCGACGCAATGCTTGGTCTCGATGCATCGCCTGCAGCGCGTGTTCCGCGCGCTGCCTCGCATCAAGTGCGCGCCATTCCCCCTCCGCCATCCCGATGACTAGGTCCTGTGGCTGATTACCGCAGCTAATCAAAAAGAGGACGTTGTACTTCCACGCTAACCAGTCCAACAGGCGCGCGAGTGGACTGAGATTCTGAGCAAACGGTTGAAAGAGGTCGCCGAAGGACAGGTTCATGACGTGAACCGTGGGAGCAATCGCGGCCTGGTCCCCTTCGCCTTCCTTGATGCGCTTCACCGCCCGGTGAAAAAGATCGACAAGCAGGCACGTCGGCGATGTCCCTTCGTAGCGCAAATTGCCGTCAAGATCTGTAAAGGGCTGGTACAGCGGACGCACATATATTGGCCGCGACAGTGGACGTTCTTCAGTTCCAAGGTCGCCATGGATGATCAACGACGCCATCGCCGTTCCGTGGCGTCGGTGTTCGGGCCGATAGAGTTCGGTGGCATTTTCCGGATCGTCGATTACCATGCGGCCGGCAAGTCCCACATGCTGCGCCAGTGGTAGACCGTCGAGGAGTGCCACAACAGGATCTCCCGCCGCTAACGGAGCATCGCGCAAACGGTCTCGCAAGGGAGCTCCAGCAACGCTCGGCTGTCGAGAAAAACGCGCTTGGGCAACGCCCCGGAAGAACATCACTTCTTCACAGCGTATCAGTTGGGTGTCCGTCTGCCGTAACAGTCGCTCTAACGTGTCACGAACCACGGCAGAAGGGAGCTCGATGAGCACACCGTGGTACAAAATTTCAGGAATCGCCGTCTGCGCCACACATCTTCCGCCAGATTGTCCCACTAACGCACTCAGCTGCTCATAGGCTCGTGCCCGTCTTCCAGCATCCTGATGAGGCCAAAGCTCCACTTCGGACAAAACCGTTTGCGGGCCAAATGTAAGATTCTCCTCCCAATATTCGAGAACCCCAGTTTCCGCGAGACGATCTTGGACGCCCCAGCGGCGTATATCCTTTAAGTGTATGAAAAGCTCCTTAAAAGGCCCGAAGTTGCGGCGCGCCCTTTCGGCTGGCCTGGCCACCCACAGTTGCCAGAGTGCCAGCAGTTGCTCCATAGCCTGCTGATTGCTGAAGAGCGCATAGAGGCGCCGGCCCAGCTTCTTCTCCGGATGTTCCGCATCCGCGAATCCGTCCGATGCGTCTGCTTCTTCCAAATCGCGCTCGGCCAACCACTCAAGACCAGGGATTCGGGCCGCAGCTCTCGCCACCCCATCCACCGACTTCGCTATCGTTTCCAAAACGATAACTTGCTCAGGCTCGGCGCCAGCAACGGTGGCCTGCAAGTCAACGAAGCTTCGCGCGATGTCTTCAAATCTTTGCTCAAGGCGTTGGCGCTGCTGTTGTGGAGTTGGTTTTTGAATTCTTGCGCCCCCGCCACCGAGCCTTCGCGGAGTCGTTCTCGTAGGTTGCGGAAAGAGGATGTACGGGCGGGGAGGCATCTAAAGAAACAAACTTAACACGTTACTTGGAAGTTGTCTGCATGGATGTCCGCTTCCACTGCCGTAAGCGTTCACTCATGATTTTGTTCAGATCAGATTCCGGCAAGGCAAGTACGTGACGCCTTGCAACATCACAAGTGAAGTCCTCAAGCTCCGAATAGCTCGCTCCATTAAGCTGGCGAGCAAGCGTCTGCGGCGAAAGTCGCAAGGGCTGCCCAAGCTCCCGGAGGAATCGTCCCAAAAACTCCTCGATGAGCGATACCGTCGGAGGTCGCAATTCCACGCGAACTTGGAACCTGCGCCACACAGCGCGATCAAGAAGTTCCGGATGGTTCGTAGCAGTCACGACCACGACATGACTTGGGAGATTATCAATCTGCAGTAGTAGTGAGCTAACTACCCTTTTGATCTCACCTGTTTCATGAACATCACCGCGTTCCTTAGCCAGCGTGTCGAATTCATCGAAGAACAACACGCAAGCACGAGAACGGACATAGTCAAAGAGCCGTCTTAGCCTTCCGGCCGTTTCCCCCAGGTAACTCGCGATAACGCCCTCGTAGCGCACAACAATTAGGGGAACAGAAAGCGACCGGGCTAGCGCTTCGGCCAATGATGTCTTGCCATTCCCAGGCGGACCTGTCAATAGCACGCGGTTTCGCGGTTCCAGGTTGTAGGAACGGAGCAGCTCTTGGCGATTATGCTCCTCAACTAATTCTCGAACGATCGACTGAACTGTCGTTGTGAGGACGAGATCTGCCAGCGATCGCCGTGGAATGATTTCGAAAAATATGTCCTGCACCGACTGTGAGGGCGACGGCGCCGAACCATTGCCACGGCCGTTGCCATTGTGGCTCGCCGAACTCTCGTGCGGCCCTTCGAGCTTCTGCTCGAGCTGTTCGGTGAGCTGGCCTGCAAGTACTGAATGGTTCTTCGCGCGCTCCTCTGCAATCACCGCTTCCACAGCTTTTCGAAAACGAATGGAATCACCAGTGGTGCCAGCGCGTACGAGCGAAAGGAGGAGGTCCGATCTAGCCATTTTGGGTCCCCTTTCATTTCAGGCATCATTCTGCCACATTCCAGACTAACTCCGAAGCATTCTCGGACGAACCGCTATCGCCTACTTACCGCTGTTCAAGAGCTGAGGGACGTTTGAGCATCGCTCTACTCCTTCTGCAATCCGCTACGCAGCCTCTCATCGGCGTTTATCTCTGCGGCCTTGTCCATGCCGCAGCTGTGCATCTACTCCCGTTACGTTGAACCGAAATCGCAGCATCGCCGAGCTAACCCCGTAATCCGAACACGCATCTTCGTCAGATCTTCCGGTCCTCCTGATTAACATTAAGGCTTCTCGCGGTAGTAATAGACACCCACCCAGCCAGTTTGCCTCCTCTTCTTGCTCTTCGTTGTAGGTGCGGAGAGCCATCCTGCTCGTTGAATTCATGAACATCATGGACGGTTCGTGTCCTACGATGATGTGAGCGATTTCGTGTGCTAGGCTGCTATTCAGGCGAGTCTTCGCGTGCGAAGAATTGACCACGATAAGGTGGCAGCTCCCGTCGCTTACCGTGATGGCGGACCAGCAATCACGGTGAACATTTACAAGGCGGAGCCGGAGCTCTTCTCCCAAATCTGACAAATCGTTGGGCTGCAATACAAAGAGACCAAGGAGCTCAGCGAGCCGCAACGGGTCCAGTGGAGAACTTGGCGAAAGCTTGAGCTTCTGCCGTGCCCGAAGAGCCGTCTGTTCGCTCCAGGTCTTAAAGCCACGCCGAAACATCGACTCGACGCTTCTGCGCGCGGCGCGCCAATTCGCGAGATGCCACAACGATCAACTGAGCCAAGTCTGCAGCCGCATCCTCGGGCAGAGTTTGATCAGCGCGGAGATGAACGGCAGCCACTAGCGTGTCAGTCGATGTGGTGTTGCTCGTTGTGGTGATGTCTAGAATTTCGGCTGGATTGACTTTCAACCAAGAGCAGATTTTCTGGAAGGTCGCTATATCCGGGAGTCGCCCGCCCTCTACGCGGGTCAGCGTCGCAGGGCTGATTCCGATTTCCTTCGCCACTTCTCGAATTCCCTTGCCACCTCTTCGATCCCTAAGCATTGCCCCCAGGCGAAGAAGGGTCATTCGTACACCTCCGTTTCACTAGTGAGTTTTAGTTTGACATAGGCAAAACCCCGAGCTAAAATGCCTCATCACAAGTGAGGATAGACCCTCACTCGTGAAAATAGCAAGGAATAAGCAACAGAAGTTCCTGTAGGTAGCCTTCGGCGAGGCGCAGGAACTGAGGCCTCATCCTCGCCCAACTCTAACCTGTGAGTAGCTGCAACAGCGCTATCTGAGTTTCAACTGCAAGATTGAAGCAGCTTAGCCGCCTTCAGCAATTCACGGCAAAAAAATGAGAACAGGGGGCTTTTGTGTCTCGAAAAATTTTCTTCAGCTTTCACTATGAACGTGACGCCTGGCGCACAGGCCAAGTCAGAAACTCAAACGTCGTTGCGAGCGAGGATGAGTACGGCTTTATCGATGCTGCGGACTGGGAGTCCATCAAGAAAAAGGGTAACGCCGCGATTGAGCGCTGGATCAACGACCAACTCACGAATACCAGTGTGACTGTGGTTCTGATCGGAGCGGAAACCGCGAGTCGTGAATGGGTTCAGTACGAAATCCTCAAAAGCTGGAATCGTGGCAATGGAGTGGTGGGAATCAGAATCCACAATATCAAAGACCAGGACCAAAAAACCGATGTAGCAGGCAGCAACCCCTTCGCTGACTTCAAACTGCCCGATGGCACGCTCTTGTCTTCTGTTTGCAAGACGTATGATTGGGTAACTGACGACGGCCGAAAAAACTTGGGGGCATGGGCGGACGAAGCGGCGAATATTCGTGCGAAGTATGCCACCGACGACAAACTTGTCGGCGCCAACGAGGATAGTCGCAACACCAAGGTCCAGAGCGTGTCCAGAGCAGCGACAGCGAGCGGTTTTGCCCCAAGGGCACCATGGTGCCCCGACCATGTTCACGGAAAGCGATGAAGAATGGCTGCGGAGCAGCTACCCTGACTTGATTCCGGGCAACGGTGCGGTTTCAGGCACCATCTCGTTCACGGCGAGCTATGATCGTGACACGAACAAATTCTTCATCCTGGGTGGCAAGATTCCTGATAGAGCTACCTCCGTCGTCCTTTCAGGAACTTTTCAGATACGAATCGCAGAACGAGCGGACAAATCCTGGTCACATCTGCCGGCGCTCTATGTTCAGGGAATAGATCCAACTCCCGGGAGACACTTTGGCCAAACGGACAAGAGTGCGTGTGTCTGCAGTCCCTTCGACGAGCACGACTTTCTTGAACCTGAGCTTCGGTTCAGAGACTTTCTGGAACAACTCGTCATCCCCTTTTTGTATGGCCAGCTCTTTTACTCCTCCGAAGGCCGTTGGCCATGGCCAGATTATACGCACGGGGCCACGGGGATCCTTGAAGCCTATTCGAAAATCCGCGATGGGAGCCGTGCAACAGATTGTCTTCGGTTATTGGTTCAAGACACGAATTGGAGAAACATATGCTCGGCGCTCCAACAACAGCCCTACATTAAGGGACATACCCCCTGCTTCTGCGAGAAGCCGGATCAAATCCGGCGGTGCCATCCTGACGCATTGGAGGGCCTTCGTCGTTTGCAGCATGACCTCCGCGCGCTGGGAATTCCCATACATCACCTTGGAGAATCAAATGTTTCGTTCCACTAGAGACGACACGCTAATCAAAACAGTCGAAGGCCGCTACGGCATAAATCTTCATGCCCGCGGAAATACGAAATTGGGAAACTTGCTCGAACATCGAGGATTCGACTCCCTCACTCAACTTTTGAAAGCACACAGGGGCGATCTGAATTACCATGCCTCCAAGCGACGCGTATATCTCAGCTTTCACGTAGAAGATCTTCCGCAAGTGAACGGATTTCGCCTCATGGCACGGGCACCAAATCTCGAAATCGATTTTCATGACGGCAGTCTCCGGGAGGTCATCAACAGCGTGCGAGGCTCCTACATCAAACAACAAATTCGGTCGATCATTCAGAAGACTTCCGTACTTGTTTGTCTGATCGGAAATGGCACTGCCTGGCGCGACTGGGTAGATTGGGAGTTAGATACCGCTTTTCATCTAGGAAAGGGCATCTGTGGTATTCGCATAAAGGGTTCACGTGGAAGGGCGCCGCAGCTCTTAAGAGACATCGACGCGCCCATAGCCCATTGGGGTGATGTTCAAGACCTTATCCGCGTAATTGAGTGTGCTGCTGCGCGGCGTTGTTAGCGAGTGCTTCTTCGAAGATGTCGCCGGCACAACACAACGACCTAAGGTTCTCCTAACCAGCTGACTCACCGTAACCGGTGACGCGGCAAGAGCAGAGAGAGAGGAGTTATGTCACGAGATCCGATCGATTCCTTCATCGAAACGTATGTCCAGGCATTGCACGATCAAAACGCCGCGATTTTCGCCGGGGCTGGTCTTTCCATTCCCGCCGGACTTGTTAACTGGAAGGAGCTACTCAGGGATGTAGCGAGCGACATAGGACTCGATGTTGATAAGGAAGACGATTTGATCACCGTTGCGCAGTTTCATGTCAACGAGCGCGGAGGGCGGCATCGAATCAACCAGGCTTTAATTCACGAGTTTGCCGTGCGCTCTAAATCGACAGCCAACCATGAATTGTTGGCATCCCTTCCGATCAAAACTTATTGGACCACGAACTACGATTCTCTAATCGAGGATTCACTCGAAGCGCACGGAAAGACCCCTGATGTTAAGACGACCATAGAAAATCTCGCCACCACCGTACCGCGACGCGACGCCGTGGTTTACAAAATGCATGGGGACGTCTCCCAGCCCGACAAGGCTGTCGTTACTAAGGATGACTACGAATCTTATGAATCCCGCCGGCATCTTTTCTCGACGGCACTCCAGGGTGACCTGGTCTCAAAAACCTTCCTCTTCATAGGGTTCAGTTTTAACGATCCCAACTTGAATTACATTCTCAGTAGAATCCGCGTTCTGCTCGGCGAAAATCGCAGAGAGCATTATTGCCTTCTGCGGAGAGTCCAACGCAAAGATTTCAAAAACAATTCCGTGTATCAGTACGCCCGGGCAAAACAAGAGCTCCAAGTAAAAGACCTCAAGCGTTACGGCATCATGGGTTTGCTCGTCGAAGACTATGGACAATATACAGATGTACTGCGGCGAATCTTCTATAGGTACAAACTCGCGCGCGTTTTCATTTCAGGGAGCGCTGCAGAGTACACGCCTTGGTCTGAACAGAGAGCGCAGCAGCTAATCAAGGCAATATCACAAGCGCTCATCCATCGCGGTTTCGGCATCGTTTCCGGCTTTGGTTTGGGCGTAGGCCCTTACGTTCTCAACGGTATTCTCGAAGAACTCGACCACGAGTGTACGCGGTTGCTCGACGATCGAATCGTGTTGCGGCCTTTTCCAATCGCAATATCTGATGTGGCCGAGCGCAAGCGTAGATGGACCGCATACCGTGAAGATATGCTCACACAGGCTGGCATAGCCCTGTTCCTATTCGGCAACCAGAGGAATCTCGCGGGAGCGATCTCTCCTGCGGACGGCATGGAGGAAGAATTTCGGTTGGCGGTCGCGAAGCGACTCTTTGTCGTGCCGGTGGGATGCACCGGGACTATGGCGGCAACTCTTCACCAGAAAGTGCTGGACCATTTCGACGATTACTATCCGCTGGCAGGCTATCGACGCCTGTTCGAGGCGCTGGGACGCCACGGCACTCCAGGTCAGGTCGCGTCGCGAGTGCTCAAGTTCATTACGAAGCTGTGGGACGACCGAGCCCTGGCACGACAGAACTGACCTAAAGAATGCTCCTCACTCGGTGAATCCAACCTTGCAGCCTTGACCTTTGAAACAATCGGAAATCTGTTTTGAAGCCTCCAAGGACGCATTTTCATTCACACGCAGGCGACTATCCGACTCGGGACCCGCGAGCTGGAGTTAACTGCCTGGTGCGGCACTAGGCGCTCGTTTTTTTTGGCGGTATCAGATGCGCAGACCGAAGGGACATTCTCAATTCCACAATTGGAGCAGGCCCGAGCCGCACTGAGCAGTGTCAGTGACCCGGGTCGTGGAGTGCTTGCCCACTTCTCTAAGCAGCTCGCGTTCCAATTATCTTAGTCTGTTTGCTTTCCCAAGACATTGCTGACAAAACCTTGCACGGTTTCGAACCCTGCCGACAGCCTTACATCGAGATCACATTCCTGAGCTAGTGGTGGCTCAAGCTTCCAAGGCATGGGGTGTGTCGCCCGTTTTGCGAATGTTGCTTTTATTGCGGCCGCAAGTCTCGGATTGTCAAGCTTTCCCTGCCGAATCAGAAGCAGCATATCGATCAGATCTTTCGTTCTGGTGTTCACGCGATCCTCGCGCGGCAGTGAGTACGCGTGCAGTTTCTCTGCAAACTGCTGTTCCCGCGAAATGATGGGAAAGGAAGGCGGAGCGATTCCGCCAAACCCGAGCCAATCCCGTCCCTCGACCACCTCAACAGGCTCCATCACTTCGTCGCCGATCCCAATATCCACGTGAAAACGCGCGAATCCTCGACCGTCCATCCGAGCATCGACAGGGTAGCGACTTCCACCCTCGGGCGCTCCGTCCAACTCTTCGCGCGGCTCTCCCACAAGAAACTCAAAGTAGTCGTTGAGTTGGATCGCGGCGGAGTCTTGTAACATCGCCCGTACTTGCTTCCGCCGCTCGTCGGGGTCTTTGGCTAGGCGAGTTCCGTCGTGAAGCGTCAGGTCGATGTCTTTCGTCGTTCGTGCCGAACGAATCCGCAGCTCCATCGCATAACCTCCCTTCAGGATCCACGGATACGTTCCCTTTGGCCCCTTCGGAAATAATCTCGCCAGAAAGCGATCAAAGGCGACTTGCCTGCGCAGGCGCTGCAAGTCCGTCCGTTCCACCTGCGCCCGCGTTTGCAGTCTGGTTTCTAGAGCCGTGCGAAATGCACCGGCCGTTTTATA
>WNFG01007226.1_pt1 | contig 12512 bp, 18 predicted proteins | sample 5400431 | NCBI WGS metagenome assembly WNFG01 (sample SAMN13153346, study PRJNA577476) | soil metagenome | isolation source: 120 cm saprolite under Douglas fir tree site 2 hole 3 replicate 2 | place: USA:California | collected 2015-04-18
TCAAGAAGATCGAGGACGCGCTCGAGCGCGACTACTTCCTGACTGGGGAAATGGCAATGGAGTGGGGCATTGTCGACAAGGTGATCAATAAGCGGCCGGAAGACCCGGCAGCGCTCAAGGTCGTCTAGGGTTCGACTGCCGGCAGCGGGCGCTGCGGCACGACGGCTCTGCCGCGGCTTGCTGTCGTCATATTTAGGCTGACCCTCGAAATCCGCGCGAAATGGGGCCATTCGTCGGATGCCGCACCACCATCGATACGCACGAATCTAGTTTTCGGAAGGGACAGGACTTGACGGCGCTGGAATTTATTTCATTTGGGGCGCATATTGGTTCTGAATACGGAGGCGCCCAACATGCCTCTAACAGGGCCAATTCCGGAAGGCAGGACGTTCTTTTGTCCTCATTGTGGAGCACTTTATTCGGTGACGTATTCGCGGCTTTCCAAGAGTGATAGCAACATCGCAAAATGTGTGGTCTGCCTGCAAATCATGACAAGTTGGGATTCAACCAAAGTTCCGATCTACAAGCTCGTTCAGCGGCCTGAAGATCCCTGACCGCCTCCGCAATCTAACGCGGTCGCTGCCCTGATGGAGGCTGTCGCTTCCGAAAACTCAGTCCATTTGACTCGCGATCAGCAGCGAATCAGAACATGATGGCCGCATGATTGCAATTGGCCTCTTTTCGTTCGCATGCTGTGCGACTGCTTCAAGTCGCAGCTCGAAGCCGAAATCCTGGTTCTGCGGCATCAGCTCAATGTCCTAAGGCCGCGCGCGCCACGTCGATTGCATTTGCGTTGGGCCGACCGTGCTCTGTTCATTTGGCTCTATCGTCGCTGTCCTCGCATACTTGACGCCATTAGGATCGTCAGGCCCGAGACTGTTGTGCGTTGGCATCGAACGGGTTTTGCCGCCTACTGGCGATGGAAATCCCGTCCGCTCGGGGGCCGACCGCAGATCGGCAAAGAGGTGCGCGATCTCATCCGAAGAATGAGTTTTGAGAACCGGCTGTGGGGCGCTCCCAAGATCCATGGCGAGTTGCTCATCCGCCGCCGTGCCTTTGTGACCCAAGCGATCCATAACGGCTTAAGCCAGCGTCCAAGCTCGTCTTCCCAATCCGACGTCGTCCCCACCATGGTCGGCCCTCCAAAAGCCGACCACTCATGAATCATTGAAAAACTGATTCGGGAATCCCATCACGCCGACCATTTGCCAAAATCTGCCAAAGTAGTTGTGTGTACCGAAAACCTCGTCCGTGTTGATCTGATGAGAGAATCGCTAAACGGACCTTAATAAAGCTGTCCGACTGAGAGTTAGCGCCAGAAGCGCCCACTGGCGCCGATGACGACCACGAGCAAGCCGAGCGGCAGGTTGACGGCGATGATCTGGCGGATGCGGTTGAGGCTGGCGCCTGCGCGCGGCCAGTCCTCGGCATCGACGGCGCGTTTGAACGCGAGCCACGGTCCGTGGAACAGCCAGACGAACAGCACGATCATCAGCCAGCCGATCATCTGCATTAGGTGGACGTGCAGACCGGTACCGGCAAAGCCGCTGAAGGCCGTGAACACCATCCAATAGCCGCTGGCGAGCAGCAGCAGGATCGCCAACCACACCCAGGGAAAGAATTTCTGGAAGGTGCCCCGCATCAACCGCAGGCGTTCCGGCGGCTCGAGCGTGCCGAGCGCCGGTCGCAGGCAGACATAGATCGCGAACATGCCGCCGACCCAGACGACGGCGCCGAGTGTGTGAAGGGCGAGGGCGAGGGCGGTCATGAGGAGGGTTCCCGGTTCGAGGCACTACAGAGGTTACATGCCGGCCTATGCGAGCCCTGGCAAGCGGCGGCTCAGTCTGCAGGCAGTCCTCATCACATGGCCGCTCATAGCACCTACCGGCCACCCCTTAGGGGACCGACTCGGCGCTCACTAAGTCCCTTAACATTTCCAGCCTACGTGCGATGTGATTGTCAGTGATTGCCGCCTTCACCAGTTTGTCCTTCGACGGAACCGACAGGGCTGGCATTCCCCCCCCGAGCCGACGCGTATAGCCGCCGGGATCAACACGTTTCGATGGACGAGCTCCAGTCGCATGTAATGCCATACGCTCGACCGCGAGCGGCCGTGGCGACCCAATTCAATGTTGTTGAGATGCCGGGTAAAAGGGAATGTGGTTCGCCCGCGAGCTGGACCATAGAGTCACAAAAGCCCTGCGCCAGCATGGTCCTTGAAGATCTCTCGTCTCGCATAGCCAGGCAGGGTGCCAACTGAGCGATGGCGACTTACGTCGATCATTTTGAGGATGCTGGCGCCACGTTAGGAGGCGAAAATGCCGACAAAATTGTGCCCTAAATGCCACGGCCAAAGAACGATCTTATGTCTCGCATGTCATGGCACTGGCAAAGAAATTCCAGTAGGTAACTGCAAAGAATGCGGCGGAACTGGCCGGCGTATATGCGATGTTTGTAGTGGTACGGGCGAAGTCGAACGTTAGCCCGCCACATTCAAAGAGCCACTACCGCTGCCAACCAGATTGCAAAGCGATTTTGAAGCGCCGGACGGAGTTGTAATTACCCATCTGGCTGACGTTCCTCGATGCGTCGAGGCCGAAGCGGATTACGCGAAGGTGTCCTTCCCGAAAATCATATCCGCGCGTAGCGATGATGCCATCCGGACAAGAGCGGTGTAACGAATATGGTCCCAGATCTTTGGACGGATCGTCGTAGCGGCGCGTCCTTGCCCAACCCCAGGTGCGTGCGCGTCTCATTGTAATAGAGCGAATACAAAGTCAGCGTGCCCGGGATCGGGCCAATCCATCTCCAGCGCGATGGTAGCTGCAATCGGCACCGGCGATGCGTTTACTAAAGGCCGCGACTTCGCTGCTTGGCTGGGGCTAGTCCCCAGGCAAATCTCCACCGGCGACCGCACCATCCTCGGCAAGATATCGAAGCGCGGCAATCGTTACCTCCGCGTTCTGTTCGTTCAGGCCGCGTGGGTTGTGCTGGTCAAGCCAAAGGAGTTGGCATCGTCACGGGCTCAAGCCGTGGCTCGAAGCAGCCAAGAAGCGGCTGCATCACAACGTCCTCGCCATCGCGCTCGCCAACAAGCTCGCCCGCATTGCCTGGAGCGTCCTTGCTCACGGTCGAACATTCGAGGCGAGCAGGATCGATGAGGCCGCCGCCTAACCTGCGTGATCATTGAACGCAAGCAGGTCTAGGACCCGTTACCCGCCGAGGTCTGCGAGGGGATGAAACGAGATGGAGGATCGGTCTTCCCGGCGCGCGCGGACACTGGTGACCCAACTGGCCCACTCGAGGCCTATCCGGTAATGAGATCGCACGCGCGCTGATATCCATGATGGCCGGGAGCACGAAATGCTCCAATCAGAGGCCGGATACATTGATGCAAGACCGCACGTCCCCCAACTCGACGAAATCCTCTTGCAACGCACGGCCGGACCATACAGTTGGGTCATTTGCGACCGAGGCGGTCGAAGCCACACTACGGCGCATGTCCGCTTCGCCCCGAAAGCGACCGTCCGCTATCGAGATGCAGTTCGTCGCTGAGTGCCAATAGCTGCCAGACTCAAGATGAGCAACGGCTCAAATCGGCAACAGTTGGCAATGCGTCCTAAAATCTAGGCGAATTCGTTTTGGAACTTCTAGGAGCCCTGCAAGGACACATACGCTAGCCGAGTTTGTATGGTGCCTGACAACGGGGCTTAGGCATCCAAGGGTGCGCGCCATGCCCCCGAAGCGACAGACCGGTAACCTGCATCAGCCTGTAGCGATGAAATGGAGCTGACGGTGCTTATTCCACCGTTTGGAAGTCCATACGGGCTTAAGGTTTATACTTGCCCAAAGTGTGGGCGCTCAGAAGATTATCTCGTTACGTCGTCCTCGAAGGCGGCCTAATGGGCTTCTGGCAGCGTGACTGCCGAGCCAATCGCGGTCGCCAAACGAAAACGCATCCCGAAGGTCGAAGAATACGGGACGACATTCTTGTGTTAAACTTTTGCCCCCGGTCGAAGCGCCCCGAATCAAGAGTTTGTAAACTCAGAACACGGTTCAACAGACAGACCAGAGCTTGCACGTCAAGGGAGCCCAATCTGTGGCGTCCTGGAGTTTAGTCCTCGCGGGACTCGTCGTAGGCATCACCGTCTGCGTCGCAATCGGTTACATTGTGTTCCTTCAGCCAAACCCGGACTCGAACGTGCCCGATCTGCCGCCCAGCGATGCCGTGGTGAAAACGCCGCCTGACGAAACATCATCTACGCAGCACCTGAGTGAAACTGGAACTGTGATCAATCACAGTAAAAACGGGGCTGAACCTTGAATCGTTCTGAATCTACGGGGCTGCCGACCCCGCTGTGCTTCCAACCCAATGATAGCACGCCACGTTGGAGAAGGAGATCGCTGCACTGTGGGATTACGATCCGGCCAATGACCGGTTGGGGGTCAATCACGTCGGACCAACACGCCCGATGAGTTCGTGGGATGTCTGCTCACCTCCCATCGCTTCCGAACTTTGGTAGCGGTGGAACCTTCCATGTTCCGGCCCGTTGTGTGGCTGTATCAAGCCCAAGGAGGCAGTCCCAAATGATGAAGATCGGTTTCGCAGTGGCAGCAGCCGCGGCGGTGCTGATGACTGCTCCGTCGCTTGTCAGCACCACTCCGGCCAAGGCCCAAACCCTAAAGATGGCCCAAGGCGTCGATGTTCAGCTCGGGCGGGACCGCGACGACCGCGACCGTCGCCGGCGGAACGACTCAGACGTCACCATCGGCGTCGGCCCAGGCGGCGTCACCGTCGGCCCACGGCAAAATTGCCGCATGGTGACCACCACGGTCGAACGGGACGATGGTCGCACAATCACGCGCAAAGAGCGCCGTTGCGACTAAGCGGCGCGCGACAAGAAATAATAATTGTTCGAGCGTGGCCACCGTCAACTACCCGGAACCGCCGCCGCCATGGCGGTCGCGGGGGTCGGGCTATGCTGGCAAACTAACGAAAGGCAGAGGAACGCGAAGCCGCCGGTGGTGAAGTTCGCCGGCATTAAAGCGGAGTGATCCGGGCAATCCCGGCCGGATATTTCGTAACGCCCGTTTCGTTAGGCGAACGCTGTCGCTTCGACGCTCGTCGCCGATATCGTGTTAGCCAAAGGCATTAGGCACTACTAAGAAGCTCAGTAATTTTTCTCACCGACATACGCCCACCCGGTTCCCCAGCAGAGATTGCATCGCCGGTCACCTCGAAAGCCCAAACCGGAGCATGAGCCGCATCGCTTCCAGTCGCGAGGGCTCATAGTAATTCCGTAGGTACCGTTGCAGCGACGACCATCAACACGTCCGGTGCAGCGGTCATTTATGAAGCGGGGGTCTTCTATTGGTGCGCCGCACGCCGTGCAGATAGCTATAGGATGTGACGGCCAGCCCATATCGCCCTTCCTTCGCGGAGCGCTGGAGCGGGAACCCAATCGGCACATTATTGAGTCCGTTGAGCGTGACCCTGTCCCTATCGTAAATCTCATCCGTTGAGAAGCTGATCAAAATCAGTGCTAAGATGGTGAGCCACGGATAGCTGCCGCACCCGGCCCACGTGATGCAACTCCGCACTCAGGGTAACAGAATTGAACCATCGAAATTCGGCTCCAAACCTCGATTCTCAAACGGAGGCAGCATGCGACTCAATATTACAGCGATGTCGATGGCTTCCGGCCTTTTATGGGGCGCCTCCATACTCATCATTGCGGCAGCCAACTTGATCTGGCCGGGCTACGGGCAGGCGTTTCTTCAGCTGTGCGGGTCCATCTTCCCTGGTTACCGTCCAGGCACCGGCATGGGCTCGGTCGTTACCGGGACGATCTATGCGCTGGTGGATGGCGTCATCGGCGGAGCGATCTTTGGGTGGCTCTACAACCTTTTCGCGGCGCGTAAGGCGGAATAGCGCAAGGCGTGGGAATTCAAGTCCGGCTTTGATGTGGTGGACGGCGCCCGCTCCGGCATCGAAGTGCTGTAGGGTGATCGTTGTTAGACGAAATTGAGTCACATAGAGACACCTTCGCCCGTGGAGCGGATTTGTGATTCCGGGTACTAGACCTCTTCCTTCGACCGGCGTAGCCCAGCCAGATTACTATCGAGAAGAAGCCTTATCGGGAGTCATGGCAGTGCCCCCGACGACTTTACAGCAACGACGATGGCGATGACGAACACGAGGATAGGAGCGACGAAAACGACGGCCAGTGCGTCCCACACTCCGGCCGATAAGAACATTCCGACTACAGTCATGATCGTTACCGCGGCGACGCCAGCGAGAATGAGCCCTGGGTGGCCCGTTCGTGAAGCTCGCCACGAACCGGTTGCCGGGTCGAACACCGGTTTAAGCGGTGGTGGCCTTGGCGGCTCCTCGCCCCCGAAGAGGGAGGCTGGAAATTGTGCGGCATAGTGCCGGTGCCGACTTTTGGGCGGATGTAGGTGTTCATGGCGAGCGTTCGGGTCCGCCTCCACGACTTTGCGATACAAGTGCCAAGTCGAGTGACCGAGCACGGGCACCACCACGGCGAGGCCGACGAAGAACGGCAAGGAGCCGACCACTAGGAGGCCGGCCACGATCAATCCCCAAACCGCCATGGGCGCGGGATTGGCGGCGACGGCTCGCACCGAAGTCAGCACCGCTTCAACGGCGCCGACATCGCGATCGAGCAGCAACGGAAATGAAACCACGCTGATGATCAAGACCGCGAGCGCGAACAGGAAGCCGATGCCGTTGCCGACAATGATAAGCGTCCAGCCAGCGCGCGTGGTGAAGACTTCGCGAACGAAATTCGGAATCGAGGCCGCCGACTCGTGGCCGAAGGTTTCAATATAGATAGCCTCTGCAACGCCAAGCCAGATCACGAAGATCGCCAGCAGCAGAAAGCCGAGCGCGGCGATGGCGTCGCGAGACGGCGAGTGCAGCACGTCGAAAGCGTCCTGCCACGAAGGCTCGAGACCTTGCTCACGCTGCCGGCTCAATTCGTAGAATCCGATGGCGACGAATGGGCCAAGGAGCGCGAAGCCGGCCGCAAGGGGAAACAGCAGGGACAAGACGTCATATCCGAAGCTCACCCGCGCCAGAATCAGACCGACGATCGGATAGATCAGGCAGAGAAAGAACACGTGGGTGGGCATGGCCGAGAAATCGGACATTCCGCGTGCCAGCGCGTCCTTGAGGTCCATCACGCCGATGGTGCGGATCACCGGCGGACCGGTGGTCGACTCTGCCCCCATGAGAGCATGGACATACATCATGTTGGTGCCTCCCGGGAAAGAGGAGCACCGCGCTGCGTCTGTGGCCGCGACCCGAGCCCATATTAACGCAGCAAAGCCGGGACTCCTCGGATGACTCCCGAACTGGCGTGAATATTCGCGCTTTTCCGGCCTCGTAGCAAGACTGACGCGAGGTGTGGATGGCTACCAGCAGCTCGAGCAGCCCGAACGCTGGTCGAGGGGCTGATCTGGCTATTTTCACTGGCATCTGGACGCATTCCTTCTGTCGATTGCGCTTGAACGCGTGACAATCAAACGCTTCATGCTGGCGCGGGCGGCGGCTGCGGCCGTAGCTCCGCGAGCCGGCGGGGCAGGATCCCGAACTGCTACTCACGCCTGGAACGGTCGCAGTACCGCTCCGTTCGCAGCCGAATGCCAGTCCGAAGTGGACGAAACTTTCGTCGGTGGACTGGCGAAGAACAAGCACAAGGACAAGCGCGGCAAAGGCGGCGGAACTGGCGGCGTGGGTTCGGGCAAGACGCCTATCGTCGGCGCAGTCAAGCGCAAGGGCAACGTGATCGCTCGCGTTATTGAGAACGTCCGCGCCGATACGCTCTGTGATTTCGTGCGCGAGGCTGTGTCGCACAAAGTCAGCTTGCTCTGCACCGATCAATGGAAGGGCTACAGGAAACTCGACAAGGAATATCCGCACGCGACCATTGACCATTCCAAGGGCCAATACGTCATCGGCGCGGTCCACACTCAGACAATCGAAGGCTTCTGGTCCATCTTCAAGCGCGGCGTGATGGGCACGTTCCACAAAATGAGCGCCAAGTACATGCCGCTCTACGTCGCGGAATTCCAGTTCCGCTACAACAATCGGGAAAATGCGGACATCTTCGGAACGGCGATTGAGGGATGCTGAATAAAATCATGATCTTTTCAATTCAACAATTGCATTTCTTTTATCGGAGCCACGCCAGTTTATAAATAAATGGCGTTTTTCGGAAATTTCCTTGCCATCGCAAAAACCAACCACGCCAATCTCCAAACGATGAAGGCCGTCTCGTTGAAGATTTGGATACAGGTTACTTGGTGTTTGCACAGCAGAATCGAATTGTAGATTTCCGCTCGCATTAAATGTAGCAATGTTAATTCGTGCTGGCGGGTCCTTTGGATTTAGCTCTGTAACTAGTCCCGCCTTTGACCACGGAAGCGGATGTCGCTCATTGTGTTCCAAGGCAAACGGCGTAATTCCATCCGGGCTGTAATGAGAGCGCCAGTACCATGCTTTACATTGCGTCACTTGTTTCGATGCCGTCACCGAAACTTGGATGTACGTGAGGCCCGGGAAAGTATGAATTCCGACGCGATCTGTTTCTGAATCTCTCTCCAAAAACATGCGAACGATAGTGCGTGGCCATGGAAGTTTATGCTTTTGGGGTAAAAATGTGGCTACGACGAGCGCGCCAACTAAAAACCACGCAATTCGGCTAGAAACGACAAATGCCAATGCGCTCTCTATAGAAGGCGCGGCTGGAGCAATCTCGGGCCAAAAAATCGCACACGCCGCCAGTCCGGCCGATAGAACGAACATGCCCCGCACAAACCAGCGATGAGTCCAACCAGCTTGGGTCATCGCGATCCCCAACGCGCCAGCCGCCAGCGAACCGAAAAAGAGTTGAACTGATAAAAGATCGCTATCAGACATCGCAGCACCCTTCCCTCGGGGGATCGTACCCCAGAGAGAGGGCGATAGGGGTACGTTCCCCGGGAACATCGCCCAAATTAGGACTACCGGATAATGTTGTTGCTGGTTTTGGGCAGACTGGATAATGGGATGATCCGCATTTGGCAGCCCAATACGGGAGTAGCTTAGATGCCGTCCACCGATCCAATCCCCAGCGTGACTGCGGATCAGCTTACTCGGGCTTTGGGCGAGGCTGTTATTCGGATATGGAGCAATCTGCCTCAAGACGTGCAACTTCATCTATTTCAGGAGGCGGTGACGTCCCAGGGTGAATCCATAAGAGCGCAGCTTGCGGTCTTCCTGCGTGACAAGGATCCGCGCACTTCGGACCCATTAGGCAACCCTCGCGAAATGACGGAGCCGGACAGCGGCAAGCGCTCAAAGGGCGCCGTCGCCTTGACGGGCATCATCAAACGGGCCACTCGCAGCAAAGATCTTGAGTGGGGCGGGCGAGGTCATCGAGCGGGCGGTTTTTTCTGCCCGAGGATCATGCGGGAGTTCTGCCCCAGGGCGCGATTAAGTTCAGGTTCGTCCAGAACGTCCAATAGCCGATTGATCGTCGTGTTCGGCTGACCTTCGTCGGATAGGATGCGATTTACGGCGCGGAGCGCGAAGCAAAGAGCGGTGTCGTTGCCCCGCTTCAACGCCTGATGCACTTGTGGCGTGCGTACGAGGGCCCGGAGAGATTTGACTGCTTGAGCATCGGGAAGGTTGCTCGCTGGGGGCAAATTCGCCCACAGCATGCCCTGAGCCTCCCGCAAAGTCCGTTTGATTACGAGATCGTACTGCATGGGTAGAACATCGGCAATTAGCGTGAGTTCCTTGCGATTTACTTTACCGAGTCCCATCCATTTTGGCTATGGAGTGGCGTACCGCGCGTCGCCCGGCGCGAAGGCGAGCCGGGTGCGGCCGTTCACGCGTAGGGCTTTGAGACAGTACCCCCGTGTACCGAATGCATGGCCCGCCCCCGGTCTGCAAGTGGATTCGTGCGAGTTGGTCTCAAGCAAGTCTGCAGTAATGTATCCGGCCCCTGAGCATTCGCTCTGGCCATGATGGAGATCCGCGCGTCCTGGTCCTCATAAAATTCTCGGTCTGGCACGGCTGGCCATTTCGGGACTCAGGCTTGTTCCTTCCGCTCGCAGATGTGGTGGGATCCTCTATACTTCGCGGCCCTTGCCTCTGCCGCCGCTATTCAACTGGCTGCAGTTTGAACAGCCACATACCGGCGATCACGTGCAAGGACCGTCCAAGCAATCCGCGCCAGCTTGTTTGTCAGGGCTGCGGTCACGACGTTGCGATGTGCTCGCGCAAGCAGAGCCTTAACCCACCGGCCGAGCGGCGTATCTTTCTTGGCAAGACCCGGGAGAGCCGTGCGCGCACCGTGGATCAGCAGCATCCGCAGATAACCTTGCCGCGCTTGCTGATGCGCAGCAGCCTCGGTTTTCCACCTGTCGTCGCCTGACGCGGCACCAATCCCAACCAAACTGCCAAGTCACGGCCACAGCTGAACGTTTGAGCATTTCCCACCGCGGCCACAAGGGCGGTCGCCGTCAGCACGCCGATCCCAAGGATCCTCGTCAATCGTTTGGCAGCCTCCTCGTTGTGTACCCGTTCGGCGAGTTCATCGTTATACCCTTTGATCCGCTGGTGGATGCTTCGCCACTCCTCGCGTCCTCAATGAGCCGCCGAAGCCGCGGTCCAAGACCGTTGCGCTCGTCCGCCAATATCTCCGGCAAATACCGCTCGAGCTTGCGTCGCCCCTGCGGCACAGTGATGCCACGCTCCAGCATGAGCGCACGCAGCTGATTGATGAGCGCTGTCCGCTCTGCAACCAAGCGTCCGCGCACGCGATGCAGTGACGGGCTCGTCCGTTGGTAGGATGCGGCCCGATCATCTTTCACGCTGTTTGGATATAGTCGCGCAATGCCGCGGACTCTTGCTCCATTTCGCGCAGGCGGTGCTTGACGACGTCGCCGATCGAGATGATGCCGACCACCTGATCCTGCTCGACGACCGGAATGTGGCGGAACTTGCCCGTCGTCATCCGCTCCATGAGCGTGCCGACAGTCTCCGTCTGGTCGCATATGACGACATTGCGCGTCATCACCTGAGCAAGCGGTTGCGCGAGCACGTCGGCGCCCTGTTCGCCAAGCACCCGCACAATGTCGCGTTCGGATAGAATTCCAATCACCCGACGATCCGGACCGAGCACGAGAAGTGCGCCAATTCTATGCTTGGCAAGCGTTTTAACCGCGGTTTCGAGAGTAGCCGTGGGCTCGATTGAAATGACATCGCCGCCCTTGGCGGACAGAATAGTCTTGACGGTCATGGGTCGCCTCCCTCGATGGGCGTTCGTGTCGACCTAGCGCACCACCGATCGTTTTAATAATCAGCTATTTGGTGCCAAGTTCCTCCCTTTGAGCGCGCGGCGAACGCGCGAGCGCTTGGCCAACGCCTCATTTGGCATCACGGCGACTGGGCACGGCATTTACATAGCACAAACAGCTATCGGGCGGGATGCGGTTGCCGAAACTCTGAGTCGCCCTGCGGCATCGCGCGCCTCTGAGCGCACCGCAGCATGAAACAAAAACAGACAAGTTTACACAGTCTGCACAAGATGATAGCCGCCACGCGCAGGTATCACCACGAGCACCGCATTCGCAGCGCACGCGGAGAGCGGCGCCTTGAGCGCCGTGGCATTGCGAGCAGAGCGCAGCCGGCGATCGTATCAAGACTGATCGCTGGGGGGCGGCGCGTCCATGCCTCCATTCGGGCCGCCGCCCGTCGAGATCGGAATGGGATCGAATGCGGCGAATGCCAGGAGACCGGCAAGGAACCCGCCGATATGCGCCTGCCATGCAATCGTCTGCTCGACCCCAGCCATGCTGAGCGAGCCGAGCCCGAACAGCAAGTTGACGCCGAACCATACCAGCAGGAAGGCGAGCACGCGCGGATCTTGCAGGCTTGATGTCAGCGGCGCTGCAGGCAGCCGATAAGCCTCTTCGCGATCCCGCCACAGTGCGAGTGGGCCGCCGCGCTGGAATGCAAAGGAAACGGTACTCTAGGTCGGGGTCAGAATAGGTAGGGCGCAAGGAACCCTTGTGCCGTAGCGCTTCGGGGATTTAAGATATCCAACGTTGGCGTGAAGCGACTGGCCAAGACGCGCTAAGGCAAGTCGCGTCTGTTATGTCCGAGCCTACGGCGCGCGGCGGCAAACTCTGGCTGTTCCGCTGAGCATCCGTCCGGGTGACAACGGAAGACATCCATGCTCGCCGCAATTCGCATGACCTGCTCGCTCCTGAAGCTCAGGATCGGCGTTGCGGTCGCTGCGAGCGCGCTGGCCGGGATGGCGGCGGTTAAAGGCCCTGCCATCTCGGTCGCCCAAGCCTTGGCCTTGGCACTTGCGGTGCTTGGAGCATCAGGCGCTGCGGGTGCGTTCAACCACTACTACGAGCGCGACCTTGACCGGGAGATGCGGCGAACCCGGTCCCGCCCGTTCGCCAGCGGCGCGTTTCAGCCAAGCCTGTGG
>WNFG01003920.1_pt1 | contig 12509 bp, 10 predicted proteins | sample 5400431 | NCBI WGS metagenome assembly WNFG01 (sample SAMN13153346, study PRJNA577476) | soil metagenome | isolation source: 120 cm saprolite under Douglas fir tree site 2 hole 3 replicate 2 | place: USA:California | collected 2015-04-18
CCATAGGCGTCTTCGTTCCCCCACCAATCGAATTCCGAGACACCGGCCTGCTGCCAGCTCAAGCCAAAGTCCCATGAATTGTTGTCGGCGACGCTGCCGAAGGAGGCCGGCCCGGTCTGCTTCGTATTCAGAAGCACGTCGAAATCGACGCCGGCATCGAATGCCTGCAACGTCGCCGCGGGCGCCATCCCCTTCGCGGACGGGTTGATGCCGGCGGCGATCATCGTCCCGGAGACGTGGGTGGCATGAGAGTCCGGCGTCGTGGAGGTGAAGTGGCTGGTCAGGCGGCCACCGAACTCCGAATGCGCCGTGTCCGGCGGCCCATCCGGCTCGAAGATCGACAGCACCACGCCGCTGCCGTTGAGGTTGTAAGGCGCGCTGAAGAGCGGCGTGACTTTCGAGACCTGCGCGGCGACGGCATTCATGCTCTTCGGGCGAAGCGGCGGGCCGTAGACCCCGAAGACCCGCTCGTCCCTCGCCAGATCGGCCACCGACATCGACGGCACCCGCACGGTAAGACGCTGCGGATGGGCGTAGGCGATGACAAGCGGCGTGTCGATCGTCCCGCCGACCGCATCGATGGCGGCCTGGGCGTCCTCGAACGTCACTTCCGATTGAAAAACGATCTGCAGCCGGGCGAAGGCCGTCCCTTTCGTCGCCTCGGCATAAGCCGCGCGCGCGATCTTCCGCGAGGCGTCGTACACCCGGAGCGAGCGGATGCGCGCATCAGTCGGAGGCGCCACGTCGTCGCGCATGCGTACCAGATAGCGGTGATTGGCCAGCGGCCGCTGGACTTCGATTCCCTGCGCGGCGAGCTCGGCGCTGGCGGCGGCATCGAGCGGAACCGCGCTATCGAGGATGTAGTGCCGCACAGGCACACCGTCGCGCTGCGGCGGCAGTGCCTGCGCAACGAGAGGCAGGAAGAGAAGGGCGACGATGGCTGCGAAGTGGCGGCGCATGTTTTGGATCTGTCTCCGTTATTTATTTGAGCAACGGAACGTCACCGGCGACGCCGTGCATTGCAACGCCCCGAGGCGTTACGGTCTGTTCACATCAAATGGTGCCCGAGGTCGGACTCGAACCGACATGAGGGTTAACCTCGGCAGATTTTGAGTCTGCTGCGTCTGCCATTTCGCCACTCGGGCATACCAAGGCAGAAGGATGAAGGCAGAAGGCAGAAGGAGGAACGCACCAAGCCGGCCATCCTTCTGCCTTCTGCCGCCTTCATCCTTCTGCCTTCATCCTTCTGCCTTCTGCCTTCTGCCACCGTCTCGCTGCTCCGTGCAACTCCTCATCCGTCAGCACCCGATTGGTCGACTTGGCAAGCTGGAAGATCTCCTTCGCCAGCCCTTCGTCCTGCGGATACCCGTTTGCATCGAGCCAGTAGATCACGTTTGAAAGACCGCACATGGGACCGACCTCGATGATCTGCTCGAGACCGAACATGCCTGCCGGAACGCCCGAGTAAACGCGGTCGGCAAGCCACTCGCTTCCCTTCTTCTTCGCTTTGATGATGGCGGCGGCATGAACGCCGGTGCCGGTGCGGAAGGCATCGCGGCCGAAAACAGGGTACTGATCGGGCAGCGGGATGTGCACCGCCTGCGAGACGAACCGGACATATTGGGGCAGCGTGGTCAGGTCGTTGTCGATCCACTCCATCAGCTTGAGGTTGACCATCAGCAGGTCGATGGGGGTATTCCCGACGCGCTCGCCAATGCCGGCGGCCGAACCGTGGATGCGGTCGGCCCCCGCTTCGATGGCGGCAATGGAGTTGATCACGCCGAGGCCGCGGTCGCTGTGACCGTGCCAATCGATCTTCACAGCCGGGTTGACGCGATCGACCACACCGCGCACGAACCGGATCAGATTGCGCACGCCCCATGGCGTAGCGTGGCCGACGGTGTCGCAGACGCAGACGCGCTTTGCCCCCGCCTCGATGGCCGCGGTGTAGAGCTTCTCGACGTCTTCCGGTTTGGCCCGCGTCGTGTCTTCGGTGACGTACATCACCGGCAGCCCTTCGCCGACGGCAAACCGGACCGCGTTGGCCGACTGCTCGATGATCCAGTCGAGGTCCCACTCCTCGGCAAACTGCCGGATCGGCGACGAGCCGATGAAGGTGCACGCCTCGATCGGAATCCCGACGCGCTGCGAGATCTCGGCGATCGGACGGATGTCGTTCTCATGCGTCCGCGCCGCGCAGTTCGCGGCCACGGACAGCTTGGCATCGACGATCTCCCGCGCCAGCCGCTCGACCGACTTCTGCACGTGCGGCCCCGCCCCCGGCAACCCGATATCCGATGTATCGACCCCGATATCGTTCTGAAAGTGCAGGATGCGGATCTTCTCGTCGATGGACGGATCGGTCACCGACGGCGACTGCAGCCCATCGCGGAGGGTCTCATCATCAAACTCGATCTTCTTCGCCGACGGCCGAGTGGCCCGGTCGGTGCCGAGGTTCCAGTCGTAGATGAGATCGTGAAGGGTGTCGGTCATCGCGGACGAATACTAGCAAGGGTGGAGAAGTTTCGAGCGCGCCTGACTGGTGACGACGCCGAGTGACACCGAAAGAGGTCAGTCGAGTCACGTGCTTCGGATTAACGCTTTCGGTGACGGACGAGCGAAAAATGTGACCGCAAGAGGCTTTAAGCCTCATGGGGTAGGCTCTGGGACACATGGGGTAGCTCCAGCGACACATGGGGTAGTCCCAGCGGCTCATGGGGTAGCTCCAGCGGCTCATGGGGTAGCTCCAGCGGCTCATGGGGTAGCTCCAGCGACTCATGGGGTAGCTTCAGCGACTCATGGGGTAGTCCCAGCGACTCATGGGGTAGTCCCAGCGACACATGGGGTAGCTCCAGCGACAAATGGGGTAGCTCCAGCGACAAATGGGGTAGCTCCAGCGACTCGGGGACGGCTGGAAAAGCGGATGGGGATCTCTTTGTCTCTGTTCTCCATCAACAAAAATGTGTTGACGCCAACAAAAACTTGTTGCCCGGCAACAAAATGTGTTGATGGCAACACCTCGTTTGTTGGCGGCAACTCCAATTTGTTGACGCCAACTCCAAGCTTGTTGACGGCAACAATCGACGTGTTGGCGGCAACTCCGAGCCTGTTGACGGCAACCAACGAGATGTTGGCGGCAATACCCGGCTTGTTGACGGCAACTCCGGAGGGTTGACGGCAACAAAATCGTTGCTGACGTCAACTCCGAACCTGTTGACGGCAACCCGGTGCGCGTTGCCGCCAACGCGGCAGGTGTTGGCGCCAACGCGAGCCTTGTCGGCCGCGACTCGATGTTTGTTGCCGGCAACTCGAGACGGAGTGAGATTCGTCCGCGCTTCACTGGCAGTGATGGTTTTCATGATTGCGGCGAGATCGTACTGGATGACGTAGGTGTACGCCGAACGGACTAGAATGCTCCTCTCGCAAACAGGAGGAAGACCCATGAGAATCGCTCTGGCGTCGTTGCTGTGCGCACTCGCGCTCCCGATCTTCGCTCAGGAAATGGAACAGGTCCTTCTGACCATCGCTCCCTCGGTGGTCATGTGTGCCTACAACTCGCGCTACGAGACTCACCTCGTCGTCTACAACCAGAACGCGCGGAAGGTGACGACGGCTTGCGCCGGCGACGGCTGTGGCGAGATCGGCCCCACCGCGGGGCGCGAGATCACCGGCAATGCCTCCTCGGTGCCGCTTCCGACCTTCCTTTACATGCCGAAGGTGGACGCGCACGGTCTCCGGATGTCGCTCATCGTCGAAAGCGGCGACCGCGATAATCAGGAAGACCACTCCTTCGCCGAGCTGCCGATCGTGCGCGCCGCGGACTTCGTTGACACGAAGATGAGCTTCGTCGGCGTGCGGATGGATCCGGGCTTCCGGCAAGCCGTGCGCATCTTTGGACTCGACGGCACCACCTTCGGGAAGGTCCAGGTGCGTGCTTACGATCTGGCCACCGAGGAGCTGGTGTATGACGAGCCGATGTGGCTGTGGCCGTTGAGCGACGAGCGCAATGACCAGGGCCAGGCGCTACGGCCGTCGTTCAGCATGGAGTGCGATCTCTCTTCTGACATCCCGGCCAATGGTCATCAAGTACGGATCGAGATTGAGCCGCTCAGCGAGGGCCTGAAGTTCTGGGCCTTTGTCTCAGTGACAAACAACAGGACCCAACACTTCTACACGATCGTGCCGCGGTAGGACGAGGTGGGTTGGGGTCACGAAGAGCGGGCGACGCAGGCTTCTCGATGCTTGCCTGCGGTCCAGTCCAAGCCGGCGGGCTCCCCCGGCTTCGCTCAGACAGGCGCCGCGACTCCCGTGGCATCAAAGCGCCACGTCGAGCGGCCTCTCCTTCATGGCGCTCACGCGCAGCACCGAGAAACCGAGGACGTTGCCCTCGGCATCGACCTTTTCCATCACCTGATCATTCGTGGTTTCGCGGAAGTACCCTGCCTTCTGGTCGAAGATCACCTCGAGGTAGTCGCCTTCGGCGTCGTACCAGATCTTCAGGTGCTTTTGCGGTTCGGCCATAGTCGATCTCCTTTCTTGATGCGGTCGGTCAGGTAGGCCGTCAGCACGAACGCGCCAGCCTCACCCATCTTCACTACCACGCAGAGGAACTTTCCGCCAACGACAGTTCGAAAATAGAAGCGATAGTACAGATGGACCTCGGGATCGCTGAGCGATTGCACCACTCTCTCCGGATCTCGAAGCGTTTCCTCGATCGCTGGCTCCATCTCGATCATTTCCGGATGCTCGAGAATATGCTCCCTCCGCTCGTCAGTAAGCCGGATCGCAAGCCCGCGAAAATCGTGAAGAAGCTTCATGGCGGCTCAATGATGAGTCAAAGGTTGCATCTTGCGACGTCATTCGGCGTACGCGGAGTGTCGGCGAATCATGAGAGCCGGCGTCTCCTCGGAGCTTTGGCGCCGGGGTCAGCTCCTCCGAGTTTGGCCAGACGACGCGCACTCTCTCGGGCGATGAGAGCGCGCAGGCCCTCGTGGACGAGGGCCGTTCGGTTCTGAATCCCCGTCAACCGTTCGGCTGCTTCGATCAGGCGGTCATCGAGATTGATCGTCGTACGCATGGTAGACATCATGATGACGCAAGTCGCTGCATTTGTGCGAGCACCCCGCGGGCGAGACGCCAGCGCTCCGTTTCGTGCGCTGCGCGCGCCTACTTGCCCGTGAAGTTCGCGGCCCGTTTCTCCAGGAACGCCCGCATCCCTTCCTTTGTGTCCTCGCTGGCGCAGAGGAGGCCGAATAGGGTGGCTTCGAGGAACTGGCCTTCTTCGAAGGGCATCTCCAGGCCGTTGTTGACGGCTTCGATGGCGGCTCGGATCGCCAGCGGTCCGCGGGAGATGATCTTCTTTGCCATCTCTTCGCAGGTGGCGATGAGCTGGTCGGCGGGGACGACGCGGTTGACCAGGCCGATCTTTTCGGCGTCCGCGGCTCCGATGCGGTCGCCGGTGCAGATCAGTTCGAGCGCTTTGCCCTTCCCCAGCAGCCGGGCCATGCGCTGGGTACCGCCGTAGCCGGGAATGATGCCGAGAGTGACTTCGGGGAGGCCGAGCTGCGCTCTCTCCGAGGCGATGCGGATGTGGCAGGCCAGGGCCAGCTCGCAGCCGCCGCCGAGGGCGAAGCCGTTGATGGCGGCGATGACGATCTTCGGGAAGCGCTCGATGAACGAGAGGATGAACTGGCCTCGCTCGGAAGTCTCCTTACCGGTAATCGGCGACTTCTGCGCCAGCTCGTTGATGTCGGCGCCGGCGACGAAGGCTTTCTCGCCACCGCCGGCGAGGATGACCGCTTTAACATTCGCATCGTCGCGCCCCTCGGCGAAGACGCGGTAGATCTCCTCGACCGTCTGGCCGTTGAGGGCGTTGAGGACCTTGGGACGGTCGATGGTGACGTAGAGGATCCCGTCGCGGGCTTCCGCTTTGACGTTTTCGAGGTTTTCGTAGGACATGGTTTCTCCGGTTTCGCGGTCTCGCGGTTGCGCGGTCTCGCGGTGTTTGGTTTGGAAGGGTTTCGGTTGCTGGGTTGCTAAGTTGCTGGGGTCTGATCCCGCGAGGATTGGTTACGACAGCCAGCAACTGTGCAACCAATCACCGCGAGACCGCGTAACCGCGCTACCGCGCTTTATCGAACGGCACCGGCGTGCCCGAGGCGTAATCGTAGAAACCGCTTCCGGTTTTGTTCTTCCCGAGCCTGCCGGCCAGGACCATCTTGCGCAGCAGCGGCGGCGCGGCGAATCTCTTTTCCTGATACTCGGCGAACATGACGTCGGTGATGAAGTAGGTGGTATCGAGGCCAACGAAGTCGAGCAGGGTGAAGGGGCCCATCGGGTAGCCGCAACCGAGCATCATCGCTTTGTCGATATCCTCGATCGAGCCGACACCTTCCTCATAGGCCCGGATGGCGTCGAGGATGTAGGGGACTAGGAGGCGGTTGACGATGAAGCCGGAGTTGTCGCGCGCGGCGACGGCTTCCTTGCCGAGTGATTTGGCGAACTGGAAAGCACGGTTGAACGATTCGTCGCTGGTGAGAATGGTGCGGACAACCTCGACCAGTTTCATCAGCGGGACGGGGTTGAAGAAGTGCATGCCGACGAACTGCTTCGGCCGCGCGGTGGCCATCGAAAGCTCGGTGATCGTGAGCGACGACGTGTTCGAGGCGAAGAGCGCATCCTTCTTCACGATCTTGTCCAGCGCGGCGTAGGTCTCTTTCTTCAGCTCGGCGTTCTCGATGATGGCCTCGATGACGATGTCGCAATCGGCAAGGTCATCGAGATTGGTCGTCCCTTTGAGACGGGCCATGCAGGCATCTTTGTCGGCAGCCTGCAGCTTGCCTTTCTCGACGAACTTGCCGAGGGACTTATCGATCCCGGCCAGACCCTTGTCGAGAAACCTCTGTTCCACTTCGCGCACGACGGTCTCGTATCCGGCCTGCGCCGCGATCTGCGCGATCCCCGAGCCCATGAGGCCGCAGCCGAGAACGCCTACTTTTTTAATGTCTGACATGTGTGCTCCTTTGGCGGGCGCATTCTAACGAAGGATGAAGGCCTAAGGATGAGGGATGAATTCATCCTTCATCCTTCATACTTCATCCTTTCATCGCATGTCGAAACTGAAACCGCAAGTACGACTGCTGGCCTTCGCCTCCCTGCTCAACGATACGGCGAGCGAGATGATCTATCCGTTGCTGCCGGTGTTCCTGACGAGCGTCCTCGGCGCGACGCCGGTGACGGTCGGCGTGATCGAGGGAGCGGCGGACGGGCTGGCCTCGATCCTCAAGTACGTTGCCGGCTCGCTTTCGGACCGGCTGCCGCGCCGCAAGCCGCTGGTGGTCGCCGGCTACGCGCTGGCCGCCGCATCGCGGGCGCTGATCGCCGTGGCGGGGCGATGGCCGGCCGTCCTGACCGCGCGCCTCATCGACAGGACCGGCAAGGGAATCCGATCCGCACCGCGCGACGCCATCATCGCCGACGTGACGCCGGCCGAGGATCGGGGCCGGGCCTTCGGTTTCCAGCGCGCGCTCGACCATACCGGCGCGGTAGTCGGACCTCTGTTGGCGCTCTTGTTCCTGAACGTCATCCACATCCCGATGCGGACGCTGTTCATGATCGCGGTGCTGCCGGGGGCGATCGGGGTAACGATGCTGGTGCTCTTCCTCCGTGAAGAGCCGCATGCCACAACAAAACCGAGCAACGCAGCAACCCAGCAACCCAGCAACCTCCCCTCCAACTTCTGGCTGGCCATCACCGCCATCTCTCTCTTCTCGCTGGCCAACTCGAGCGACGCCTTTCTGATCCTACGGGCACATGCGGCAGGCGTTTCGACGGCGATGCTCCCGGCGCTGTGGGCCGCGCATCACGTGATCAAGTCGCTTTTCTCGACGCGCGCCGGTGCGCTGTCGGACCGCATCGACCGGCGCCGGCTTCTGATCGCGGGATGGCTGTTCTATGCCGCGATCTATGCGGTCTTTCCCTTCGCGCGACCGCTGACATTCTTTGTCGTGCTCTTCGTCCTCTACGCAATCCCGGGCACGCTTTCCGAGGGGGCCGAACGGGCATGGATCAGCGACATGGTTCCCGCCGACGCGCGTGGGAAGAGTTTCGGCGTCTACTACCTCGCTAACGGCCTGTGCGTCCTTGCCGGAACGGTGCTGTTCGGCGAGATCTATCAGCACGTAACGCCACAGGCCGCGTTCTGGGCGGGAGCGGGGTTGGCGGTGATGGGAGCAGGGGCGGTTCTGGTGGTGCCGAAGAGGGACGGTCGATGAAAAGGTTGTCGGTTGTCAGTTGTCGGATCTTGTCAGCTCCGATAACCGATAACCGACAACCCGCAAGCCCTACGTCCACTCCTCCCGCCCGCTCCTCCCCTTGCCCGGCATCCGCGCGCCCTTGCGGCGCTCGACGTCCGGCACGTAGATGTCGCGATGCGGGCGTGTGGCGTCGAGCTTGTTAAGAAACCGAACCGCTTCGTCGATGACCTCGTCGAACGTTGCCGCGGGCGGCTCGGCATTTTGACGCAGGCGGGCGATGTGCTGCCGGAACGCGGCGACCTTCCCGCGCGCCTCGGCCACGCGGGCGGCCAGGGCCGTGTTGCCCTTCACCGTCTCGCTCATGGTGGCCTGCAGTTCGGGGATGCGCTCGATGTGGCTGCAGAAGAGAACGACGTCGCTTCCGGCCATCAGAGCTCGTTCGGAAAGCGTTTCGTAGGAGGCGAGGTCGGAGACGGCGTGCATCTCCATATCGTCGGTCATGGCCAGCCCTTCGAAACCGATGGCGCCGAGCAGGTCGTGCGAGAGGCGCCGGCTCAGCGTGGCTGGGGTATCGGGATCGTCGATTTGCGGGTAGGTGCCGTGGCCGATCATGATCGCGCCGGCTTCGTTACCGAGTTTCGCGAACGGCACGAGATCGCGGCCCATCAACGCGTCGAGAGAAAGATCCATGACCGTCGCGCCGTAGTGCGGGTCGCCCGATCCCAGTCCGATGCCGGGGAAGTGTTTGAGACATGCGGCCGTCCCAGTGGCGTGCAGGCCACGGATGAATGCACCGGCCAGCTCGACGACCGACTCGGCGTCGCTGCCGAACATGCGCCGCTCCAGTCCTTTCGGCGAATCATTGCCGCGGATGTCGACGACGGGCGCCAGGTCGACCTCAATATCAAGAAACCGCAGCGCCATCCCGATCACCCGTCCGCACCACCGCGACAACGCCACCGGCTCCTCCCCTTCCGCGAATGCCTGCGCGCTGGGAAGTCCGGGGATGAGATGACGGAGACGGTCGACGCGTCCTCCCTCCTCATCGATCATGAAGAGCGGCGGGGCGGCGGGAGCGAGCGATTTGATCTCGGCGATGAGCTCGCGCAACTCGTCGGCTTCGCCAACATTGCGCCCGAAGAGGACGACGGCGCAGGGGGTGGTCTCGCGCACGATGCGGCGTTCGAGATCGGTGAGTGATGTGCCGGTGATGCCGATGCCGAGTAGGTCAGTGGGCATGGGTGGATCTTACATTGCGCCTGCGGCGCGTTGTCGGTTGTCGGTTGACATCTGGCTTCGCCGTTGTCGGTTGTCGGTTATCGGTTCGTGCCGACTTCCGACATCGTGTGAATCATTACGTCACGCGCCTGCAACGCAATCAAACGACACCCGATAACCGACAACGCGCGAAGCGCAGCCGTCAATTCAGCTTGTCCTTCAGCGCCGCCAGCTCATTCAACGCCTGAATCGGCGTGAGGGCCTCGACGTCGAGGGCGCGAAGGGCAGCCAGCGCATCCTGCTCGCGCGGGTCGCCGCCGAAGAGACCTAACTGCCGTACCGGAGTACCGGTGCGCCGCTGCGTTTCGGCGACGACGTCGCGCTCCTTCCGTTCCAGCGTCACCAGGATTTCGCGGGCGCGCTCGATGATCGTGCGCGGAATGCCGGCCAGTTTGGCTACCTGGATGCCGTAGCTCTTGTCGGCCGCGCCTTCCACGACCTTGCGCAGGAAGATGATCTGGTCGTTCCATTCCTTCACGGCCACGCTGTAGTTGGCCACGCGCGCCTTCGTCTTCGCCAGATCGGTGACCTCGTGGTAGTGCGTGGCGAAGAGCGTGATGCCGCCGCGGGAAGGATTGTCGTGGAGGTATTCGATGATGGCCCAGGCCAGCGACAATCCGTCGAACGTGGCGGTCCCGCGCCCCACCTCGTCGAGGATGATGAGCGAGCGGTCAGTGGCGTTGTTGAGGATATTGGCCGTCTCGTGCATCTCCACCATGAATGTCGATTCGCCGCGCGCGAGCTGGTCGGACGCGCCGACGCGGGTGAAGATACGGTCGCAGATGCCGAGGCGGGCTTTGGAGGCGGGAACGAAGCTGCCAACTTGATTCAATAAAACGATCAGCGCCACCTGGCGCAGGTAGGTCGACTTGCCGCCCATGTTCGGGCCGGTGATGATCTGGATTCCGTTCCGGTCACGCTCGATGTCGGTGTGATTGGGGATGAAGCGCTCGCCGGCGATCACCTCGATGACCGGATGCCTCCCCTCCTCGATCCAAATCTCCGCCCCCTCGGAGAGCGTCGCCCGGACGTACCGGTTGCGCACCGCGATCGTGGCCAGCGAGGCGACGGCGTCGACCTCGCCGGCGGCGCGGGCGGTGGAAAGAATGGCGCCGCTCATCCGGGCCACGGCATCGAGCAGCTCGCCGTATAACTTCTCCTCGATGATGATGGCCTTCCCCTCGGCACCGACGATCTTCTCTTCCAGCACTTTCAGATCGGGGGTGATGAAGCGCTCGGCGTTGACGAGAGTCTGCTTGCGGATGTAGTCGTCCGGCACCCGGGCCAGGTTCGACTTCGACACTTCGATGTAGTAGCCGAAGACGGAGTTGAACCGCACCTTCAACGACCCGATACCGGTCCGCTCCCGCTCGCGCCCTTCGATCTCGACCAGGATCGATTTGGAATCGCGGGCGATGGCGCGGAGCTCATCGAGCTCACTGTCGACGCCGGCCTTGATGGCGCCGCCGTCGCGGAGATTGAGCGGCGGATTGTCCGCAAGCGTCGCGGCGATCCGGTCGACGACTTCCGGCACCGGATCGAGGGAATCGCGCAGGCGCTTGAGCAACGGGCCGTTCAGCGCCGTCATCGAGGTTCGCAGATCGCCGACCACCAGCAGCGAGTCGGCCAGGGTGAGGCATTCCCGCGGCGTGGCGCTGCGGAGCGTGATGCGCGAGGCCAGGCGCTCGAGGTCGGCGATGCGGGACAGGTGCTGCGACATCGGATCGAGGATGGCGCGCGAGCGCGTCAGCTCGTCGACGGCGTCGTGGCGGTCGAAAATCGCATCGCGCACTTTCAGTGGACGGGTGATCCACTTCCGCAGCATCCTCCCGCCCATGGCCGAGCGGGTGGCGTTGACGACGCTCCAGAGCGACGCACGCGGGCGGGTAGCGTCGCGTGAGTCGAGGATCTCGAGATTGGCGAGCGTGGCCGCATCGAGCTGAAGAAAATCGGATTCATTGTCGACGCGCAACGACAACACGTGATCGAGCGGCCTCTTGTGGCTGGCGGCAGCGTAACGGAGCGCCGCGCCGGCAGCGCCGATCCTCGGATCATCGCCCTCCAGCCCGAAGCCGCGAAGCGACTGCGTCCCGAAATGCCGCGTCAGGTAATCGTTCGCCCCGGCACTCTCGAAAAGTGACGGCTCGACCGCCGTCGACGCAATCTCCAGCCGGAACGGCGCCTCTTTGGGATAGATGGCCTCGCGCGGCGCGAAGCGGGCGATGTCATCGGCCAACCGCGGATCGTCAGGACCTGCATACGCGGTGACGAAGAAATCGCCGGTGGAGACGTCGAGGTAGGCGGCACCGATCGTTCCGGTTGTCGGTTGTCGGTCGTCGGCTATCGGGACGGCGATCGCCACCAGGTAACAGCTCTCCCTCTCCACGATGAAACTCTCGGTGGCCGTCCCCGGCGTGACGATGCGCACGATCTCGCGCTTGACCAGCCCCTTCGCCATGGCCGGATCCTCGGTCTGGTCGCAGATGGCCACGCGGAGGCCATGGCGGATCAGTTTGGCGATGTAGCCGTCGGCGGCGTGGTACGGCACGCCGCACATCGGCGACTCATTCTCCTGTCCCTTGTTGCGCGAGGTGAGGACGAGGTCGAGCAGCGGCGCCGCCTTCTCGGCATCCTCGAAGAACATCTCGTAGAAATCTCCCATCCGGAAAAAGAGGATGGCGTCGGGGGCCTGGCGCTTGATCTCGAAGTACTGCTCGAGCATCGGCGTGAGCTTCATGGGACGGGACATTGGCGCTGGGATTATGCCTCGGTCACGCGGAGGCACGGAGAACAGTCCCCTACCCCGGCTTTCGAACCATCAGGAGATGTCCATCGACGGCATCGACCTCCACCACCACCGCCTCCCGCAACGCCGTGCGAGGCACTCGGTCACAAAGCACGACCCAGCGATTCGTGTCGCCGCCCTCTCCCTTCCCGGCGAAGGCAATGTGAACGGCTTCGTAGCCGCGGAAGCGA
>WNFG01003923.1_pt1 | contig 12506 bp, 15 predicted proteins | sample 5400431 | NCBI WGS metagenome assembly WNFG01 (sample SAMN13153346, study PRJNA577476) | soil metagenome | isolation source: 120 cm saprolite under Douglas fir tree site 2 hole 3 replicate 2 | place: USA:California | collected 2015-04-18
TGACGCGCTATCGCATGACGGCGGCCGGCCGCGTACTCACCATCGACGTTCCGCATCGCCGCGGCCACGCGCCGCTCACGATCGGATCGGCGGTGGGGCTCATCATCGATCCCGGCCAGGTCGCGGTATTGCGCGGATAAGAACGGTGCGGAATAGTTCCGATGGGCGTGCTCACATGCCAAGAACACTCATCGCATTCATGATCGCCGTGGCCCTCGCCACCTCAGGCGTCGCGGCCGAACGCTTTGCGACCGACAAGCCGAGTCCATTGCGGCGCGTCAAGGGCACGGATCTTCCCCATGTCCGTTTCAATGGCCAGGTTCAGCTGTCGGGCGACTTTCTCGTTATTTGGGAACTGATCGGCGGCAAGCCCCGATACCAACGTGTCATGTTCTTTCCGGACCATGGCTCGTCCGCGCTGCTACCGCGACCCGCCGGAAGCGGACCCGTCACCATGTTGCTGTTGTCCAATCTCGAGCAGGCGGCGCCGATGTTGCGCGATCTGGCCGGCGCTCCGTTGCCGCTCCCGCAGCGGCAGCACGGCGCCGCAGGCACGGCAACGATCGCGATCCGTGACTACCAGATGACAGTCGAATGCGATCAGCGCTGGTACGGGGCGAAGCTGATCTCGGCACGAGCTACTCCGCTGGTAGTCGCAAAGGCGCGCGACGGCGCGCTTGCGGGATGCTGAGCTAATCCACTTTCTCGTTGGGATAGACGCCCCACAGGCGTTCCTGCTCGACCCAGCCGTCGAACCCCTCGCCCACCACGCGACACCAGCCGCCGTTGCATCGCTTGACGGTCCCGAGCACCCTGTTTTGCAATTTGGCCGTGACGGCGCTGTGGGTCTCCGCGGACGCATGCAATGGCACGACGTCGTCGGCCGATTTCGTCTTGATGTTGATCAGGGCGGTGCGCCGGCCGGACAGGAGCGAATGCAGGACCCAACCCTCGGCGCCTTCCCAATCGCGGATGCGGCGCCAGTTCTCGTATTCGGCGATGATCTCCACCGGCAGGCCGGCGCGCGTATAGACCCAGCTGACGTCGTTTTCCTTGGTCGGGCCGGCGCGCACATTGACGCGCTCGGCCTTGAGGCTGACGAAGCGCGGCAGCGGGAGTCCACTCGGGCCGTTGGGACCTTCCGCACGCGCCGTGTTCATGGCCGCGCCGGCGAGCGCCCCAACCGTTAACGCCAGTGCTGTCCAACGTCGCGTCGACATCGAATCACGCTGCAATTTGGAGGATGCACCGGACCGGGAGATCCGTGGCCATCCGAGGGAATGTGCGATTGACCGGGCCCGAACAGGCTCTTTGTCTTGCCCGGGCCATCTGATAGAGAGGGACCGAATTCACCACTCCGCGCCTGCCCCGATACAGCCGTCGCAGTGTCGACCAACTGGGTTAAAGAGGGATGAACCGGCGCGCGGCCGAAGCGGTGGAACCGCAGGCCATTCGGGCGTGAGGGAGGGAGATGGCGACCCGCAAAAAGCCTCTCGTCGTCGTCACGCGCAAGCTGCCCGACAGCGTCGAGACGCGCATGCGCGAGCTGTTCGACGCCCGGCTCAATCTCGACGACAAGCCGATGAGCCAGACCGAGCTCGCCGAAGCCGCCAAGATCGCCGACGTGCTGGTGCCGACCGTCACCGACCGCATCGACGCCTCCGTGCTCAGCCAGTCGGGCGAGAAATTGAAATTGATCGCCAATTTCGGCAACGGCGTCGACAACATCGACGTCACGACCGCGCTGCAGCGCGGCATCACGGTCACCAACACGCCCGGCGTGCTGACCGAGGACACCGCCGACATGACCATGGCGCTGCTCCTGGCGGTGCCGCGGCGGCTCGCCGAAGGCTCCTCGGTGCTCGGCAGCGACAAGCCATGGTCGGGCTGGAGCCCGACCTGGATGCTCGGCCACCGTATCTGGGGCAAGCGGCTCGGCATCATCGGCATGGGCCGCATCGGCCAGGCGGTCGCCCGCCGCGCGCGCGCGTTCGGCCTGCAGATCCACTACCACAACCGCCGCCGCGTCCCCGCCCGCACCGAGGAGGAGCTGGAAGCGACCTACTGGGAGAGCCTCGACCAGATGCTCGCCCGCATGGACATCATCTCGGTCAACTGCCCGCACACGCCAGCGACCTATCACCTGCTGTCGGCGCGCCGGCTCAAGCTGCTGCGGTCCGACGCCTATATCGTGAATACCTCGCGCGGCGAGGTGATCGATGAGAATGCGCTCGCGCGCATGGTCGAGGCGGGCGAGATCGCGGGCGCCGGGCTCGACGTGTTCGAGCAGGAGCCGGCGGTCAGTCCCAAGCTGCTGCGGCTGTCCCGCACCGGCAAGGTCGTGCTGCTGCCGCACATGGGATCGGCGACGATCGAGGGACGCATCGACATGGGGACGAAGGTCATCATCAACATTCAGGCCTTCATGGATGGCCATCGGCCGCCCGATCGCGTATTGCCGTCGATGCTCTGAGTCGTCTCAATTCCTTTGATTCGCATGAACTACGTACGTGTCCTGCTCGCTGCGGCGCTTCCGGTCTCCGTGGCCGCTTGCGGCGACGACGCATCGAAAAGCCAGGCGCAGCCGATGAGCGTCGAGGAATTCCGCCGCGAGCTTGTCGGCATGCCGCTGTGCGGCATGGCGAAGTCCGGCGAGTTCGCGGGCAAGCTGACATGCACGGTCCATCTCGTCGACGGCACCGCCATCGTTGCGGGGTGAGGACTGGTGGCGCGCGGCATCTGGGACATCGATGGCCGGGGGATCTGCCGCCGCGACGCGCTCGACCCGCCGGGCCGCCGGCGCTGCGTCGGCTACGAGCGGCTCGCCAACAATCGTTATCGCAACACCGACGGCGTCGAGTTCTGCGTCGGGCCTTGTCCGTAGCCGCGCGGCGCCGGATTCCATTCAGCCACAGTTCATTTAGAATGCCCTTCTATTCCATGTTTTCATCCGTTTCGGAGGATGGACCGATGCGTGGGCGAATGGGGGCACTCGCCGCCGGCATTTTGCTGGCGGGCATTGCGGCCGGTCATGCCGCGACCAAGTTGGCGCCAAACGACGTGCAGGCGGCGTTTTTCAATGGTCAGCCGTTCACGGCGTCGACGCCGTCCGGCGTCAAGTTCAAGATGGTGTTCAACGCGGACGGCAAGATGACGCGCGAGCCCGCGAGCCGGGCCGGCGCCAAAGGCGAAGGCACCTGGAAGCTCGACAAGGACGGTTTCTGCACCACCTGGAAAGGCCAGAAGGCCAACTGCTTCCAAGTGCTCGCGACCGCCGCGAACAAATGGTCGGTGATGAAGGCGTCGACGCTGATCGCGGTGTGGAGCAAATAGCGGGGATCAGCCATCAGGGATCAGATTGAGCATTCCGTTCTAATTTCTGATCCCTGATACCTGATAACTGGTTCGCTGGGTCCCACTCATACCGCAGCGTCTCGAAGCGCATCGCGCGCGCATCGATCATCAACAGCCGGCCGACCAGGCCTTCGCCGAAGCCGACGATCTCGCGGATGACCTCGAGCGCGACGATCGAACCGACCAGCCCTGTGAGCGCGCCCAGAATGCCGGCCTCGGCGCAGGCCGGCACCGTGCCGGGCGGCGGCGGTTCGGGAAACAGACAGCGATAGGTCGGATTGGGTTTGCCATCCGCGCCGCGCTCATGCGCGCGGATGGTCGTCACCGTTCCGTCGAAGACGCCGACCGCCGCGGTGACGAGCGGCTTCCTGGCGGCATAGCAGGTGTCCGACACGAGATAACGCGTCTCGAAATTGTCGGAGCCGTCGGCGACCAGATCGTAGCGCGACACGAGGTCGAACGCGTTCTCGGGCCTGAGCCGCACCGCGTGCGGCTCGACCGTGACGTGCGGATTGAGCCGCGCGATCACGGCGGCGGCGCTGTCCACCTTCGGGCGGCCGATGTCGGGCGTCGCGTGGATGACCTGCCGCTGCAGATTCGACAGCGACACCGCGTCGTCGTCGACCACGCCGAGGGTGCCGACGCCGGCGGCCGCGAGATAAAGCAGCGCCGGCGCCCCGAGACCGCCTGCGCCGATCACCAGCACGCGCGCCTGCTTGAGCGCCGCCTGGCCGGGCCCGCCCACCTCGTGCAGGACGATGTGGCGGGCATAACGTTCGAGCTCGTCGGCGGTCAGCATGGTCCGGTTCCGATCACTCCGCACCATGTCGCGCCCGGGCGCGGCGCGGTCAAGCACCGTGATGGCTGGTTTGCACCGGCGGGCGGGTCGGATAGGCTCGCGCAGAGCGGTGCGAGGGGATGTCATGCGGTTCATCGGTGCGGTCTCGATCGTCCTCGCCGGCTTGGTTGCGGCGTTCGTCGCGAGTCCGGCGGAGGCGGCGCCGAAGGCGGCCAAGTCGAAAGCCGCCAAGAGCGCGCCTGTCGGCGGCGCGGTGCGCGCGGCCTACGCCGCCATTCCGGAGGCCGACCGTATCGCGATCCAGGCCGATCTGATCTGGACCGGCGATTACAACGGCATCGCCGACGCGGAGGTCGGCGACCGCGCCATCGCGGCCGTGAAGGAATTCCAGAAGCGCAACGGCGGCCGGGAGACCGGCATCCTCAATCCGGACGAGCGGGCCAAGCTCGCGCAGGCCGCCAAGGCGCGGCAGGAGAGCGCGGGCTGGCGCGTCATCGAGGATCGCGCCACCGGCACGCGCGTCGGCGTGCCGGGCAAGCTCGTCCCGCAATCCGCGCCGGCGCGCAGCGGTACCCGCTGGCAATCGTCGCGCGGCGAGGTGCAGGTCGAGACCTTCCGCATCGCGGCTCCCGGCACGACGCTTACCGCCGTGTTCGACCGGCTGAAGAAGGAGCCGAACGACCGCAAGGTCGAATATCAGGTGCTCAAGCCCGACTTCTTCGTGATGTCCGGACTGCAGAGCGGCGTGAAGAAGTTTTATGTGCGCGCGCAGGTGAAGGACAACGACGTGCGCGGCGTGACCGTGCTCTACGACCAGGCGATGGAAGGCATCATGGACCGCGTCGTCGTCGCGGTGTCGAATGCGTTCGTGGCCTTTCCGTCCGCGCTGACGGCGAGCCAGGGCGGGCCCAAGCGCAAGGTCGAGTACGGCAGCGGCATCGTGGTGAGCAGCGCCGGCCACATCGTCACCGACCGCCAGGTCATCGACGATTGCCAATTCCTCGTCATCCCCGGCGTCGGCAACGCCGAGCGGGTGGCGGAGGACAAGGTGCTGGACCTCGCGCTGCTGCGCGTCTATGGCGCGGCGGATCTGGTGCCGGCACCGATCGCCGGCGAACCCGGGCGCGGCACCGACGCGACCTTGGTCGGCATTGCCGATCCGCAGGCGCAGAACGGCGGAGCGCTCGTTTCCACCGTCAAGGCGCGCGTGCTGGCGGCGAGCGGCGCGGCGCGGCCGATCGAGCCCGCGCCGGCGCTCGGATTTGCCGGATCGGCGGCGCTCGACGACGACGCGAAATTCCTCGGCATGGTAGGCCTCAAGGCGCCGGCGGCCGGACCGGCCACGCAGGCCGTGATCGTGCCGGCCGACGCGATCCGCATGTTCCTCTACGCACAGAGCATCGCGCCCGCGAGCGGCAGCGCCAACCTCGATGCCGCCAAGGCTTCCGTGGTGCGGGTGATCTGCGTGCGCAAATAACCTCGACGTCACTTCGTCTTTTTTTCCTCCGCCGCCCGCGCGCTTTCCGCCTCTTCGCGCGCATCGGACAATATTTGCCACAAGGCGGGCCCGCCGTGATCGACCACGCTCTTTTTGCAGGGCTTGCAGTAATAGTCGCGGACTTCGCTTCCGGTGAACGTCGACTTGTCCGCAAGGTCCATCTCTTGGCCGCAGTCAGGGCACCTCATGGCATCACCTGTTCTTGAACTTCGGCGGCCGCTTCTCGACGAAGGCCGCCATGCCTTCCTTCTGATCCTCGGTCGCGAACAGCGAATGAAACACGCGCCGTTCGAAGCGCACGCCTTCGGCGAGCGAGGTCTCGAACGCGCGGTTGATCGCTTCCTTCGCGATCATCAGCGCCGGCAGCGACATCGACGCGATGGTTTCGGCCGCCTTCATGGTCTCGTCCATGAGATTGGCCAGCGGCACGACGCGCGCGACGAGGCCGGCGCGCTCGGCCTCCGCCGCGTCCATCATGCGGCCGGTGAGACAGAGATCCATCGCTTTCGCCTTGCCGACCGCGCGCGTGAGGCGCTGGGTGCCGCCGATGCCGGGAATGACGCCGAGCTTGATCTCGGGCTGGCCGAATTTCGCGTTGTCGGCCGCGATGATGAAATCGCACTGCATCGCGAGCTCGCAGCCGCCGCCGAGGGCGAAGCCGGCCACCGCCGCGATCGCCGGCTTGCGCATGTGAGCGACGCGGTCCCAGGTCGAGACGAAGTCCCCCATGTAGGCGTCCATGAAGGACTTGCCGGCCATCTCCTTGATGTCGGCGCCGGCCGCGAACGCCTTGTCCGAGCCGGTGAGCACCACGCAGGCGATGTTCGCGTCGGCCTCGAAGGCGTCGATCGCGGCGCACAACTCGCCGATCAGCGCGGCATTGAGCGCATTGAGCGCGTGCGGGCGATTGAGCCGGACGATGCCGACCTTGCCTTTCGTTTCGACGATGATGTTCTCGTAGCTCATGGCGCGGTCTCGTTTCCGTCTGCTTACGCGCTGGCCTAGCCGAGACCGCGCCACCGCGCAACCGCTGGCGCCGCCTGCGCGATCTGCCGTAACATCCGCCCAAACCGGGAGGAGCTGAGCATGACGTACAATCCGGCGATCCATGTTCGCATGCGCCGCGCGACCGCGCCGGCCCTCATTGCGACGCTCGCGCTGATCGGTGCTGCGCACGCGGCAGACGAGCCGCTCATGCTGGCGCGCGACGGCTTCTTCTACGTCGGCGGCCGGACCACCACGGTCGACGGCCGTGCCTATGTCTCCCATCAGATGTACGTGGAGGTGCGGGTTCCTGCCACGCAGACGCACCGCGTGCCGATCGTCATGGTGCACGGCGGCACCATGTCGGGCACCAATTTCACCGGCACGCCCGACGGTCGCGAAGGCTGGGCGCAATATTTCATTCGCCGCGGCTACGCGGTCTACGTGGCGGACCAGCCCGGGCGCGGGCGCTCGGGCTATCTCGCCGCCGCCTATGGGCCGGCCCGCAACGTCGACCGCAACAATGCTCTGCGCCGTTTCGTCGCGCAGGAGAAGTACAAACTGTGGCCGCAAGCGCATCTGCACACGCAGTGGCCCGGGAGCGGCGAGGCGGACGATCCGGCGACGCTGCAACTGGCGCAGAGCCAGCTGCCGGCGATCGAGGATTTCACCACCCAGCAGGTGCTCAATCGCGACGCACTTCTGGCGCTGCTCGAGAAGATCGGCCCCGCGATCCTGCTCGTCCATTCGCAGGCCGGCGCGTTCGGCTGGCCGGTCGCAGACGCCCGGCCCGATCTCGTCAAGGCGATCCTGGCGATCGAGCCGAACGGTCCGCCGTTCCATGGTCTCGAGTTCGTCGGTGCGCCCGGCTGGTTCAAGGAAGGCCCGGTCGCGCTCAAATACGGCATCACCTCGGTTCCGCTCACCTATGCGCCGGCAGTCTCCAGCCCAACGGAGCTTGCGATCGTGCAGCAGGAAGCGGCGGACGGTCCCGGTCTGGTGCGCTGTTGGGCGCAGCAGGAGCCGGCGCGCCAGTTGCCCAACCTGCAGAAGGTTCCGATCCTGGTGCTCACCGCGGAAGCGTCCTACCACGCGCCTTACGACCACTGCACGGTGCGCTACCTGCAACAGGCGGGCGCCAAGCCGAGCTTCGTCAAGCTCGTGGACCTCGGCATTCGCGGCAACAGTCACGTCATGATGCTCGAGAAGAACAATCTCGAGATCGCGGCCGTGATCGCGAAATGGCTGGAGCAGAATCTGCCGGAGTGACGGAAGCCTTGGTGCTGCGGCGCCGCCTCAAGGGCTCTGATCGTCCCTCACGCCTGCTCGCCCTCGATCATCTTTTGCAGGATGTGCTTGTAGCGCACCGGTCCGACGTCGATCGCCAGGATCACGGGGTCGACCGGGATCGTCGCCCCGTCGATGATCTCCTGCTGCGCCTCGATCACCGGCGCATCCTGCTCCTCGAACGCGAACCGGCGCGTCGTCGAGATCTTCTGCTGGATCTCCCGGTTCAGCTCGTCATCCGATGTCTGCACGTTGAACCGTACGGCCGTGAAGAAATAATGCGTGGTCCGGTCCGTCTCCGGCGTGAGCATGTGGATGGCGTGGTAACCGGTGCCGCTTTCCGGCACCGCGCCCGGATGGCAGATGCCGGTGAGCAGCCGCATGGTGCTCGGCGCCATCCAGCGCATGCTGGTGAACTTGTCGACGCGGTCCGGCCGCTGCGGCCACTGCGTCGCAAAGAGGCCGGGCGCCGCGACGCTGCTCGCGTGCCGGCCGACTACCACGTCGTCGCCGTCGAGCTCGACCGTGATGTCGGATTCGACCGTCTCCGAATTTCCCAAAATGCCGTCGTGCAGGTAGCTGGTGTGGCTGAGGTCGAGCAGGTTGTCGATGATCAGCTCGTAGTTGGCCTTGATCACCATCTTGTCGCGTTTGGTGGCGTGCAGCTCGGGAACGTTGTCGAGCACGCTGAAGTCCGGCACCTTGGCGTAGTCGGGCGCGTGTTCGCCCATCCAGATCCAGATCGCCTTGTGCTTCTCGGTCATCGGAAAGCTGCGCACACGCGCGCGCGCGGGAATGTTCTTCGTTCCGTGCGGATTGAGGACGCATGCGCCCGACGCGTCGAACTCGAGCCCGTGATAGGGACATTGGACGCAGTCGCCCTTGACGATCTTGCCCAGGCTCAAAGGCGCAAACCGGTGCGGACAGCGGTCGTGCAGCGCCGCCGGGCTTCCGTCGGCCTTGCGGTAGAGCACGACCGGCTCCTTGAGGATGGTGCGCGCGAGCAGCTGCCCGTCGGCGAGATCATCGGACCAGGCGGCGACGTACCATGCGTTGCGCAGAAACGTCCCGCTGACCATCTTGCGCCTGCTCTCGCGAAGCTCGGTCTCGTTCGCCACTGCGGCCGTCATCGCGTGCTCTCCATGCTGGTCCCGAAGGGCTGGTCCCGAAGGGCTGGGCCCGAAGGCAGAAGGAATTATCTTGCGGTACGTCGTGAGCGGTCAAGCCGGCGCGCCCTTGACACGGGAACACGCCATGAAACGATGCGCGGTTCATTGCGAGCGCGCGAAGCCATGATTGCAAATCGTCGCATTACGGCAAGGATCGTCTGCGTCGCAGTCGCCCTGTCGGCTGCATCGATCGGCGGCGCAGCCGCGCAAGACTATCCGACGCGGCCGATCCACTGGGTAATCGGATTTCCGGCCGGTGGACCGACCGACATCCTGGTGCGCCTCATGGGCGAATGGCTGCAGACCCGCCTCGGCCAGCCGGTGCTGGTCGAGAACAAGCCGGGGGCGGCGAGCAACATCGCGACCGAAGCGGTAGTGAATGCGCCACCCGACGGCTATACGCTCGGTTCGGTCACGTCCGCCAATGCGATCAACGCGACGGTCAACAAGCGCACCCTCACCTTCGATTTCCTCAAATCGCTCGCGCCGGTCGCCGGCATGGCGCAGGGGCCAAGCGTGATGGTGGTCAATCCGTCGGTGCCGGCCAAGAGCGTCGCCGAGTTCATCGCCTTTGCGAAGGCCAACCCGGGCAAGATCAACATGGGCTCGCCCGGCGTGGGATCGACCGGCCACCTCGCGGGCGAGCTCTTCAAGGCGACGGCAGGCGTCGATCTCGTCCACGTGCCCTATCGCGGCGCCGCACCCGCCATGACCGACCTGATCGGTGGCCAGATCCAGGTGGTTTTCGACTCGATGGTGACGACGCTGCCGCACGCGCAGTCGGGTCGCGTGCGCGCGCTCGCGGTGACGAGCGCGGCGAGATCGCCGGTGCTTCCAGACCTGCCGGCGATCGCCGAGACGATTCCGGGCTACGAGGCCATCATCTGGTTCGGCGTCGGCGTGCCGCGCGGCACGCCGGCCGAGATCGTTTCGCGGCTCAACCGCGAGATCAATGCGGGACTCGATTCTCCGAAGATGCGAACGCGCCTCATCGAGCTCGGCTCGACGCCGATCGCCGTCTCGCCCGAGGACTTCTGGCGCTTCTCGGCGGCCGAAACCGAGAAATGGGAGAAGGTGATCAAGCGCGCGGGCATCAAAGTGGATTGACGCCCGTCACTTCTGGCACACCGGGCAGAAATAGGTGGAGCGCCCGACCTGTACGATGCGCTTGACCGTGCCGCCGCATCCCGGCGTCACGCACCGTCTGCCCTCGCGGTCGTAGACGCGGAAGTGATGCTGGAAATCGCCGAGCTCGCCGTCGGTGCGGCGATGGTCGCGCAGCGAGGAGCCGCCCGCCTTGATCGCGTCCTGCAGCACGATCTTGATGGCATCGACCAGACGTTCAGCCCGCTCGTTGGGCGCGCCTGACCGGGTCGCGATCGTCGAGGCCATGCGCTTCGGAGACAGACGCGCCCGGTGCAGCGCCTCGCACACGTAGATATTGCCGAGCCCGGCGACGACCTTCTGGTCCGATAAAGCGGCCTTGAGGCTCGTCTTCTTTCCCTTGCAGGCGGCGGCCAGCATCGCGGCGTCGAAGGCGTTACCGAGCGGCTCCGGCCCGACCTCCTTCATGAGCGGATGCGCGTCGAGGTCGGGACGCGACACCAGCAGCATCAGGCCGAAGCGGCGCGGATCGTTGAAGATGACGCGCACGCCGGACGACATGTGGAAGACGACGTGATCGTGCGCACGCGCCTGCGAGCGCGGATGGTGGAATTCTCCCGGGATCTTCTCGGCGTCGTCCTTCGCCACGCGGAACGAGCCGGACATTCCGAGATGCATCATCAGGACGTCGCCCGAGGAGAGGTCGGCAAGGAGATATTTCGCGCGCCGGCCAACGCCGGTGACGACGCGGCCTTCGATGCGCTTGACGAAATCCTTCGGCAGCGGTTGGCGGAGATCGCCGCGCCGCGCTTCAACTTTGGTGATGCGCGCGCCTTCCATCACGGGCTGCAGCCCGCGGCGAACGGTTTCGACTTCGGGGAGCTCGGGCATGGTCGTGGAGCCATGCATAGCGGGTGGCAATACGCAAGGAAAGCCCGCGAACCCGGTCCTGCGGCCCACGTTAGCAACACGACGATGATCGAGAAAAAGACCAAGACCGCGCTCGACGAGACCCGGCTCCTCATTCTCGGCGCCAACATCCCGCGCACGGCGCATTAACCCTTTCTCGCGCCACGGCCTTTCACGTGGCATCGCGCGCGGCCGCGCGCTATGTTTGCCGTGCCATGAGCGAGCCCCGCCAGACCCATTTCGGCGCCCGGACCGTCGACCTTGCGGCGAAGCAGGGGCTGGTGGACGACGTTTTTCGCTCGGTCGCCCGCCGCTACGACCTCATGAACGATCTGATGTCGGGCGGCCTGCACCGCGCCTGGAAGGACGCGCTCGTCACCGCCGTCAATCCGCCGAAAGGCGACCGACCATTTGCAGTGATCGACGCGGCGGGCGGCACTGGCGACATCGCGTTCCGCTTGGTGGCGGCGGGCGGAGCCGACACCCGCGTGACGGTCTGTGACATCAATGCGGAGATGCTTGCGGTCGGGCGCGAGCGTGCGCTGGAACGCGGACTCGACGGCGCGGTGTCGTTCATCGACGGCAATGCCGAGGCGCTGCCGTTCTCGGACAAGAGCTTCGACGCCTATACGATCGCCTTCGGCATCCGCAACGTGCCGCGCATCGAGCGCGCGCTGGCGGAGGCCTATCGCGTGCTCAAGCCAGGCGCGCGCTTCCTGTGCCTGGAATTCTCCGCTGTCGACGTGCCCGGCCTCGACGCGCTCTACGATCTCTATTCGTTCAACGTCATCCCGGCGCTCGGGCGCACGGTTGCGGGCGACGCCGAGGCTTATCGCTACCTGGTGGAATCAATCCGCCGCTTTCCAAAGCCGCAAGTGTTCGCCGGCATGATTTCCAACGCCGGCTTCCGGCGCGTGAGCTTCCGCCCGCTCACCGGCGGCATCGTGGCGCTGCATTCGGGCTGGCGTTTGTGATCGCCGCGCTCGTCCATCTCACCCGGCTGGCGCGCGCGGGAGTCGTGTTCGCCCGCGAAGGCGTGCTCGGGCTCGTCGATCCAAAACCGCTTCCGCTGTCGGCGCAGATGCTTCTGCGTTGCGCTCGCCTGATCGAGCGCCCGTCGACCGGCAACACGGCCAACCGGCTGTCCACCGCACTGACCCGGCTCGGCCCGACCTATGTCAAGCTCGGCCAGTTCCTGGCGACGCGGCCCGATGTGGTCGGCGTGGCGCTCGCGCGCGATCTCGAAAGCCTGCAGGACAGGATGCCGCCGTTCTCGCAAGCAGAGGCGGAAGCGACCGTCGAGGCGGCGCTCGGCAAGCCGGTCACCAGCGTCTTCACATCATTCGGCCCGCCGGTCGCCGCCGCCTCGATCGCGCAGGTCCACCGCGCCGAGCTGGCGGGC
>WNFG01003930.1_pt1 | contig 12500 bp, 19 predicted proteins | sample 5400431 | NCBI WGS metagenome assembly WNFG01 (sample SAMN13153346, study PRJNA577476) | soil metagenome | isolation source: 120 cm saprolite under Douglas fir tree site 2 hole 3 replicate 2 | place: USA:California | collected 2015-04-18
ACCTCCGGGTACCGTCGCCGCAGCTTTTCGTACTTCTTCTTGATTCGCCTGTCCAGCCGCCTGTGTTCTGCCGGGCTGATCGGCTTTATCGGAATACCGTCCACCATCACGGCCTTGCGTTTTTTCTTCTTAGGCATGCGCGTCTCCCCGCACTGTGCTCTCGATACCCGAAGCGGGCGGCGGCGGACCATTTAGTTTGCGCTTGGAGTGGACCCCTTCGGTTTTTTTAGGCGTTTTCTTCTGGCGCTTGCTCCGGGGGAGAAACTGCACCAACGGCGGTTTCCCTTCCAGCTTGCGCTCACGTTCGACGCCGCGCATCAATTGACAGATTTCGTCGTTGGTCAGGGGTTCGTCGGAGAGCCAGACGTTGAATTCCTCCTCGAAGTAAGACTCATCGTTTTCTTCCAGTTTGCGCATTTCGAGCATGAATTGCAGGTTGATTATGGAACGACGACGTTCGAGACCAGCCATGGACTTGTGGTAGGTCTCCATGAAGAGTTTCGGAGATTTCTTCAGGCGCTGAACTCCCCGAACGGCTTCGTCAATACCATGGTTCACCAGATACAGTGCTTCATACAGATGTGCTTTCTCCATGACCAAACGTCCTTTCGGCGGCAAAGTGGCCGCAAGTTCGAAAGTTGATAGGTGCGTCGAGGCACAGGTCCCCAATACAGTCGAGAGCCGACGCGGTAGGGACAAACGAATTCAGTTTGACGGAACTACGGCGGAGGATGCGCGACGCGCAGAGGGATAGAGCGTGCGATGGAAACGAAACGTAGATGGGCGGGTTGCACCCAAGGAGTGAACCCGATACTTTCTATTGCAGCCATCGTTGCCTCTAATCCAGGCGACTTTGGTTAGGGGCGCGTCCGGTGTGCCAACACCGGCGCGTCCCATTTTCCAAAACACTATGCTTGAGCGTTCAAGCATGTGTCAAGTGCTTTCTCAAGGTTCTTTTTAGATGGCCGGTCGTGTATCTTTTTAGGTATCGTGAAAAAGAAGAACCCTCATGCCCAGGCACTCGGGAAGCTTGGCGGGACAAAGGGCGGCAAGGCACGCTCGGAAAAGCTGAGCCCCGAGCACCGACGAGAAATCGCCGCGAAAGCTGCCCGAGCCCGATGGGACAAGGCGCGAAATAGAAAAACGAGTTAGGCATTTCCGCGTGACAGGGAGCGATACGTCACTTAAACTTAGAGGGGTGAGCTGGAAAAGTACTTCATGACCCTGGACGTAAAACCCGAAATCGCCGCAGCACTGGAAGCCTTAGCTTCTGCCAAAGGGCTGTCTGTGGAAGACTACCTTGAGCAGCTCGTGGAAAATGAGCTACCGCTCAAGCTGGAAGATGCGACACGCTCAGAGGGCAGTGGCATGGTTTGGGAAAACGGGCTATTTGTCTACCGTACTGGCAGGCCGCTGCCATTGCGCGTAGTCGATGATGCTATCCGCCAAGTCCGCGAAGAAAGGGCGCAGCACATCCTGGGCAAGCATTCTTGAAGCGGTTCTTCGATAGCTCTGTTCTGGTTCCCGTCTTTTACGCTGACCATCCGCAGCACACACCTTCCACAAAATTATTCCTTGACGCAGGAAAGGACGACTTCTGCGCGCTCCGCACGCTTGGCGAGGTCTACGCTACGCTCACTGGCCTGCCACTTCGGCCCCGCATCACTGGGCCGGAGGGCATAGGCATCGTAAAGCAGATACGCGAAAGGCTCACCCTGATTACTCTCAGTGAGCAGGAATATGTTTCTGCTCTGGAGCTAGCTTCCTCTGGGACTATCGTTGGTGCAGCCGCCTATGACGCGCTGATTGGTCATTGCGCCCTGAAAGCGGGAGCGGATATTTTGCTGACCTGGAATGTGCGCGATTTTAACAGGCTCGGCTCTGCTGTCGCTCAACTCGTGAAAACGCCACTTGAACTGTAGTTGCGACGCTGAGAGGAGTCAAAGTCAATGGCAGAGCAGAAGCTTTCGCCACTGGCAGTATTCGATGCCCGAATAGTGCAAACGCCACTTCAGGGACTTCTTAGGAATATGGACAGTGAACTTGCGCGGCTTCTCAAGCAGGCGATGACATCGCACAATTCAGAAGCGGAGCGCAGATTGTCCCTCTTCTTGATTATGCTTCGCTTTACAAAGAACTCATACGAAGCTGCGAGCTTTCTCTGCTCGGACTCAGACGACGCCCCAAAACGTAAGACGGAGTTTGTGTTGATACTTCCGCCTACCAACCGCCAGCTTCTCGACTTGCTCTTCACGCTGGTGTTTATGCTGGACGAATTTCCGGTCCGTTCGATGGCTTACGAACTTTCTGGTTACCGCCAAGCGCGAGAAGAATACGACAAGTTCCAAGCAAGGTATGGCACGCATCCGAAGTGGCAAACACACTTGCTCACTTTGCGGGAATGGCTACCAACAATGGAGAAGTACTTCTCGATCACACTACAACAGAAGGCCGATCCCGCTCTGATTAAGTACTGGCGTGCTCCCTACAAGTTGATGCAAACGCCTACCAAGAGCCAACCGTTCATGGAGTTCCTAGAGAAGTGGCTGTACGGAGAGACGTCAGCACAAGCCCACTTGAATGCGGCGGGTCTGTTCACCGTTGCCGTATTTCTAATTTCCGATTTCGCACCAGACGACGAACAAAAAACAATCGCAGAAAGGAACTTCGAGAAATACAAATTCAGACATTTTTCGCGGACTCTGATAACGGTTTTGGCAATCGCGAGCGAAATCGACAATTTCTGCCAGCTTAAGAACCGAGAGACCTTGACCCGCCTGTGGGTACTGCTCGCCGGATATGCGGAGGAAGCGGACGACGTGTACAAGCTGCGATATCAGGCGATGCTGGCTTAGCTTTCGCGGGCAGACCCCATGGTCTTGCGGTCGGCAGAGCACCACAAGCGAAGGTCCTAGCCTCGGTGCTAGCCCGAAGACGACCGCAACGAATGTGTTTCTAACGGATGCAGAGTTTGCGCTCAACCCTTTCTAGTCAATAGCGGCGCTACACATTTTTGACCCCGCGAACGTCGTGCTAGACTCAATTTCTCCCAGGCATGAAACAAGCAAGAGCCATCGTACTAATTCTATTTGTTGGGGGTTGCTCTTTCTTCGTTGCTTATAGGCTCACGCACCCTCCGCAAACCCCCGGGCCCCAAACCACCCAACCTCAAGCGTCACTACAAACAACCGCTGCCAAGTGTGATCAAAGTCTCTGGCAATATGTCTACAATCCCGGCCGACTCCAAGTCTTGGACTCGTGCATTTCGGTAACCGGAACGGTGGATGAGGTCCGCAAAGAAGCGGACGGCGACGTCCACATCCTATTTCGCCTGGACCAGCAGTTTGAATCGCTCCTGAACGAGAAGAACATTTCCAGACAGCATGGAGACCTAATCCTCGAACCGATTTGCCAGGGCAAAGTAAGGCAGGCAGACGCAGCGGAACCCTGTAGCCGATACCCCGGCCCCTATTTTGAACTGGAGATCGGCCATCGCTATTTAGTCTCCGGTACCTATGTCCACGACGCGGATCACGGATGGAACGAATTGCACCCCGTAACCTCCATGCAATCCGTCGAATGATGCCCTGATCTTCCTAAACAGTGATTGACAGCCCCGAACACGGCGGTTAGGATTTCGACAACTTGATCCCTTGAGAATCCAGACGAAAAGAGGTCCGCGAAGATGAGCGATGCCGACAAACCCGTAAAGAAAGATTGGGACAAAGTGGACAGCATCATACGAAAGCAAGATGCCTCCATCTCACCTACTGGCCTCGCCAATAAACGTCCCATGGCGGCTATTGAGGAGTACACCGCGAATGCCAGAAGGGAAAAGCTCGATTTCATAGGGAGGTTCAAGTTAGGAGGAATCGAACGAAAGGCCGCTCTCGAAAAGATACAGAGTATGTATGATGCGCAACTGGAAGCGACCAAACACTCTTTGAAACGGGCGCTGGAAGTTGAGAAGGAAAGAGTAGACCTGATCGCAAAGAAATATATTTATGAAATTACAGAAGAATATCTGAGAGACATGAGCGCTTTCGGAATCCAGAATTATCAGGCGAGGGTCGAGACTCTTTTTAAGCTGAATGAAGAAACAGCGAGATTACTCAAGACAGCACAAGACCAGGATATTCCCGAAAGACTTCGCGAAAAGACTTTGGACGCCATTTTGGCAAAGCATGAAGAATTCTTCAAAAAGTTAACGACAGAAGAAATCACCTTGAAGTGACTCGAATGGTACCTTCACAGCCTCCGGCAGAGACGAAGGCGGAGCCTCCGCCAGAGACGAAGGCCGTTAGCCGTCTCAGGATATACCTCGTCAACCTGACTTCAAGGCGAGCCTCTAATCTGTTCATGCTGGCACTCGGGGTGGGCGTGATCGGCATTTGGTTTGATGTTCTGTTACCGTGGGTTCCTGTCCTCGTGGTCCTCTTGTATGGCCTGACCCTCTTCTACGCGACAACGTTCTTGTATGTTTCGCTTTCAGAAATGACGAGCAATTCTCCGTACTTTCTAGGGTTCCTGTTTTTCCTGTTCTCGATTTACAGATCCTTCTCCGCCTTCGAAACTTCTCACCTCACGACTTCCCAAGTCATTGGCCAACTTGGGTCGGCTCTTCTAGCAACTTTGGTTGGTTTGGCATTCAGGCAATTAATTTTTGCATACGCTCCGGGACAAGCCGACCAAGATGCGTTTTTCCGAACACTCGAAGAAGAGCTCCGTTCAAGCGCGACGCAATATAAGAAATCCCAGGCCGAACTTGTAGCACTTTTGCACGAATTCGTGGCTAGCCGTGAGCTACTTTTTACAGAGGAGGAGAAGGCATCGAAGCGTTTCGTGCAAAACATGGAAAAGACTGCGAAAGTTTTCGATAGTGCGTTCGAGAACTACCCCACTATGATCTCCACCGCATTGAGTGAAAGCGCCAAGGGCGTAACGAAACTAAGGAAGGCACTCGATGAATTGGCAGTCAGCGCCAAGGAGTTGAAACCGCCTCTTTTCAACGAAACAGCTCGTGAGGTGGACGCACTCAAAGTAGCGACGGCAGATTTGGCAAAGCACATTGGCGCCCTAGGCGAATCAATGACCGCCATCACCCAGTCTTCGGGCGCAGCGGCAAGTACATCGCTAGAAACGCTAAAGAAGATCGAGAGAGAGGTAAAGGCGGTTGATGCCATTCTTGAAGACTTCATAAATATAATGCGCAGCAAGATGGCCGCCTTTCGCTAATGGCCAGGACTGACATAGTCGGCTTCACCCTTGCGGAGATCGCCCTTGTCATATTGTTCGCGGTTCTCGTCCTTTTTCTCCCTCAAAAGGGGACACAGGAAAACGAGGTCCAAGCCCTCAAACAAAAGATCAAAAGCCTTGAAGAGAGCGAGTCCGCTCTAAAGCAACGGATTGCCTCTTTGGAAAAGGAAAGGCAACGGTTTCAATCGCCAAGAGCCGACTTGCGGTCCAAAGCTGTTCCGACGTGTTTCGAGATCGACAAGACTGACTGGCTTTTTTCCGTGATCATTCGTCGCAACGATGTATTTGAAATTTCCGGCAAGGAGATGTCACTTAGTGACATATTGAAAAGCTATGACTCTCAAATGAAAAGTGCTAAAGCGAAAGGATGCATGCATCGCATCCAAGTCTTCTATGACCCTGAAATCTCCATCACAGATTACGATACCGGGCTTCGTAGACTTGAAGCATGGTTTTCTACGGCAAAGAGAGGACGAGGTCAATAGGTGTGGCAAAAACTCAAACGCATTCTGCTCCGTGTATTTGCGCGGCGTAGTGCCTCACCGCCGACAAGAATTACTGGTCAAACGCCACTTGATAAAATCTTCGAAGAATTGCAAGCGCAATCAGAACAGCTAGTGAAGAAAAATGCGCTGAGGCGATAGACGCAAATGGACCGAGCCACGTTTCTGAGGGTTGTCAACAATTCCGAGCCGTTGCGGAACCTCCTCGCCACGAGCATCCAGGTCGGCGTCCGCCAAGTCCTCGGCTGGGAGATGAATCTGTCTGAGGCTAGGGATTTGGCCCGCGTTCACACGCTGTCTTCGGCCATTAACGAAATTAAAGAAAAGATTCATGTCCATGAAGGTCTTCAGGACCCAAAGCGGCGAGCCGAGCTCGCTATACATGAAACGATTGTTAGCGGATCGCAGGAGCAGCAACTTACGGTTCATCATTTGGATACGATAGTGAGGAGCCGGGAAGTCACATTGGCGCTTCAAAGTGGCAGGTCGTCTCTGAAGACGACCGTTTCAGACATATTGCGCCTGCAAAAGGAAATCTCCACATGGGGGAACGAATATCGGCGTTTTCTCCGGTCGGTGTATCGTTTGTATAGTCTTCGGCTCCGGGAGCTACAAGCGCTGAACCTGGGAACAACCCAGGCAAGGAAAGCCACTGCTGAACTGGATGATCTTTTCATGGACGCACTGGACCGTTCCCAGCGGTTACCATAGCTTTTTGATTGGCCCACTAGCGCTGCAAAGAAGTATTAAACCTATTTCAGTCACCGAACAAGACCGCTTCGGCCGGGTTCTTAAGCGCGGACAGGATATTCTCTGCGACCTTATCGATGAGTTTGCTTCCCCAAAACGGATCGCTCACGTCGTAATAGATCACGCGGACGTGTTTCACGTCGAACGGCACGTCGTTTTCGTTTGAGGAAACGAGAACGACGGGCTTCTTGAGCGCGTGAGCTAGTCCAAGTTCGTACAGTACGTTAGGATTGCGGTTCGTCAGTTCGGCCACGAGAACTCTAGCCGAGTTTATTCCCGCCCATATCTGGTCGATGATTTTCCCAGTTCCGTAGATATCATCGTCGGCTCTCTTCGCATTCAATCCAGCTTTCTTAATCGCAGGCTCGTAAATGCTTATGTAGTAGGAACCGAGGGGTTCAGCGAATGGCATCATTACGAAGCAGGTATCGCTGGACTGAACCGATACGCCCTTGCTCACTTTCTTGAGGTGTTCTTCGGCGCTTGCTCCCGTAGGCACAACTTCGGCGCTGTGCGTTATGTCAAGAACTCGCTGCTTTCCTGCCACCTCTTCGAGAAGCTCCGCATCTTTCAAGCTCTAAATGAATACCGAAACGAAGTCGTCTACGTTGTCTTGGGGTATATGCAGCGTGTCTCTGGCCGTGTTCCTGAGAAACGGCAAGTCCGGCAGATTTTCGCCGCGATAGTGCTTGTAAGCATCAGAGATTCCCGGCGCTTTTAGAACAGCTTCGCGCATGGCATTTCTTTTGTCGGTTGGATTTTGAGGTCTTACGATTCGGCGCACAAGGTCGGTAGGCTGTATCTTTCCGGGAGCTGTTCGCTGAAACAATCCATACTTCAAGGCAGAACTGATCTCTACGCCCAATTGCCCGGTGTACCCAAGACCAGCAAACCCTGCCGCCTCACGGTAGGTACATTCCTTACCAGCGTTCTGTTCGAGAACCGCTTCAGGAATTCTTAGACATTGAGAGATTGCGTGCTTTGGATACGCAAACTTCCTACCGCGAGCGCCACTAGTCTTCTTGCCGCTCTTCGGGTGTTTCTTGCGAGGTTTCTTTGCAGACGGTTCGGGCTTTTCGGACTTTGTGCTTTCGGCAGAATCGGGCATAGGTCTTCTCCGCTGCCGGAGATGGTACTGCAAATGTATAATACTATTCCAGTTTACATTAACAACGATGGCCTTGCGGCGGACAAATGGAAAGGGCCGAATCCGAAGGCCCGTCCTTGCGACGATCGACCCTTGGCGCGTCCTACTTCTTCACTTCGCAGACCGACAGGCAACCACCACTCCGCTTACCTTACGCGAAGCGTCCGCCGCCGGGCTCATAATTGAACACACGGTGAAAACATGAATCGCTTGGAAATGGCCGGTCTCATTGACGAACATGTGCCTGTTCTCGTGCAACGGGATGCGGGAGTGGAAGCACCTAGAAAGACTGCGGCAGCAGTTTGCAACCGATTATGCAGTCTCGCGCATCCTCCGGCTGACTCTGGATGAATATGTCATTGGAAAAGGTGGCGACAACCGATCGTTCTGCTATCGCGTGGAACGGGAGCTGGATGGCATCGGGCGGATTCTCGGTGCGACAGCCGATAAATTTGGGGTCTATTACGGTGAGAGAAAGAACGATCCTTCTCGCAGATATCAGCATACCCAGATGTGGGGCGATACACCCAAAGAGGCATTTGCCTCCGTCAAGAAGGCCATCGTTGATCTGCTCCAGGCAGCCGAAAAGGACCAAATGGACGCGGTCCGGGCCAGCAGGATCTCGCCGTTGTTCAAGGGCAAACTGCTCTTTCTGTATTTTCCGCAGAAATTTGCACCCATCTATTCCTTGCACCATCTGAGACATTTCGCAGCGGAGCTAAATTTGGCTGGCCCTTTTAAGGACGCGGTGGATATTCAGCGCGCCCTCATAACGTACCGTGCAAGCTAGCCTCAGCTTGCAAGCCAGCCTGAATGTCTCTACATGCGCTTTCTCTATGACATTTTTGGATATCCGCCGGAAGAGAAGGGAGGGGAGAAGCATCCTCCGGCGTTACCGCTGCTCGAGGACGCCGTTGAAGGCGCTGAGTTCCTAGCGCTGATGCCCGCTCTGTCAGGCGAAGAAGCGAGCAGCAGCGCGGCTAATGGCAGAAAACCTGATTATCTCAAGCGTCTGAAACAACTGGAACGTATCGGTGATCGCGGGGAGGCGATAGTCGTTGCGTTAGAAAGAAAGCGCCTGATGCGAGCTGGGAAGGCTCACCTTGCAAAAGAGGTTGATCGCGTTTCGGACAAAGACGATAGCCTTGGGTACGACATCCTCTCGTTCGAGGAAGACGGAACGGATCGGTTAATTGAGGTTAAGGCGACGAGCGGAAAAAATCTCGACCGAGGCTTTTACATCAGCAGCAATGAATTGAAGAAGGCGGCGGGGCTGGGAAATTACTACATTTATCTCGTGTTCTCGGCTTTAAGCAAAAAGCCGCGAGTCCTGCCGGTCAAGCATCCGGGCTTTAAAGGTAAGGACTTTGTGCTCGACCCGGTGGTGTTTCACGTGACTCTGCCGACAGGGGGAGGCAAACCATAGGCGGCGCGCCTCCGTCAGCGTAGCGAGTGGGTCAAAGTTCCGCAGAGCGACGCGCGGTGCGGTAGTGCGCACTCACAACGAGAACGCCTGCCGAACGTCAGGGACGCGCTGTCAGCCTGTGGCGAGAATCTCTCGACCACGTTCGCCCGTTGGGCCCGCGTACCCACCGTGTACCTCACTTGGGCAAATTCACTGTTTTTGGCGTTTTTCACGTCCTTAATAGTTCGATCCCCACCGCCCCTGCCAATCTTCTTTGCGGCAAATAATTTAACGCCAAACTTTAGTAACGTATTGGTTAACCGTAATGATTGGACTCCTCCAACCCTCAGGGAAGACCTGGCCTCACACCGCGAAGGCGTAACGCGCCAAAACTTTGCAAAGGACGTATGAGTGTTGCTTCGTACCTGTCGAACCTCGCCTCTCGCCTCGGCAATCGACATACGTCCATGAGCAGGACTGCCGCAGGCGTGAAGGTGCTTTACCAGTGGCGAGCTCCTGAAGGTCGCAGCGGGTAAGCAAGTAGACTTATGGCTGGAGGATTTTTTGCGACTTTGTGCTCTCTAGCTTCGGCGGGCGGCGGCGCACTCGATGACTCTAATGACTTCCTCTACTTCCATACTAGGCGATATGGGAGCACCAATTTCCCGTAGGAGCGGCGGAACGCGACCTCGTGAATCCTTCAGCCGTACACCACAAATGCCTTTCCCCAACTCGTGTGCGGCTCGAAGCTCCCAGTCGACCCAGTCGCGCCACGCTGTTCCGTTCCCGATCAAACAAATCACAACAGAAGCTCGATGGATCTTTTCGCGAATAACGCTCCTGACGTATGAGCTTCGTTCGCTATCCACTGGTTCCTGTAAGCTGTAATCGTATACGTCGATATCCAGCTTGGGGTTGCTCGCCATCAACCGGAAGCCCTGAACCTGCTGTCGGTCTTCCATGTGAAAACTAAGGAATACGCGTCGCTTCTTGGCATGGCCGGAGAGCCGGCCACGATATGCCTCTAGAAACTGCGTCAACGAATCGAATCCACGTTCCTGCAACAGAGTGCCAAGCGTCATGTCTCCACGAGCATGCACGTCGATACCGTACTGCCTCTCAATTGTCGCCACTAAGGTGTCGTCTCGTTTCGCGCGGAACACAGTGTCAACCTCTGTCATTCTTACTTGGGCCCTGGTGCGAATTTCCAGGACAAGATCCAATGCTCTCATTCATGGTCATAGTAATTCTCGTGTACTTTTGCAGACCATTTAACTAGCACTTCTCTCAGGCGGGTCTTCTCTTTTTGGGAAGACTTCCATGATGGCATGTCGTGAACGTAAAGGTCTGTCACCCCGTGATCAAAAATCCCGCCTGCTATGTTTTTTTCCCGGAGAACCAATAGGGGAGCCCCCAGTGAGAAAAGTATGCCTGCTTCCAATTGATTCCAGGGGGTCGGAAATGAGACTAGGCCCTTCTGGGCCACTGCAAGCAGAGTGCCTTTTTTCCAGGTTCCTTTATCGGTCTCAAATTGTGAAAAGCCCAGGATCAATCCGCCTGCGCAGTGTCTGGCTAGTGTCAACACTTCTGCCAATGGGGATTTCTGCGGATAGTCAGTCCGGCCCAGGGACCGCCATTCCAAACCGAGACGATTCAGCTCTCTCCATAGCATCCGGAGAACCTTATCCTGGCGTTCGCTGAGATGCGTAGGACAAGAACCAAAAACAGGGATTAACACGCTCAATCCTCCAGCGATTCGCCGTTCAGTCCCCCATCAATTCTTACCCGAAGCGTCGGCCTTCTCCTTGTGGGCATTCCGTCGAAGCCACTCAGCTCCTTCCCGTGAGATGAGAGATTCGACTTGTTCAACAAAGAATCGATTCGGATCTTCTTTACCGGCATACGGTCCGACCTTCGCGTCGTGCCAATGGATCTCATGATTCAAAGCGTCCCAAGTAGAACGAAAACTTAACCAGCTCTCGTGGAATCGAAAGAGTCCGGCAATGGCCGCGATAACTGTTACAGATGAAGACAAGATCGCCGTCAGAGTCTGGCCATACGTTTTGCAAAGCAAAACAACCGGACCGATGATTCCTGAGCCGGCCAGGACATAGACCGAGCATGCGTAGTAAAGACGCTTGTTCCAGATTGCCTTCGTGTCGTAATAATTGAGAATCGTGGCGTAACGACCGTCCCGATAGCTCCGAAACTCCTCGTCTGTCATCAACGTGCACCTTTTCGATATTTTGCGGCAAGCTGATCCATTGTTTGGACGATGTTCTGGATATCCCACGGCACGCGGGGCCACTTCTCCAGAGGAGCCGGATAGAATTTGATTCGCCCATCATCGTATAGCCATACGCCCATGATGGGCTTCCCCAAGGCTACTGTCTTATTGAGTTCCCACTCTACCCAAGGGCTAGTGTACGTCGTTGGTCCATAGAGGCATACGGTCAGGGTCGCTAACTTTATTTGTTCCGTAATTCCCCGGCCAATGTAATCGGCATTCCTGCTATCAAAAGGTTCTTTAATCGAGTAGTCGTCAAACTCCAGATCAAACCGTTCGTTCTTGGCCTGTCCGCGAAATAAATTGACAAGGTTTAGGTCCTCACTGACGAAACTCAAGAATGCTCGAATCGCCATTCTGGGCCTCCTTGGCCGGGATTCTACCACTGAACCACCAATCCGGACTGATAACTGGAACTTGTAGTCAAAATATGTTAATTAGCTGCTTATATATAGAGGTTTAGCAACAATGGCGAACTTTTTGACAAGAGTCGAACTCCATTCGGCGAACTACGACGACTATGAAACTCTCCATGCTCAAATGGAACAGAGGGGCTACGCCCGCACAATAGTCGGAAGTGATGGGGTCACGTACCAATTGCCCACGGGAACGTATGTAATGAGGGACACCAACATTTCGTTGCAGGATGCTCTCAACAGAGCAGAGCAAGCAGCCAATGCGACTGGCAAGAGTAGTTCGATCATCGTCGGCGACTGGACTGCGGCCACATGGCGAGGTTTAGCGGCCGTCTAAGTCCGGAAGCTGTGTCCAAAAAAACTGTGCCATCTTAGGGGTTCACCCCAAAAACTGGGAACAAATCGGGAACAAATTGGGAACAAACTACCGATGAACAGGGGTGAAACAGGTAGACCAACATGTACGTAAGTCATTGAGAAGCAAAGACGGGCCCATTCAAAGTTGGGCTCATAACCCGAAGGTCGTCAGTTCAAATCTGCCCCCCGCAACCAATTCGTGATCCACAAGGCCGGAATCCTGGATTCCGGCCTTTTTCGTGCAACGGCCGGCGGGCGATTTTTCTGGGCTAAGCTGCTTACACCTACGGTTTCTTTGGCTTCTTCGAGTACAGGAACGCCATTTGCACGCGCATGCTCCAGGGGGAAAACCGCTTGCGCGCGGAAGTCCACGCGCCTA
>WNFG01003937.1_pt1 | contig 12494 bp, 10 predicted proteins | sample 5400431 | NCBI WGS metagenome assembly WNFG01 (sample SAMN13153346, study PRJNA577476) | soil metagenome | isolation source: 120 cm saprolite under Douglas fir tree site 2 hole 3 replicate 2 | place: USA:California | collected 2015-04-18
TCACCGTCGAGCCCGCGGTGCCGAACGGCACGTTTCCGCCAGTGTGGTCTCCGTGATAGTGGGTGTTGATGACGAAGCGCACGGGCTTGTCGGTAATTTTCAATTCCTTCAGCGCGGCCTGGATTTTTTCCGCCAGCGGGGCGAACTGATCGTCCACGATGACGATGCCGTCTTCGCCCACGGAAGCGGCGATGTTGCCGCCCTGGCCTTCCACCATGTAGATGTTGCCGGAAACCTTGGTCACTTTGATTTGGACCTTGGAAAAGTCCTGCTGCTGCGCTGCCGCAGGCTGCTCGTAACAGGGGGGGTGGGCGTGTTATGGTTAACTAGAAATCCCACCAAGGATTTCTATCCCGAGCGACCATCGGGAGCCGAGGGACCTCTCTTCTCGGACCGCTTCCTCTCCCTCGAACGGCCAACGTCATGGAAACATTTATCCAGTCTGCCCGTCCTACCCGTTGAGCGGGGGTGGCGCTATGGCTGGAAACTTCCAACAGGATCTTCGGGGCGGGTTGCGGATGCTCAGGAAAAGCCCCGGGTTTACGTTTGTGGCGGTGCTGTCGCTGGCGCTGGGCATCGGGGCGAACACCGCCATTTTCACCATTATCAACGCCGTCTTTCTCCACCCGTTGCCGGTCGAGGAGCCTTCGCGCCTGGCGGAGATGTATACTCGCGACACCCAAACGATCGATGCGGATCCCACCCGCCAGCTCACCGGCACCTCGCTGCCCAACTACGAGGACTACCGCGACCAGAACACCGTTTTCTCCGGCCTGGCGACCGTCACCTTTCCCATCCCGCTGAATTGGGGCGGCCAAGCCGAGCCACAACAATTGAATGCCTCGCTGGTGAGCGGGAACTTCTTCGACGTGCTGGGCGTGAAGGCCTATCGCGGCCGCACGTTCATCGCCGACGGAGACAAGAAGCTCGGCGCGAACGCGGAAGCGGTGTTGAGCTACAGCCTGTGGGCGCGCCGATTCGGTTCCGACGACAAGTTCATCGGCCAAACCATCACGCTGAACGGCACGCCGTATACGGTCGTCGGCGTTGCGCCGCAGGGCTTTAAGGGTATCGTCTCCCTCGGCCGCCCCGACTTGCTCTGGATTCCCATCACCATGCGCGACTATGTGCTGACCGGGCAACTCAAGGAAATCGAAAATCACCGGCGCTTCCGCTGGCTCTCCATCGTCGGCCGCCTGAAACCAGGAGTCAACATTTCGGAAGCGCAGGCAGCGATGAAAACCACCGCCGCTGGACTCGAGAAAGAATATCCCCGCGACAACAAGGGCCGCACCGTCGAACTCTACTCGTTGAACGAATCGGCGCTGGGCATCAATCAGCGGCGGCAATTCTCTCTTGCGGGCGGCGTGCTGATGGGCGTGGTCGGCTTGGTGCTCCTCATCGCTTGCGTCAACCTGGCCAACCTGCTGCTCGCGCAAGCCGCGAAGCGCGAAAAAGAATTGAGCATTCGCGCCGCCATGGGCGCCGGGCGGCTGCGATTGGTCCGCCAGCTTTTGACGGAAAGCGCCGTGCTTTCGTTGCTCGGCGGTTTGGCTGGACTGGTTGTCGCCTACTGGGGGCGCAACGTATTGTGGTCTTTCCGGCCCCCGTTTCTGCTAGATGGCTCGATCGATCTTTCCTTCGATGCCCGCGTGCTCGGATTCACTTTGCTTATCTCCCTGGTGACCGGCTTGGTCTTTGGAATCATTCCGGCGATCAAGGCTTCCGGCACGGACATCAACGAGATTTTGAAAACCGGTGGCCGCGGCGGCGCGCTGGGCTGGACCCACAACCGACTGCGCGGCTTGTTGGTGATTTCGGAAATCGCATTGGCGCTGGTGGCGCTGGTGGGATCGGGGCTGTTCCTTCGCAGCATGCAGAACGCCCAGCGCTTCAATCCAGGATTCGAGTCGCAGAATTTGCTTCAAATGTTTTTCGACCTCGGTGCGCTCCGTTATGATGCCGATCACGGGCAACAGTTTTTCCGCGACGTCATCGAGCGCGCGAAATCCGTTCCCGGCGTCGTGAACGCTTCGGTGTCCTCCAACGGTGTGTTCGGAGGCGGCTTCGCGGGCACCATCTTTCGCGAAGGCGAGCAGACCGACCCCAACAATCGCGGGACGCTGGTTAATTTTGACAACGTGACGCCCGGCCATTTTGAAACCATGCGCATTCCGCTTTTGAGCGGCCGCGACTTCACGGACTTTGACCGCGAAAACACCACCCCCGTGGTCGTCATCAACGAGACCATGGCCAAAATGATGTGGCCCGGCCAGGAACCACTTGGAAAGCGCTTCTCGATTGTGACCGAACCAAAGCTGTACCAGGTGGTGGGCGTTGTGGGGACCGCGGTCATCGCTCAGATCGGGGAAGATCCCCAACCTATTGCGTATGTCCCGATGCGGCAGCGATACTCCCCTGGGGCCGCGCTCGTCGTGCGCACCAGCGGAAATCCCGAACCGCTTCTCGGGGCCGTGCGCAAGCAAGTCGAGCAGATTGACAAGAATCTGGTGTTCACCAATGGCCAGACCGTGCAACAAATTCTAGGGCAAGGGCTGTGGCCCGCGCGCATGGGCGCGGCTTTGCTCGGCCTCTTCGGCGCGCTCGCGCTGATTCTTGCTTCGATTGGAATTTATGGCGTGCTGGCCTATTCGGTGGCGCAGCGAACGAGCGAAATCGGGCTGCGCATGGCGCTGGGCGCGCAACCGCGTCAGGTACTGAGGTTGGTGCTCAAACAGGGCATGCTCCTGGCGATTATTGGCGCGGCGGTGGGGGTATTGGTGGCGTTGCCGATTGCGCGTTTGGCGTCCGGCCTGCTCTACGGTGTGAGCGCCACGGATCCTCTTATTTATGCGGGCATCACGCTACTGCTGATGAGCGTGGCGCTGCTGGCTTGCTACCTTCCCGCGCGGCGCGCCACGCGCATTGATCCGCTCGTCGCACTGCGCGTGGAGTAGCGGCGGTAGCGTCGCACGCGAAAGAAAATGGGCGGCCTTCGTCTCGCGCGACCACGAGCGACGAGCGCGCTACGCATGGACTGGTGGCAGCCGAATGTGGCTTAGCCGCCGTTGCGCGCCACGCAAAGGAACGCCCGTTTTTTTTCGCGGCATCTCCATTGACATTGACACGGAGCCGCAACCAGCATACCTTTCGGCACCGATGAAATTATTCGTCGAGCGCCGATGAAAAATAAACTTCTGGCCGCGGCAGCCGTGGCCGCAACGATTGCCGTTGCCGCATCGCTGCTTGCCGGCGCTCAAGTGCTGCCGCTGCCGGCGCTGGTTTCCATTTTTCTGCGCTGGCTGGCGATCTTAATTATCTCCGCGCATGCAACTTCGCGGCGTTCGCTGACGGCTTGGATTTTCGTCGGCCTTCTCGCGGGCGCGGAGCTGGGCCACGATTGGCCCGCGGTTGCCATCAACCTGCAGCTTCTCGGCACGATTTTTCTGCGGCTCATCAAGGTCATCATCGCGCCGCTGCTGTTCGGCGTTCTCGTTGTTGGCATCGCCGGGCATTCCGACCTTAAGAAAGTTGGCCGCCTCGGCGTCAAATCGCTCATCTATTTCGAAGTCGTCTCCTCGCTGGCCATGCTCATCGGCTACGCGGCCATTCACCTGAGCCGCGCCGGAGAAGGCGTGCACCTGCCACCGTCCTCAGCCGCGCAATCCCTCAACGTTGCGCCGCACACGGCCACGCAAATGATCACCGACATTTTTCCGGAGAACATCGCGAAATCCGTTGCCGAAGGCCAGGTGCTGCAGATTGTTATTTTCAGCGTCTTGTTTGCCATGGGGCTGGCCCTTGTTCCCGAAGCAAAGCGGCGCCCGATGCTGGCCTTTACCGAAAGCCTTTCGGAAACCATGTTCAAGTTCACAAACATAGTGATGTATGCTGCGCCGCTCGGCGTCTTTGGCGCGGTGGCGTACACCGTCGGCCACTTGGGCGTGGGCGTTCTTCTTCCGCTTTTCAAGCTGCTCGCGACAATGTACGTCGCGCTCGCGTTTTTCATCGTCTGCGTGTTGCTGCCGATCCTATTGTGGGCGCGCATTCCGCTCAAGCGTTTTATCAACGCCGTCGCGGAGCCGGTCACCGTCGGATTTGCGACTGCGAGCTCGGAGGCGACTCTACCGCGCGCGATCGAGCAAATGGAATTTTTCGGTGTGCCGCGCGAAATCGTCGCGTTCGTTCTTCCCACTGGATACAGCTTTAATATGGACGGCGCGAGCCTCTATCAATCTCTGGCGTTGTTTTTCGTGGTGCAGGCCGCGGGACTGCACCTGAGTAGCGGCCAGCAAGCGTTGATGATTTTGACGCTGATGATCAGCAGCAAAGGAACCGCGGGAGTGGCGCGCGGTTCGCTGCTGATTGTTTTCGGGGCGGCGACTTCGTTTCACTTGCCGATGGAGCCACTTTTTCTTTTGTTCGCCATCGATCAGCTTATGGATATGGGGCGAACTGCGGTCACCGTACTCGGCAATTGCGTCGCGTGCGTTGTCATTGCTCGCTGGGAGGGTGAATTTCCTGCGAAGGTCGCTGCTTCCGGCTAGCTGGAGCTACTGGGTGTGAGGTTGCAGTTGAGGTTGGAAGAAAAGCGGCGGCAAGCCGCCGCACTCCAAAGCGCCCGGCTCCTCACCTATCGACTGCAAGTGATGTATATTGCCGTGCGCACACCGAGGAGGGTCTCCCAATGGAACTTTGGTCACGACGAAAATTTTTTCTAGCTTCGCTGGCGGGCAGCGCGGTTGCCAGCGTGGGCAAATTGTTTGGAGGTGCGCGTTCGAACGGCGGCGGTGGGCCGGCTATTGCAAGCCTTGCGGCAGCGGCGCAGGGGAAGCGGCCGCTGATTATTTCGAGCGTCAATGGGCTGCACGCGCTTGGCGCGGGCATGGACATTCTCAAGAAAGGTGGCGACACGCTGGACGCCGTCGTTGCGGCGGTTACCATCGTCGAGGACGACCCGAATGACGATTCGGTGGGCTACGGCGGATTGCCTAATGAAGAAGGGGAAGTGGAGCTGGATGCCAGCGTGATGCACGGGCCGACGCACCGGGCCGGCTCGGTGGCGGGCGTTCGGCGCATCAAGAACGTTTCGCGGCTGGCAAAAACGGTGATGGAAAAGACCAATCACGTAATGATCGTGGGGGACGGGGCGCGGCGCTTTGCCGTGGCCGAAGGATTCGAGGAGATGAACCTGCTCACCGAGCACTCGCGGAAAATCTGGTTGGCGTGGAAAGCGAAGTCGTCGTTTAATTGGCGGCCAGGAATTGATTCGCCGGAGTGGAAAGAGCATCTTTCCGCAATTTTCGATGGCGATGAAAAACGGATTGCTTACGCGGAACGCGTTATCGCGCATCCGCCTACCGGCACGATTCCTTGCATGGCGGTGGATTCGAAAGGAGACATGTCCGCCACTACCACGACTTCCGGTTTGTCGTGGAAAATTCCGGGGCGCGTGGGGGACTCGCCGATAATCGGCGCGGGCTGCTGCGTGGACAATGAGGTGGGGGCGGCGGGCTCGACGGGCAAGGGCGAGGAAAACATCAAGATTTCCGGCGGGCATACGATTATCGAAATGATGCGGCAAGGTAAATCGCCGACGGATGCGTGCCTCGAAGCCATGGGACGCGTGGCGCGGAACTATAACAACGACAAGAAGAAGCTGGGGACGTTTCACATTTACTTCTACGCGATCAACAAGGACGGAGTGCACGGGGCGGCTTCGCTGTGGCGCAATGGGTATGAAGCAAGCAAGCAGGCGTCGTACGCGGTGCACGACGGAAGCGAGGCGCGGCTGGCTGCGTGCACGCCGTTCTTTGATGCGGTTGGCGGGGACCAGTAGTCGACCATGGAATAGTGAGTAGCCGGGGCGGCAAAAAATACCTTACACAGAGTTCACGGAGGGCACAGAGGCCACAGAGCGGAAACAAAGGGCGGAAACAATTCCAAGGTATTTTGCGGACACGACACTCGAATTAACAACGAGAATTCTCAGGAGCCCAAACTTCCGGGCGGGCTATTTTCTTTTTTCCATTTTCTATATTCTGAATTCATGGACCAGGCCAACATTCTGATCATCGGCGGCGGCGTCATCGGCTGCGCCATCGCCAACGCCGTTTCAAGACGCTGGCAGGATGTATTTCTGGTCGAGAAATTTCCCAAGCTTGGTATGGCTACCAGCACGCGCAACAGTGGTGTGAATCACTCCGGAATCTACTACCCGAAGAATTCCTTGAAGGCGCGGCACTGCGTCGAGGGCAATCGCCTCACTTACGAATTTTGCGCGAAGCACAACGTGCCGTATCGGCACTGCGGGAAGCTCGTGGTGGCGGTGGATGCGCACGAAGAAGGCGATCTGATTGCGTTGAAGAAGCGCGGGGAAGAGAACGGGGTCGAAGGGCTTTGCTTGATCGGCGCTGACGAAATCCGGAAGCGAGAGCCGCACATCAAGGGGGTCGCCGCGCTGGACGTTCCTTCGACGGGAATTGTTTCCGCGGAAGAACTGGTTCACGCGTACGGGCGCGTGGCAACGAATCAGGGGGCGAACATTGTTACGCACGCGGAGGTGGTTTCGCTCGAGCCTTCCGGCAAGAGCATTCGCGTTGGCTTGCGCATCGGCGATGAAGAGGACGCGCAGAACGAAACCATTGAGGCGCGATGCGTGGTCAATGCGGCAGGACTCTTCGCGGATGAAGTGGCGGCGATGCTGGGGAATCATTCGTGGAGAATTTATCCGGTGCGGGGGGAGTACTGCGAGGTGCGGGGGCCGCGGTCATCGCTGATCAACAATCTTGTTTATCCGCTGCCGCACAGCGATGGATTGAGCCTCGGCGTGCATTTTACGAAAACACTTTGGGGGACGTTTCTGCTGGGGCCGACGGCGACCTACGTCGAGGGGAAAGACAATTACGAGAAGGGCCGGTTGCCGATTGCGGAGTTCGCTCACAGCGCGAAAACGCTTTTGCCGGAAATTGAGGAGGAGGACTTGCAGCTTGGGTATTCGGGGCTGCGGCCAAAACTCGCTGCTCCGGACCACAAGGGAATCGTTGATTTCGTGATTACGCGCGACGCGGCGGTGCCGCAGGCGATTCACCTTGTGGGCATGGAATCGCCTGGGCTTACGGCTGCGCCTTCGGTGGCAGAGTATGTTGCAAAGATGGTTGCGGAAGTTCTTGGGTAGGATTATTCGACAACAATTCGCAGAAACTTTTTCTTTCCGACACGTACTTCGTACGAGGCAGGTTTGTTCAGGTCGATCTTGCAAGTGGGGTCCTTTACTGTGGAGCCATTTATCTCGAACCCCCCTTGCTTGATAACGCGCTCAGCATCAGACGTCGACGGCACTTCTTCCATCAACGCTAAGAGTTTGGACCATTTTTCAACACCGCTCGGGAGGGAAAGCGTGATTCGCTCTTCGATGTCGCGAACCTTTGGGAAGATGACGAACAATCCTCCAGGTACGCGCTGCAATCGGATTTCTTTCATATCTGCGGGCGCTTGGCGGTCACGAAACACGCGATTGAACTCTACCGCGGTACTTGTGCCGATGCTGATGGGCGAACTAGGGTCACCGCTAGTAACATCGCCAGAACTGGAGGCGTGGAAATCGTCAACAATTTGTCTCGCGAGATCTTCTTTGGCTTGCTTGGGATGCAATTCGCCAGACTCCACTCTTTTCTTCAGTGCCGCGATTTCTTGCGGCGTGCGGTCGGTGACGAGTTCGTAGTACGACCACATAAGTTCGTCGGGGATGGACATTATTTTGCCGAACATTTCGGCTGGTGGTTCGGTGATGCCGACGTAGTTGCCGAGGCTCTTGGACATTTTGCGCTGGCCGTCGAGGCCGACGAGAATCGGCATGGTCAGAATGGCCTGCCCAGGCAAGCCATATTCGCGCTGGATTTCGCGGTGGACCAGCAAATTGAATTTTTGCTCGGTGGCGCCCAGCTCGACGTCGGACTGTAGTTTTACGGCATCAATCGCTGTGAGCAGAGGGTACAGAAGCTCATGGACGGAAATGGGCTGGCCTTTGTCCAGCCGCGAGTTAAAGTCTTCACGTTCCAGCATGCGTGCGAGGCGATAGTGGGAACAGAGCCGAACAACGTCTTCGGCCGACATTTTGCTCAGCCATTCACTGTTGTAGCGGACTTCGGTTTTTTCTTTATCGAGTATCTTGAAAACTTGGGCGAGATAGGTTTTGGCGTTGGCGTCGACTTGCTCGCGCGTGAGCGGAGGGCGGGTTTCGGATTGTCCCGTGGGGTCGCCGATCATCGCGGAGAAATCGCCGATCAGGAAAACGGCCGAATGGCCCAGATCCTGAAAGTGTTTGAGCTTGCGCAAGACCACGGTGTGGCCCAGGTGAAGATCGGGAGCCGTGGGGTCCACGCCAAGATAAACGCGCAGGGGTTTGCCGGTTTTCAGAGAGTTTTCGAGTTTAGCTTTGAGTTCGGCCTCAGGAATGACTTCAGCGACACCTTTTTTTAGGTAGGCGAGTTGTTCTTCGACGGGTTTGAAATTCGCATGTGCCATTGTAAGTTTTTCAGTTCGCGCGAAGCACGCGGCGGCCTTCGATTCTGTATTTTCCTTCGAGAACCATTCGAACGGCTTGGGAATAGATGCGATGCTCCTCCCTCAGAATTTTCTCGGAGAGGGAAGCTTCGGTGTCTTCATCGAGGACGGGGACAGTGGCCTGCAAAATGATGGGCCCCGCGTCGAGGTTCTCGTCGACGAAGTGGACGGTGCAGCCCGCGAACTTCACGCCGTATTCGAGGGCCTGGCGCTGCGATTCGAGGCCGGGGAAGGACGGGAGCAGCGAGGGATGAATATTCAGGATGCGATTCGGGAATTTGGCGACAAAAAAAGGAGAGAGCAGGCGCATGTAGCCGGCGAGGCAGATGAGGTCAACTTTGTGTTCGTCGAGGACGGCGGCAACCTGGCGGTCGTAGGTTTCGCGCTCGAGGCCTTTCGAGGGGATCACGCGTGTGTTGATACCGCGCGATTGCGCGCGCCGGGTGCCGGGGGCGCCTTCGCGATTGCTGATGACGACGGCGATTTCCGCGTTGGGGATGCGGCCGGCGGAGATGCTTTCCGCGAGCGCCTCGAAGTTCGAGCCGCGGCCGCTTAAGAGGACGCCGATGCGTTTGCTCATAAACGAAAAACGTTAGCATAAGCGGGGGAATCGGCAAAACCGGCTGGAGTTGAAAGTTGAAAGTCCGGAGACAAGAGCACAGCCAGGATTGGCTGTGCTACACGAGTTCCAGTGGCGATCAACTCGCGCGGTGTGGAGGCCTAGATGCGCTAGAATACCGGATTCGGTGGAAGCCACTTCAATCGGAGAAGAGATAACTATGATCAACAGGAGGAAACGCGAGCTTGCGCGCTTCGGAACTTTATTTGTAATTGCGTTTGCGTTTGCCTTCAGCGCAATTCCGGTTGATGCACAGCGGGTTGAGGGGCGGGACCCGGCGGAGCCGGCGCAGGCGAAACCTCAGCCAAAGCTGATGGCGCGGCCGGCGGGAGGCGTGGCGCGCGCGTCGGTGGATGAGAAATCGATGGCGGCGCTGATCGGGAAGCTGGTGGGGTGCGGGACGCGGTTGACGCTTTCTTCGTGGACGGATGCGAACCGGGGAGTCGGTTGCGGGCGGGATGCGATCGTGGCGCGATTGAAGGAGATTGCGAAAGATTCCGGGGGGAAATTGCAGGTGGTGGTGGACAAGTTCGAATCGACTTCGGAGCGAACTTCGGGGAAACCGATGCCGCTGGAGAACGTTTACGCGATTCTTCCGGGAAGCGATGCGAAGCTGGCGAAGACGATTTTCATTGTGTCCGGACATTTTGATTCGCGGCCATCGAATGTGATGGATCCGGAGGCGGATGCTCCGGGGGCGGATGATGATGGCTCAGGCGTGGCGGTGAGCGTGGAGTGCGCGCGGCTGCTGAGCAAGGCGGGGGCGGAGGGGCGCGGGGCGTATCGCGCTACGATACTTTTCGCGGCGGTTTCCGGCGAAGAGCAGGGGCTGCTGGGAAGCTCGCATCTGGTGGACTGGGTGAAACAGCAGGGGTACACGGTGGGCGGAATGCTGGACGACGATATTGTGGGCGCGGATCCCGCCGCCGGGGCACCGCATCGCGTGCGGTTGTTTTCGGGAAATGGCGAAATCGATGACGCGGATTCGCCTTCGCGGGAATTGGCGCGGGCGGTGGAAGAGATTGACGGGCGCGCAGCGATTCGAATGATTTTCCGCGTGGACCGGTATGGACGCGGCGGAGACCACTATCCGTTTTATAAGGCGGGGTTGCCGGCGGTGCGATTTACGGAGCCGCTGGAAGACTACAATCACCAGCATCAAACGCCGCGGACGGAGAATGGGATTGAATACGGCGATTTCGAAAAATATTTGAACTTTACGTTTATGGGCGACGTGGCGCGGGACAATGCGGAAGCGCTGCGGCAATTGGCGCTGGCTCCGGCGCCGCCGACGAATGCCAAGCTGACTGGCGCGGTGACACCGGACGCGAAAGTGTCCTGGTCGGCTGATGAGGATGCGGAGCGGACGGGGTTCGAGATTCTGTGGCGCGAGACGAGCGAGGCGCGCTGGCAGGTGTATGAGTTCGTAGCTGCGCCGGGCGAGACGGTGCTAAAAGGCGTTTCGACGGACAATCATTTTTTTGCGGTGCGCGCTGTGGGCAAGAACGGCGCGCGCTCGATTGCGGTGCCCACGGAAATGGAGCGACGGCCTCCGCCGCTACCTAGTGCGCCGAAACAGTAACTCCAAACTGTCTGGTACGAAGGATTCTTGTGAAATTGCGCCTTGCCGAGTAGGGGCGCAGCATGCTGCGCCCCTACATCGGAGGATGGGGCCGCGACGATGGCGGGTCAGGGCTTGGGCGGCGCGGCGACCGGTTGGGCGAAGGTGATGAAGTGGCCGCCGGGGTCCTGGACGCTGAATTCGCGCATGCCGTAGAAAGCGGTGCGGACGGGCATGACGATTTTCACGTCTTTCATGGCGGCGAGGACGGCGTCGAGGTTGTCGACCTCCATGTAAAGATAGGTGGGACCTTTTCCGGCGGTAGCGGCAACTTCTTTCGGCGCATCTTTTTCCACGCTAGCGTAGGTCTGGTACATCGCTTCGGCAGTGCCTTTCTGAAAAGTGACAAAACCGAGTTTGTTGCCGTCGGGGACTTCGATGGTTTTGGCGAAGCCGAGGCGATCGACCCAGAAGGGGACGACGGGCTCGATGTCCTTGACGAGCAGGACCGGGGTGATGCGTTTGACGTTCATGGGCGTTTTCTCCTGAGATGGAATGGCTTGCCGGGAAGCGCAAGCGAAAAATAACGCGAAAGCGGTGAGGGCAAAGGCGAAGTGGCGCATGGCGCAGATGCTCCTTGACGAGACAGGTAGTCTCATTTAGACTAGTTGAGGATAGCGAGTACGGAATGCGAAGTCAAGGAGATTTTTATGGGTGCGACGGCAAGGCGATTGGGGGACTTGATTTCGATCGGGCCGGCGATGCTGCGGGATTTTGAATTGCTGGGGATTCGCACCGTGGCGCAACTGGCGCGGCAGAATCCGCGGCGGATGTATGAAAAACTGGGGAAGGTGGCGCGGCAGCACCAGGATATTTGCGTGCTGGACACATTTTGCGCGGCAGTGGCGCAGGCGAAAAATCCGCGGCTGTCGGCGGAGCAATGCCAATGGTGGTATTGGAGCAGGAAGCGGAAGACGGGAAAGAAATGAAGAGAGAAGATAACGCAGAGACGCGGAGGACGCGGAGATTCGCCGAAAAACCGAGGAGACGCGCCGCCCGAGCGAAGAAATTAGCGCTGACGACGCCGGATCTGGTTTTGCTGAGCTTGCTGGCGGAGCGGCCGATGCATGGTTATCAGGCGAATCTCGAACTCGAGAGGCGCGAAATACGAGATTGGGCGAACTTATCGCGACCCCAGGTGTATTACTCACTGGAGAAATTGGCCCACGCGGGACTGATCCGAGGTTCAGAAACGACCGCGCCTGCGGCGGGGCCGGAGCGCAGCACGTTTGAAACGACAGCGAAAGGCCGCGCGTCACTGGCGGGGGCGCTAGAGCGTGAAGAGTGGACGAATCGGCGCGAGCGTCCGCCGTTCTTGACATGGATTGCGCTTTCCTGGCAGGCACGGCCGGGAGTTTTCGAGTTGCAATTGGAGCGGCGGCGAGAGTTTCTGAAGAAGGAAATAGCACGAGAGAAGGAAGTGCTTGCGAGCATCCTGGAAGAAGTGGGGCATCCGTATCACGAAGCTGTGTGGATGGTGAGTTTCGTCATAGAACAATTCAAGGCGGAGCAGCGATGGCTGAACAAACTGAAGCGCGAATTGCCACTGCGTAGGCCGGCAGAGAAGCCGAGCTATGCGATGAGCGCGCCTGTTTAGACCGTCCTCGTTGCCGGCGCCATCCCGCCTATTCGCCCGGCGGTGTGGTGAGCAGGCCATTTCTCAAAGCAGACACGCCGTGAGTTCTTTGC
>WNFG01014541.1_pt1 | contig 12489 bp, 17 predicted proteins | sample 5400431 | NCBI WGS metagenome assembly WNFG01 (sample SAMN13153346, study PRJNA577476) | soil metagenome | isolation source: 120 cm saprolite under Douglas fir tree site 2 hole 3 replicate 2 | place: USA:California | collected 2015-04-18
GTCCCCTCGTGCTCCCGCACGGGATTTGTGCGTATTCCCTATGTTCTTCATGTACACTATATTCAATCTGCTCCTTGCAGGTCAGTCGAGCGAGACCGAGAAGCACGCAAAAGGCACAGACGTGATCGTTCCACTTCCGTTTCATATTCATCGACAGATAGTGAAGAGGAACGGAGGCGTCGTGAAAGAAAAGAACGCAAGCGGGCGCGCAAAGAAAGGGATAGGCGAAAGCGGCGACATCGACGTTCACAAAGTGCTTCGGATGATGAGGCTCGTGGGCGTCATCGTGATACTAGGAGGAGACGCAGTCGGTCGACAAGCCGAGAACATCGCAAAACTCGGTCACGAACACCAAGCCCGCGCCGCGCGGAGTCAAGTAATGAAGATGAATGGGTGGAAAAACCTGCACCTTCTGGCTCCTTTGTGCCCGCAGTCCCTACTATCCCGACGCTGAACATTTCCCCGCCATCAATTGCCCGGAGCGCCCAAAGAAGTACTCTCAACGATGACGCGTCTGACGACGAAGTTGGCCCACAGCCAGCACTAGCACCTTCGACTACCAAGAAACTCGATGAACGCGCTTACGGTGCACCGTCGCATGAACGCGGTGCGTATGCGCAAGGAGAACCAGGTCATCAGCGCCGAGGAAAAACGGGGAATATTGAAATTGCAGCAGGAGGAGAAACAGAGACGCGAGGCTATTCTGAGGGAGGAGTTTCAAGAACTTTTAACAGATCGGCTCAAGGGAACGGAAGGCACCAAAACCTCATAGATCATTCCGAGGTTCACGACTACTGTTTCATACCATACTGTGCTGTCTGCTTGGGTTCACTTTAAATAAAATTGTCCCTAGGGGACTTTGGCGTGCATAGGCGAGTCGTGACAGGTAGGCAAAGTAGATAATATTAGAAATTATGGTACAAGGGCGACAGCACCCGAATAACGCGCAGGTGGGGCCATCACAGCTCCTGATGAGTGGATTTGCTGCTCAAGCCGACAAGCTCGACATCGAAGACCAAGGCCGAGTTGGGTGGAATCACGGACCCAAATCCGCGTGGTCCTAAATTATGAGGTGTTAGAGCAAACAGTCAATATATAGACACATTATTCAAACCATAAGCCAAGTCAGAAGGGATGGTGAGAGTGCGCTTTTCACCGACGCACATCCCGACAAGGCCCTCATCCCAACCTTTGATAACTTGTCCAACGCCGACTAGAAGGGAGAGGGTATTAAAAAGATAGGGAAAAAAGGATCGGAGAAACTGGCCGCACGTGTCAGTGGCAAAGGTTGGCCGCGGTCATAGCTACAGTATGTTTCGCTTTGTTCAGAAGGCGTGTAAAAGCGAACAAGGGACTAGGCATCGTACCTCGAGTCGAATTTGTTGCCATTGGAGAATAGCGTCCCCGTCTGTGTGCAGGAGAAGGGGGGATTTTTAGCCACATCGACACACGCAACATGCAGACAGAACAAAACGCACATAATCAACTTTGATCGGGTCACCCTTCTGTGCTTTGACGGCGCAGTCCGACGGCATATACGTAGTCTTGATATCTAGCTCCTTCGGTGGGGAAGACTGCTGCTGCGCAGACACGAGCAGACCGAAAGTAAAAACGGATATCCACTGTAAGAGCTGCATCGTTACTGTACGAGCAACGTCCAAGTCAAGTGATCAAGTCAAGTGGATTTCCCGTGGTCTTCGGCCCGTGGTCTCCGGCCCGTGAAGCTTTCTTTCTGCTTTTGGGGATTATTTGTCAGCGATGCAACTGTACAGTTTTTAGCACCGCGTAACCCTATTGAAGCCTATTCTCCATTTCCATCCATCGTCGAGCGCAAGCTGCACTGCACCGAAGCGGATTCTTTATAATGGTGCGTAACAGGTTCTTGTTATGGTTCTTGTCGATGTGATGCTCAATTTCCGCGTTCTCGTTCTGCTAGCCTTCTCAAAAATCATTCCGCACAAAGCGTATCCTGTCCAAAGCTTCACGTCAGAACCGGTAGGACCTACTTTTTGATTGTGGTCGAGCAGTTTCTTAGGTTCGAATGCAGGCCCATCCCCCAATGGTTCCGTTTAAAGACTGACACCAAGATCCAAGTGCGTTGTTGAGTTAATATGAATGGGTTACTAAAACTGATATTTACTGACGAATTAGTACAATGCCAAACGCCGTCATTGGAGACGCACGAAACTGAACATATGATGATTGTATGGGGGAGTTGGTCAATTCATGGCAGATGACAATTACCTCGTCTTCTCAGTAATGTATATTCTGAGGGAGCTTCCTCCCTCATATCGGCAATCCTTATGAGATGGCTAGCCAAATTTCTGTGCTGGCAGACAGAGAACCCGGGGCTGTTCATTGGGAATGAACAAGGTTACCATTACCCCACCAGTGCTTAATGTGCCTGCTTAGAATCTACCTTGTATTCCAGTCCAAAAAAGCGAGTCTCTCATTCTTGACTCGAGTACATGTACAGAGAGATGGTAACTACAGTTGGCGAAAGTTGGGATAGCCTGTGTGTGTGTGTGTTAGCTTGCCGAATGCCAGGTGAACGGTCTTTTCGCACGGTGAAGCCGAAGGCTCGAAGCGTGACTGAATTCTCGAACTGCGACCGCGACCACAATGGCGGATGTACCAACGCTAAGCATCACACTTTTGGGCGCGGGCCAAGAAGTCGGAAGGTCATGCTGCGTGCTTCAATACCGAGATATCACCATCGTTTTGGATGCCGGTGTACATCCTGCCCATACAGGAATGGCCTCTCTGCCCTTCATTGATGAGCTAGACTGGAGTACGGTAGACGCAATACTCATTACTCAGTGCGCTTCCTTTCATGTTTTGAGTCGGGAACAGAGCCTCCAACATTCGTTCAGCTTCCACCTAGATCATGCGGCAGCCTTGACATATATCACGGAAAAGGTGCGGGAAGGGTTGCACTCAACGATATCCGCTCAACTCCTCGTTCGTTTAGACAAATTTCAGAGAGGGAAAAGGCAAAATTTACATGACTCATCCAACGAAAGCGCTTCACAAGTTTATGATGCAGGACTTCGTTCGGATGAGGTATGTTGCCGATGCATGTCTTTCTTCACGGACACTTATGTTGTCGTTTCCAGCAATTCATCGACCGACGCTCTGATCTCACCCCTTGACTTGTCAATGTCTATCTCTTCCATCATCCCCGTCTCCGTTCACCAGCTGATCACTCCCTGCCCCGGTGTGACCTTTACACCATACCACGCAGGACACGTTCTTGGGGCATGCATGTACATGATTGACATCGCCGGCCTCAAAGTTCTCTACACAGGTGATTATTCTCGCGAGGAGGATCGCCATCTCGTAAAGGCCGAGATTCCTCCCGTACATCCGGACGTGCTTATCGTCGAGAGTACTTACGGTGTGCAGTCTCTCGAGGGGCGTGAGGAAAAGGAGCTGCGCTTCACGAACCTAGTGCACTCTATAATTCGTCGGGGAGGACATGTGTTACTTCCTACGTTTGCGTTGGGGCGTGCTCAGGAGCTTTTGCTCATCCTGGACGAGTATTGGAAGAAGCACCCTGACCTGCACAATGTTCCTATCTATTATGCGTCAAGCCTCGCGCGCAAGTGTATGGCTGTGTACCAAACGTACATTCATACTATGAATTCGAACATCCGATCAAGGTTTGCAAGAAGAGACAATCCATTTGTCTTCAAGTACGTTTCTTAATTCCTCATCTCGTCATGTCGTGTTCAGTCATTGTCAGACATATCTCCAACGTCCCTCAAGCTCGCGGTTGGGAGCGCAAAATAGCCGAGGGGCCCCCTTGTGTCGTCCTAGCTAGTCCAGGGATGTTGCAATCAGGTACAAGTAGAGAGCTCTTTGAACTCTGGGCTCCGGACTCTCGAAATGGCCTCATTGTCACGGGTTACTCCGTGGAAGGCACGCCAGCACGGGTGAGTCATCCTTCATTTTGGAAGCTTCTGGTAGTGTGGAGTTTTGAGGACGCAGAGGTATTTTCGTTGTATATATATGCGAAGCAATGGATGTCATTCTCCCATCGCGTGTGATTCCTGAGTCTTCTACCTGTTTGATGAGAGGTGCAATTGAAGGCTTACTGATCACCTCTCACAAATAGGAAATCATGAATGAACCGGACGAGATAGTTGGAATGAAGGGTAATGCCATCCCGCGCAAGATTTCCGTGGAGTATATCTCGTTCAGCGCACACGTCGACTACTCACAAAACTCCGAGTTCATCGACTTGATCAAGGCCCCTCACATTGTACGTTCTTCCAACTTTCTTCTTACCTCGTCCCCTTGACGTACATCGTAGGTCCTTGTGCATGGCGAACAAACGGCCATGGGTCGCCTTAGGGCTGCGCTGCAGGCAAAGTATAAAAACCGGGACGAAGATGTTAAGATCCACTCGCCCCGCAACCTCGAGACGTTGAATCTCACCTTCCGCCCCGAACAAGTTGCCAAAGTAATTGGCAGCCTAGCTGCCAAGCCTCCTCAGACAAACGACGTCCTCTCTGGCTTGCTTGTGTCGAAGGACTACTCATACACGTTGTTGGACCCTCGCGACTTGCGAGACTTTGCCGGTCTTTCGACGTGCGTTGTGACGCAACGTCAGAAAATAGCCATTGGCGTCGGATGGGCTTTAGTGAGATGGCATTTGGAGGGTATGTATGGCAGTATTGAAGAGGGAATGGATCAAGATGAGATTCCAACAATGCGGGTATGTTCCTTTGCCGCTGGTCCTACCAAGACGGAATTGACATGCTGAGTGTCGCATCAGGTAATGAGTGCGGTCGATGTGAAACAGACCGCTGAAAATGAACTTACGCTGGAATGGGATTCAAGCGCCGCAAACGACATGATTGCTGATTCAACTCTGGCAATCATCACGGAAATTGACAAGAGTCCAGCGTCAGCAAAATGTATGATCCCTTGAAACTACGCGTCTATAAGTGTGATCCTGATCATGATACCTAGTAACGGCTGGAACACAAACACGTCGACATGAGCACGAACATCACCCGCACTCGGATCACGATTACACGCACAACCCGATGACACGTATTCAGCGGCTTGGCCTGTTCCTTGAAGCGCACTTTGGCGAGGTTGAATACCACATGCCAGACGAGGATCCAGAGACCGAACAAGAGGAAGGGACATCCCACGGCGAGCCATCGTTCTTGATCCAATTGGATGATGCCGAGGCTCGAATCAATCTGCTTTCTATGGTACGCCTTTCCTTTCCATATCGTACTTTTTACCCCGCTTATGTCATGATGCGCAGATGGTCGATAGCAGCAGTGAGGCACTACGGAGACGCGTCGAGGCAGTCCTCGAGATGGCAGTATCGACAGTAAGCTCACTGAGCGAGTCATTCGCGTCCGGCGCTCCCGAGGAGTTCACGAGCAGCCGTATTCACAAACAGAAAGCAGATGTTTCCCCATCAGATGGGGCGTCGCAAGCCGTGGTCGATCATGAGAGTCCATCTTCGGGAGTCGAAACTCAACGACCGCATGATTGATATGACAGTCTATGACAATCCTGTCACTGTTGAGATGGGAATGATACTGTAGATACACTATACTGTTCTAGTAAATTCAAAATCAATAAAACCGGCAAGTCCCAGAGGGAAAACAGTGTACGCGGTACGTTGCTCGACGTTGCGAACGGTCTGGGCGCTTTATTCCTTTTTCCCTTAATTTTCTTCGAATCCTCGGACATCGTCCGTTGCGACGCGGGCGTCCATGTTTCGCAGCCCCGCATCCTCACCACGCTCGCTTGTACCACCATCGTGGGGTCCCGGGTCGATATGAGCTTTGAGCAGGCGTTGGAAGCAGAGGAAACGATGGTAATTAAGGAGGGGATTGACGTTGACAGTCTGGGAGTAGATTCGGCGCCATCTCTGAAATATCTTTCTTCCTCTTCCCCTTTGTCCCCATCTGTCCCCTCTTCTCGTCCCCAGAGTATGCTTCCTCCCCAAGCTAAAAACTCCCTTTCCCCCACCCCCCGAGCACCCTCTGCTTCAACCTCTGCCTCATCTTCCTCCAACGATCTGTTTTATGACGCTGAAGAGCCCGATTACCAAACCAAGCGCCGCTCAATGTACAGGTCCCAGGGAACCGCGAGTAGTCCAGATCTTGCTACCCTCGTCCGCAAGGCGAAACAACGTGCGAGCATATTACCCCTCGGTAACAATAAGGACAAGCGCCACGACGTTGCACCGCCATTACCCGCAAGTCCGCACGCGCCGCCAAACCCGGCTCCGCGACACCGTCAACGGTCCTCGACTTCATCCTCTGGACATACCATGCCAGCCACCACTCCAGCAACCATGCAAAAAGGCAAGTTACCGAAGCCCGGCCCATCCACCAGTCTTTCCAGCGGCGCAGAATTGGTACCCACCATTTCAAGTCGTGACGACGGGAGTGCAAAGGCAAGTTTTCGAGGCTTATCCCGCCCATGAGGGTACTAATAGTAGCTTAGAACTCGAAATCTTCGGTTCGACAAAAGACGAGTGCATTCATAGGCAGGATGCTCAACCCAAATCGCGAACGCTCAGTACGTTTGTTGTATCGTTTCTTAGGTCCTCGACGTAACCCACCCTCCTGCAGAAGACCGATGCGTCGTCTCCGTCGAAACGAATGGCACAAACAACTCCACCCGTGCCTCCATTACCCGCATCTCCAACCGTCGACGTTTTCCCGATGTCTCCCCGACTAGGCCCCATTCTCCCGGCACCGGACATGTCGAAACCTCTTCCTCCTCTTCAAACTGAAGCTACGGCCAGCGGTAAGAGTGTTATGTATACCCATACTCTACGCGTAGTCATCGAGTGTGGTCTTTTTAGGGCTGTCTCCCCGGCCCCCCTCCCCTGGAAAGACCAGCCCCGCTTATGGTGCCCTGATGCCGGTTAGGGCAGCGGGCCACGGTAAAAGACGGAGCATGTCTGTTGGTGAAGTTGACCACATGAAAACCCCGAGTTCCTCTTTAACACCTGTAATACCTCCAAGCGCGCACGAGAAACGCAGTGAAGAATTACTGGGCTGGGACTCCACTATGCGTGGCATTCTCTCTGACTTCAAGGGAGAACTCTCACAGTTTGATCAAGATACCACCGTGGCGACGAACTCACTTGGACTTCGTGTGACAACGGGGTCTTCTCAACAACACGCTAGATCGCGCATCCGGAGTGCTCATCCGAGCTCTTCTGCTTCTACACAACCAGACATCCGACAAGCGACATCATCTCCACCCCCCACGATAAAACCGAATCCGACTATCGTTGCATATGCACCAGACGCCGATGAAACGGGCGTACGCCGGGGAAGCATAGACACTCCAGACGGAATCGTGTCACCCCGCTCTCCTCAGCTCCTTTCCGGGTCTACCATACGTGCATCGTCGTATTCGCAACGACCTTTCCCTGGCGCAGGTACCCGTCCATTAGGCCCGCGCAGTGCATCAAGTATGCACCCATCATCAGAAGCCCGTGGCCGCCTTTTAGCGCATCCTCGTCCTACAGCGTTCAACTCAGAACCATCGTTACTACCGACTAGTGCAAATACAGTCACCTCACCTCGTTCTGCTCTCTCGCAACAAGACCTTTCTACGAGCCTGAGTCAACAATTCCGCCAGTTAACATCTAAATCGGGACTTGCAGACCCCGAAGAGCTCGAGGCCTGCGGCAAGGAATGCGCGAAGCGTGTCTGGGAGGAAGATGAGGAATTTTTGGCAAAGGAGAGGATTGCCGAGTGGCTCGGTGGAATGTGGGTTTCGTTAGCTGACAAGATGGCTATCGGCTGACATCTGCGTACAGCGGTCGGGTGAAGAAGTGCGCGCTGCGGCACTACATGGATAACTTTGATTTCTCAGGATTAAGACTTGACCTTGCCTTCCGGTAAGACTTTAACATTTGTCTGCTGACTTGGATTTAACCACATCGTTATAGGCGTTTGTGTGCTAAGTTATACCTCAAGGCGGAGACCCAGCAAGTGGATCGAATCCTGGAAGAATTTTCTAGACGCTACTGGGATTGTAATCCAGGCAGTCTATTCGGCAACCCAGGTGGGCTTCCGTTTTGTATAGTTGCACTGACTCCCACTTACGACGTTCCACAGGTGTTGTCCACGCAGTGGCTTACTCGCTCCTTCTTTTGAACACGGATTTACACGTCGCTGATCTCACAAACCGCATGTCACGCAACCAGTTTGTGCGCAACACCCTCTTCACAATTCAAATGCAACTCCGACCCAATCGCTCTGTTCAAAATTCCTCCTCGGACCTTGTGAACAGCGAACGGGACGGAGATAGCGTGCGCGGACCTGGAGACGAAGGGAATGACCTTGGCGCAAGCACAGTACGACCGCAAGCCAAGCGTAGTGACAGCATTACGAGTTGGAATAGCATTTCTCGTGATGCTGCCCTTGCCAACCTCTTTGTCGCGTCTCCGGCTGTTGGGAATAATGCTCCTCTGCCGAATGATAGTACTGCGTCTGTGCCAGCGTCAACGACCAGTGCCACAGAGGCGAAGACGCCAAGTACTCTTGTGTCGTCCGTCGTCTACGACAGGAATTGGGAAAGTGATATGGAGAGCCTGCTCAAGGTGCGGTGTACTCTAATAAGTTATCAACCAGACTTATGATTTTGTAGGACATGTACAATGCCATCAAGAGTCAGCAGGTTCTGCAGCCACTCAACGCGCGAACGTCAACGTCATCCTTAGCTCCTACTGCCCCGTTGATGCGTAATCGCAGCTTACGCGTACAGCAAGATCGTCTGACAACGCTCAAGCGTGGCAGCATTCGCGGTATCCAGTCCATTCTTGGGGCGCCGAATGGCATGAGTCCGTACAGTAGCAACAGCAGCGTCGATGGACGTGCTAGTCCTGCTCCAAGCTACGCTACGTCCGCTCAAGAAGTGCGTACATAGTAACTTATTGTTTGAAAATAACTTAATAATGCTACGACAGAATCTCCAAGGCTCTACGATGTCCTTCTTAACGCCTGCCTTGGGCTTTGCCTCCAATCTATCATATACAATCATACGTGAGACGCAGGAGGACGATGATCGGAGTGAGCACAGCGACGATTCAGCAGACACCACGATCAGCATCACCGATGAAGAACTGGCACTGCTCGGTCCCCCATGGGCCAAGGAAGGAATGCTATGCCGTAAGCAGTATAACGAGTCCACGGGAAAGCGAGCGAAGAGCAAGGCTTGGATGGATGTCTTCGTTGTCATCCAGAAAGGGGAGCTCAATATGTTCACCTTCGGCAACCACGCGGTTGACGGTCAACGTGCCGTTGGCGGTGGAAATTGGCTGGTGTGTTTGAAACTTCATTTGTCGACAATGAGGCACGGGCGTTATTAACACACGTTCGCAGGAAACCGCCAATCACGTTGGCTCCTTGCAACTTTCCCATTCGCTGGCTCACGCTCTACCTCCACCGGGCTATAATCGACAGCGCCCATTTTGCATGGTATTGACGCTCGCGAGTGGTGCAGTATACTTCTTCCAGGCGGGTACAGAGGAGCTCGTCAATGAGTGGGTACAGACATGCAACTACTGGTCGGCGCGGCAAAGCAAGGAACCGCTCGCTGGTGGCGTCTCTAACATGGAATACGGTTGGAACCGTGTGAGCGACGTGCTGCAGCCCGGGCGAGCCGCGTCGGATGACGAGTCCGTGCGTATACGTGACTTCACGGACACTGCTAGCGTCCGTAGCGTCCGTAGCAACCACAGTCGGTTCAGCCGCAAAGACGTCGCAGCGACCATGCGCATCGGCTCACCACGGTCTGACCGCACAAATATCACAGAATGGAAACCCCCTCTCGCGCCTTCTGTAGCGAGCACGCATGACGAAGAGGCACAACTAGAGGCACTCAAAAAGCATGTTGCGTCGCTCACGCAAGAGTTACAGGAGCACAATGAGCTGCGAGGACCAATGATGGCGCTGGTACGTATTTCCTACTCTACCCCTCCTTACCACTCTTTACTTGGCTCTAACGCATTACACACCACGTTCTCACTCAGTACCCCTCACGCTCGCAGAGTGCAGCAAAAGCACTCAGTAACTGGGAAAGAAAGTCGCAGTACTTGCTTGCCGAACACGTCAAGTACGAATTATATGTCGATTCGTTGCAGGCAGCCATGACGCTGCGGTTCAAGAAACGCGGCGAGAAAGCGTTGGAAGCTGCGTTGCGTACTGATGCCGCCCAGGGCACCTCTAACGCCAAGTACAAAGAAGGCGCGATTCCGAAGACTATACATGAGATTGACGAACGATTGCCTGCTGTTGTTGGATCGCCTCCAACTTCGAGCATGCGTCATCGTCGAGAGCTTGCGCAGGCGGGCGCCGGAAGCGATACCTGACTTCTACTTAATACAAGATTTTACAGTAATTTCCCCCCCCCCACTATTTATGTATGATTCGCCGTATATTATGTTGGTTGGTTGATTGGTTGGTTTGTGACTTATATACCACTTGCTGATGATACACAAACACATGTTATATCTTGTTTCGGTGATGCAAATTGATCGACTCGTGAAGGTAGTGAGACATAAAAGGCGAAAGATATGGGACCATACACCGTACAACGTGAGAGAGGTCAAGAGAGGTTGCCCAGAGTTGCGCATAATAAGTGAGCAATTTCTATAGTATCCAATTAGCTAGTTAACAACGTTAGTCGTACACCATCATCTGGCTCTCCTGCAGAATGGGTGACAAGCGTACAGGGTCCGAAAACGGCGACCCTCTCTAACATAGTATGACAAAAAGGAGGAAAGGGATACGAGGGAGGAGAACAACATGGAGGTGTCAGTGCGTGCATGAGAAGTAAGAAAGAGCAAATGGAAACTTGACAGCGCCCGTCACACATGGCGGTGTAAAGCAAGCATGAAAATTACTGTGCTCATGTGCCTGTGCCCTCGGCCACTTTGCGTACAAAGGTTCCAGGCCCATCCGCAGAAGTCCGTCTTTGCCGCTTAAGGGCCAAGGATCCAGCGACAGTTGCGCCTGCACCCATCCGGCTACCGGGAGACATGCGAGAACCCGGAAGCGCGAGAGGCGTGTTGCTCGTCGTCGATGAACGTGGTCGTGTTGAAGATGAAGCTAGCTTGGGTAGTACAGAGTTCTTGCGGGCACCTGCGCTCGGCGCCCCCGAAGCCCGGTTCCTGAAAGATAAGAAAAGACAGCCGAAATCAGCAATCCGCCACAGATACAGGACACGAGAGATATGGAATACCGCTTCTTAATCACATCCGTCTTGAGAGATAGCGGTCGGACTACTCCGTGCAGTTTCTGTCAATCAGCCGAGTCGAGTTAGCTGAGTTTGGTATCTGTAGATAAGGAGACCCACATAAAACAGCCCGCAAGCGTTGCCTAGGGTAACTAATGTTCAGCCCTGTACGTGCAGATCATACCCCGCAAATCCACTTACACAAAGGTTGCCCCTCCGGATCCCTCCGCCACAATGGCGTGTTCGTCGTTTGGCAGTTCGTGCAAACTGTTGGCACTGTTTCCCCATCTTCAGACTTGGGACCTCCCCCCTTTACTACAGAGGTAAGGTCAGGAGTACTTGTCGAGGAGCGCAGCTGGGCCGTTGGTGGTAGGTCAGAACCTGCTGTCGACTTCTTCCGCGCAATTGCAGAGCGCACAGCGGCGTCCTGGATTCGCTTCGTTGACGCGATCTTGCGAACTCCTTGACGGTTGGACGAACCCTCGGCAGATGGGGGAGTGGATGCGTTGGAGGCATCGCGAGGTTCGGGGGCTGCCGCTGCGCTCGATGCGAACCCGTTGCCCCACCCATCACTCGAAGGACTAGGGTGGAGGCTTGAAAAACCGTTCTCCCCGTGCTCCACCGGTAAGATTTGGGTAGGGTCCACGTGCGTAAAGGGTTGATGCGATAGGTTCGTTGCGTCAACGCCATTAGTATACATGACGCCGATCATGTTCGGGTATTCCAAGCTTCCTTCATCCACCCCCGTCAAATTCAAGCGCGCATAGCTCTCTGCTACGGCGGCGGATGCTGCCACCGCAGCAGCAGACAGACCGTCATCGGATCCCAGTGGTGGGCTTGTGTGCGGTGAGTATGGGGTTGTCGATAAGGTGGAGTGTGGGTTTTCATGATATGGTGGAACATGTCGGGAGCCGTCAATAGAGGTCAAGATGGGAGGATAATCGTGAGGGAGGGGATGGGAGGCATGCAAGTCAAAAAACCCGTCGTAACCGGGGACCGCGAAGTTAAATGGTGTTGAGGGAAATGAGCCATTGGACGATTGATGAGAGTGTGAAAACCGTTGAAGGACATCTGGCGATTCAACTAATGGGCTGGAGGTATGGACACTAGGTGGGTCAGCACGAAGCATGCTTTCAGCATGGGGAGCATCAGCAGGGCGTTTGGTTCCTATAAGAGATTCGGGCAACCGTGGTCGACCATTAACCTGATGTCTTCCTAATATGCCAGCCGAGATTCCCTCCTTTGAGACCG
>WNFG01003942.1_pt1 | contig 12486 bp, 12 predicted proteins | sample 5400431 | NCBI WGS metagenome assembly WNFG01 (sample SAMN13153346, study PRJNA577476) | soil metagenome | isolation source: 120 cm saprolite under Douglas fir tree site 2 hole 3 replicate 2 | place: USA:California | collected 2015-04-18
GGGGCGCAGCGGCGCGCGCACCGGAGGCCGCGCCCGAAGCTGCGGTCAGGAAGTCGCCGATGGCGACCAGCAGGCTCAGCGAGAGCCCTCCCGGCCGGCAAGTCCGACTCCGAGGCCGACGGCGCCCAGCGCCGCGATCGCGAGCAGCACCGCGACCTCCTGGCCGAGAAGGGGTGGGCCCGAGGTCGCGCCAAACCGCGCCACGCCCACGAAAGCGACACCCGCGCCGGCGAACATCACCGGCAGCCCGGTGAGCGCCGCCGTCAGCTCCCGCTTCCACGCCGCGATGAACCCGCCGAGCGCAGTCAATCCCGCGGCGACGAACAGGACCGACACCAGCGTGACGCTCATCGCCGGCCCTCGCGCTCGTCTCGGGGGCGTTCGCGGCGCCACGCGAGAGCGGCCCCGACCAGGGCCGCGAGCACCAGGCCGCCGACGGCGTCGGTGGCCAATGCATCGTGTGCGAACAGCAGGCGCGCGACGGTCATCGTGTTGAACGGACCGTCATAGAAGGTCGCGTGCGCGAAGCGGCCGCGAAACGCCGCATAGGCGAGGCCCACCAGCAAGAGCGCGGCGCCCACGGCGCCGACCTGACGCCACAGGCCGCCGGCCGCCAGCTCGACCGAGCGGTAATCAGGCCGCGCCACCAGCAGGGCACATCCGAGGTAGCAGACCAGCACGACGATGGCCGCGAAGCCGGCCGAGAGGGACGCGTAGATGCCCGCGACGCCAAGCGCAATGGCTCCCAGCGCCAGCCCGCGCCGCCAGTGCCCAGGCATGAATGCGAGCAGAATGCCGCCCACGCCCGCCAGTCCAGCGGACACGTAGAAGCCGATCGCGTGGAGGGAGTCCAAGTCTGAGCCGGCTACTCGACGGAGGCGCCGGTGACAGCGCGCCAAGCGTAGAAGAGCCCGGTCCCGGCGATCCCGACCAGCCCGGCGGCGGCAACGAGGCCGCCCAAGGTCGGCTTCACGGTGGTCAGGGCATAGCTGTAGGCCGCCAGGATCCCGAGCAGCGGCACCGCGAGCAGGAGGGCCGCCATGCGGGGTGCCTCGATCCCGCGCAGTCGCCTCGAAAGGGGAGCCACTGCGGCAGTATCGCAGAGCGGGGATCAGGAGCCGTCGAGGACAGCCTTGAGCTGGGGGATCGAGATGTTGCCGCCGGTCAAGATCATGGCGACGCGCTTGCCTGCCAGCCGGTCCTTGATCGCCAGCGCAGCCGCCAGGGACGAGGCGCCTGCTCCTTCCACCAGGATCCGGTTGCGGGCGAGCAGAAATCGAACCGCCTCCGAGATCGCCTCCTCGGAAACCAGGACGAAGTCGTCGAGCAGCCGGCGCAGGATCCGCTGCGGCAGCTCGAACGGGGTCCGGGTGGCCAGGCCTTCGGCCCACGTGCTCGTGGTCGAATCCACCGGTTTGCCGGCCCGCCACGAAAGGTAGGCCGACGGCGCCTTCTCCGCCTGAACCCCGATGACGACGATCTCCGGGTTCACCGCTTTCGCGACGATGCAGGCGCCGGCCGCGCCGCTGCCGCCTCCGATCGGGACGATGACGACGTCGATGTGCGGCTCTTCGCTCAAGATCTCGAGCGTGTGCGTACCGACACCGGCGATCAGCAGCGGCTCGTTTCCCGAGTGGATGTACCGGTAGCCGTTGCCGGCGGCGAGCTGCTCGCAGGCGACGCGCGCCTCGTCGAAGTCGGCACCGACGAGATTCACTGTCGCCCCCAGCGCTTTCATCGCCTCGACCTTGGCCGCGTTTGAGTTCTCCGGGGCGCAGATGATCGCCTTGACCCCAAAGAGTCTGGCCGCGTACGCGACCGACTGGCCGTGGTTTCCGGTCGAAGCAGCGATCACGCCGGCTTCGCGCTCTCGAGTGCTGAGCTGAGAGACGAGGTTGACTCCGCCCCGCACCTTGAACGCGCCGGTGGGCAGATGGAACTCGTGCTTCAGGTAGACATCAGCGCCGACGATTTCGCTGACAGCAGGTGACTGGCGGAGTGGAGTGGGCGCAAGGTAAGGCCGAATCCGCGCCGCCGCGGCCAACACGTCTGACAGCGTCGGCTCAACCAGTGCAGTCATCTCGATTCAGGCGCCGCGATGATGCCGCGCATCAGGCCAAGCTCGGTCTGATAGATGTGGGCCGACTTCACCGTCATCGTCAGCGTGCCCATCCCGACGCCCAGATCGCCGGCCACGCGAGCTTGCAGCGCTACGAGCTCGACGAGATTGGCATACCCCTTCGTACCAAAGTCGATGGCGTTCGCGTAGACGGCGAGCTGCAATTTTTCCTCGACGAGCCAGAAGTCGAGCAGGCTGACGCATGGGATGTAGGTGGCGTCGGTAAGTGGCTGCAACGTCGTGACCGTCGCGTCGCGCGCCCATGGATTGGCGGTTAATCTCTTGATGACCCAGCGAATCTGGTCGCGGCCTGCGTGCGCGTAGTCGTACAGGCGCGTCGCGTAGCTGTCAGCGTCACCGAGGTCTGCCACTCGGGAGTGGTCGGTAAAGTTCGCGTGCATCCAAGCCAGGCGTTCAGGATCGCCGTCCCGGGCAATGATCGGGTCGTCCACCCTTGGTGAAGACACATCGAGCGTCGCGCGGAACACCTCGACGATTGGCAGCCCTTCCCAGCTCCCGGCGACGCCGTCTGCGAGAATCGCCGCCGCGATCGCCATCCACGCCTCGCCCAGAGTCATCACTTCGATCCGCACCGGTGCGACGACGTGAGTCATGCGTTTGGCGTTGCGGGGTACGGCATACCGGGCATTATCTGAGCTGGAGAACCCTGTGGTGCTGGTTTTCATGGGCGTGTCGGGCAGTGGGAAGACGACGGTGGCACGCATCCTGGCCGACCGGTTGGGTTGGCCCTTCATGGAGGGTGACGACCTACACCCTCAGGCGAACATCGAGAAGATGAGGGCCGGACAACCCCTCACCGATGCGGACCGCGAGCGCTGGCTCGTGGCTGTCACTGAGTGGGTGGAACGGCGCCTCGATAACAGAGAAAACGGGCTCATCACGTGTTCGGCTCTCAAACGGTCGTACCGAAATGCGATCAATCGACGCGGTTCGGGTGTCGTGTTCGTCTTCCTGGCCGGTTCAAAGGCAACCATCGCGCCTCGCCTGGCTGCGCGGCCGGCCCACTTCATGCCCCCGAGCCTGCTCGACAGTCAGTTCGACGACCTCGAGGAGCCCCAACTGGACGAACCGCACATCCGGGTAGACATCGGCCCGCCACCTGGCGTGATCGCACAAGAAATCGTGCACAAGCTCGGACTAGGTGAGTGACGATTCGTAAATCCGGCCGACATTGGCCACCTGGGTGCTAACCGACGGGCGGCGGGTCCTGACCCGCCTGCCTCTTCGTCGGCGAGCACCGCGATGACGACGTCGCCCGGCGGCCTGCGTCCTTCCGCAACGAAGCGGAGAGCTGCCAGGGCCATCATCGCGATTCCGCCCTTCATGTCGATCGCGCCCCGGCCCCAAACACGGCCGTCGAGCAGATCGCCGGCGAAGGGTGGGTGAGTCCATGTCTGGCCGGTCGTGGTCACGACATCCGCGTGACCCTGCAGCAACAGAGGAGGCGCCTGCCCTCTGCCCGCCAGCCGCGCCACCAGATTGGGACGCTCGGGGCTGATGCCGTCGAGTACCGTGTCCAGGCCGGCGCCGCTCAGCAGCCGTTCGACGTGGTGGACGCAAGCAGCCTCGTTTCCCGGCGGATTGGTGGTGTCGTAGCGAATGAGGTCCTGGGTAAGCTCCGCGACTGAGGGCAGGCCGATCATTGAGTCAAGGTCGCCCAAGTTACGACCGCGACCCGCCGCCGATCACTCACCGTTGAAATTCATGATCAGCAAGTTGAACAGCCAGTATGCGGTCACCACGCCGCCCATGACCAAGCTGGCAATCGCCAGGCGCAAGCCTGAGACGCCTCGGAGCCGGGACAGAGCCGCGACTGCCGCAATCGCCACACCGGCGATGCCGACCAGCGGCGGACTGAGCACCAGTAAAGGAAAGCTGGCAGGTGCGACCACCTTGCCGTCCATCGGTGGTGGCGCGACCGTACTCATGAGATTAAAGGCCAAAATGGTGACGAAGAGGAAGAGCACGATTCCGATTGCCACGCCCGCCACCGCGGCCTGCAGACCCCAGGACGAGCCTCGCAAGGCGATGATCGCAAGCACGACTGACGCTACGCCCGCGATCTCGGATATAGAAGGCGCCCACAAGTACGCGGCGTACAGCGGATTCGAACTGTAAGCGATCGCCTTTGGCACGTGACCGGAGATGGACATGACTGTCACGAACGCGCCGACGCTGATCGCGGCCGTTACGAAGACCAACACCCTAAGCCAACCGGCCGGGAAGTTCGCATAACTCATTTGAAGCAAGGTCAGCGTGGCCAATCTAGCCTTCGCGATCGTTTTGCGAATCGGGGGTGGCCCGGCGTCGATATCAGGGTCTCCCCCGATGAGCGGCTTGCTCTGCGTCCGAAAAGGCCCAGCCGCAGCCTGGATCCACGAAGTACAGGCATCCAGGAAGTGCCTCCCTCATGTTTGGGGACCCAACCTACGATGTAACCGGACGGTGGATTCCTGCGATGAGTGAGCTCCTGCCACAAGATGCCCACCTGACGGTCTTCGTCGGCCGCAACGCGGAACTCAGGCAGTTGATAACCGGCCTGGACCGCGCGTTGGAGGGCAGGGGAGGGATGTTTCTCGTGAGCGGCGAGCCCGGGATCGGCAAGACTCGTGTTGCCGAAGAGCTGGCCCTCGGGGCGCGCAAGCGCGGTGCCACCGTCTACTGGGGCCGCTCGACCCTGGCAGAAGGCGCGCCACCTTACTGGCCCTGGGTCCAAATTCTGCGCTCCCTTCTTCGCGACGTTGGAGAAGCGGAGTTCCGCCGACTGGCCGGGTCAGGGCTGCCCCAAATCCTCCAGGTCGTCCCTGATCTCCGTGGCTATTTTGCCGATGTCACGCCGACGTCAATAGACGATGACCGGACTCGTTTCGGGATTTACGACTCGGTCATGCAGCTGCTGCTCAACGCCGGCCGCGCGCGGCCGATGGTGCTTGTGGTCGACGACTTGCACTGGGCCGATACCCCTTCTTTGCTCCTGCTGCAACTGCTGGCCGGTCACCTTCCACATTCCCGGCTGATGGTCATCGGAACCTACCGGGACCTCGAGCTGGGGGCCGACCACCCATTGCGCACCCACCTGGCCGACTTTGTTCGCCGCGGCGAAACGACCGAGCTCCGGATCTCGGGGCTCAAAGACCCCGATGTTGTGAGCCTCCTGCGTGTACTCACCGGATTCGAACCTGCGGTGGATGTGGTGCGAAGGCTCCAGGCCCAGACCGGCGGCAACCCGTTCTTCCTGAGCGAGCTGGCGCGCTCACTCGGAGATGGAGACGCGGAGCCGTCGCCTTGGAAATTTTCAGCTTCCACCGACGTCGTCCCACAGGGCATTGGCGCTGTGCTTCGCCGCCGCATCGAAGCTCTTTCAGCCGACTGTCGCAGCGCACTCGAGATTGCAGCAGTCGCAGGCCAGGAGATCGACCTCGACACCCTCGAGGCTGCCACCAAGACGGGACGCCCGCGTTTGCTCGATCTTCTTGACGAAGCGATCGCGAGCGGCGTGGTGACCCGTCGCGATGGCCGTTACGCGTTCGCTCACGGCCTGGTCCGGGACGCTGTCTACAGCCGCATCTCCGCAGCCCGTCGCGGCGAGCTGCACCGACTCATCGGCGACCTGCTCGAAGGTGTACCGCTCGGAGGCTCTACCACAGCCGTTGCGCAGCTGGCCCACCACTTCGTCGAGGCGTGCGTGGTCGACCCAACAGTGCGCGCCAAGGCTCTCGGGTACGCATCGGCCGCCGGTAGACGAGCGGTGGCCGAACTCGCGTACGAGGAAGGCGTTCGGCTTTTCGAGCTCGCGCTGACCAACGTAGCACCGCCCGATCCTGCCCAGCGTGCCGCACTCCTTCTCGACCTGGGGCGCGCCAACTACATGGCCGGTGACATCGGAAGCGCCCTCGACGTCGCGGAGGAAGTCTCACGCCTCGCCGAAAAGTTGAACGACGGCAGCCTCATGGCCCGTGCCGCCCTGGTCGTCCGCGGGGTCGGCGGCGTCGGTCTCAGCTACCGGATCGTGCAGCTGTGCAATGTGGCGATGCGCCGGCCCATCCGCAACAAAGCGCTCAAGATCCAGGTCCTAAGCCAGCTGACCGTCGCCCTGATGCAGACGGGGATGCCCGCCGACGAACGAGCTGCCAAGAAGGCCAGCCGCGAGGCTGTGCGGTTGGCGGCGGATGCCGTCGACCCTGATGTCGTTTTCTCAGGGATTCATGCCCGGCAGATGGCCACGTCGGGACCAGACGGGGTGGATGAGCGACTTGAGCTAGCGGAGCGAACGCTCCGCCTGGCTCGGGAAACTGGGCGCTCATCCATGGCCAATTGGGCATATCACTGGCGCCTCGAAGCCTTAGTGCAGCTGGGCCGAATCGATGAGGCGGAAGCCGAGGTAGCTGTCCAGCTCAAACTCGCGGACGAGCTTCACGAACCCCTAGCCCGCTGGCGCGCGCTGCACGTGCAATCCTGGCTGGCCCTTTTGAGAGGAAGGTTTGCCCAGGCTCGGGCCTTCGCCGAGGAAGCGCGGCAGCTTGGCCGAAAGGGCCACCATGCGGCGGGGGAGTTTGGGTACCTCGCCCATGGGGTGGTGCTGGCCATACACCTGGGCGGATCTGAAAACGCATTTCAGGCGATGGAGGAACTCGTACGGCCGCTGCCGGAAGATATGCACTCTGGGATCTACAGGTCCGGCGGGTTGGCGGTCATGGGACGTCTGGATGAAGCGCGTATCGCCCTCCGACTGAGCGCACCGTCCGCGTTCGAGAATCTCGGTTCGGCCATCGATTCGTTGTCGCGTATAGCCACGATCACCGAGGTAATCGCCCTGGTGGGTGATAGAGATCTTGCCGAACGGACGTACAAGGCGGCGCTTCCGTTCGCGCGTCTCAACGTCTCCGTAGGCGCGGCCGGACTGACCGGATCGGTGTCCCGGTGTTTAGGCATCCTAGCCACCACCTTAGAGCGGTGGGATGACGCCGCCAAGCATTTCGAGGAAGCGATTGAATTTGAACGGCGCATGGGGGCTCCCCCCTTTGTCGTCCGCAGCCAGGTCGCCTACGCCGAGATGCTGCTGCGGACCGGCCGGGACGGCGATCTCCGGCATGCCCAGAAGCTCCTCGAAAGCGCAATCGCCACCAGTCGAGAGCTCGGCATGGTGCCGTGGCAGGAGCGCGCGATAAGACTGGTCAAGGGTCTGGAGGAACGGGGCGTCACCGATCACCCGCTGTCAAGCCGCGAATTGGAGGTGGCGGCGTTGGTCGCCCAGGGCCTTTCGAACCGTGCCATTGCCGGACGCCTTCACCTGTCCGAGCGGACGGCCGAGAGCCACGTCAAGAACATCTGCGACAAGCTGGGATTCAACTCGAGGTCCCAGGTGGCGGCCTGGATCGCGGCGAGGCGCACGCCCGGCTAAACGCCGGTAGGGATTTTTCGGTACTGAGTTTCAGTACTGCACTCCGTAATCCTCCCGATGGCAACCACTTGCCCAACGACCAGAGTGAGCCTATCGACGTTACGCAGATATAGGAGGAGTCAGCAAGATGTGGAAGTCGCTCTTGGATTCGCTGGTCGAAGCGTTCGCGACAAACGACCCGGTTGCCTACATGCACTACATCGAGTGCAAACGATTGACGGAGCGCCAGGCAGTGCTTACGCCGCATGGCGAGACTGCCCACGCGTGCATTGACGAGTGGGTCGCCTTCAGCGAGCGAATGGGCATCTGGCATGACAACGAGGACGCCTCGGCGCGCCGACACCGCACCGAGTCGCCCGCATGACCTCCTCCCGCCGAATCGAAGTACCGGTTCTGATCGTTGGCGGCGGTCCTTCGGGACTTTGCGCCTCCATCCTCCTGTCCCTTCACGGCGTCGAGTCTCTGACTGTAGAGAGGCATCCCGGGACCTCGATATATCCGCGGGCCACCGGGATCAACATCCGGTCCATGGAGATCTTCCGCTCAATCGGAGTTGCGGATCAGATCCGCCGCGCGTCATTCAGCGCTGAACCCCGCATCGCCTTCTCGAGAGTGCTGACAGACGCCGAACCGCGTGTCTCACCATCGTTCCGTCCTCATGGTCTCGACGTGAGCCCAGAAGAATGGACGTCCTGCTCGCAGAAGGAGCTTGAGCCAATCCTGCTGCGTGCCGCGACGTCACACTCGCAAGCCCGCTTGCTCTTCGGAACTGAGTTGTTGGGATTCGAGCAGACCACCGACGGGATCAACGCACACATCGGCGATCGGGCCACTGGCCAGCTGCATGAAGTGCACTGCCAGTACTTGGTCGCTACCGATGGCGCCATGAGTCCGATCCGCGAGCGACTCGGCCTCAAGATGCTCGGGTTAGGGTTGCTCGGCCACAACGTCAGCATTCACTTCTCAGCGCCGTTGAAGAGTCTCTTGGCCAGCGGGCCGAATTTCCTGCACTTCGTCCAGAACGACGACGTCACCGGAATGTTCATCGCGACCGACGCAGGATCGCGCTGGATCTTTGCGGTCGCGAATCAGCCCGCCCAGGGCGAATCAACCGACTCCTTCACGCACGTGCGTGCGGTCGAACTCATACGCAAGGGCGTGGGTTTACCCGGGTTGGAGGTCGAGATCGTGGGGATAGTGCCCTGGAAGATGCAGGCCGACTCTGCCGAGCGCTGGCGGGTGGGCAACGTGTTTCTTGCGGGCGACGCCGCTCACCGGATGACACCGGCGGGCGGGCTCGGACTGAACACCGGAATCCAGGACGTCCACAACCTCTGTTGGAAGCTGGCGGCAGCCTTACATGGATGGGCCGATCCGGGCCTCCTGGACACTTATGAGACCGAACGGCGCCCCGTGGCCGAGTTCAACGTCGATCGCTCCGTCGGGCTCATCACCGGCGACGACAACGTCAATCACAGGACCGGGCTCGACGTCGACCTTGGCTTCACGTACACATCACCCGCCATAGTCCCGGACGGGACCGAGATGCCGCAGGTCAGCGGTGGTGACTATGCACCGGTTGCGCGCCCGGGTTCCCGCGCTCCTCACCTATGGCTCGGGCGGGAGCGTGGACGCGTGTCGATGTTGGACCTGTTTGGCCCGCAATTCACGTTATTGGCGGGCCGGCGCACACAGGATTGGCGTATCGCCGTTGGTGAGATCGCCAATGAATTGCGTGTGCCCGTGTTGGACCGGACGGCGGCCTGCGCTCGTGCGCAGCGAGGGGATCGAGAAGCCTGGATGGCGGTTTATGGCGTCCAAGAGACTGGTGCTGTTCTGATTCGGCCCGATGGTCACGTTGCGTGGCGACAGGCTGCAGCCATCGTCGTTCCGGCCGTGGAACTTCGCCGCGCCCTTAACACCGTTCTCAGCAGACGTGGTGCGTCCCGAACCGCGCGCGGTCGAGCTGGCGTTTAGGCCAGGGACTCGACCCACTGCCGATGCAGCGAGCCGTACCGGCCGCTGCGCTCGCGCAGATCCGACGGCGCGCCATCCTCGACCACCCTTCCACCGTCGATGACCAGCACCCTGTCGGCGATGTCGACCGTCGACAGCCGGTGGGCGATGATCACCGCCGTCCGCTCCCGCAGCAACGTGCGCAGCGCCCGCTGCACCAGGCGCTCCGACGGCAGGTCGAGCGACGACGTCGCCTCGTCCAGGATGAGCACGCGCGGGTCGGCCAGGAAGGCGCGCGCGAAAGCCACCAGCTGCCGCTGGCCCGAAGACAGGCGCACGCCGCGCCGCCTCACGTCGGTTTCATAACCGTTGGGCAGGGCGCTGATGAAGTCGTGGGCGCCGATGGCGCGCGCGGCCTCTTCCATCTCCTCGCGGGTCGCCTCGGGCCGCCCGAACAGCAGGTTGTCGCCGACATTGCCCGAGAAGAGGAAGCTCTCCTGCGTCACCACTGCCACTGCTTTCCGCAGCTCCTCGGTTGCGACCGAACGCAGGTCGATGCCATCCAGCGTCACGCGCCCGGCGGTCGGGTCGTAGAACCGCGCCATCAGGCGCGCCATCGTGGTCTTGCCCGCGCCCGTCTCACCCACGAGCGCGACGATCTGCCCGGCCGGGATCGAGATGTCGATGTCGTGAAGGACGGCCTTGTCGCGATACGCGAACGTCACGCCTTCGAACGCGACTGCGCCATTGATCTCCCCCATCCGCACCGGACTCACCGGTTCCTGCACAGTGGGCCTCTCTTCGATCAACCCGGCGAGCTTCTCCAGAGCGGCGCCCGCCGCCTGGAAGACGTTGTAAAACTGCGACAGGTCCTGCATCGGCTCGAAGAACTGCCGCAGATAAAGGACGAAGGCGGTGAGCACTCCAAGCGTCAACTGGCCCTGGACGACCAGGTAGCCGCCGAACAGCAGCACCAGCGTGGTCGTGAGCCGGCCGAGCATGTTGATGGCCGGCCCGAACGTCGAAGCGAGCCGGTTCGACCAGATGTTGGCGTCTCGGTAGCGGCCGTTGACGTCCTCGAAGATCTCCTGGTTGCGGGGCTCGCGGCGGAATGCATGCACAGCCCGGATGCCGCCGAGCGACTCGACATAGTGGACGATCACGAGCACGATCGCGCGGCGCACCGCTCGGTATGAGCGTGCGGAGTTGCTGCGGAACCACCATGTGAGCCCGAGCACCAGCGGCATCGCGACCAGCGTGACCAGGCCCAGACGCGCATCCAGGCGCAGGAGGATCACCGTGATCGCGACCACTGAGATCAGCGAGGTGATCACCGACGTGAGCCCAGTCGCCAGCAGCTCGTTGAGCGCGTCGACGTCCGACGTCAAGCGCGAGATGATGCGACCAGACGTGTAACGCTCGTAGAAGGAGAGCGAGAGCTCCTGCACGTGCGCGAAGAGCGTCCGGCGAAGGTCGAACAGGATGTCGGCGCCCAAACGGCCGGAAACGAGCAGGAAGAGGTAGTTCGCGAAGGAGTTGACCATCAGCGCCAGCAGCAACGCCGCCACGATGATCGCGAGCGCCGCCAGGTTGCCGGTGCGCCCAGGCCTGATCCCCTTGTCGATGCCGAGACCGACCAGGTACGGCAAGGCAAGGTACGCCGCGGCGCGGACGAGAATCAGGACCGCGGCGAATAGCAGCCGCGTGCGATAGGGATGCGCGAGGCTCGCCAGCAGGCGGCGGCTGCGACGTCTTAGAAGGCTCGCCACGCTCGGCGAGAAATCGTCAACTTCCTCTGACGCGACTCCGCGCCAGCGATCGGCGGGTGCCGGGACGCTCATGCTGTCGCTAGCCCGCTGCTTTGCGCCGGTTCGAACTCCTGCGACAGCAGCGCGCGATACAGGTCATTGGTTTTAAGAAGCTCGGAGTGCGTGCCAGTCGCGACGACAGCGCCGCGGTCGACCAGAGCGACCCGATCGGCCAACGCCAGGGTCGACGGGCGGTGCACCACGAGCAATGCGGTCACTCCTTGCAGGACTCGGGCGAGCGACTGCTCGATCGCCGCTTCGGTGTGAACGTCGACCGACGACAGCGGGTCGTCCAACACCAACACGGGAGGGTCGCCCAGCACGGCCCGGGCGAGCGCCAACCGCTGCCGCTGGCCGCCCGAGAGCGTGTAGCCCTGCTCGCCCACCCGCGTCTCGAGTCCCCACGGAAGCTCCCAGACGAAACCTGCCTGAGCGATATCGATCGCGCGCTTGAGCTCTTTGTCGGAGACCACCGGGCGTCCCATGACCAGGTTCTCATGGACCGACGCCGAGAAGAGGATCGGGTCCTCGAAGGCGACTCCGATGTGCGAGCGAAGCGAGCGCAATTTGAGATCCCGGACATCGATCCCGTCGAGAAGCACCTGGCCTTCCGCGACGTCGTAAAGGCGCGGCAGGAGGTAGGCGAGCGTAGTCTTGCCGCTCCCGGTGCGGCCGACGATGCCCACGGTCTCGCCCGGCTCGATCACCAGGTTCAGGTCGCGCAGGACCCACTCGCTGGATTTGGGGTACTTGAACCCGACACCACGGAACTCGATCCGCCCCTTGCATCGGTCGAGAGAGCGCGCGCCGGCGCGGTCGGCGATCTCAGGGCGCGAATCGAGCACCTCGTTCAAGCGCTCCGACGCGGTCTGGCATTCCTCGCTCATCGAGAGCACGTACCCGATGGCGTCCATCGGCCACGTGAGCATGAAGACGTAGTTCATGAAGGCGACCAGGCCGCCGATGGTGAGACTGCCCTGAACCACGTGGAAGCCGCCGAGTAAAAGCACCGCCACCAGCGAAAGGTTTGGTAGGAAGTTGAGCTGGGTCCAGAGACGCGCGCGTGCCTTGATGCCCGCGAGGCTGGTGGCGCGCAACAGCCGAGCCTGGTCCTCGAAGCGCTTCTGCATGAGCGGCATGCGTCCGAAGGCTTTGATGATGCGCACGCCGGTGGCCATCTC
>WNFG01019308.1_pt1 | contig 12485 bp, 13 predicted proteins | sample 5400431 | NCBI WGS metagenome assembly WNFG01 (sample SAMN13153346, study PRJNA577476) | soil metagenome | isolation source: 120 cm saprolite under Douglas fir tree site 2 hole 3 replicate 2 | place: USA:California | collected 2015-04-18
TAAGCGCCGCAAGGCGTTGAGCTGACCGATACTAATCGCCCGTGCGGCTTGGTCATTCTTCTCTTCTTGATCCCGACCGATGGGAGCATCCTTCCCGGAGGCCAAGGTCGAGCTCGGTCGCCACGCGACCGTCACACTCACTCCTCTTTGCGCGTATGCAAGGCTCCGCTGCCGCCGGCACCAGGCGCGCGGAGCCCAAGGTTTTCCGGTGGCTATATCGGAGGGGCCCTACCCGTTCCCATCCCGAACACGGAAGTCAAGCCCTCCAGAGCCGATGGTACTGCACGCTTTGCGTGTGGGAGAGTAGGTCGCTGCCGGAATTCTTCCCAAGACGCCCCGCCGCCCGAAAGAGCCGCGGGGCGTCGCCTTTTCAGCTTACAAACGTTTCAGGGGAGCGCGGGAGGGGAAAAGCAGCGCGGGAGAATTTTTGGTTTTTGAAAAAACCAAACTCCCGCGCTCCCGTTCCTCCCGCCCTCCCCTGAAACGCTCTTGGTCCTGATCGGCGGGTCAGTGGGGGGCGTGTTCGGTGAAGGGGCGGGCGGCGCGGAGGTCGACCAGGACGGGCTCGCCCGCGACCACGCCGAGCTCGTCGATCTCGGCGCGGGGGGACTCGACCGTGAGCGCCTCGCCGCCCGGGAGGGCGAGGGAGATCCGGACGTAGCCGCCGATCCGCTTCACCCTCTCGACCCGCGCCACGGCGAGCCCGGGGTGCTTGCCGCGGACCCTGCGGAGCTTCAGGTCGTGCGGCCGGACGAACACCTGGAGCAGCTCCCCGTCGCGCGCGGAGTCGGGGGCCGACACCGCCAGCGGGCCGAAATCGGCCCGGCCCGAGAAGACGGGCGCCGTCAAGAGGTTTGCTCCTCCCAGGAACGAGGCGACCACCGGAGAGGCGGGATGGTCGTAGACCTCGCCCGGCGGGCCCGACTGGGCGATGCGGCCGTCGAACATGATCACCACGTGCTCGGCCAGCTCGAGCGCCTCCTCCTGGTCGTGGGTGACGAGCAGCGTGGTCACGCCCATGCCGGCGTGGAGCTGCTCGAGCCACTCCCGCAGCTCGCGGCGGACGGCCGCGTCCAGCGCCCCGAACGGCTCGTCGAGGAGCAGCACCCGCGGACGCACCGCCAGGGCACGGGCGAACGCGATCCGCTGCCGCTGTCCGCCGGAGAGCTGGGCGGGATAGCGGTCGGCGAGGTGCTCCAGCTGCACCAGCTGCAGCAGCTCGGCGACGCGCGCGGCGATCTCCTTGCGAGGGACGCGCCGCACCGAGAGCCCGAAGGCGACGTTCTCGCGGACGGTCATGTGGCGGAAGAGGGCGTAGTGCTGGAACACCAACCCGACGCCGCGCTTCTGCACCGGCACCCGCGCGCAGTCCTCGCCGTCGATGAGCACCTGGCCCGAGTCGGGCGCCTCCAGGCCCGCGACGATGCGCAGCACCGTCGACTTCCCGGCGCCCGAAGGCCCGAGCAGCGCGGTGATCGCGCCGCGCGGCGCGTCGAACGACACGTCGGAGACCGCCGGCGTGCCGGCCGCGGTGAAGCGCTTCGTGACCGCCTGCAGGACGATGCTCATGCGGGGCGCGACCTCCACTCAACGTACTTCTTGGTGACCAGGGTGAACAGCGCCAGCACGGCGAGCAGCGAGGCGACGGCGAATGCGCCCACCGCATCGTACTGGTCGTAGAGGATCTGGGCGTGCAGCGGCAGCGTGATGGTCTCGCCGCGAACGTGTCCGGAGACGACCGACACCGCCCCGAACTCGCCCATCGCCCGGGCGTTGCACAGCGCGATCCCGTAGAGCAGCCCCCAGCGGATCTTGGGCAGCGTGACGCGCGCGAGGATCTGCCAGCCGCTCGCTCCCAGCGTCAGCGCGGCCGCCTCCTCGTCGCTGCCCTGCGCCTCGAGCACGGCCAGGACCTCGCGGGCGACGTACGGCACGGTGACGAAAGCGGTCGCCAGCACCACCCCCGGCACCGCGAAGACGATCCGGACCTGCCGCGCGTCGAGCCAGCTCCCCAGCCAGCCCTGCCGGCCGAAGACCAGCACCAGGGCGAGGCCGGCGATCACGGGCGACACGCTGAAGGGAAGGTCGATGAGCGTGATCAGCAGCCGCTTGCCGCGGAAGCGGAAGTTCGCGATCGCCCAGGCCGCCGCGATGCCGAAGAGCGCGTTGAGAGGCACCACGATGGCGGCCGTGAGCAGGGTCAACCCGATGGCCGACCGCGTATCCGGGTGCAGGATTGCCTCCACGTACCTGCCCAGGCCGGCGCGCAGCGCGGTGGCGAACACGGCCGCGAGCGGCACCAGGACGAAAAGCCCGAGGAGCACCGCCGCGGCCGAGACGAGCAGCCAGCGCACCGGGGCAGGCTCGGTCACGCTCGGATGCCTTCGCTCCGGAGCGATCAGGATCGACTCGCCAAACGGCATCCGCTACCCCGGAGAAGGCCCCAGGCGCCGGACGCTCCAGCGCTGGAAGACGTTGATGGCGAAGAGCAGCGCGAACGAGGTGAGGAGCAGGACCAGCGCCAGGGCGGTGGCGCCTGCGTAGTCGTACTGCTCGAGCCTGGCGACGATGAGCAGCGGGGCGATCTCGGTGCGCAGCGGCAGGTTGCCCGAGATGAAGACGATGGATCCGTACTCGCCGAGCGCCCGCGCCACCGCCAGCGTGAAGCCCGTCAGCACCGCGGGAAGGAGGGTGGGGAAGATGACCCGCGAGAAGGACTGCAGCCGGCCGGCCCCCAGCACGGCCGCCGCCTCCTCGAGGTGCGCGTCGAGCTCGGCGAGCACGGGCTGCACGGTGCGGACGACGAATGGCAGGCCGACGAAGGTCATCGCCAGCCAGACGCCGACTGGCGTGTAGGCCACCTTGATGCCGAGCGGCGCGAGCCAGCGTCCCAGCCACCCGTCGGCGGAGTAGACCGCGGTCAGCGCCAGCCCGGCGACGGCCGTGGGCAGCGCGAAGGGCACGTCGACGAGCGCGTCCAGCGCGGACCGGCCGGCGAAGCGGTAGCGGACCAGCACCCAGGCGATGAGCAGCCCCGCGGCCGCGTTCGCCGCGCCGGCGGCGAGCGAGGCCGTGAAGCTGAGACGGAACGAGGCCAGCGCTCGTGCCGAGGTGGACGCGTGCCAGATGTCGTCCCAGCTCGAGGTCGCCCCGCGCAGCGCCACACCCGCGAGCGGCAGCAGGACCAGAAGGGTCAGGTAGAGCAGGGTCGTGCCGAGCGACAGCCCGAAGCCCGGCAGGATTCCGCGCGCGCGCCGCATCGTCATCGGTGCGCCTGCGGGACCGAGATCTGGTCGAAGATGGCGCCTTCGGCGAAGTGGGTCTTCTGGGCGTTCGCCCATCCACCGAACACCTCGTCGACGGTGAACAGCTCGAGGCGGGGGAACTCGCTGGCGTGCCGCGCGGCAGCCTGGGCCGACCGCGGGCGGTAGTGGTGGCGCGCGGCGATCTCCTGGCCCTCCTCGGAATAGAGGTATTCGAGGTACTCCCGCGCCACGGCGCGCGTCCCGTGCTTGTCGGCGTACCTGTCCACCACCGCGACCGGCGGCTCGGCCAGGATGCTGACCTTGGGGACCACGATGTCGAAGCGGTCCTTGCCGATCTCGTCCGCGAGGAGGAGCGCCTCGTTCTCCCAGGAGAGGAGGACGTCGCCGACGCCGCGCTCCGCGAAGGTGGTGCTGGCTCCGCGGGCGCCGGTGTCGAGGACGGGCACGTTGGCGTAGAGCGCCGCGACGTACTCGCGCGCTTTCCGCTCGTCGCCTCCGCCTCGCCGCAGCGCCGCGCCCCAGGCGGCCAGGTAACCCCACCGCGCGCCGCCCGAGGTCTTGGGATTCGGCGCGATCACCGCGACGCCCTTGCGCGCGAGGTCATCCCAGCCACGGATCCGCTTCGGGTTGCCCTTGCGCACCACGAACACGATCGTCGAGGTGTACGGAGCGCTGCGGTGGGGCAGGGCGTCCTGCCAGCCCGCCTGGAGCAGCCCGGCGCGCGCGAGCACGTCGACGTCGTGGGCGAGCGCGAGCGTGACCACGTCCGCCTCGAGCCCGTCGAGCACCGCGCGCGACTGCTTGCCGGACCCGCCGTGGGACTGGCGCACCTCCACCTTCGGCGCGCCGGCCGCCTCGCGGTGACGCGCGAACGCGGCGTTGAAGTCGGCGTACAGCTCGCGCGTCGGGTCGTAGGACACGTTGAGCAGCTGGAGCCGACCGCCCGGGTCGGCGCCGCGCCGGCACCCCGCCGCCGCGCACAGCGCCGCCGCCAGCGCCACCCACCGATGTCCGCCGTGCCACCGCACTCCGCGCTCCTCGCGTTCGAAGCCACCACCCGCGAGATCGGAGGCGATCCGCTTCGGACGTCCGAAGCACGAAGGCCCACGCACCGCGCCGGGTGGTGGGCCTTGAAGAACGGTCCGGCCCGCTCAGGCGGCCGGCAGCTCCTCGCGGGCTCCGCTGTCAAGCGGGAGTGGCCGCGTTCGCCTTCAGCCGTTCCAGGGTCGCAGCCGCGGGAGCCACCGCGGGACGGCCGCGCAGTAGCGCTCGTGAGAGGCGCCGAACCTCCTTCGCAGGGTCGGCTCCTCGTAGGTCACCACGAACCAGTGGAAGGCGAGAAAGAGCGCTCCGGCGTAGCCCAGCAACACGCCCGCGCGGTACAGCGCAGCCTCTCCGACCAGCATGGAAAGCACACCGATGTACATGGGATTGCGCACGTACCGGTACGCGCCCGCGACGATCAGCTCGCGAGGTGGATCCACGGGGGCCGGGGTGCCGCGGCCGCGCACCGCGAATTCCCAGGCGCAGCGCAGGTACAGCGCCGCCCCGGCGACGAGCAGCAGAGCGCCGGCCGCCCCCAGCCATCCGCCGTGCAGGGTTCCCCCGCCGCCCATCAGCCACCGCGGCACCAGCACCACCACGGTGCCCGGCACGACGACGGTGAACAGCAGCGTCTTCAGCAGCGGCATGCGGCCGAGCATCCCGCCTGCCCCACCGACGCGCAATGCGAAAGGCTCAAGGGGCTTCGGCGGTCCCAGCAAACCTTGCGATCGCCTCCGTGAGCTCTCGAGCGTGCTCGATCCAGAGGTCGTTGTGGTGCGCTCCGACGATCCGTACCAGCCGCGCCTTCGGGAAGGTGTGCGCCAGATCCTCGCCCATCGAGAACGGCACGATCTCGTCGCGATCGCCGTGGACGATCAGCACTGGGATGGAGACCGCGTGGGCCGTCCCGCGGGTGTCGAATCGGTCGCGCACCAGCCGCGCCGGAAAGAGCGGAAACATCCGGCTCGCGAGCTCGGTCACCGAGGTGAACGGGGAGATGAGCACGAGCTTCGCCGCGTACCCTCGTGCGGCGAGCTGCGACGCGACTCCCGAGCCGAGCGACTGACCCTGCAGGACCAACCGCTCAGGCGCGACATGGAGGGTCTCGCGCGAGTAGACGAGCGCCTCCCGTCCAGCCGCGACCAGCGCGAGTTCGGAGGGAGATCCTCTTGCGAGACCGTAACCGGGGTATTCGACGGCAAGGACGCCGAAGCCCCGCGCGCGCATCGCCGCAACCACCGGTCGCAGATCCGCCAGCTGCTCGCCATTGCCGTGGAAATGCACCACGACCGGCGCATCCCCGGCTGGAGGAGACCAGAGCGCCACCGTCGAAGGGAGCCTCACCAGCTGGCCCAGCTCGGGCGCGGGGGTGCGCGGAGGTCGGGGCGCGGGAAAGAGCAGCGCGCGCTGGCCGGCGAAGGTGGCGACGATGGCCAGGACGATCAGGCCGGCGGCGATCGCCAGTCCCAACTTCATCGCACGTGGAGCCGCACGAACTTGCGCTTGCCCACCTTGATCAGGTGCCAGCCCGGCGGGAGCGCGGCATTGGGATCGCTGACCCGCTCGCCCTCGACTGTCACGCCGCCCTGGGCGATCAGCCGCCGCGCCTCGGAGCCGGAGGACGCCAGGCCCAGCTTGGAGAGCGCCTTGATCAGCGGAAGGCGCTCGGCCCCCCCGTCGCGCGGAAGCTCGCGCTCCTCGATCTCGTCCGGCAGCTCGCGGCGCGCATGCACCTGCTCGAAGGATTCCTCGGCTGCGCGCGCCGCCCCGGCGCCGTGGTAGCGCTCGACGATCTCCCGCGCCAGCGCCATCTTCGCCGCCTTCGGATGCCCCCGGCGCAGCTCGGCGATCTCCGCGACGGTGCGCCGGCTGAGCAGCTCGTAGTAGCGCCACATCAGCGCGTCGGAGACGCTCATCAGCTTGCCGTACTGGTCCCCCGCGGGCTCGTCGATGCCGACATAGTTGCCGAGCGACTTGGACATCTTGTCGCCGACGATCTTGCCGTTCTCCTCGCGCGCGTCGGTGCCCTCGAGCAAGGGCCCGGTCAGGCAAACCTGGGGCTCCTGGCCGTACTCCTTCTGCAGCGTGCGCCCCACCAGGAGGTTGAAGAGCTGGTCGGAGGAGCCCAGCTCCACGTCCGCCTTCAGCGCCACCGAGTCGTAGCCCTGCGCGAGCGGGTAGAGCAGCTCGTGGAGCGCGATCGGCCGCTCCTCGGCGAAGCGCTTCTTGAAGTCGTCGCGCTCCAGCATGCGCGCCAGCGTGTACTTCGCCGCCAGCTTGATCATGCCCGGCGCGCCGAGCGGGAGCAGCCACTCGCTGTTGAACCGCACCTCGGTGCGGTCCTTGTCGAGCACCTTGAAGACCTGGCGCTTGTAGGTGTCGGCATTGGCGGCGATCTGCTCATCGCTCAGGGGAGGGCGGGTGGTGTTGCGCCCGGTCGGGTCGCCGATCATCGCGGTGAAGTCGCCGATGAGGAAGATGACCGTGTGCCCGAAGTCCTGGAACCTGCGCATGCGCTCGAGCGGCACGGCGTGCCCCAGGTGCAGGTCGGGCGCGGTGGGGTCGAAGCCCATCTTCACGCGAAGGGGGACGCCTCGTTCGACCGAGGCGGTCAGCTTGCGCAGCAGGTCCTCGCGGGTGTGCACGTCGACCGCGCCGCGGGTGACCTCGGCGAGCTGCTCGGAAGGCGTCGCGCGCCGCAGGAGGTCCTCGCTCATTCCGGCAGCGTCTCCCGGATGCGCAGGATGCTCCGCGCCCGCCCGGTCTGGTCGTCGATGTCCACGATCGCGCCCTGCAGCACCGTCTCTCCTTGCGCGGTCTCGAACGGGGTGTGGCGCGCGGTGAGGAAGCGCTCGATGGCGGATTCCTTGCGCAGCCCGATGACGCTGTCCCACGGCCCGCACATGCCCACGTCGGTCTGGTACGCCGTCCCTCCCCGCAGCACGCGCTCGTCCGCTGTCTGCACGTGCGTGTGCGTCCCCAGCACCGCCGAGACGCGGCCGTCGAGGAAGTGACCCATCGCGTTCTTCTCGCTGGTCGCCTCGCAATGCATGTCGACCAGGATGCACGGCGTCTGTTCGCGCAGCTCCTCGACCAGCCGCTCCGCCGCGCGGAAAGGGCAGTCGAGCGGCTTCATGAACACGCGCCCTTCGAGGTTGACGACTCCCAGCTTGCGCCCGTCCCGGGACGTGACCACCCCGTGGCCGCGCCCCGGCGCTCCGTCCGGGTAGTTCGCGGGCCGCAGCTGTCGCGAGCCGCTCCGAGCCAGGTAGGGCAGGATCTCGCGCTTGCTCCAGGTGTGGTTCCCGCCGGTGAGCAGGTCGAGGCCCGCCTCGAGCAGGTCCTCGGCGCTCTCCGGCGTGATCCCGGCGCCGCCGGCCGAGTTCTCCGAGTTGCCCACGCACAGGTCGAGCCCATGCCGCTCGCGCAGGATCGGCACGAAGTGGCGCACCGCCGTCCGGCCCGGCTTGCCCACGATGTCCCCCACGAACAGGACCTTCAACGCGCGCTCCTCGCCAGCACCAGGCGCGCCTCGGTGCAGACGGCGCCGACCGGGCGGTCATGCTCGCCCACCGGGACCTCGGGCACAAGTTGAGATTCGAAGACCAGCGCCGCGCTGCGCCCGGCGAACGCCGCCAGGGTGGCGTCGTAGTGGCCGCGCCCGCGACCCAGCCTGTGCCCGTGCAGATCCACCGCCAGGGCCGGGACGACCAGCACTTCGATGTCGCCCAGGGGCACCGGCTCGCCGCGGGGCTCGAGCACGCCGAGCGGGCCTCGCGCCCAGGCGCCGCCCGCGCGCCGGAACTGCAGCTCGGCCTGGCCGGACACCACGCAGGGAAAGCAGGCCCGCTCGCCCAGCGCGGACGCGAGCAGATCGGTCCCGCATTCGGAAGGGAGCGCCTGGTAGAGGCCGACGGTCCCTACGATCAGGCCGCTGGCGAGCAGCCGCTCCTGGGCGGCCCGTGAGGCCTCGGGCGTGCCGCGCGGGCGGCGCCGCATCTCGTCGCGCAGCGCGTTCTTCCGCTCTTCCAGCGTCACGCGCCACCCGGAAAAACGAAGGGAGCGACGGCGCGCGCCGCCGCTCCCGGAAAAGACCCCCGCCTCGGCCGTGTGGGCAGCATCGGTGGTGCCCTGCGCTATGGCAGGTGGGACCCCGGTTGGCCTGCTTCAGGCTTCCCCAGTCGGCTTCGCAGCCGGGGGCTTGCACACCGCAGGCGCGGACAGGACCCCGTTGGACAGCTATCGGGCACGAGGTTGGCCGCCCATCACGCAATCCAGGCAGGGGAAAATTCGCCGCCTCGAAGCGGCTCGAATCCGGCGGAGTTCCCCTCGGATTCCTCCTCTGTGGAGAAGTGTGGAGCGTGCGCCCTGTGAAGTCAACGCGAACATTTGCCGCTCGTGCACCCCTCCGGTACAGTCGCCGCCGGTGCACAGCCCGCTCGCCACCTTGCTGCTCGCGCTGGCGGCCAAATCTGGGCTCGCCGCCGCGGTGGAGCTGCCCGCGGGTGCGAAAGGCTCGCACAACCTGGGGCGAAGGGCGTGACCGTGGCCAAGGCGCCTCCGCGCTTCGGGCGGTTCGAGATCCTGCAGCTCCTCGGGCGCGGCGGGATGGCCGAGGTCTACAAGGCGCGCATCGTGGAAGGAACGCGCGCCGGCCAGGAGATCGCGCTCAAGCGACTCGCGCCCAAGCTCGCCGCCGACCCCGAGGCGGTCGATCTCTTCACCGTCGAGGCCGACGTCTCGCGCCTGCTCAAGCACCCCAACATCGTCGAGGTGCTCGAGGCGGGCGTGGTCGGCGAGATGTACTACCTGGCGATGGAGTACGTGGACGGCCGCGACCTGGGCATGGTGCTGACGCGCTGCCGCGAGCGGAAGATCTTCCTTCCGGTCCCCTTCGCGCTCTACATCGTGCGCCGGGTGCTCGACGCGCTCGCCTACGCGCACGAGGCGCGGGGCCCGACGGGCCTGCACCTCAACATCGTCCACTGCGACGTCTCGCCCTCGAACCTGTTCATCTCGCGGCTGGGGGAGATCAAGCTGGGCGACTTCGGCATCGCCAAGGTGCGCTCGATGGGCGGCGACAGCGGCGAGACGCTCTGGGGCAAGCTCGCGTACCTCGCTCCGGAGCAGCTCGACCGCGGACCCCTGACGCCGCGCGTGGACCTGTGGGGCGCCGCGCTCGTGCTCTACGAGATCATCGGCAACCGGCGCACCTTCCAGGGCAGCAACACCGAGCAGCTGCAGCAAGCCGTGCGCAACGGAGAGATCAAGCCGCTGGAGGAGCTGCGCAAGGACCTCCCCTCGGGGCTGGCGCACGTGCTGCGCCGGGCGCTGAACCGCGACCCCGACAAGCGGTACCAGACCGCCGCGGAGTTCAGCGACGCGCTGAAGCCCTTCCACGACGAGATGGTCGGCGAGGCGCTCGGCATCGCGAGCGTCGTCCGGGGCCTGTTCAAGCAATAGCTCCGCCCCACAAAGCGCAGCGCCGCCGAATACGGCGGCGACTGGGCGGTCAGCGCGTTCGCCGGTCCGGGCGCGCGCGCGTCCGCGCGACCACGTGGGGAAGCAGGCGGCAGACCTCGTCGATGTCCGCTGCCGTGGTGCCGCGCCAGAGGGAGAAGCGGATCGCGCCGCGGGCCAGCGCGGGCGGGTACCCCATGGCGAGCAGGACCGGAGAGGGTTCCAGCGATCCGGAGCTGCACGCCGAGCCGGTCGAGACCGCCACGCCGGCGAGGTCCAGCGCGACGAGCAGCGTCTCGCCGTCGCAGCCCTCGAACGCGACATTCAGCGTATTGCACACGCGCTCCGCGCCGGCGCCCGCCAGTTCTCCGTCCCGGCCCGCCGGCCCCGCTCCTGGTGCCCGCCGACCTGGACCGGCGCGAGCTGCAGCCCTCGCCGGACCCACAGGAGCCCGGCACCCTTGGGGCCGCCGATCTTGTGCGCCGAGCACGACAGCAGATCGATCGGCAGCTCGCGGATGCGCAGGGGCATCTTGCCCACCGCCTGCACCGCGTCGGCGTGCAACGGGACTCCATGCTTCCGGCACAGCTCGCCGATCCGCGCCAGCGGAAAGACGATCCCGGTCTCGTTGTTCGCCGCCATCGCCGAGCACAGGTCGGCCCCGGGGAGCGCCGCGTCCAGCGCATCCAGGTCGAGCTGGCCGGACCGGTCGACCGCGATGCGCACCACCTGCGCTCCCGCTCGCTCCACCTCCGCGCAAGCGCCGAGCAGCCCCGGGTGCTCGACGGCCGTGACGACCACCTTCCGGCGGCCGAGCCCGCGGACGGCCAGCGCGTCGGCTTCGGTGCCGCCCGAGGTGAAGACGATCTCGCGCGGGTCGCACTCGAGCGCGGCGCCGCACCGCTCGCGCGCCCGGTCCAGCAAGGCCCGCGCATCCTGCCCCGGCTTGTGCACGGACGACGGATTCGCGAACACCTCGCCCAGGGCCGGCATCATGGCGGCCATCACGGCGGGGTCGAGCGGGGTGGTCGCGTTGGCGTCGAGGTAGATCACGGCTGCGGGACGAGCGGCGTCCCGACACCGGCGCGCAGGTGGAACACCTTGAGGAAGGCCGCCGCCAGCTCCTGCGCCAGCTCCGCCTGGATGCGCCCGTCGAGCGGGATGCGCGCGCCCGCCATCGCGCCGTGTCCGCCGGCGCTGCCGCCGAACGCGCTGCAGACCTCGCGCACGATCTTGCCGGCGTTGACGCGCCGGTCGTTGAGCCGCAGCGAGAGGTACAGCTCGCCCTTGTAGGCGCCCGTGGCCAGCGACCAGCGCAGGCCGTCCAGGCTGACCAGCCGCTCCGCCACCTCCGGAACGATCTCGGGCACGTAGACCTCGCCCAGGTCCACCACGCAGGCCTGCCCGTTCCCGTGGAGCCGCGCCCGCTCGTACGCCGTGTGGTAGGCGGCGAAGTAGCGCGCCGGCACCTGCGGGTGCTCGATGCGCGACAGCGCCTGCTTGTCCACGTGGGGGAAGAGCCAGTTGTAGCACTCCACGTCCGCGCCCTCGACCTCGCGGCCGAGGTCCCGCGTGTCGCTCTTGATGCCGTAGAAGAGCGCGGTCGCCAGCGCGGGGCCCGGGACCAGGCGGGCTGCGCGCAGGTACTGCGTGACCAGGGTCGACGTGGCCCCCGCGGGTCCGCCCACGTCGTGGAACGCCGAGAGCAGCGAGGCGGGACGGGCCGGGTGATGGTCGATGACCAGCTCCGGCGCGGAGCGGGCGGCCAGCGAGTAGTTCCCCACCTCGGGCTGGGTGTCGACCAGGCAGACGAGGTCGAATTGCGACGCTTCCACCCGCCCGACGGGCTGGATGGGCAGGTGCAGCACCTTGAGCAGGGCCTTGTTCTCGGCGCGCCCGATGATGCCCCCGTAGGCAGCCTGGGCGTGCACGTGGGCGCCGTGCTCGAGCAGGAATGCCAGCCCGCAGGCGCTCGCCACCGCGTCCGGGTCGGGGTTGTCGTGCGTGAGCACGAGCGCCCGCTTGTGCGACCGGGCGACCGACAAGAGCTTCCGCAGCCTGAAGCGGAGCTGGTCGTCGGATGCGGCGGGCTCGAGCCGCTCGGCTGGCGGCGAGGGTGGGGACATGAAGGTGCGCACCTTACTGGGGTCGGGTGGCCCGCGCAACGCGCCCCCGGTTCCGGGCTGGCGCCGCCTTGACGCGCAGCTTCTTGAGGCGGAGGAGGCAGGCGCGATTCCCCTCCGGGGGGATCTCCAGGTACCCCGGAACGTCGCGGAATCGCTCATCGTTCACGAGCTTGCGAAAGGCGAGCGGCCCGATTTCCCCCTTGCAGACGTGCTCGTGGCGATCCACCCGGCACCCCAGCGGCTTCACGCTGTCGTTGAGGTGGAAGGCGCGGATCCGGTCGACGCCCAGGACGCGGTCGAGCTGTTCGAAGGTCGACTCGTAGCCGCGATCCGAGGCGATGTCGTACCCCGCCGCGAACACGTGGCAGGTGTCGAGGCAGATGGCGACCCGGTCCGGGCTCTTGCACGCGTCGCGGATCTCGCGCAGCTCTTCGAACCGGCTGCCCAGGGAAGATCCCTGGCCGGCGGCGGTCTCGAGCAGCACCTGGCAGGGCCCGCGGTGCGCCGCGAACACGCGGTCCAGCGCCTCCGCCACGTTGCCAAGACCACGTTGCTTGTCCGCGTTCGCGCCCGGGTGGAGGACGAGGTG
>WNFG01003946.1_pt1 | contig 12478 bp, 5 predicted proteins | sample 5400431 | NCBI WGS metagenome assembly WNFG01 (sample SAMN13153346, study PRJNA577476) | soil metagenome | isolation source: 120 cm saprolite under Douglas fir tree site 2 hole 3 replicate 2 | place: USA:California | collected 2015-04-18
TCAAGGTGGGGCGCGAATCGGTGAACTCGATACAGATTTTTGAGGGACTTCACGAAGGCGACGCGGTGATTCTTTCCGACATGTCGCGCTGGGACAAGACGGATCGCATCCGGCTTGAGTGAAAAATGTACACCGCGAATTCGAGGCAAAAACTTATGACGGAAGCGGGACAGCCACTGATACAGATTCAGGATCTGACCAAAGTCTTTTACACCGACGAGATCGAAACCCACGCGCTCTCCGGAGTACACCTCTCCATTAATAAAGGAGAGTATGTGGCGATGTCGGGGCCTTCGGGGTGCGGCAAGTCAACGCTGCTGTCGATCATCGGCTTGCTGGATACGCCCACGGATGGAAAGTACTCGCTGAATGGGAAGACGGTCGAGAATCTCGATTTTGGCGAACGCTCGCGGATTCGCAACCAGGAGATTGGATTCATCTTCCAGAGTTTCAATCTGATCGGCGACTTGACTGTGTATGAAAACGTCGAACTGCCGCTCACGTACCGGCAGAGAATGCCCGCTCCCGACCGCAAGAAGCGGGTGATGGAAGCGCTCGAACGCGTGGGGATGGCGCACCGCATCCGGCACTATCCATCGCAGCTTTCCGGTGGCCAGCAGCAGCGTGTCGCCGTGGCGCGCGCCCTGGGCGGGAAACCTTCCATCCTACTGGCGGACGAGCCTACCGGAAACCTCGACTCGCGCAACGGCGAAGCCGTGATGGAACTCCTGCAGAACCTGCACCGCGAGGGGGCAACGATCTGCATGGTGACGCACGATCCTCGTTTCGCCAAGCATGCGCAGCGCGAAGTGCATCTGTTCGACGGCAAAGTTGTGGCGGAAGAAGAACTGAAAAAGCTGATGGCGGATGTGCACGCATGAACGGCTTGATTCAAGACCTACGCTATGCGGTGCGGCAGATGCGGAAGAGCCCTGTCTTCTTCTTGATCGTCGTGTTGACCCTTGGACTTGGCATTGGGGCGAACACGGCCATCTTCAGCATGGTGGATTGGCTGGTCCTGAGGTCGCTGCCCATCAGGGATCCGGTGCAGATGCACTTTCTGGCCTTTGCCCGGCCTGGCGCAAATTCCGAAGTTCAATTCTCATATCCGGAGTTTGCAGAAATTCAGAAGCAGACCACGGATGTCTTTTCACGTATGACGCCATTCATTTTTGGCGGTCTGGCGGGCGCGCAAAACTCTCAAAATGGCATGACGGTCGACGGTACAACCGAATCGGTTCAGACCGGTTACGTGGGCGGCGATTTCTTCTCGCTGCTGGGCATCGCTCCCGCCACGGGCCGCTTCATTTTGAGCACGGAAGGAAGGGTCGCGGGCGCGGACCCGGTAGTCGTTTTGAGTTACAACTATTGGCAGACTCGTTTCGCCGGCAACCCCGCGATTGTCGGGAAAGCCGTTTCGATTAACGGTCATCCCGTCACCGTCATCGGAGTCGCGCCCAAAGGCTTTCTTGGGCCGACTCCCCTCCTCGAGGTCCAGGCTTATCTTCCTCTGGGCATGTTCTTGGTCGAGAGAGGAGTTGCCCCCGACTTCCTGGCCAATTCCAAAGCTCGCAGCATGCTCGCCTTTGCCCGGGTGAAACCTGGTGCGAACCTGAAGCAAGTCCAGTCCGAGATCGCGGTCGTCGGCCAGCGCCTGCTAAGGCAATATCCCAGAGATCGCGGAATTGGCGACCTGCGTGCCGATCCCTTGCGGCCGCCGGGGATCATCGGCGGGACGAATCCCTTTCCCAAGCTCGCCGCCCTATTTCTGACTCTAGCCGCGATGGTTCTAGCTCTCGCTTGCGTGAACGTCGCCAATCTTTTTCTTGTCCGCGCGGCAGGACGCCAGCGTGAGATGGCGATTCGCGCGGCGCTGGGTGCTGGGAATGGCCGGTTGGTTCGCCAACTGCTCACCGAGGGTCTGGTTGTGGCTGCTCTTGGCTGCGGTATGGGAGTTTTGCTCGGTTCGGGCGGAACACGCCTGTTCGGCTCCATATCCATGCAAAGTGAGTTGCCGATTGTCTTTGATTTCGATTTCAACTGGCATGTTTTCGCGTATGCCTTCGCCGTAGCGGTGGTCAGCGCAGTCGTCGTGGTTCTCGTGCCTGCAGCACGAGTCCGGCATGGCAACTTGCGAGAAGTGCTGCACGAAGGTGGACGAACTTCGACCGGCGGACGCCAGCGTTTGCGCGGCATTCTGGTCGCCGTCCAGGTCGGCGGATCGCTGACGTTGCTGATCGTTGCTGGCCTGTTTGTGCGCAGTCTGCGCGGTGTTCAGCGTGCCGATCTGGGGTTCGATCCCCGGCATGTCCTCAACTTCACCCTCGACCCGAATGAGATCGGATATACGGACGCGCAGGGCCGGGCTTTCTATCGCGCCATGCTGGAGCGTACGCGCGCACTCCCCGGAGTACAGTCTGCAGGCCTTGCGTCGGTCGTCCCCCTGAGCGACTCCGTCCAGGGCAGCGACCTGACGATTCCAGGATACTCAACCTCCTCAGACCGGCAGGCGCCTCATGCCGAATTCAACGCGGTGTCTTCGGACTATTTCGCAACCATGCGCATCACGCTGAAGCGCGGCCGTGATTTCAGCGACGCGGACAACGACAGCTCGCCCAACGTTGCCATAATCAACCAGGCCATGGCGGAACGCTTTTGGCCCGGCCAGGATCCACTGGGCAAGTCTTTTGTGGTGACCTCCGATCCGAAGCATCCCGCAACTATCGTGGGAGTGGTTCAGAACAGCCGAATGAACCAGATGTACGGGCCTTTTGAACCGATCTTCTATCTGCCAACCGCGCAGAGTTACGCACCGGCGGAGACGCTGCAGATACGCTCGGAGCAAAGTGCACAGTCCATTGTCCCCCAAGTACGGGCTGTTGCACAGTCGCTGGCGCCAACGGTTCCTATCTATGGCGTGCGCACCATGACGGAAGTCCTGCACGGGGGCAACGGCTTGTTGTTCTTCGAAATCGGAGCGAGTCTGGCCACGGCATTGGGACTGCTGGGACTGGTTCTTGCAATCGTTGGTGTATATGGGGTGATGTCGTACGCCGTGAGCCAACGCACTCAGGAAATTGGCATTCGCATAGCGCTCGGGGCTCAGCCGCGCGACATTCTCAGGATCATCGGACGCCAAGGAGTGGTGATTGTTGTATCCGGCTTGACGGTTGGCTTGCTCGCCGCGCTTGCCGTTGGCCGCCTGGTCAGCGATTTCCTGGTGGGCATTGCGCCCAGCGACCCCATCACTTATGCAGGGGTTTCAACCTTGTTGGCCATGATCGCGTGCCTGGCCACCTATATTCCGACCCGTCGAGCCACCAAGGTGGATCCCATGGTCGCGCTGCGGTATGAGTAAGGAGGTAGAGAAACGATGAACGGCCTTCTCCGGGATTTCCGTTACGCGTTGCGCCAACTGCGGAGGAGTCCCGGCTTCATTGCCGTAGCGGTGCTCACTCTAGCTCTCGGCATCGGCGCGACCACGGCAATCTTCAGCGTTGTATACGGCGTGTTGTTGCAGCCGCTGCCGTACCGCGATTCGAACCGGATCATGGCCGTCTTCGAGGTCACCTCGAAGGACACGCCGTCGCGTGTTGCGGACCCGAACTTCGATGACTTTCGCGATCAAAGCCACAGCTTCCAGGCGATAGCGAAGTACTCTGACGGCATCGTGTCCGTTTCCGGAACTTCGCAGCCGACGCGCACGACGGTTGCGTGGGTCTCGCCCGACTTTCTCAAGGTCTTCGGTATTCAACCGATGGTCGGACGGGATTTTAGCGCCAGCGACACGAAAAAAGGGGCTGGCCCGACTGTGCTTGTCAGCTATGGATACTGGAGGCAGCACCTCGGATCGCCGCAGGATCTCTCGCAGTCGCACCTGAAGATTGGTGGCGCGGTCTTCTCCGTTATCGGCGTGCTTCCGGCGGGATTTGCTTTCCCGGCAGACGCGGATCTGTGGCTTCCGGCCGATTTGGACGGCGAAAATCCAAGCAGAACGTCGCATAACTACTCTGCAGTCGGGCGCCTCCGCGAGGGAGTGACTGTCGAGCAAGCAAATCAAGACATTGGCGCGATAGCGCGACGCATTCACAACACATCGAGCGAGCAAGGAGATTATCTCCTCAAAGATGGAATGGTCGTCCCTCTACAAGACTCGATTACCAGCAAGGCTCGTTCGCCGCTTCTGGTCTTGCTCGGCGCGGTGGGATTTCTGATGCTGGTGGCATGCGCGAACGTAGCGAATTTACTGCTGGCACAAGCGTCAGTGAGAGAGCGCGAGCTCGCCATTCGCAGCGCGCTCGGTGCGGCGCGCGGACGTCTGATCCGTCAATTCCTTACCGAAGCATTCCTGCTTTCCTTGGCCGGTGGCGGGCTAGGCGTATTGGGAGCTTACTGGGGGGTGGTGGGATTAATTGCGCTGGCGCCGGAAAATCTGCCCCGGCTGGACAGCGTCTCAATCAGTATTCCAGTACTTCTGTTCGCGTTTCTGCTTTCCACGGCAGTCGCCGCGGGCCTGGGAGCGTTTACCGCCGCCCGCGCGACTTCCGGAGACCCGCGCAACGGCCTCGTGCAAGGAGTGCGTGGACAGGCGGGTTCGCAAGGCAGCCAGCGCGTTGGCCGGATAATCGTGACGGCGCAGATCGCGATCACATTGGTTCTCGTGGTAGGAGCGGGATTGTTCGGGCGCAGCCTGATGAAGGTGCTCGAAGTGAATCCCGGGTTCCGCGTAGACAAAGTTGTCACGATGGACGTCTCCCTTCCGTGGGTGGACGATCCCAAGGTAAAGACAGGTCAGGCAATCTTCTTTTCAAACCTGATTGACCGGCTCAATCAGATCCCGGGCGTGCGCAAGGTTGGCGCGACTAGCGGTCTGCCGATGGATGGCGGCCTTCCCGACGGAATGTTTCTCCTGATGACGCAGAAGGAGGCCCCCAAGACTCCGGACAGTCTTGATGCGATGTTCCAGCAAAAAGAACGCGTTGGCATTGCGGATTTCTGCGTCACTACGGACGGATACTTCCAGGTTCTCGGTATTCCGCTGATTCGAGGGCGCATCTTCGACGAGCGCGACGGCGCGAATACCCCGCACGTCGCCGTAATCAGCGAATCCCTGGCGCGCGACCGGTGGCCAAATCAGGACCCGATCGGCCACACGATTGAGTTTGGAAACATGGATGGCGACTTGCGTTTGCTGACGATCGTCGGAATCGTGGGCGACACCCACGAATATGGCCTTGATGCGCCGCCGCGTCCGACCGTTTACGTGAATTTGTTCCAGCGGCCGCGCGCGGCCATCACATTAACGATGTTAAGCGACGCTGACACTCGATTGGTCACATCGGCAGCGCGTGAAATCCTGCAGGATCTCAACCCGGAGATTCCGGCGAGGTTCCGGAAGCTTTCGCAAGTCTATTCCGCTTCGCTAGGCTCGCGGAGATTCAACGTCATTCTCATCGGATTCTTCGGAATCACCGCGCTGCTACTCGCCACGACCGGCGTGTTTGGCCTGATGGCCTTCTCGGTTACCCGCCGCACGCGCGAGATTGGCGTGCGTGTCGCACTCGGCGCGCGCTCCGGCGATGTACTGAGGATGATCTTGGGCCAGGGACTGCGCACGATCTTCATTGGGGTGGCGATTGGGATTACCGGGTCGCTGGCTCTGACACGCACCGTGGAGTCGCTGCTCTTCGGCGTGACTGCCACCGATCCGCTGACTTTCGGCGGCGTGACACTGCTTCTCGTTGGGACAGCGCTGCTTGCCTGCTACATCCCAGCGCGGCGCGCGACCAAGGTCGATCCGATGGTGGCGTTGCGATATGAGTAGGAAGGCGAAATCAAGTAAGGAATGGTGAACTGAGATGAACGGCTTGATCCAAGACTTCCGTTATGCCGTGCGCCAACTGCGCAAGAGTCCCGGCTTCACCGCCGTCGCCGTGGTCACGCTGGCCCTTGGAATTGGGGCTAACACCGCGATCTTCAGCGTCGTGAACGGAGCCTTACTGCGTCCGCTGGCATTCAGAGAACCGGACCGTCTGGTCCATGTGTGGCATACCCCCCCGGCAAAGAGTTTTCCCGGCATGACCAAATTCGCGGTTTCAGCGGCGAACTACCTGGATTGGCAAAGTCAGAACCAGGTTTTCGAGAACATGGCCATTTACACCTATTCGGGCTTCACGCTCACGGGCGGCGAGAAGCCGGAGCAGATAGACGCCGGCGCGGTATCGTCGAGCTTTTTTGAGACTCTGGGTGTTCAACCGATGCTGGGCCGCGTTTTTCTTCCGCAGGAAGATCAGCCGGGCCGCTCCAACGTGGTGGTTCTTAGTCATCGATTTTGGCAGGAGCATTTCGGCTCAAATGCTGAGATCGTCGGACAAAACATCAGCGTCGACGGTCAGAATTTTTTGGTTGCCGGCGTCATGCCGCCCTCGTTCCGCTATCCGGACATTGCACAAGTTTGGACGCCTATGGCCTGGACGGATAAACAGCGCGCGGTCCGAGGAGAACATCACTATGCCGTCGTCGCGCGCCTCAAGTCCGGCATTTCCCTGAAGCAAGCCCAGGCCGCGATGAATACTATCTCTAGCCGCCTGGAGCAGTTGTATCCCGGCGACAACAAAGGATGGGGCGCGGTGGTCGTGCCCTTGCACGACGATCTGGTGAGTGATGTGCGCCCGGCGTTACTGGTTCTGCTGGGCGCCGTGGCCTTCGTTCTTCTTATCGCGTGCGTCAATGTCGCCAATCTCGCGCTGGCGAAGACTTTGAGCAGGCGAAAAGAGATCGCCGTCCGAACCGCGCTCGGCGCCTCCTCGGCGCGCGTGCTGCGGCAAATTCTTACCGAGACGGTGCTGCTCGCTCTTGCCGGGGGAGCGATCGGCTTGACCTACGCTCACTTTGGCGTTCGCCTGATTATGGCGTTCCTGGCAGACAAGTTGCCGCGATCGGTTGACGTTAGGCTTGACCTACCGGTCTTAGGATTCACTGCGCTCATCTCCGTACTCACTGGCATTGTCGCCGGAGTCCTTCCCGCTCTGCGCTTGACCAGGGCGGACGTGAGCCAGGCGCTTAAACAAGGGCTGGGTCGAACCGATAGCGACTCCGGTGGCCACCGCACTCGCAGCGTTCTGGTGGTGGCGGAGGTCGCACTCTCGCTTGTCTTGCTGATTGGCGCTGGGTTGATGATCCGAAGTTTTCAGCAGCTCCATGGTGTGAATCCAGGATTTGAATCCCACGGAGTTCTGACCATGACCGCTGCCGTGTCGCGGGCCAAGTTTCCTTTGCCAGCGCAGCAGATCAGCTTCTTCGAACAAGTGCTGCAGCGTGTTCGCACATTGCCTGGCGTCAAATCTGCAGGCGTCATTGATGACATCCCGCTTAACGGGCACGGGTCACACCAGCCCATAGCGATCGAGGGACGTCCCGTTGTGGCGCTGACAGACCAGCCAGAAGTGGATGTACGCCTCATCAGTCCCGGATACATGAGTGCCATGCATATCCCCATTGTGCATGGCCGCGATTTCGCCGACACAGACGTCGCCGGGAGGCCGGCGGCAATCCTCATCAGCGCGTCCATGGCCCAGCATTACTGGCCTGGAGAAGACCCAATTGGAAAGCGCCTCACCCTGACTTTTTTCCCCGATGTTGTTCGCGAGGTTGTGGGAGTTGTGGGTGATGTGAAGCTTGACGGTTTGGATCAAGCTCGTCCTGCAACAATTCTGTACATGCCTTTAGACCAGGCTTCGGCGCCTGCGACGGGAGGATGGAATTCTTTCCCGATGACTCTGGTCGTACGCTCCAGTACCAACCCAACGGGCATAGTCTCCGCCGTGGCGAACGCAGTGCACGAGGTCGATCGCGAAATTCCGGTGCGCGACATTTTTACTATGGATGATCTGGTCACCAATTCGATGTCGCAACAGCGATTCAACATGCTACTGCTGGGATCGTTCGCAGGACTCGCCTTGCTGTTGGCTGCAATCGGGATCTACAGCGTGCTGTCATACAGCGTAAAACGGCGCGTGCAGGAAATCGGAATCCGTTTGGCCTTAGGCGCGCGCATCGAGGATGTGCTTCGCATCGTCATTGTTGAAGGCATGAAGCCGACCCTGTTGGGTGTGGTCATAGGCGCAGTCGGTGCCTTGGCGATGGGACACGTTTTGTCGAGCCTCATCTACGGTGTGAAGCCCACCGACCCCGTTACTTTCCTGGTGGTAGCGGTTCTTCTCGGAGCGATCGCGCTCATGGCCAGCATCATTCCAGCGTACCGGGCCGCGAAGGTCGATCCCATGGTGGCATTGAGATACGAGTAGTGAGGAGACGAATGATGACCGGGCTTTTACAAGACCTTCGCTACGCTCTGCGCCAACTACGCAAGAAACCGGGATTCACTTTGACCACCGTGGTCACCCTCGCTCTCGGCATCGCCGCGAACGTGACCATCTTTAGTATTGTGAACGGAATCATTCTGCGCCCGCTTCCGGTGCCGCATCCAGAACAGATCACGGTGTTGGCCGCACAGCAGCAGGGCGCGCCTGTTGGCGTCTATTCTCTTTCTTATCCGGAACTCGTCGACTTTCGCAAACAGGCCGATACATATTCCGACTTATTTGCTTACGGCGTTGACCTCCAGGGCCTCAGCGCCGATAACCGTGCCGACCACTTTCTAGCCAGCCACGTTACCGGGAACTACTTCTCTGCTCTTGGCCTGAAGCCGGCTCTGGGCCGGCTGTTTCGCCCAGGAGAAGGGGAAACACAGGGATCGGAAGCGGTGGTCGTAATCGGCTACTCCTATTGGCAAAAGAGATTTGGCGGCAACTCGAACGTGGTCGGCAAACAAGTGCTGGTGAATGGCAAGCCGGCCACGATTATCGGAGTCACACCCAAAGGTTTTCACGGTACAGCATTCGCCCTCGACCTGGATGGTTATCTTACGTTCAGCATGGCGGCCTCGGCAGATCCCGACATGTGGACCAGTCGCACCGATCGACGCTGGACGGTCATGGGCCGCCTCAAGCCGGGTGTGAATCTCACTCAAGCCCAGAGCTCCGTACGTGTGGTTGCGGCTCGACTGGCCGAACAGTATCCGGCGACTGACAAGAGCATCACGGTAAATGTAGTTGCCGAGCCGCTGTCTCATCCGGTGCCATTGCCGAATAACATCATTGCGATTGTTGCCGGACTATTCCTGTTTCTCGCCATCCTTATCCTGCTGCTGGCGGGTGTGAACGTCGCCAACATTCTGTTGGTACGAGCCACCGCGCGGGAAGGGGAGATGGCCGTTCGCGCCGCGATGGGTGCCAGCCGGGCACGTCTTATCGGTCAGGTACTGACAGAGAGCGTTCTTCTCGCCGCGCTCGGCGGCGCTATCGGAATTGCTGTGGGAGCGTGGGCCAGTCGATGGATTTCTGATCTTCGTCTCGCGTCTGTCATCCCTACCAGCCTCGACTTCGGTCTTGATTGGCGGGTGCTGGCGTATGCTCTCACGGCAGCACTCAGCACCGGGGTGGTTGTCGGTTTATGGCCGGCACTGCGAGTTGCGCGCTCCAATGTGAATGAAACTCTGCGCGAAGGCGGCAGGAGCGGATCGGCCGGCGTGGCACGTCATCGTGTCCGCAGCTTCCTGGTGGCGGCGCAGATGGCTGGATCACTCGTACTCCTGATCGTCGCGGGGCTTTTCGTGCGCAGTCTGCAGCGCGCGCAGCGGATGTATCTGGGATTCGAACCGGACCACGTCTTGAATGTGACTCTCGATCCTGGCGAGGTGGGCTATAGCGAGGCGCGCGCGACGAACTTCTATCGGCAGCTGGAGGACCGGTTCCGTGCACTGCCCGGTGTGCAATCAGTGAGCATGGCTTACAGCGTTCCCATGGGGAACTACTCCCAGACAGCCGGGGTTACCGCTGAAGATCATCCCCCGCAGGCCGGACAACAGCCGCCTGTCGTCCTGTTCAATGCCATCGACCCCACCTACTTCCAAACTATGAAGATTCCTCTGTTGCGCGGGCGCAGCTTTACCGATTCCGACAATAAGGGCTCAGTGCGTGTCGCCCTCGTAAATCAGACCATGGCCGAACAACTGTGGCCTAACGAAGACGCCGTCGGCAAACGCTTCACCAGCGACGAGACCAAAGGCACACTGTGGCAAGTGGTTGGAATCGCACAAAACGGCAAGTACGGGGTGCTCGCCGAGGACCCGCAACCCTACTTCTATCTTCCGATAGCACAGAATTTCATGCCGATGCGTGTCCTGCAACTCCGCACTTCAATTGCCCCGGAAGCGCTGGCACTGCCTGTGCAGCAAGAGATCAAAAATCTCGATCCAGGGCTGCCGATCTTCCTGCTTCGCACCATGACGGACTCTCTGGCTGGAGCGAATGGCTTCATGATCTTCCGCATGGGAGCCCTGCTTGCGTCCTGCATCGGAGCCATGGGTCTTACCATGGCCGTCGTGGGTGTATATGGCGTCGTAGCTTTCGCAGCCAGCCAGCGAACCCGGGAAATCGGAATCCGCATGGCGCTGGGCGCGAATCGCACGCAGGTGCTGAAGCTGGTGCTACGGCAGGGTGTATGGGTTGTCGTCGCAGGCGCTTCAATCGGGTTGCTCGTCACAATCGGTATTAGCCGCCAATTCGCAAACCTGTTGTTGGGCGTCAGCGCAACGGATCCACTGACGTTTATCACTGCCACGGTTCTTCTGCTCGCGGCAGCTCTCTACGCCTGTTTTGTGCCGGCCCGTCGTGCCATGAAGGTCGATCCCATGGTTGCTCTGCGCTACGAATAGGAGGAACTGAAAATGAACGGCGTGTTCCAGGACCTTCGTTACGCAGTTCGTCAAATCCGAAAATCACCGGGATTCGCACTTACCACGCTGCTTTCACTCACGCTGGGGATTGGAGCCACCACCGCGATCTTCAGCGTGGTGTACGCAGTCCTGCTCGATCCTTATCCTTATCGAGACGCAGACCGCATGGTGCATGTGGAGATGCGCGATAAGAGCGACCGCGGAGATTTGCTTTTCGTCAACGGCACGGAATATCAGGAGCTGTTGCAAGCGTCTTCGATAGACGACGTCTTCCTGATGATTCAGCGGCCAGCAACGCTGACCGGCCGCCAGTTCCCAATCTCCGTCAGGGTGGGCCAGTACTCGTCCAATCTGTTCACCTACATGGGCGTGCCTCCGGCGCTGGGACGCGGGTTCACACCGTCGGATGCGCCTGGAGGCAAAGTGTCTCCGGTCGCGGTGTTGAGTTACCTTTTCTGGCAGCAACAATTCGGCGGAAACCGCAACGTGGTGGGGCAGACAATCAAGCTTGACCATGCTCTTTATTCGGTCATCGGGGTAGCGGCTCCGCGCTTTACATGGGGAGACTCCGACATATACGTGCCTGGAACGCCGACTGCGGATCCGCACGACTACTGGATGTCATTCATCAAGCTGAAGCCGGGCGTGAAGCACGCGGCCGCTGCGGCTGAGCTGCAGGTGCTAGTGAATCGTTTCGCTAAGGACGATCCCAGGGATTTTCGACACGATAAAAAGGTCGCGATCGTGACGCTCAACGAAGAGGTACTGGGACGCTTTTCCGGGAAATTGGTGCTGCTGTTCGCGGCAGTAGTCGCGCTCCTGGTGATCGGTTGCGCCAATGTTTCTATTCTGCTGCTGGCGCGAGGAATTGCGCGGCAACACGAGCTGGCGGTTCGGGCTTCGATTGGCGCCAGCCGCAGGCGCCTGATCCGGCAACTGCTTACAGAGTCGGTGCTGCTTTCTGTTGCCGGTGCGGGACTTGGGGTGTTGGCGGCCTACAGTTTGGTGGGAACATTATCTTCCATGCTTCCGCTGTACTCGTTTCCGCACGAGGCGGCGATTCGCGTGAATGGCGCTGTGCTTGCCTTCAGCGCGGCGGTGGCTGTGATTACCGGGATCCTTTTTGGTATTTCGCCGGCCTGGCAGCTTTCACGCCCACCCATCAGCGAGCTGATACAGGCAAACAGCACGAAGCACACGGGAAGCGCGCGCAGCCGCAATACACATCGGCTTCTGATTGCTGGACAAGTTGCACTCACTCTGCTGTTGATGGCGGGGGCTGGCGGGGCAATGAAAGCATTCGTCGCCCTGACGCACACGCCGTTGGGTTACGATCCTGACCACGTTTTTGGGTTGGATGTTTTCATGCCGCAGGGAGCGTATCCCACATGGCAGGCACGGCTGAATGAAAACGAGGTAATTCGTAAGGCTATCGCCGAAGTGCCGGGAGTGGAGAGTGCCACTATATCGACCACATGGTTTCCGCCTTTTGGAGGATTCACCGCAAAAATCGACATCCGGAGCAAACCGTCGCTGACAGGCGCGGAAGCGCTCCTGGGGCTGGTGAGCCCGCAGGAATTTTCCACGCTGCGCGTTCCGCTGCTGGCGGGCCGGATCTTCAACGACGTGGAAGTAAGCCGGGCGGCCCATTTGGCGCTGGTGAACCAGGCATGCGTGAAA
>WNFG01008454.1_pt1 | contig 12477 bp, 13 predicted proteins | sample 5400431 | NCBI WGS metagenome assembly WNFG01 (sample SAMN13153346, study PRJNA577476) | soil metagenome | isolation source: 120 cm saprolite under Douglas fir tree site 2 hole 3 replicate 2 | place: USA:California | collected 2015-04-18
AGGCAAGTCCGCAGCAAAATGCCGCGTTAGTAAATTTCGCCAAGCACATGGGCGGCGAACTGCTGAAAAACGTGCAACAGGTTGTCAGCGCGCCGATGGAACTGATCGTCAATCACGAACAGCATGGTTCGGCCATGTTGCGTGCGGGCCGTTTTGCAACTATCCAAACACGCGGCGTCGGGGCCAAAGATCACCTCTGCGGGAATGAAGAAACTTTCTACCCTCCCCTCACGGAGATGGCGCATTCGATGCCAGCAGTAGCGTTGACCGATTCATTTCGCGGTCCTGGATTGGGTATCTCGTGGGATCTGCACGGCAAGCGTAGCGCATTTGTGGGGACTTTCGCGCGCTAAACTGCGAATAAGGCGTTTGATCCAGAGGGGGGTACTTGCATAAAGGCCTGGGATTTCTCTGCACTCTTCTGGTATTTCTCACGCCCTACAGCATTGCGCAGAACGGCAAAGTTGAGAGCATCGGCCCACTTACCGATAAGTCCGTCCCCGACGGCGTCCGCCAGGTTCTCGATTCCAAGGGCTACCACGTCACACTCGATGACGGAAGCGTGGCCTGCGACGGGCAATCGTCCCCGCTCAACCCAAGAAAGATGTTCAGGGAGCGCTCTATACACGTCTGGCCGAGTCGACAATGGTCGGCGTGCTCCATTTTCCGCAGGCTTCAACCGATTATCGCGGACAACCTATTCCCGCTGGCTTCTATATTCTTCGCTACGAACTGATACCCGATGACGGCAATCATCTCGGTGCCGCACCCAATCGCGACTTCGTTTTGCTCATTCCTGCATCGTCAGATACTGATCCCAATGCAGTCTTGAAATTTCAAGAATTGGTTAACCTGAGCCGCAAAGCGACCGGGACGAAGCACCCGGGTCCTTTGAACATGGTCCAGGCAGAGAGTGGCACGGCAGCGGCAGTGTCGAAAGACGACCAGGAACACTGGATATTTTCTGGCGGGATGAAACTGTCGTCGGGGGAAGAGATGCCGTTTGCGCTCGTGGTGAAGGGCACTGCACAACAGTAATTTGCGATTTCACAGTTGGGACAGCCCGCCACGCTGCTGAGCTGCCGGTGCGATTCTTCGTGGCTTTAAGCAGTCTGGCTACGAGTTTCGGGTGTAACTTCTACGGGGCTGGCGAATCTCACGTCGAATAAGAGCTTTTGCCTCGCCGTTCTATGAAATCGGCCACTGATAACCGCAAATTCAAGGCTATCAATCGCCGTGAGTTGCTGAAACTTACGCCGGTGCTGGCGTTGGGCGCCTTTGCCCTTCCGACATTGCGGAAGCCACTGTTAAAGTCCGGACTCGCCTTCAGTGATTGGGCTTCGGCCTGGCTTTTCCGCACCGGCCACCTTGCGCCGACTTTTGCTGATTCTGACCTAACTCCTTTCAACGAATTTCCCATTAATGACTACGACGTGGACGACCCAGAACTTGACTTGGACAAGTGGACCTTGACGGTCGGCGGCGCGGTCCAGAAGCCGGGCGATTACAGATTGGCCCAAATTCAAGCGCTGCCCAAGGTAAATCAGAACACGCGTCATGTTTGCGTAGAGGGCTGGGACGTGATCGGCCGCTTCGGCGGCGTGCGTCTCTCTGACTTCCTGAAGATGATTGGCGCCGACCCTGGTGCGCGTTTTGTTACCGTCGAATGCGCCGACGACTACTACGAATCACTGGATATGGCGACAGCCATGCACCCGCAAACGTTGCTTTGTTACGAAATGTACGACAAACCTCTTACGTCCGAACACGGAGCGCCCCTGCGCCTGAATATCCCGACCAAAATCGGCTACAAGCAGGCCAAGTATCTGACCGATCTCAACGTGACTCACGTGCTGAATAAAGTTGGATACTGGGAAGATCAGGGCTATTCATACTTCTACGGGCTCTAGCAGGGAGAGGTAGCATGTCCACCCACGCGATTGCGATCAAGAACGTGAAGACCGGCGAGGTGACTACGGCAGTTTACGAGCACCCTTTCGTAGTGCGACTTTGCCACTGGATTAATACCGTCGCGCTTTTTGTGCTTGTGGGAAGTGGCCTGCAAATCTTCCGTGCTTTTCCAAGCTTCGGGGCGAAGATCCCGCAAAAAGATCTGCTGCACTGGCCGAAAGCATTCGCCCTCGGTGGCTGGCTGGGCGGTGCACTACAGTGGCACTTGACATTCATGTGGATCTATATCGCAACTGGGATCTTGTACATCGGCTATCAAATTTTTAGTGGCAACTATAAGCAGGTTCTCTTTACGCAACGAGACTTACCTGGAGTGTGGCCGATGGTTCGCCACTACTTCTTCTTTGGCCAGAAGCCGCCGGTGAAGGAAGCCTACAATCCGTTGCAGAAACATGCATACACGTCGGCGATCGTATTGGGGATGCTCTCGGTTTTGACCGGCTTGGCAGTGTGGAAGCCGGTGCAGCTTTCGTGGCTGTCGTGGATGATGGGCGGCTTTCGCCTGGCCCGGCTTTGGCATTTCCTGATCATGTGGGCGCTTCTGGCGTTTGTCTTTGGGCATTTGGTGATGGTCGTCCTGCACGGCTGGAATAATTTCGTATCCATGCTCACGGGATGGAAGAAGAATCCGGAATACGTGCCGGAATAATTTCCGGCCGGGCACGCGGTGACTTCAGTTCGTGGTGAGGAGCAATGCCGGAACGAGCCACTTCGCTGGATAATCCAGCCGAAAAACTCGACGAGGAAGTATTAATTCGCCGTATCCGGGATGGGGAGCATGAGCTTTTTCACGAGCTGATTCGGCCTTACGAATCTCGCGTATATTCCGCGGCTTTTGCAATTCTGCACAATCAGCAAGATGCAGAAGATGCAGCCCAAGAGGCGGTCCTGAAAGCTTTCAAACACGTCCGGCAATTCCGAGCGGAAGCGCGATTCAGCACATGGCTGATTCAGATCGCGGTAAATGAGGCCCGTATGCGCAGAAGAAAACAGCATGCCGGCATGATCGAGCCCATCATTGATGGCCCCGACGAGGAAGGAAAATATTCTCCCAGGGACTTTGCCGACTGGCGTGAGATTCCTTCGGAAACACTGGAACGAAAGGAAGTCCGCGAGAAGTTGGCAGAAGCCCTGGCATCTTTGGGCGAAAAATACCGTGAAGTTTTCGTTTTGCGGGATGTAGAGCAATTGAGCATTGACGAGACAGCCAAGTCCCTTGGAATTTCCGGCGCGGCGGTCAAGACGAGGCTCCTGAGAGCGCGTCTGATGCTGCGCGACCTGTTGGCCCCGGGGCTCGGAGGTGGCTGGCATAGCCGCTTGTCTTTTGTAAAGGGGAACAAGCCATGGTAGTCAACTGCGAAGAGGTATGGCGCGAGATTTCGAATTACCTCGATGGCGACGTCGATCCGGGATTGCGCGCTGCCATGGAAGAGCACTTCCGTGTCTGCAAGCATTGCACCGCGGTCCTCGATGGAACCCGCAATGTGATTAAGCTCTACGGGGACGAGCGAATGTTCGAAGTGCCGCTTGGCTTCAGCCAGCGTCTGCATTATCGACTCGATCAGAATCTAGGTCGTAGCAGGGGTAGCAGCTTCGGATGGATGGTGGCCGCTGCAGCCGCGATGTTGATTTTTGGCAGTTTCGAGGCAGCAAAGTCATCGGTAGCATCTCGCCCCGAATCACGCTCCGAGCATGCTCAGCCTGCAACTCACGTTCCGCCAGGCATGATGGTGGTAGTGTCGGCGGACGGAAAAACGTTTCACGCTCCTGGTTGCTCTTTTATCCACCACAAGACGCAATTGCGTGCAATTCCGGCAAGCGAAGCGCTGAATGAAGGATACGTGCCGTGCGTGCGCTGCATGAGAAAATACTTGAGCGCAACCGTGATTACTCATACCCATTCTCACGAGACCGCGGCCCGCATCGCGGAATAGGGTTGGAACCTTTTCTGCTGTGGCGACTCTAACAGGACGGGCGCTCTTAATCGCGACTGTGTGCTAGGAGAGTTTCATATGTATAGCTTGATTGCGCGAATTTCTGCTGCTCTTCTAATGGTCACCCTTGCTGGCGTCGTCGCTTGTAATGCAGGCGATACCAGGACGGGCGCAGTTCCTAAACCTGCGGTGGATGCCGCCCTCGCCACCAGCCATGGAGAGCAGACGGCTGTCCTTGCCGGAGGTTGCTTCTGGGGTGTGCAAGCTGTGTTTCAGCATGTAAAGGGCGTCACTCGTGCGACATCGGGATATGCCGGAGGTTCAGCCAATACCGCGGAATATGAAGTCGTAAGCACTGGCGAAACCGGCCACGCGGAATCGGTGAAGATTACTTACGATCCGTCGCAGATTACTTACGGTGAACTTCTTCGAGTGTTTTTCTCGGCAGCACACGATCCTACTCAACTTAACCGGCAGGGACCCGATAGTGGAAGTCAGTACCGCTCTGCGATTTTCTATAACAGCGAAGAGCAGAAACGTATCGCCGAGGCCTATATTGCGCAACTGGATGACGCCAGGATCTTCGCTCGTCCGATCGTCACCCAGGTCGTCCCGTTGAAAGGCTTCTTTCCCGCCGAGGCTTACCACCAGGACTATGCTGCGCATCATCCAGACAATCCTTACATCGTCTATAACGACGCGCCAAAGGTCGCACACCTACGCCAATGGTTTCCGGATCTTTATACAGGCAAGTAATCTCGGCAGAGGAATTTTCAGCTACTTGCTCCGAGTTGGAGTGTCGTGTGACGTTCCGCCATCTTTACGTAATGTGAATTCTTGACGTTGTACATGCGGCGATCGGCTTCCGCCAGGAGTTGCTCGGCATTGCCACCATCCGCTGGGTAGAAGGCGTGACCGATACTCACCGAAACCGCGATCGCGTCCCCACAAACAGCTTTGCCTACTTGCGCAATAATTTTTTCGAGCCGCGGAACCATTTCTGTAGCCGCGTCCTCATGAAGACCCGGCGCAACGATGACGAACTCATCTCCACCCATTCTCGCCGAGTAATCGTACTCGCGGCACGCTTCCTTCAGAGCTGCGGCGAACATCTTCAAAAGTTTGTTGCCCTGGATGTGTCCAAAACGGTCATTCACCTGCTTGAACCCGTTGAGGTCTGAAACGAACACTGCTACTGGCAGATCGGCGCGCTTGCAGCGAGCAATCTCGCGATCCAGGTGCAGAAAAAGTGAACGTGCGTTGGGAAGCCCGGTAAGGTAATCGGTGGTGGCGGAGTCCTCGGCGACGCGGTATCGCAAAGCGTTCTCGATCGTAAAGCCAAGTTTCGAACCGATGGCCAGCAGGACGCGCAAATGATCCCTGGTAAAGGCGTCCTGATGAGCGCGGTATAGAGCCAGCACCGCAACCACCCCAGAAACTCCTTCCAGAGGCACCGCAAGCGCTGAGCGAAGCGTGCTGTATTTGCTGGGATCGTTAAGATAGCCGGGTTCAACCGAGGGATTGCCGTTCAGAATAGGTTTATTGTTTTGCGCCACCCAGCCGGACAAGCCTTCTCCAATCGGAATCTTTAGAGATGAAAATAAACGAAAGTTATCACCGCTCACATACTCTGCGACCAGCAGTTTGTTTTTTGGGAGATAGACCGCCATGGAATCGTGCGGCACAAGGCGCTTCAACCTTACGGAAAGCATGGAAAGCGTATCGTCGAGGCTGAGTGAAGTACCCAGCTCATGGCTGAGTTCGAAGAGCATTTGGGCTTCCTGGCGAGCCGCAGCGATGGATGAAAGAAAATCATGACGGGAATCCGGCGGCTGCACCACAGGTTTTTCGGATTCTGAGAATCCGGCAGCCGGCGCCAACCCCCGCTCAACCTTGATGTCGGTGGATAATTTTGCAGGAGTCTTCGAGGGCTGCGCATGAGCGAGTTTTTCCAATTCAACATAGCGGCGCTGTAGGACCTCAACTACACGGGGATCGAAACTTGTACCTGCTTCCTTCGCCACCTGCAACATAGCTTCGTCCAATGGCACTGCCCGACGGTACTGCCGGTCTGAAGCCAGAGCATCGAGGCAATCTACCGCCGCCAGGATTCGAGCACCCAAAGGGATAGCTTCGCCTTTCAGCCCATTGGGATAGCCGCTGCCGTCCCATTTCTCGTGGTGCGCGTGAACGATGGGTACGACGGGATAAGGAAACTCCACTTGTTCGAGAATCTCCGCCCCGATGATGGGATGGATTTTCATTTTCTCGAACTCTTCCGGAGTGAGCTTTCCGGGTTTCGAAATGATGTGTTCCGGAACCGCCAGCTTGCCGATGTCGTGGAGAACAGAAGCGGCGCGTAATGCCTCGGTTTCGTCCTCGCTCAAACCCAGGTCTTTAGCGAGTTCCATGGCGTAAATGCGCACCCGTTGCAGATGATCGTGAGTCGTGTGATCTTTGGCCTCAATCGCCAGGGCGAGGGCCTCGATGGTTCGCAGATGGAGATTGGACACTTTCTCGGCGTGCCGCTTTTCATCCTCTAGCTTGCCCAGGTAAAGGTGATAAGACCGATACATCAAGTAGACCGGCGGCACCACCAGGAGAGAAGCCTGCCATCCAATGTGGCGGTTCAAGAAGCTGATTAAGCCGGCAATGGCTGCTCCAACCAGATAATAAGGGAAGGACCAGAAATAACACTCTGACCATACCTTTAAGATCGGCTTATTTTCGGTCAAGCGGATGATGACGGACATCGCCAGCGTATTGAAAGCAAAGTATCCAATCGCCGCCAAGAGCAAAGCGAGCGGCCCAGGACCATGCAGCAGATACCTGCTAACGAGCCTATAAATGCCATAGGCGGCAGCGGTACCCACGGGCAACTGAGATAGGTTGAATAAAACGTGAATCGGGTTCAGCCGATTGGAAGATCTCCAACAAGATTGGACAAGGACCGCAGCGAACCCGATCGCCAAGGTTTCGCCAAAGCTCATTTCTAAGACACCCAGGAGGATGAATAGGAAATTCAGGGACATCGTTCCATCGATGCCCGGTAGTTTTATCTTCAGAGACGAAGCCAGGACTGCTACTGCCAGGTAACAGCAGAACTTGACGGGGTCAGTTAATTGCCAATAACTAAATGCAAGAGCGAAACAAGCGAGCGCAGCCAGCGCCATCACCGAGATAAACAGGTTTGCGCCAAGTTGACTGCTGCGTGCCATTGCAAGATTTTGCGCGAAGTGCGCGTAGATGTCCGGTCAAAATTGCTGGGGAACGTTACTATCGTGTTTTTCTTGCAGATCAAGCACTTACCTCACTACTTTCTGCCATAGCACGTGGTGTTTTTCTCCTTTACAACTGGGAACTAATCTTCGCGAAATCGCTGCTGCGGAGATGACGTCTACCGGCCAAGGACAGGTTGTCACGTTGCAAACTGTACGGCAGACAAAGTGTCCGCTTCGCCCAGGCAGGAATTCGTCTAAGCCATTGATTTCTTGGGCTTTCTAGTTAGGCGTGCTACTTGCCAGAGTAATTGTGCAATCCCCCTCGATACGTCTCGTTTGGGTGAAATAGGTTCACCCAACTGGAGGAACTCCGGATATGAAGAAGTTCTTCGTTTTCTGTTGTTTGCTTGCGATCTCCACGGGGGCATATGCCGACAACTCGAAGTTGTCGCCGGATTTGCTAAAGTATTCCGCGCCCACTGCCAGGGTTGTCATCCAGTACAACAGCCCGCCTTCCCTTCTTGATCTGCAGAGCCTTACGAACCTGTTGGGCTCCGTCGTAAGTCAGTTGCCGCTGATTAACGCGGTCGTCGCAGACCTGTCGCTGACGAACATTCTTTCCCTCTCGAATCAAGCAAACGTGAAGTACATCAGTCTGGATCGCGCAATCAGCCCCACGCTGAGCAATGCAGCGCCTGCGGTGAAAGCATATGCGGCGTGGCAATCTGGCTACACCGGCTCGGGAATCGGCGTCGCGGTGGTTGATAGCGGCATTAGCAGCCACCCGGATCTGAATGGCGGCCTTCTGGGATTGTCTCGGGTTGTGTACAGCCAGAGTTTTGTTCCCGGCACCTCAAGTGCTTCTGACCAATATGGCCATGGCACTCACATCGCCGGCCTTGTCGCAGGAAATGGCGCAAGCTCCAAGGGCTCAAAATATACGCGCACTTTTAAAGGCATAGCGCCCGGCGCGAACTTAATTAATTTGCGTGTACTGGATCAGAACGGTGCAGGAACTGATAGCGCCGTGATTGCCGCCATCGCCCAGGCGATCGCCTTGAGGTCGTGGCTCAACATCCGTGTGCTCAATCTTTCGCTTGGCCGCGCGGTATACGAGAGCTATAAACTCGATCCAGTTTGCGAGGCCGTTGAAGCAGCCTGGAAGAACGGCATCGTAGTGGTAGTTGCAGCCGGAAATAATGGACGCTATCAAGCAACAGACGGGTACGGCACGGTTACTTCGCCGGGCAACGACCCCTACGTAATTACCGTGGGCGCGATGAAGCCGATGGGGACGCCCACCCGCAATGACGATCTTATTGCCAGCTACAGCTCTAAAGGCCCCACAGCGGTCGACCATATCGTAAAGCCCGATGTTGTGGCGCCGGGTAACTTGCTGGTATCGCTCGAGGCTAGCGGCACTCTCTACAATGCCTATCCCGGCAACCGCGTGCCCTACAGTTACTATGTCGTCGGTGGAACCAGCGCATCTTCTTCCAGCTACTTCACGCTGAGCGGGACCAGTATGGCCGCGGGAGTGGTCAGCGGAGTAGTTGCTGACCTGTTGCAGAAAAGTCCCGGACTCACGCCAGATCAGGTGAAAGCGCGTCTGATGAAAACGGCATGGAAATCTTTCCCTGCCTCCAGCAGCGTGACCGATCCTACTACCGGGATTACCTATACCGATCATTATGACGTCTTTACAATCGGCGCAGGTTACGTGGACGTGGAAGCCGCTCTGAATAGCACTGATGTAGCAAAAGGGACGGCGATGTCCCCGACGGCAAATTACGATTCCAACTCAGGCAATGTGTTTCTTGGATTTGACCCCTCGTCCGTATGGAACAGCTCCGCTATGTGGGGAAGCTCGACCGTGTGGGGCTCTTCGCAATTCGTTGGACCCACGTCAGCCATGTGGGGCTCCTCGGCTTTGTGGGGTTCTTCGGCCATGTGGGGCAGTAGCGCGATGTGGGGCAGCAGCGCGATGAAATCTGGTTGGGGCAGATTGCCCCAACCAGTGTTGGGCAATCCAGTTATCTTAAGATCGCTCACTCCTCATGCTTGGAACCTTGCGATTATCCTATTCATAATTCGTGACAATTCACCGATTGCTGCCAAATGATGGGTGTATTCGTTGACTTACATCGGCCTGCAACCGAAGATGTGCGCCACATCGCCGAGCCTAACCACGGGGATTGCCCACATCCTCTTCTCTTCGCTCGTCCGAAAGCTAATCACGGTATTGAAAGGGCAACTCGCTGCCAACCCGAGCTCGGTGGCAGGGGCGAAGTAAGGCGCCTCGCGCGGCGCACGTCTAGGATTTTTTTCTAAAAGTCTCCATGGCAGCGATTACGCTATTGCCGTGAATGGTGACCGTATCCTCCACGCGCCGGGCGTAGCCACCGGCGAAAGTCACCATGACCGGGATATCGCGAGCCTGGGCTACGCGAAACACGAGTTCATCGCGCCGCTTCAGGCCGTCGATAGTTAGCGCGAGCCCGCCGAGTTGGTCTTCGCGGTAAGGATCGGCTCCCGCAATGTAGCAGATCAGCTCCGGATCAAACTGGCGCAAACCTGAACTCAGAGCGTTATCCAGCCATGCCAGGTAATCGTCGTCGCCAATTCCATCGGGGAGGTCCACATCGATCGAGGATGGCGGCTTCCACACCGGATAATTGTTCTCCTGATGAAGCGAAATCGTGAACACGTCTCCAGCGTGGGCTTGGCGTGCTTTCCCGCGACGGACAGGAGTTAGCGTGGCAGGCGATGATGAAGGCAGACGATCTGTAGACACGCCCGCACCGCCGAAAATCGCTGCCGTCCCGTTGCCGTGGTGAACATCGCAGTCTACGGTCATAGCGCGGGTAATTTTGTTGGCGCGTTGCATGCGACGGATGGCGACCGCCACGTCGTGAATCATGCAGAAGCCTTCGCCATGGTCGGGGAAGGCATGGTGGAAGCCGCCGCCGATGTTGAAGGCGATGCGATCTTTTAGAGCATAGTCGGCCGCCAGGATTGATCCGCCCGCCGCCAGCCAGAAGGCGCGGACCAGTTCCGGCGAGTAGGGAATCTCCATCTGCATCTCTTCCTGAGCAGAGAGGGTTCCAGTCTTGAGCTTGCGGACGTAGTCAGGAGTGTGGACCAGGAGGATGTCTTCGTCTGAAGCGAGTTGAGGAGTGAGAAAATCTCTAGTCTCGACTATGCCGGTCTCGAGCAGGCGATCGTGAATACGCCGATATTTTTCGGCGGGGAACACGTGCTCGCCGATGGGTAGATAGTAGTCGTCGCTGTAGATGAGCTTGAAGGGGAGCATGGAGTACTCGGCAGTGGGCCGAACTGCGCTAGAGTTCATTTAATGATACGCGTTCGGTAGACGGGCGGCCCTCGAGCTACTTTCTCTTAGGCGGCGCAACTGGCGTAACCATCGGCCGTCGCAACGGCACGATTGCGCCTCGCGAGGGGTCAGCAGCAGCGGTGGCGCGGGAGAGAACTTCTTCCTGGATGTACTTCACAAAGTCCTGAATTTGGCGCTGCATTTCCTCCATACGCTCGCGCATTTGCAGGATGATGGCAATGCCGCTAATGTTCACGCCGAGGTCGCGAGCCAGCGAGAGAATAAATTCGAGGCGCTGTAAATCTTCATCGGTATAGAGGCGGGTGTTACCCTCGCTGCGTGAAGGCTTAAGCAGCCCTTCACGCTCGTAGAGGCGCAGGGTCTGCGGGTGGATACCGTACATTTCGGCGACCGCCGAGATCATGTACGCGCCTTTAGATTTTCGTTTAGAAGCCATCCGGAGTCCTAGGCACCCGATACTACCCTAAAAGACAAAGCAGACGCAGCAAACTGCGTTTTGTACAAAGCACTTAAGCAGGAGTCAAGATCTAGGCGGCGGCTTCCGGCTTCTCTGCCGGTGCCCAACCGGAAGGTTTGAGCAAAAGATTCACAACGTAGGCGATGACGCCCGTACCCATAAGCATCATACCGAAGGCAAACGAACTCATCCCGAGCACCTGCTCGTTCTGGCTGCGGACAATCGAAAAACCGAGCAGAAGAATCGGGGTGATGCCGACAGCAACGGCGCCGAACATTCCGCCAGGGACGCGGAAGGCGCGAGGCAACTCAGGTTCGCGGATGCGCAGAACTACCAGCGCGATAAATTCCAGCGCCAGGCTGGATCCGTAAAGCAGGATGTCGATCGTGACCAGCCGTTCAAAGCCCAGGCCGAGACACATCGCCCAACCCATAGCGCAAACTACGATGGCCACCCAGGGAGCACGGGTGCGCGGCTGGAGCTTGGCGAATGCGGGCGGCAGCATGCCGTCCTGAGCCATGGCCAGCGGCAGGCGCGAGTAGCTCATTACCAGCGCGTTGAACATTCCGAAAGCACTTATCATGCCACCGAGTACCAGAGCAACTCGTAATAACGGCCCACCGAGCATGCTCGCGATCTCCGCCCAGGAACCGGTTTCCCACGCACTAGGCGCGAGTCCAGTCATCCACACCGCGGCTACCGGAACAATGTATGTGAGAGCGACGATAGCCACTGCCACCAACATGGCACGCGGATAAGTGCGTTGCGGGCGCTCCACTTCGGTTGCGATGGTGGAGGCGTTGTCCCAGCCCATGTAGTTCCACATGGCGATAAGCAGGCCACCAATCATATCTACCTTGGAGGTGGTCGGGGTGGTGACCGCGTGTAGGAGCGCCGCGTAATTGAACGGCGCCAATACCACCATGAGCGCAAAAGGCGCGGACAATGCAAAAAAGAGCCAGAGCGATGTGGTCGAAACGACCCGGACGCCGCCGATGTTAAGCACTACGCAGACAACGACCACGGCCAAACCGACCATGACGCCGCGATGTCCCTCGGCGAACCACGGGAACATCCGCGTGAGATAGGCCACAAACAAGGTAGGGTAGATGGCCATGTCGAAGATCGAGGCCACCAGCGAGAGCCAGGCTTCCTGGAATCCCCAAAAATTTCCCATGGCGCGCCGCACCCACGCGTAATAACCGCCTTCGAAGGGCAGCGCACTCGAGAGCTCGCCGATCATGAACGCGGTGGGCAGGCTCCAAAGGAGCGGAGTCAACAGCAGGATGAGGATGGCGCGACCGTAGCCGGCGCCATGAACGATGTCTTCCGTTCCATAGGTTCCGCCAGAGACCATGAAGAAAGTGGCGGCGACGAGTGGCCAGAGAGTGAGGCGGACGGATTTTATCTTTGCAGGGACAGCGAAAGGCTGCTGGGATTGGGTGGGAGCGTTAGCTGTTGCCAATTTCGATGGCTACCTCCGTGGGCGATCCTCGCGCTCTCTGCATGCGACCGCGGAGCGAGTTCGCATGCGAGAGA